>ERZ808046.419-NODE-419-length-39958-cov-6.779695_pt1 | contig 39958 bp, 48 predicted proteins | sample MGYA00380196_ERZ808046 | MGnify/ENA primary metagenome ERZ808046 (study PRJEB31490, sample SAMN06133421) | mouse gut metagenome | isolation source: Z6_2 | host: mice | place: China: Chengdu | collected 2015-05 ...
TTTTTTCTTTCACATCGGGGACGCTCTCTTTCAGAAGCATAAAGAGATTTCTTTTTATAAACATATCCCATTTTGATCACTGCTTTGCGAACTGTTTCATTTGTAACATGTAAATCAAGTTTTTCAATGATTTCCTCTATTGTAATATCAGGCTGCTGCTGGATTGCTTTGTCTATATTGAATAAGTCTTCTGACGATAGAGAAGGCTTTCTTCCTCGTTTATTTGTTCTAAGTTTTACCGAACCAGTTGCTTTCTTTTGACGATATAAACGATATACAGTACTGATATCAACTCCAAAACATTCTGCTACTTCCCTTGCATTCCCTGTTTTTTCATAAGCTTTTACTAACAATTCTCTTGCTTCATTATGTAACATTTCTATCGCCTCTATCTTTAGTATATCCCTCTTGTCAATAGAAGTGTTATTTTATTGGTTTGCTATAAATCCAATTCATTTTTTTGTTCTAAATAATCTATCAATTTTGTAGATAACATTTGTGCAATACCTTTTTTGTTGGCAAAAAAACTAATTTGTATGACATATTCCATTCTTAATGTTTCTGTAACAATGGTAAATTTGTTGTCAGTATCATTTTTTACTGTTTTATGAGGTACAAATTCCCTCATCAATCCCTTTTCAGAACTTGCTGATACAAAAGAAATATTCGCTGCATTTCTGTTTTGTTTTCTGTATCTGTCTGCTGTAGGGAAATCGTCCAATACTAAAAAATCTTGTCCGTGTACGGTTTTGATTGCCTTTTTAAGCGTTTGATATACCAACACAAGAGGGTCTCTTATATTCTCCATAGTTTCTCCTTACATTATTTTATAAAATAGATAACTTTAAATTTTTTGTTTCTTTCTGTACGCATCAGCGAAACGAAGTTTCGCACAAAAGTTCTTTGCTTACTTTCTTTCAAGAAAGGAAGCCTCCTTGTCCAAAACTTGCCATCATTTCTGCAATGCCGTTTTTAATGTCTTCTGCAATTTGCTCTTTATTTTCTACAACAGAAGGGCGCAAATAAGGTCTTGGCGGTATATTCCTTTTAGCTGAACCGTATTCTTGTACAGCACCATATGTTGCAATGTCACTTGGCTTTTTATTTTTTCTTTTTTTATTTTGCTTCTTTTCTCCGTTTTTTCCCCTTGCTACACCAATATAAACATTTCCTTGTGCTATTTGGCTTTTATCTATTGTAATCGCTTTTCGTAATAAAGATGTATCTACTAATGGACTGTCATCACCTGTACCACTCGGTGCAAAACTGCCATATTTTTTTAAATATTTTCTTCCAGATTTTTTGACATTTCCGTTTTCTGATAAGTATTTTCTTTTTACTGTTTGTGGCTTTAATGTTTGCCACGCTGGATATTCTCCCACACTTGGCTGATAGGTTCCCAATTTTTCCTTTGCAGTACCCATTACTCTTGTTCCTGCTTGATTTAAACCATTTTGAGCACCTTTTTGTATTGCGTCCTCTATGCTTGTAATTGTTTTGATGAACCTTTCAAAATCACTCATCATAGCACCTTCTTTGCCTTGTACTGTCTGCACAAAAGTGTTTCACCCATTACAACAGGCAATATTTCAAATACAATATATTCTTCTTTTTGGTATAGTACTCTGTCACCAGTATGTATATTGCTTTGTTCTGCTATTTCTGCAAACTCGAAATATTTTTCTGCATTATTTCCTAATTCCATATTGTTTGTAATTTCCCCAGCTGAACCTTTTTCAGAAGCTAATGTCATAGGAATGACTTTTATTTTACTTTCTGTTATGCTGTCATATTCCCCTACATCACAAATACCAAGCTGTTCTATATCTCCTGTTTTTTGTATCAATGTAATTTCTATTTCACAACCCATTTTTTGAAATGTTTGTAATTTTTTTAATATTATTTGTGCTAAATTAACTTCTTTATTTTTCATACTCTCCCTCATTCTTTTGTTGTTTCGTTACAATGAACATTCCTGAATAGTTGCGAAACAAAGTTTCGCACAAAAGTTCTTTGCTTACTTTCTTTCAAGAAAGTAAGTTAGCACCAACTCCCCGTTGCTTTTCCTTTGATAGCATTTAAAAATTCCAGTCTTTTGTTTTGTACATAATCTAGTAATATCTCTCTTGCATTTTTATTTTCTTCAAATGTCAAATCTAATCCACGTCCTAATTTCATTTCTTTTACAATTCCTTCTGCAATATTATCTTCTGTTATATTCATCACCTTTTTGTACATCATTTCTCCTAAACAATAATTGTAAAATAAATATAATTCCTTTTCTGGTATTTCTGTAATGATTCTGTCAGCATAATACAAAAAAGAAATCGTTCCACAAAAACTATTTTTCAAAACAATACAATTTCCCACAACATCATACTTTTCTAATCCTTTGTACCATGTTTGATAGTCTTCAGGAAGGGCATATATTTTTTGACCTTCCACAATAACAATATTACATTCTCGCAATATTGGTTTTTTACTAGAATATAATTTTAAAGCAGCATCTAAATTATTTTGTATTTCTTTTTCTTCAAAAAAATAAGGCTCTTGATTGTCCTTACTGTATTCTCGAAATGCTTCTATAAAATTTTTCATCATGATTCATCTGCCTTTTGTTCTGTTTGTTGCTCTTTATTTTTCTCTGTAATTTGTTCTGTTTCTGTTGGTGTTTGATACATTTCACAAGGGTATATCATTTGTCCCGTGATAGTATTTTTTTTATATTCTTTTGCAATTTTCATATTTTTACCTCTTTCATTTAAAATAATTTTAATGCTCTGATAGGGCTTGCAATCGGTTTCATTTTTCCCTTCACATCTCCATTTATCATTTCCACAAATCCCGTTAATGCATCAGGTGCATCATCATGCATATTTTTTCCTTTTCTTTGATAATTACTTATCGCTTTGTAAAATTCATTGTATTTTTTCTCCCAACCTTCCGGAAATATCACTTGTTCCATGACATTTGTTGCATTGACAAGTATTCTTGTATTTTTGTTTTTACTTTGATGAAACCATGTAACATTGCATTTTCTGCATTTCAATTTTTTTAATTCTCTTTCTACATTTCGTGCAAAACCTCTGCCACCGTTATTGCTTTCTATCAAACAATCTCTTGTATGGAATAGTGATAAAAGCCTTGCAGTTTCTGGCTCTGTTATCTCCATAGGCTTATCAGTATAATATATTCCTGTAATATAACCATACCGCCCTATCACACCCCCTATTATGGCACACAAATAGTCTTTTCCTTCATCTGCTGTATCAATATAAGCAATCTGTTTTTCAAATAAATCGCTGTCTATAGCATCATACGTTTTAAATTTTCCATATAATATTCCTTTGACATCAATAGGTTGTTGCATATAGTTAGCAAGCCAAATTGGTTTATCCAGTGTTTCTCTTTTTCTAATTAAGTCCTCTGTAGGGTATAAACTTTCACAAATACTTTTGTCATTTTCGTCCAATGCTGCTAAGCACAATACATAACATCTTTCGTAATATTCTGCCATTATTTTTCCAGCTAAATCATCAGTAGCCCATCTGGTTTGTATAATAATCTGTAAACTGTTTGGCAACATTCTGGACGTTAATGTATTTTTGTAAAAATCAAAATGCCCTTGTTTTACTTTTTCGTTCACTGCTTCTTCTGCATTTTTAATCGGGTCGTCTATTATAATCATATTTCCTCTCATACCTGTTAATTTTCCAGTAAATGAAGTGCCTAAATAACTCATATAAGCATTTTTTAATGCCCATTTATCCGCTGCACCATCACCCTCTTTTATTTTAAGTTCTGGAAAAAAACTAGTAGGTACAAAGTCGTGATATTCCTCCAACTGTATGGTATTTCTAACCGTTTTAGAAAACGATATTGCCAAATCCTGTCCATAACTTACCGTAATCACTTGATTTTTATGATTTTTTCCTAATACCCATGTGGCAAATAAACTAGCAGTATAACTTTTTCCAAAACCAGGAGGCAAATTTAATATCAATATGTCATAGGGCTTTTTTGTTTTTTCATTTATCATTTTTCTTTCATACATTTTTTGTAATGTATCACAAACAATATCTTGGTATGTTCTTTCTTCTTTAAAAAAATCGCTGTTAATCATATTGCAGTATTGTCTAAAACTTTTTTTGCCTTTTTCAATATCTATATCCCTTTGTGTTTTTTCCCCTGTAGAAATACTTTTAAATTCCTGCAAAATACTCATAAAATACCTCTTTGCTTCAAAAATCAAACTATGAAATAATATGGAAAAACGAAGTTTTTCTTTGTAAAATCAAATTTTTTAAGGAAACGTAGTTTCCGTTTAAAGTTCTTTCGCTTCCTTTCTTTCAAGAAAGGAAGTAGAGTTTGAGACGAAGTCTCAAGGTTTTTTGACATTCTGAGTAGGGTGAAACCCCACGGTCTTAATGCCTCTCCCTGCTCAATATCATAGCAGCAATATCGTGTTCTCTTTGTATGCTTTCGTTATTGATATTTGTGTATCTGTCACTTCTGTTTTGTCTGTCCCATTGCCTCTGATATTCTTTTCTTTTTTGACTGTTTGATATTTTTCTGTTTTCTTTTTCCTTTTTGTATTCCGGCAATTTTTTAAAATAGCTGTAAATGCTTTTTTTGCTTTTCAATATGATTTTGCTTATCTCTTGAATACTTTTTTTCTCCATAAAAAAAAGAGCCTTTGCTCGCTCTTGCCACATTTCACCACTTCCCTTTTTTGTCGGATTATTTTTGGACGCAAAAATGCTACTGACATAAGACATGAAAAGTCTTTCTATATTTATGCTTTTTCTGTTTCTTTTTCAATTTCATTTGCTATTTTAATAATCTCTTTTGCTACTTCTGGGTGATTTTTTCCGATTTCTTCATATACCTGTTGTTTTAACCTCTTTAACGCAGTATGTACCGCTCCTGCCTCTTTTCTTGCATTGAGTTTCAGCCTTTCATTCTGTACCTGCGCCCTTTGCAATGTTGCAATAGAACGTGCCGCCTCTAATTTTTCGTTCTGTTTCACATTTTCATTTATCAATATTTCCATAATCATCTGACTAATCAGAGCGTTGTTTGCTTCATGTAGTTCTGTTGTGGGTCTTTCTGCATTGTCTTCCGCTAAAAGCTGTGCATATTCTTTTGCCAATCTCACACTTTCAAATTTTTGTAAAAAAGGTTTTCCATATCTGTGTATACTTGATTTAGAAATGTTGTGTCCCATTTCTTTTAAATATTTTGCAATTTCCTCATAAGTATGCCCCTCAAGAAGTCTGTTTTCTACTTCTTTTTTTATCATTTCAGGCAGTTTATCCACTTTTCCGTGACTTCTGTTTTTTTCTGTCAGTAGTATTTCCTCCTTTCCTTTGTTTTTCTCTGTTTCTACTATAACACATTTTTTGTGACAAGTCCTTCAAAAACTGTCAAAACTTTTTTTATTTGTATTTTTTTATCATTCTGTATATTGTTCTTTCAGAAATACAATATTTTTCCGCTAATTCTTTTGTATTTTCTCCTGTAAATTCTTCTAATATTTTTTTATACTTTTCTCTTTTTTGTAATTCTTTCTCTTTTGGTATATAGATATTACTTCCTCCAAATACATGAGATAGCGTTGTTAAATTTTCCATTCCTATCAGTTCCGCATATTCTTTATATTTTTGTTTCATATAATTCCTCCTTTTTTATTTTTATACTATTATATCATATTATTACAAATACTAAAATCAAAAATAAAAATAAATTTTTTTACATTTTTTTAAAAATTTTTTATTTTGCTATTGGCAAACCATACTATCAGTAGTATAATAGTATTCAGAAAGGGGGAATAAAGTAAAAAAATACAAAAAGAAAGGAGGAGAAAAGGGTGGAGAAAAAAATAAAAGAGTTCGGAAAAGTGATAGACGCACTTACCGAACTCGCACTTAAAATAAGTACTCTCATAGTTGTCATTAAAATAGTAATAGAGAGTATCTTATAAAATAACTTGGGAGGGAAACCCTCCCCTATAAAAAATATTATCACAAATCCACCCGAAATACAATGAAAAATGATACCAAAGAAATCATAATTGCATTGTTAAAATTGATGTTTCAAATTGCTCGTTTTATAATTGTTATTGTTGGTTTATATTTCATATTATTTCACAAATAGGAGTTGATTTGATTGCAGGCAGAAACAAAACAAACAAACCCACAAACAGAAGCAAATAAAAGATGGCAGGAAAAAAATAGAGAAAAAGCAAAATATTTGCGCAATCGTTCTACAGCAAGAAGTTTTATCAAAAATCAAGCAACGTTAGAAGATATAGAAGAATTACAACAACTCATACAAACAAGAATTGATTTTCTTCATACTTCTGTATCGGAACAAACACAATAATATACAAATAAAAGAGGGTTTCCACCCTCTTTTATATTTCTCTTTTATCTTTTTCCCATATACTTTTTAATCCTTCAATCAATTTTGCAGCTTGTTTGCTTGTTAGCCAATTTACATTAGAAATATGATATTGCTTTTCTATAAATTGCCTAAGTGCCTTTTCTTCCCAGCCCAAACATTGTATCAGTCCCTTAATATATTTTAATTGTTTTTCTGTAATGCGTCCTTTTGCTGTTTGCCTTTTTTCCTGCAAACTATCTATTAAAGTGTTTGCTTCTTTTGTTGTGACTTCTGTAATGCTTTGTTTTCCTGTTTTTGCCTCCACATAACTATGTAATAACTCGTTGTCCATACCTCGTTGCTTTGCTAATACAAATAACAACTTCCTTTGTTTTTCCGTCATAATTTTTCAGTGATTTCCTTTAATTCCTTCATTTTTTTTATATTTTCATTTTCTAATTCTTTTAATTTACATTTTGTGATACAAACGTTTTTTTCTAATTCTAATTTTTTCACTTTTATTTTTTCCCATTCCAGACAAAGCCACCATATAGCACCTCCTATCATGCTAAATCCGATTGCGCCAACCCATCCCACCATAAAGGCAATGAATATTTCATTCTGCATTTTTTATCCTTCTTTCATAAATTCTTTTTCTATATTGTTTGCTATAAGCCTTTTTTTCTTCTTTGTGTTTTTGATAATAAAGCCTTTGCCTTTCTCGTTCTTTTGGCAAAATATTTGCAATACAATCTTCAAATTTACATTCGAAACAATTTTCGTCACACATTGGAACTCTCCTATTACTCATATTTTATCCATCTCCTTTTATTTTTTATGCTCTAATATTCATGTCTTTTGCTACTCGTGCAATATTTCTGCCATCTATTTTTCCAAATATTGCCGCTGTATTGACAAATACATTTACAGCACCTCTAATACCATAATTTGTTTTACTAATTTCAAGCAGTATATCAAGTGCTTTTTGTTCCAGTCCACTTTCTTCAAAAAGCAAAGCAACATCTTCTTTTGTAATATTGTTTGTCATAATGTGTTCATTGTATGCTATTCTGCTGTAAAGCTGTGCATAGGAGGCTTGTCCGCTTCCTCTCATTTTAATATAAATTTCTTCATTTCCCACAAAAGCAATACCGATACCACTTTCATCACTCATACATCTTAAATGATTGATTACCCTTATCGTTAAATGTTGTGCTTCGTCTATAATCAGTACTTTGTTGCTTCCTTTTAATTTTGCTATTGCCTCTCCGTATATTTTTCTAGCTACTTTTTCTTTAATTCTTAATTGTTCTGCTATCAACTCATTTACTCCCGTAATACTTGCAAAGCAAGGGGATACTGTTATCACTATCGCACTATCCGAATGATTTTTTTGATATTGTTTGACAGCCATTGTTTTGCCAACTCCTGCATCACCATAAGCAACCGCTATTTTTCCTTGTATGTGACAGTATTCTATTAACTTATATACTTTGTTACTGATACTTGTCTGCTTGTATTCTGGTGCTTTTGGTGCAATGTCTTTTTGTGCTTTCAGTTCAAAAAACTGTTCTATTTTTGGTATAATAATGTGAGGTGCTTTGTATGTTCCTCCTAAAAACTGACTTAATTGAGGATTGGATATATCCAATTCTTTTGCAATTTCCGTTTGTGTTTTTCCCGTTGTTTCTTTGTATTCTAATAGCCTTTGTATTGCTTGTTGTTCTTCCATCATTATCATCAGCCCCTTATATACTTTTTAAAATCGTTTTAAAAGACTTTTAAACATATTTTAAAAATTTTCATTTTCTTCTTTCCATTTTTTCAGTCTTTCTATTCCTTTTGCCCAATCAATTTCTTCACTGCCTGCTGCCTTTGGCAGTGCAACGACTTCTGCCAAATCATCATTATTTTTGACATTATTTTCGTTATATAATATTGGTTGCGTAATTTTTGCTCTAACTGTAACATTTTCTTCATTTTCTGTATTTTGTATTGCCTTTTCAAGCAACAATGTCAGTGCATCTTTTTGTTCCATTTCCTTTTTTACCTGATAATTTGCTACACGTTTGATAGCATTTCTGTTTTGTTGTTGCTGTTTTTTGACTTCTTGTTTGCTTGCGGTATAACTTAATTCTTCCTTCAGTTCCGCAATGCATAAAAATCTCTTTTGTTCGTCATATATTCTTATACTGTTTAAGTCTTCTGGATTGTATCTGACATATACATTTTGTCCAAAATGTTCCTTCCACAATTCTTCATTCCAATACTGTAGCTGTTTGCCATAAAATGTGAGTGTCACGCCGTTTTTACCTACTTTCAGCATACCTGTATTGCTTTTTGCATATCGCATAAACATCAAATCTTCTTTGTCTTTTGGTAATATTCTTTGTGTGATGAGGTTTTCTGTAAATATCTCATCTGGACATTTTCCATTCATGCCTGCACCTTCATGAGGCTGTTTGTTGTACCAACCTTCTATGTAAATATCTACAAACTGTATCAATTCCTCTATGTTAGGCAACCCTTTCATTGTTTTTACTACTTTTTTCAACTTATCAGGGCGTTCCAATATCGTACCACCTGTATAACTTTCAAATAATTTGCTAAACTGTTCTTTTATCGTGCAAAATGCTCTTTCTATACCTTTGCCTCTTGCATTTCTGGGCAATGCTGTACGAAATTCTATACCCAAATCGTCTAATATAGAAGGTAGTTTTAATTTTTCTCCACTTTTTCTTTTTTTCCTAAAACCATTTCCGCCTAAATCGTGAAATAAAAATTCTCGTCCGTTGTCAGTGTAAATACTTCTAGGTACGCCAAATTTTTCGCAGCCTTTTTTTAACGCATATATTGTTGCGTCGGAACTTGGTGCGTCCGTTACACACCAACCCGTCATTTTTCTGCTCCTCACGTCCATAAATGCCGTTAAATATACCCTAACAGGCTTGCCCTCTTTTTCCACCATAATATCAAATGTATGGTTGTCTGCTACCCAAATATCATTACTTTCTAAATCATCGTACATTCTTTTGATATAAGGAGCACACTTGTCTATAAATACTTTTTCTCTTTCCCTAAAATACATTTTTATAGCATTCGGTATTTTTTCAACACTTCTTTTAAATGTGGTATAACAAGGCATTTCAATGTCTTGTCCTTCAAAATAGAGTATGGTTTCCCTCATACATTGCTTGATGCTGGGTTTGTTTTCATTCAAATAGTAATATTCAAATACATCAAATATTTCTCTTGTCATTTTGTGGCTGTGATTGCCGTGCCTGCCTCGTCCGTCAGTAAGTGCCATTTCGCCTTCCATTACAAAACTGTTCCATTTTCTGTAAAGCGTTCTTCTGCTCAAATGTAGCCCTTCATTTTGTACATTCATTACTTTTATGAATTCATTATCCGCTTTTTCTTTGTCTGCTTCTTTTCCCCTGTAACTTTGCCAACTTTCTAATAGCTTCCGCCAAAATATTGCATTTTCTTTCTCTTTTTCTGTCAATTCCTCCATTATATTACAATACTGCTTATTTTCTTGTGTTTCTGTTATTTCTTGTGCTTGCTTTTCTGTTTTCTTTTCTATCTTTTTCAAATACCTTTTGTATTTGAGTTGTATTTTCTCATCTAGCTTTGAAAGTGGTATACTGTAATGCGTTCCAGCATTTCCACCAACTTGACCAATGGTTGCTTCTGCAATTATTTTTCCTCTTTTAATACACGACTGTATATATCTTTCAGTGCAGCCTTTTACTTCTGCAAGCTGTTTTACTGTTAAATAGGTTTCTTCCATATTTTTTACCACCTTTTAAAAATTTGTTTGCAAAAATATATTTTGTGTGGTATACTTTATCTAATTCAGATATTTTATTAGCGGCTAAACGGAGTTCCCTTCTCCAATAGCCGCTGTTTTTTATACCACTTAAATATCTTCATTTTATTAAAGCCCTATACTCTGTGCATATCTATGTACTGACGTAAGAGAAATTTTTATTCCATTGTCATTTAACGTTTTAGTAATTTCTGCATAAGTATATATTCCTGAACACATCATATCTTCTATTGCTTTTTTTGTTTCAAAATCTAATCTCGAAATAATACTCGTTTTTCTTCTATCTTTTTTGATATATTGTTGTTCTGTTTTCTGTTTTTGTTGTTCTTGTAATATTGGCATAATTGCCTTCATAATTTCTCCTGTTACTACTTTTGCTACCTCTATAGTTGTCTGTTGTATTAGTTCTCTTTCTCTGTCAATCGTGTTGTATCTTTGTGAAAACATTCCTTTTCTAATATTTTTTAGTAATGCTTTTATCTCTTTTTTAAATTGCTTTGCAATAGGCTTCCTGCTCTGCATCAATACTTCATATAATCCATCTTCTGTTAAAAACCACATTTTTCTACCGTTAACATTATTAACGGTAAATATCTTTTCATCATCATCTATTGTTTGCAACATTTGCCCAACCTGATAACTCCCATCAGACCTTTTAGAATACTCAATCCATTCTGCAACTTCCATTGCTAAAAATAATGGGTTTTCAAAATCTCCATACATTGTTAACTGTTTTCCTAATATTTTCCTTTGCTCGATTACTTGTAATACACTCATTTATTATATTCCTTTCTTTTTCTTATTTTTGTTACACTGCTTGGACATATATTATTTTTTTCTATCAATAGTTTTTATTTAATTTATACTATTTTTTCTTTCTTTTTTTCTTGTTCTTCATTAACTTGCTGGCTAAAAAGTAAAGCTTGTATAGTATTTAATATATATGATTGATTTGTTGGTGTTAACAAACTTGATAAGGAACTTATTTCAAGTACTGTTTTACAAGACATATTTTTATTGTTTTTCATAAAATACACTCCTATCTTTTTGACTGTACAATTACATTTTTTTATTATTTTTGCTTGTTTAAATACAATATAGCATTTATTGTTGCTTGTGTCAAGACTTTTTATTTATTATTTTGATTTTATAATTACATTTTGTCTTGACACAAGCATTTTTTTTTGTTATTATTGAAAAAAGGTGGTGACTTTATAATGACATTTGCTAACAAATTAAAATTGATACGAAAAACTAATAATCTAACTCAAGCTGAATTCGCCGAAGCTATTGGCATTTCAAGAGGAAATTTATCGGGTCTTGAACTAGGTAAAGTATCGCCCACTCCTCTTTTAATTAATTGTATTTCTCTTATGTATAATATTGATAAAAACTGGCTTACTGATGAAGATAATAATGATTTAAGTGTATTAAATGGTTCAATAAATATGGCAACATTAATTGGTGAAAAATATGGTCAGCTTGATGACAAATATAAAAAATTTGTTGAAAATCAAATACTACAATTATTAGAAATGCAAAAAAATACCCACTAATATAAAAGGCAGAATGATTTCTTTCTGCCTTTTTCTTCTCAATCCATAATCCCCATACTTTCCGCATAGAAGCATATTGTTGCAGGAGATAATTCAATGCCGTCTGTTGCCAATATTTTTGAAATATCTGAATAAGTATGTTTTCCAGAATACATTAATCGTTCTATTTTCTTTTTTACTTTTATCTCCAGTTTCTCGAACTGTCTTTCTGCTTGTTTTGTTCTTTCTGCCTTGTCCTCTAATTCCTGTATAATAATTGGGACTACTTGGCATATTGTTTCTTTTACAATGTCTTGTATGCTGTATTGATTTGCTTCACTTATGTAGTTACCTGTCTGTCTGATAGAAGGTAATACCTCACTTGTTACCCAATCTGTAAATCTTTCTGCTGCTTCCTTACGACTTTGAAATATTGTTCTATAAAGATTAGGCTCATTGATATATAGCAAATTTTGTATTCCTCCTGCTGTAAGGGTAGGAATAGTATGCACACCCTTTTCATTTAATCGTTCTTTCACTTTTTGTAAATAATACGCATAAAATCAGTCCAATTACAACACTTGCTATAAATAAAATTGCACTCACTATTATAGTAAAAATATTACTTTTTACTGCTCTAATTCATCAATAATAACACTTCCTGTTGTAAAGTAAATAATGTGGCGTAAACCGCTTTCATCATCAAATAGTATATAGTTGTTATGGTTTGTTTCTATGTCGAATCTTCCCTCGTATTCTTCTATCAATTTTCCATTAATGTCATAAACTTTCACCTGTCTGGGAATACCGCCAGAAACATTACTTGTAAAGTCTTTTAACATTCTTTTACCCTTTTCTGTAGCTGTAAAATGCCACAAGCAAGTCATAAGCATTAGAATAATCGTAATAACAGTAGTTACTCCACTAGGATAATTATGAAACTTATAAATAATAAGTGCTGCTACTATAACAATCGTAATCAAAACAATAAAATTCATAACTAAAACCTCCTTATTTTTCTCTGTTTTAATAGTATACTAAACTATTTTTCATTCTTTTTCATTTTTACACTTTGCCATTTTTTCTGAACCATTTTTTTATTTTTCCTTTTTCTGTTCTCTCAACTCCTTGATTTTACTAGCTTTTTCGATTGGCGAACAAAATGCCTAGTTCGTCAATATTAGTTCGTCAATATTTTCCTTTTTCTTCCAGTGCTTTACCTTGTTTTTTCTCTTTTGAAAAACTGTTAAACATTGATTCTACTAGCTTTTAAACAAGTTAAAAAAATAGTTAAAAAATCCCTCTTATTTTTTTAACTCCCTTCTTTCGCTCCTGTTTTCCCCTTTTCCCCCGTCCACCAAGAATGTCAATTATTCTTTCTTTTTTCTCACAATCCCTTACCATTCCTGCATTTCCCGCTTTTTTAATATTTTTCCCGCACTCTTTTTTTTGCCATTCTTTCTACCCCATTACAGCGGGCCTTATTACCCTTTTGATTTCGCAATTTTTTCACACGAAACCCCACGCCCGTTGCACGCCATATTGGTCCCGGAGATTTGACCCGCCCTACCGGGGTCAGTGATTATGCCAACGGTCGCCAGTTTCTGCGTGAATCTTCGCATGGCAGGATTTACAAAGAGCAATTAAATTTTCTCTTGCATGAGTTCCGCCCTGTGACAATGGCAGCTTGTGATGTATCTCTTCCGTTGGTGTCAGCTTTCCTTCAGCCTGGCACTTCTCACACAGCGGGTGGGCGGCAGCATACGAGTCCCTTATCCTTTTCCAGGCTCTGCCGTAGCGTTTACGCACAGCGGGGTCACGGTCATAGGTTTCGTAGCGTTTGTTTTCTTGGCTTTGATGTTCCTCACAGAACCTCCCGTCCGTTAGGTTGGGACAGCCTGGGAAAAAACACGGTCGCTTTGGTCTTCTTGGCACTTGTTTCACCTCCTCGGGCATAAGAAAAGCCCTGAAGGATTGCTCCCTCAAGGCTTGGTTTCATTCTGCTTTTCGCTGATTATATCATATCATAAATGCCACTGTGGTATCTTGTTGCAAAGTGTTGCAAAGTGTGCAGGCTTTATATTTTGATTGGATTTTCCGGCATGGTCACATGGTTGATGGCACTGTTATGCCAACGGTACACCGTGGTTCTGTCGGCATGGAGTTCATCCCCAATCTGCTCCCAGGTAAGGTTATGGATATAGCGGTAACGAAGGACCATACGCTCATCGGTATTGGCAACCTCATCAATAACCGTGCGTATCTGCTTTTTCAGTTCCACAAGATTGTCGATTTCGGCGTTTATTTTATCCTCCAACTCCATAATCTTAAAAACACTGCGTACAAAAGGAGCATCCGTATTTCTTGAGGTCTGTACACGCTCCTCCCATGTGGGAGAAGAAATACTGCTCGACATTTCCCTCAGTTTCCCAAGTTCCTCAATATCCGAGTTGATTCTTTGGTCCAGTCTGTATGCCTGGCCTAAATATTCCTTTACTTTCACGATTCTTCCACCTCCGCTTGTAATTTGGAGATTAAATACTCTCCATCCACTGAGGTAAGTTCCCTATACCACGCAGAGCGGAAGAACCTCTCCACCTCATCTTTCATCATTTTTGCTGACTCATTTCTGGGCCATTTTTTGAGTTTTTTCAAGGCATCCCTGTAGTCCTTTACGGCTAAGAGGACGATGCTGTTTGCAAGATTTTCATAAGGGTCGGTCAATGGGCAGCACCTCCAATTCTTGCCTTAACGGAATCGATAAGTGCCGATTGGATTTTTTCCTTCTTACGAAGAGCCTTCATCACATCCTCGTCAATGGTGTCCTTCGCAATAATATGATGGATGACCACGGTACTCTTTTGACCCTGTCTCCACAAGCGGGCGTTGGTCTGCTGATAAAGTTCCAGTGACCAGGTCAACCCAAACCATATAATCGTAGAACCGCCGAACTGGATATTTAAGCCGTGTCCCGCACTGGCAGGGTGTATAACGGCAACGGGGATATCGCTGTTGTTCCAATCCTTGATGTCCTGGCTTGTTTTTATCTCCCTTACCGAAAAACGCTCCTTGATTCTCTGCAAATCGTGGTTGTACCAATATGCCACAAGCACAGGCTTTCCGTTTGCACCTTCAATCAAATCCTCAAGGGCATCCAGTTTTCGTTCATGAATGTGGATGACCTCTTTTTCTTCGTTATAGACGGCACCGTTTGCCATCTGAAGAAGTTTCCCGGAAAGTGCCGCAGCATTTACGGCATCAATCTCCTCATCCTTAAGGGCTACCACCATATCTTCCTTTAGCGCCTGGTACACCGACCACTCTTTTTCCGAAAGGGCAACAGGGACTTCGTTTATAATGCATTCCGGCATTTTCAGAAAATCCGCTGATTTCATGGAAATCGTAATATCCGAAATCAGTCTGTAAATGGCATCCTCCGCACCTGCCCTTGGCTTGTAGGAGAAAATCATCTGCTGATTTCTCTTATCCGGCACAAAGAAGTTATTTCGGTAATGGGTAATGTATCTGCCAAGCCTCTGACCCATATCGAGGATACGGAACTCCGCCCACAAATCCATCAAACCGTTGCTGGAAGGAGTACCCGTAAGTCCCACCATCCTTTTTACCGTTGGTCTTACCTTCAGAAGACTTTTGAACCTTTTCGCCGCATGGGACTTGAAGGAAGAAAGCTCATCAATCACCACCATGTCAAAATCAAAGGGGATACCGCTTTTTGTAATCAGCCAGTCCACATTTTCTCTGTTGATTAAGTACAGGTGGGCAGGACTCCTTAAAGCTGCAAGCCTTTCTGCCTCCGTTCCGATTGCCACCGAATAGGTAAGACCCGTCAGATGCTCCCACTTTTCAATCTCCGCAGGCCAGGTATCCCTTGCCACACGAAGGGGTGCAATCACCAAAACCTTCTGTACCTCAAAGCGGTTCAGCATCAGTTCGTATATGGCTGTCAGTGTGATGACACTTTTGCCAAGACCCATCTCAAGGAGAACTGCCGCCACCGGATGTTCCAATATGAAGTTTGTTGCATAGGTCTGATACTCATGAGGATTGTATTGCACGGGCCACACCTCCAATCTGTTCTACACTGTCAACGCAGTAAACCGAAAAGCCAAGGCTCTCCAACTGCTTTTTTCGTCTTATCTGTAACGGACGCATCTTTTTGCCGGGAGCCTTGAATTCAACAAATGCCATTCTTCCCATCGGCAAAAGCACCAGTCGGTCTGGCACACCATCTAAACCGGGACTTACAAACTTCGGTGCAAGACCTCCCATTTTCTTCACTGCGTCCGTGAATTTTTTCTCTATCATCTGTTCTCTCATGTCTGCCTCCCATCTGACACAAGAAACACAATTACACAACTATTCCCTATATATTTCTTACGCGCCTATACACGGGTGCCTTTACCTTTACCCTTAAAAACAACCATTTCGAATATAAGGAGAATAGTTATGTTGTGTCGCAATCTTGTGTTCTTAACCTCCGAATTTGTAAAGTCGCTGCCTGCCATAAATCGGCTGACGCTTGATAGAATTGGTTCGCTCCCAACCGCTAATCTGACTCATCAGTGCTGCAATGGCATAGCTGTCCGAAGGTTTCAGTTCCTGCAGATTCTTACCAAAGCACTCACACCAGATTTCCGGATTGCTGACCTCCGTGCGTACCACCACGCCTTTATGATTAGGCTGACCGAACTCACTGCCCTGCAGGAAGTTCCTTCTTTGGTACAAATCCATGCTGTCCCAATCGGTTGGCAGTAAGGCATTCAGATATTCCTCCACCATACCAACACGCTCGTCCACTTCCATCGCAGACTGCTGCACCTTTTCGGATTCCGCAAGCACATCGCCCTCAAGGAACAATTTCTCGCCGGACTTCCAGATGGCTTTGGCTTCTGCCCAGAACTGCTGACGATATTCATCGGTAAAGTTCCAGGTCTTTTTCTGCTTTTTCTGATGCACCTTGATAATCCAAAAACGGCGGTTACCCGTAATGTCACGCAGATATCCACGCTCACCATTAACCGTGGCAATGATAATGCACTGTCTTGGGTGGGATTCCACCACTCGACCATAGGAAGGACGGTATTTGTCATCGCAGGTAGAAAGGAACGCTTTCACTTTCTCGATGTCGGCTTTCTTCATGCCTGCAAGTTCGCCGATTTCCACCGCCCAAAATCCCTGCAATTTTTCCGCACCGGACTTGTCATCCATATCCGTAAGGGACAGCGTTTCGGAATAATACTCCGAACCCACAAGGTCTTTTACTATGGTAGACTTACCGATGCCTTGCTCACCGTCAAGCACGGGAACGCAGTCAAACTTAATGCCCGGAACATAGATACGGGCAACGGCGGCTGCAAAGGTTTTTCTTGTAACCGTGCGTACATATTCCGTATCATCCGCCTGCAGATATTTGATAAAGAGGTCTTCCACACGCTTCACACCATCCCACTCCGGCAGACTGTCGAGATAATCACGGACAGGGTGGAAGTGCCTATCATCGGCAACCTTGGTAAATGCAACATCGTGGTTACGGCTGGAAAACGGCAGATAGCGGATGTCGATGATGGACTTAAGCTGTGCCGTATCCGCATCACGCCAGAATGCATTCCCTGCAGGACGCTCCCAAGGGAGAGAACCTGTAATCTGAATACGGTTTGCCATCTCATTGAAGGCAAAGTTTCTGAAATCGGGGTCATTGTTTAAGATGAGGTTTAAGTTATACACGCTGTTTTCAAGCAGACTGGTCTTCGGCTGATAACGGAGTTTTTTCTTCCAGTCATCATCACCGTCAGCGGAAAAATCCACATTTGCCTGTGCCAGTCTTTCATTGGCAGCAAGGAGTTTTACATCATCCTGCTGCATGGCAAACTCGCACATAGCGTTAAAGGACGCCTTGTCATCCTTATCCCCAAAACGGTGGATACGGACAATATCAAAAGCGTTGCAAAGTTTGAGGTATGCAGGATCTTTGGCATGATGGCTGTAGACGAACTTATCCTCCTTGATTTCCACGCCTGCCATACTGCTTGACTGAATGAAGTGCCAACGGCTCTCGTTATCGGTCGGCTCATATACATCCGACAAAAACATCTCCAGTGCTTTGGAAATCGGATGGTACACACGATTGAAAAGACCCACTACGCCTTCCTTGGAAAGCGGGTCCTGCACTTTCTGCTGTGTTACGCTGTTTGCCTTACTCTCCCTGGAGGAGGTAGGCAGTCTTGTAGGGTCAGTCCATTCCGGATGTGCAGAGAGGATTTCATCGGGGTCAATCCAACCGCCGTCCGTTTCCTTATACACAAATGCACCGTTCTGCGGAGTGGACGGCCAATACATCAGCTGATTGGGAAGATAGGAACACTCGTCAAAGTAATCGATGCCGAGCATCTGTGCCACATAACGGGATACGGCAACAAACTCCTCCGGCGTTACATCACGGGTCAGAGGGCAGACAATTCTTGCCCTCGGATTTTCTTCCGTGCTGCTGTGCGTGGTGTAAAGCACAGAGGTATATGGGAAGATAGCTTCAAACCCCTCTAAAAATTCCTTTGTAATGCGGTCACCGTCAAGAGAAAGCATAGAGCGTGATTCCACAGTGTCGATTTTTCTGCGGCCGCCTTTGAGAACGCCACCCACAAATCCACCGTGGTCTTTTGCCAGATCACGCTGCACCTTGTTCATCTTTGCGTATTCTTCTGCCGACTCCGGAGTTCGGATGGTAACTTTCAGGCGTTCCTTCAATTCATCAAACTGGATGGTTTTATTGACCCAGGTCTTTGCCTGTCTGCTGTTGCCGTATGCAAGTGATAAACTTCTCATTATCTGTCCCTCCTTACCTTCGGTGTCTGCCCGTATTCAAAACGCGCCTGTCTTGCCGCCTTGCGGGCATAACGGACACGGCTGTTTACGAAATCGTTGTATCTGTACTTGCCGTATTCGTGGGTAAGCATTGGAATCATCTCATCTCCCATGTCCTCACCGAAATGGGTAAAGAAACAGCGGTCGCGCCTGTCGTTATAGGCAAAGAGGTACGGCTTGTGGGTATCCGGATGCAGACCGATGGTTATCTCGTTTTCGTAACCGCCACCGCCGCCATCGTCCGTTTCCTGGCAGAAGATATACAAATCGTCATCCATAGGGTCACCAAAGCAGATGATACCCGCCCAACTGTCATGGTTCTGACCGTCACTGATTTTGGCAATGGCAGCATCGCCCTCTGCCGTACCACGGATGCCTTTTCTCTTTACTTCAAAGAAACAATGGAAGTCAGGGAGATAAAAGTCAGGCAGATAATGTGTGCCGTCACTTAAGACAATGCCTTCCGGCTCATACTCCCACTGGATACCGAGGGTATCAAAGAACACCGCCCAACGAGCCTCCAGGCGGGAACGGAACAAATATCCCTTATACTCGGTCTGTACCGCTTTAAATTCACTCATTACCGGACACCTCCTCACAGCTTTCGTTGAACCAACGGATGGTCAGCTTTCTCTTTTTTGCGATACCGATTTCGTGTGCCATGCCATCGGACACTCTGCTGCCGAACACCCAAAGTTCCGAGCAATTGCCAAGCAACACATAATTGAAATGCATCGCATCACTGCGTTCCGCAGGGTTCTCATCACACATAAACTGCGGATAAAGAAGATGTGGTGTCATAGGGATTGCACCCTGTTCGTAGGCAAAACGGCTGTACTTTTTTGCCTGTGCGGTGTTGAACTGCGTGTCCCCGGAATAAGGACTGCACACATACACCATTGGTTTATACTTTCTGAATTCGTCCATATCGAATCCTCCTTAAAAATTTAATAGGCAGAAGGACTTGTATCCCTCTGCCTATAAGCGAAGAATCCGATAGAATCGAACCCCCTAATTTTAATCTTTTTTATAAAAATCGCATTCGTATCCGTCTGCACGAAGAAGTAACCCTTTCGCCCAAGGCGGAGTCCTGCCCATCTGCTCACACACGGCATCCAGGGAAACCCTGCGGTCGCATTCGATGATGATTTCATCGTGGACGTGGGCAACGATGTCGCAGTGGCTCAAAGTCTGAATGGCAAACATCAGAATATCCCTTGCGATTGCCTGCACCACATTCTCCGTGAATTTAGGACCATAGCTTTCCAGACGCTCCCACTTCTTTGTTGCACCCACACCTTCATAGGTCACCGCCTCGCCGCCGAACTGGTTCTCTCCCATGCGTGGTTTCACATAGGCAAGCTGTCTGCCGGACGGAAGGGTCAAAAACAGAAATCCACTCTGATAATGAAATACAATACCGTGGGTTTCCGTTCTGCTTTTTTCTTTCACGCATTTCTTCACGGCACGGTCGATATCCCACCACAGCCTGGTTATCATCGGATTGGCATTTCTCCACGCAGATACAAGAGGCTGAAGTTCCTCCTTCGCAAGACCCATCTCAAGGGCACCCATCGCTTTCAAGGCACCGACCGAACCGCCGTAGCCGAGGGCGAGTTCTGCGATTTTGCCCTTTTGGCGGAGGTGTCCGTTCACACCGTGCTTTTCAACCGGAACACCAAACATTTGACTGGCACTGTTGCAATAAATGTCTTTGCCTTCCTCAAATACATGAAGACGCCACTGTTCTCCCGCAAGCCACGCAAGAACTCTCGCCTCAATCGCAGAAAAATCTGCTACGATAAATTTTCTGTCCTTCTGTGGCACAAAGGCAGTACGGATAAGCTGTGACAGGGTATCGGGGATATCTTCATACAGAAGTTCCAGTGCTTCATAATTTCCGCTGTGCACAAGACCACGAGCCTCTGCCAGATCTTCCATATGGTTTTGAGGCAGGTTCTGTAACTGAATCAGCCTTCCCGCAAATCTTCCGGTTCGGTTGGCTCCGTAGAACTGAAACATACCCCTTGCACGGTTATCCTTGCACACGGCATTTTCCATTGCCGTATACTTCTTAACACTGCTCTTGGCAAGTTGCTGACGTAAGGACAGCACATCGGTAATATCCTGTGGTGCTGTTTTGATTGCCGCCGCCACTTCCTTTTTTCCGAGACTCTCCATCTCCATACCGTTATCCGACAACCACATCTTCATCTGTTGCACGGAGTTGGGATTGTCGAGATTTGTCATATCCTGCATTTTGGAGGTCAAATGGTCACGGCTTATACTGTCGATTTCAATAGCCTCTTTCACAAGCACCATATCCACACCGATACCACGGTCATTGATTTCTTCGCTCACATGGTATTCATCCCAAATCCTATCCGGCACAGGAAAACGGGACAGCTTTACCTGGATGCCCATCTCCGTCTCCACGTCACGGAGGTTGTACGCCTTAAACTGCTGCCATTTTTCCATATCATGCTGTGGCAGATTTCTTGTGCGACCACCGTTTACCTTGGTCGGTGCACAGGGAACGCAGAAGTATTTTATTAAGGATTTACCATCGGTTAGCTTCTGCTTTTCCAGTCCAAGAACCGCACCGACACCTTCAAGGGAAAGGGGCAGACCCAGGGTTGCCGACCAAATCATGGTGCAGTGCCAACTTGCCGGATTTAAGTAACGGGCGCACTCCTGTGACAACGGATGATTGTCATGGAACGGGTCAAGGCTTACACCCATATCCAACAAATACCTGGACAGACACACCCTCTCAAAAGCAGCATTAAAGGCAGTTTTTATAACGGCATCATCGGTCAGTGCCTCAATAATCTCTGCCGGGATTTTCTCCCCACAGGCAAGGTCGACCACTTGCACCGCACCGCCATCTACGGCATAGCCAAATAGCAATATTTCAAAATCCTCGCTCTCTGCGTATTTGTAAACACCGCATTTTTGCAGATTGACCGAGGAGAAGGTTTCAATATCAATACTCAATGTTTTCATAGCACATTCCTTTCTATGACAAAGGCGGCAGAAGAATATCCTCCGCCGCCCCTCATGCTTACTCGGTCACATCTTCATTCTGTGCAGCCTTTTTCTGCTTACGCTTTTCACGGAAGGCTTTGACCTTCTTAACAATAAAGCTGATGATTTCACATACTGTCCACACGATGCCGTTGATGGCAAGACCGTAGATCAGGCAGAAAAGCACAATCACATCAACCTGTTTCATAAATTCGTATAATTCGTTCATATCGTTTTACCTCGTTTTTCGTAATTTTCGTTTGAGGCAGACGGTGGTATTTCACACCGCCTGCCAAGGGTTACACTTAAGCCAGGAAATCGTCGTCCTCAACAGTGGAGAAGTCATCGGTTGCGGAAGTACGGCCACCGAGATACTCGCCGTCACGGATTTTCTGGATGTTGCCAAGACCACAGGCAACACCGCGATTGCCGTTAGAGTTAAATGCGTAGAAGTTCAAGGACACTCTCGCATAACAGCCGGAGTAGACCTCATCACGGTCAAGGATAGGCTTCACAGCCTTGTCCACAATCTGAGGTGCAGTGGTGCTGTTGGCGTTCACGAAGTAATGACCCTTATAGGCGTCATCGTCACGCTCAACATCGCCATCACGGAGAGGCAACTTGATAGCACCCTTGTTAGGCTTTTTACCGCCGAACTTGGCGATGCCTTCCTCAATCGCAGCATCCACCGCAGCGTTGATAGCGTTGATGGTTTCGCTATCGTCCTTCGGAATCAGCACGGATACGGAATATTTCTCTGCGCCGCCATTAATGCTGACAGGCTCCCAACCGTGGAAGTAAGAAAGACGAGTGTTCTTGCCAGTGATAACCTTAGTTCTGTTTACGTTTGCCATAATATTAATCCTCCATAATTTCATTGAATTCGTTTTTTGCGTCTGATACATTCATTGCCTGCCTCTTATCCGAAAGGGGAACGAGGGTCGGCTTTCCGGGTGGTTTGATTACGAGGCCGCCCAGGATTTCCTCGAACTGCTTTTTGCCCATCAGCTTCTGCATTTCGGTCAGCGTGATAAGGCTCTGACGGTAAATGTCTGTGTAACCGTGTTCCTTGGCTGCCGCCGCCACCGCATCCTCATCGGAAAACTTACGGTTAGAACGACCTTCCACAACCTTGAACCCGCTCCACTCCTTACCGTGGTTAAGTGCCGCCTCCAGGGCATAGGCACTGATTTCGTTTGCCCACTTGGTGATATCCGGTAACATCGGAAGAATGGATTCAATCTCTTCATCAGTAAGTAAAGGTGGTAGCTTGAATTCTTCCTCTGCAATACGGAGTTTTTCTGCTGCCCTTGCACGGCACTTGACCGCCGCACGGCAGAACTGACACCATTCTCCGGGGCAATATTCTCCTTCGCCCTTGGCAGCCATTTGTGCCTTGGGTTTCAGTTCATTTTCCGCCCAATCCTTCAACTCCTCTACGGATACCGTCCATGTCTGGACATTCTCCCTGCGAGGCTGGAAAATGGAGAGGGAGACTTCCTTGATGTCATACAGGCTTTCATAGACACCAAGGGCTGCGATACCGTAACACATGAGCTGCGTATTTCGTTCCGCATCTACAAGGACTCCGAGTCCGTATTTTGCGTCTATGATATGCAGGGTATCGTCTGAAACCATAAGACAGTCTGCCGTTCCGTAAGAACCCGGTACAAAATCCGAAAGGTCAACCTTCTGCTCAATCAGCACCAGTGGATCAGGACAGGTCTGCTTTGCTTTTTCAAGCTGCTCCAACACAAACTCTACATAGCCGTCAGAGTGTTCTTCCATCTCATCGGTGTTAAATGCAGAAACAGGTCTTTTACTGCGTCTGCGGAGCGCCTTCTTCAGCTTGTGTTCGCACAGTGCATGAAAGGCGGTACCTTCCTCGGCAGCATTACTGCTCTTGTTTTCAAACTCCGTTTCCAGAACTGCACTCGGAGTGCAAGAAAGCCACCTGTGTGAACTGGAAGGAGAAAGAAGTGCGTGATTACCCATTGCCAAGCACCTCCGCATCCTTAATGAGGTCTGCGTAATGCGTCGGGTCCACATCCGACAGCTTGGTGCCGCCGTACTTGGTAATCAGACCTTTGACCTCGGCTGTCATTCCGTTCTGCGTTTTTACCGCAAGCACGGCACGGACATCTGCCAATGAAGGTGTTTTTTCTGCTGCTATCTGTTTTGCGGGTTGTCCTGTTTCGACAGGCTTCGACACTTCCTTGGCTTCAACGAAGATTTCCTGGCTGTCTGCGAATGCATAAGCCACAGCCTCCAGTCCGTCTGCCAACGAGTGCATCAGCTTCACCACATCAAGGAGCAGGTTAAACTTGTTTGCGTTTGTCATGGTTCTCGCCTCCTTTCAGTTCGTGAATCTCGACAGTCTGCACCGAGTCGCCGGGGGACAGAACCAGGACGTTTACCTGCTGACCGAAGAGAAAATCAAGTATTCTCTTACGAATCTGCATCGTTCCGCTTCGGACTACCGGAGAAGGTGTGCCTCCGGGTTTTGCAATGTTAATAGAGATTTTGTGTTTTACCATTGCACTTGGCTCCTTTCCGAGGAGTTTTTCTCACCCCTCTGTCCATAAGCGAAAAATGAGGGGGAATCGAACCCCCTCAAATCAACTTTTTTCAAATTTTCTTTTTCAGCGTTGCGTAAATCTTCGTGAGCCTGTTACGGATAGCTGCCTCAGAAACACCTTCCTCTGCTGCAATCTGCACATTGGTCATGCCACGATAGAATTTCTTGATAACGGTATCCTTCTGCTTGTCCGTCAGTTCCGAAAGAGCCACTTTCAGCTTTTCCATACGAACAGAACGCTCTTCGTTTGCGATGGAAGTGAGAATCTGCTGCAGAGGATTGTAGGTATCGTCCACAAGGTATGGGTTGCGGTCATCCGCATCGTCGCCGTCCCCATCGTGGTAGCCGTCCAAGTGAACCGGACAGTGATATGCCTCTCTACGCTGTGCATCCAGTTCGTCATCATCCATGCTGTGAAGCTGTGAGATAATGGTTGCGTTCTCTCCGTTTTCGCCGGGAGTGATGGTATAACTTGTACCATCGTTGAAGTAATAGATGTAATTTGTACGGTTGTCTTCCGCTGTTTTGAACTTTCTCATTTAAAGTTCCTGCCTTTCTTTTCCGCCCGATTGGGTGGCGGCAGGGACACAAAAAGAGCCGATGTGATGGTACACACCGACTCTGATACCGAAAATGGGCATGACAAAGCACGGTGGGTACATCTTTGGTCAGTCCACGGCTATACCGTGAATTTGACTCTTGATGTATCCCGCCGCCTTAAGGTCGACCACTTCGGGCATTGGAATATTTTTTATTTGAGTGTCTGGCACTCAGATGGATACGCATTTCTGTGTACCCGTCTCAATGTCAGGCGTTTTTATTTATAGTTTACACTGGATTTTTTTTCTGCGATGGACACGCCGTGTCCGCTAAAAATTGCCGTAAAACGCAAAAAAGCCAGAACACGAAGAGTATTTACTCTCATGTTCTGGCTTAATTTTATCTAAATTTTATGAAGGCTTTTAAGAACGAAAAATCGGAAAAACGGGATTATGGTTTAGGTTGGTTCTTAATCATCGCACTATAAATACTTCTCATATAGCGAATGCGTTTATTATTCCATTCCTTCTGAACGTAGATTTGTCTTAAATCATAGTGTTCCCGGAAGAATTTTGCCCACTGTTCTCTTGTGGTGTATCGGGCAAAGAAACCTGCCATATCCCATTTGCGCACAATCTCTTTCTCAATATAATATCTGGCCGTCTGATAATGGCATATTTTATCTTTTACTTCATCCCAATCTGATTCCGATGCGGTATATACGGTTGGTACCAGTTTCAGCCTGTGTAGGACAAATCGACTTTCTGTATGAAGCATCTGTGTAAAATCCGGTGCTAACGGCATTGAAAGTTCGGCGCATAATCCCGCCAGGCGATGCACCGGAACATCCTGAACCCCTACTTCTTCCGCATTGACTGCACAGGAATAAAACAGTTCTACATTATATTTCCATTCTAATGTAAACAAGGCGATTGTACCGAAAATAACATCCTCATCCGAGCCATCCAGTTTTTTAAGAAGCAGGCTTACCAATTTATCATAATCCTGCATATATTCAAGGAAGGTTGCATTGGATATTTTCTTTACGTCACAGATTCGCTTATTTACGATAGCTTTAAGCAGTGGATGGTCTGCAAGCGTATTTAATTCAAAATACTGCATCGGGGTAATATTATGCCCCTGCAGTTTTCCACGCATGGTTTCAACATCCACAGAAAGCAACTCCGGTATTTCAATACCTAAGTCATTTTTTACATGATTATACTGAAGGTCTCGATAATGCTGAGCATATGCAATATTTCTGCTGTCACGCATTCTTACATCGTCAGCATCCGTTCCTCGATTTTCTCTTAACGATTGTTTCGGCTCAGTCAAATAGTACGCATCTTTAAGAATGAACATGATGATACAATCACGCAGATTCTCAATGCTAAACGGGGAAACATCGTATAATTCCGGCTGCGGAAAAAAGTGCGCCAACCTGTTATCTATCATCGCAAGCATGGTTAATCCCATCATGTCACCCCCATTTCACCGGACACGCCATGTCCGTTTTTTTATGAAAAAAATTTTTAAATATTTACACCGTACTGTTCCAGATACTCTCTGACTGCCCACAATGGCTCCGGATACTTCACGTGCAAAGCCTCGCTAATCCACTGATGATCTGGATTCATAAGCTTTAACTTGCAATTCAAAACATCCAACAGCTTTTCACTGATAACAGGAGGAAGGTTCATGCCAAAGCAAATAAGAACCGCTGTTTCAACAGATGGATTTGTTGTTCCTTTCACTGTTCGGCTGATTGTTTTAGGGTCACGGTCAATCGCATCACCAAGGTCCGTGTACTTCATTCCACGCCAATCAAGCAATAAATCCATACACTGTTCAGGGTCATCCGTCATCTGCCTGCGAATTTCCAACCATTCAGCCTGTTGCTTTTTCCTCATCTCTACCTGGCGCGATTGCAGCGCGTTTTGATATCCGTTGTGATATGTAATATCAAAGGTTACATCGCTCGGCTCACGATTAAGGAAACAGGCAGTATGGTATGTGGATTCTACCTTGCTTGTGATTTCCATATCAAAAGCAAGACAGCATTCATCCATATGCGCTCGGGCATAATCAGTCAGTTCAAGTTTACCATCTTCGTTATAACCGACATATAGGGGAGCGTTATAAACAAAATGGTTATCCACGAAAAGATAATCGCCGTTTGCGGTCTTTTCACGGAGTTCCAAATTCATAAAACGCTGAACTGCAGCGTCTTGGGCGCTCAAAGTAAATGTCTGATTAACTTTGATAGCACCTTTGCGGAAACCATGTGGCTTTACATAGTGTCCATCAACATAGTTAAATGTGCCGATGGCTTCTTCAAAGCCAAGCTCTACCAATCGGATTTTTACGGCTTGTCTTGAAACACCATAATCCCGCTCCAATGCCCCGATTACCATTTCCATGACATCAACCGTATGCCTTGCATCGGTCTGTCTCATGAAATAGGCTATGTATTCTTTAGCCTTTATTGTAAAAGGTTCCTTCGGCATCTGGATTCTCGGTGCAAGCTGATTAGCCTGCTTTTCCATATACTTTGTAGATTTTATGGATATGCGGGAATCTGCGTCGCCAACAACCTCGCAACTAATGTAAGAAGCATCCGTATTGAATAGCTGTTCCAGTTTGAATGCCTTACGATGCTTCGCCCAGTGAACACACTCGTGGACAATGGTATTATTAAATGAACCAAGATTTCGAAGCAGATAAATCTGCGGGTCCACAACAATTGTTTTTCCTTTGATGTGTGTAGGAACATCTGCATCCTCGTTTGCATCGTACATTACTGTATCGGTATCATCAAAATAAATCTGTCCAAATACAGAACCATCTTCACGGATACGCTGATTTTTGACGGTTAACCCCATGTTCTTTGCAAGTTCTGTCGGGTCAACCCATACAGGGTCTTGACCACGCATTGGAATGCGAAGTGCCGCCGGATAATATTCCTGCAAGAATGCTGTTGCCACATCATCCAACTTTTCATATGGGATAATCGGCACAAGAGAATCGTCCATCGGGTCTTTCACACGGCTTTTGCCGTTGTATTTTGATACCCGCAGGATTTCAAAATCATCCAGGTTCTTATCCAGATCACCACGGCAATGAGCCATCATCCACACGATATTTTCATCATAATCGTCGTAATGGTAATCTCCCTCATGGGTTTCAAACCAAATAGAAATGGCCACATCGAAATGCACCTCCATGCCCGGTTTGTCTTCAACCCACACGTGTTCTACCTTGACATCTGAAATCTCCGTCTCTCCGGCACGATGGATTCTCTTTAATTCGATACCCAAAGAATCAAGGTTTGCCTCCAGGTAGCTTTCGGCAGCCGCCCAGAAATTATTATCAAATTTCTTTTTTACATATTCAGCAAATGAACGATGTGCTGCCATAATCTACCCTCCTTTATGTCTGCTACAACTCCAATTTTTCGATAGCTATTTTCTTTCGCCTCAAGTAACAATCGAAAAGCATATCAGCCGGAATCAAACGTATCTGGATATCCTCCAGTCCTAATTCGGAAAGCATATCCAATTTGGCGTTCCCTTTGTTTATTATTTCGTTTCCTTCGGTCGGCATCAAAAAGCAGTTCTTAACAACCGCAATATGGTGGTCTGCCAAGAATTTCTTATATGCCAACTGATACATATACTGCTTCACTACATCGCCAACGCCAGGGTTGCCCCTTAATGTGCGGCCTTTTTCAAGCTGAATCAGATAATACTTGGCATCGAAAATGATGAACCAATCCTGCCCACTGTACTCATTGATGGTAATGAGGTCGGGGATAAGGGTATCCTTGGGTTCGTGAACAAAGCCCTCTCCACACCATTTTGGCTTCTCAACCAAATCTATCAGCTTGGTTTTCTTATTGTATCCGTCTGCCAACGGCTCCTTCATTTGCAACTGACCAATCGCAACATCCAGTTTGTTTCCGAATGCGGCTGCACAAGCCTTTTCCCAAACTGCATGAAATGCGGTGGTGCCAAACATACTAATGCCTTGATTTTCTTCAAGCATTTTTCTGTCCTGTGAAATGTAGGTATACAGTGTTTTGAGCAAAATCTGCCGATGCGTGTTGAACTGGACATTCAACTCTTTCATGATTCGCTCAAGAATATATTCCTTTTCGCCAAAGTCCTCCAAGGCTTCATCACTTAAGGAAACAGAATCGATTTCAAACAATTCTTCCAGTCCAGCATCTTGGAGCTGCTTGGAACATTCCGTAAGAACGCACTCATGCAGGCGCTTGAAATAGTCCATATCATCTTCTACTGACCTATGAGTAATCAGTTCTGTATAATACGGGCGGCCTTCCTCGATAAGAGCAAATCCGTCATCGATGGTTCTGTTCCAAAGAATATCGCCTTCGCCGTTGACTTCCAAAATATCCTCGCTGTTGTTATAAACGCCGTACTCGTAGTAGTCGTTCAAAAGGTACAGGATAACCGCAAGAATATTAAAACTGCGGTTATCTCCGTCACCATTAAACAGATTTATGATTTGCTCCTCCGAATGGCTGTAGCGTTCAAGAACTTTCACAACCTGCTTCATTCTTGCAAGCGGTTCATTTTCAGAAAGAATATATTTCGGATAAACCTTGATTACACGATTTCCGATAGTAATGACACCAACATATGTAAACACATAATAGCAATCATCGTTTCCGGCAGTTTCATCCACCACCTGGACATCTTCATCAACAAGGTCTGTCAATTCTTTCTGCTCCGCAGTGTTTGCAACGGTCTTTAAAATACCGTAGGACTTTAGGCTTTTTATGAATTTTTCTACTCCTACATCATCGTAGGAGAAAAGAGTCCGCAGCTGATTCTTAGTGTAACGCTGCTGTTCTCGGACATAGCGAGAACGAATCTTTATCTCCATATCCTATCATCCCTTCTGCGGATTATAATAAACCTCCTCAAAATCCTCTCCGAAGATCTGGATTCCGATTTCGTCAAAGCTGTCGCATACGGCAGAATACTTGGTGGTATCCTCGCAACCGGAGAACAGCTTATGCTTATGCTGTTTTGCTGCATCTTCGTAAAGATACATGATAACCTTGCTCTTGAATACTTCTACAAAACGTGCTGCGTCAACAAGGGTGTCATTTTCCTCGCTAACGGTTTTCAGTACACGCTTGGAAATGAAGAACGGACCCATCAGCTTGTCTTCGTTTACCTTGTACTCCTTGGCAAGTTTCTCGTTAATTGCACGTCTCAGAACATTCCATTCAATCTCTTGGGTATTTACAGTTCCAACTGGTACACGCCCTTTGATTTTATCCTGATTCTCATTAATGCCAAGATACTCAAAATTCCAACGGCGCTTGAATGCAGTGTCCATAGGGAATACACCTTGGTCAGCACTGTTCATTGTTGCCCAAATGAACATATTATTCGGAATCTTGATTTTCTTGCACATAGCAATATCGCACTTCAGTTCTGCTGCCAGATACTTTCTGATATCTTCAGAAGTCTGAATTTCGTATTCGCTGACGCCATCCTCGTCGCGGTCAAGCAACTGGAATACGTCACCGAAAACAGCAGCCACCTTGGCTCTGTTGATTTCTTCAATTATCAAAATATGAGGCTGTGGATTCAAAGAACGCGCACTCTTCAATGCCTCAACATACACCCTCATGAACGGCCCCGGAACAAATTCATAGCGAATAGCGGTACCGTCAGAAACAGGCTTATATGTTCCAACAAACTGAGAATATGTGTAATCCGGATGGAAAGTCACACGCTCATAAGAACCTGCTGTGTCCTTCAGACACGCCTCGCAGTCTCTCTTCAAATTGAAACTCTTACCAGTACCAGGTGCGCCGAAGACAATGCGATTTCTCTCATATTTAGTTGGTAAATCTGTATTGTAAATCAGCGGCATATTGACCTCCTGTAACGCCATCAAGTACATCAAGTATTTCTTGACAGCACTTCTTTGGGTATTATTTTTCTTATCAGATGCTTCTAACACAACCAAGCAATCCTGCACTTCAATCACAGCATCTGTGTAGAATACACTGTGTCCTTCATGAGAAGGGAGTGGAGTGTTGGAAATGTTGCTTACATACTGATTGATGGAATTTGCCGTGTAAGGCTGTCCTGCATCGGAATCACCCTCCGGCTTAACCTGTGTTTCCATCCAAGCACGGAAGTTACGCTTATTACGTTCTTCCGGATTGTCAAACTCGATTTCATCGACTTCATCAATAATTTCTTCGCTACCGTAATAGTATCTATCATACAGGAACATCAAGTTTGCCTCATCGGTGAGAGGATAACAAGATGTCAATTTACCCTCGGATTTCACAGGGAGCTGCTCACCGGATGCAAAATTGCGATGCCATGTTCCAGGCTTCATATTTGCCATTGCAGATGTCGAATCATAGAAGTAATTTCCGATACCATCAACAAAAGCTAACAGACTTTCGCCGTCCATTGCAACGACAACAGTGCTTGCGTCCGTTTTATAAAAACGAATAAGTTCTCCTGCCTTGCGGGAGGCAACATTCTCGGCATATCCGAATTTTTCTTTCAATGCCTCCGTGATTGCACCCTTATCAAGACCTTCACCTGCGACATAATCCTCAAGAGAACCGATATCTCGCCAACCGATACCTATAACAGATTTCTGATTCCATTCTGCTGCATAATTCTTGGTATCATCGGAAGTGCCGACTCTTACAAACTGAATGATGTCTCCACCAAAGCGTTCAAACAGTACATCCTTGAACTCACCATAATACCATCCTGCATAATTGGAAATCATGGCCAACTGACCGCTACGAGTAAAGTATTTTTCACTCGGCTTGATTTTCAATGCATAGAGAATGTGGCGCTGCCAATCAGAGGAATGGAAACAACTCAGCTTATCTGGGCAAACCATCGCAAGGTACTTGTGGAACCAACCCCAATTACAGTACGGCTCGCCGACTTCGTTCCAAAGAGTAGTATCCAACTGCTCATAATCAGCAAGGGTGTCGAGAGTTGCATTCTGAACAATACCTGCAGCCTTGACCAACGCATCTCGTATGCTACGCCCCAGTTCTAAAGCCTCATCTTCCGTAAGTACCTGTGGTTTCTGAGGACTACCCGTTGTCCATTCTCCAGTTTTCTGTTTCTGGAACAGACCGAATTTATAAGCAGAACCACCGGAAATACTACCAAAATGCTGACGACACTCCTTGTTCATTTCAAGCCAACAGCAAAGGGAGTCCTGGTTCTCGCCAACAGTATAGAACAGGTAATTCAACAGTTCATCATCCGATAACGCTGCCAAAATCTCCGGAGAAAACTTGGATGTAAATTCTGTAAGTATAGATTCCAGATCATCCTTTTTCGTAGGAATGTCCAAGCCAGTTTCAGAGACATAGGACTGCAAATATCTGGCAGCCTTTTCGTACTCATTGGCATCATCATTTTGCTGTGTGACTTCATCAGTGCTTGTCTTCAGATAAGGTCTGTTATCATACATCGAGATATAATCATAGATTTTGTCCTTGTGTATTACCGCAATATAAATCCCTAACTTATTAACGATTCTATCGAAAGGCAGGGCAGGCGTGTAATTGTTAGGAATAATTATTTGATTACCCGGACCACTTCGCTGTCCATTCTTAGTTCCGGAAATTTTCTCAATTGTTTCCTCACCGCACTCAAGACTGAAGATATAGTTTTCATACTTATCAACAGAACTATTCAACCCAAAGCAGTAGTACTTAAGACCGTGTTCTAACGCATATCTCCATGCTACTCCACGCTCATACGCACCACTATCTCTTGTGTCAAAGTAATTTTTAGTATTATCTTGTTTATGCACCAAAGGGTAAACGAAAATCACGATTTGCTCTCCGGTCTTCAAGGACAGAACAAAGCCTCTTTCTTTCGTACCTTCTATGTACTGTTTTAAGGCTTCATCACAGCCCATATATTCATTTAAGGCCTCTACAGCCTGCGAAGTTGTATATGCCATGATGCATTCCTCCTTTCATTACTCTATGATGCCAAATGTTGACATTGTATCAACAACTGCTTCTGCGCAGCACTTCGCAAACAGCGGAGGCACTGCATTTCCAATCATTTTATACAATTCCATATTGCTGCCTTCAAACACATAATCATCAGCGAAAGTTTGTAATCTTGCTGCCTCTCTAACGGTTATGGTTCTCTGTTGAGATGAATCTGGATGGATATGGCGTAAGCCATCTTTATAAAGATGGGCGGGAATAAGGTTACTCGGCTCATCCCATCGGATAACATGATATTTATGAACATTGGAGTTCTTTCCCGTCATCTCAGTGTATAACTGTTTCAGTGCATCGATTGATGTATACTGATTTCTTCCAGACTCGATATCTTCAGTCAATAGTTTAAAAATCCCAACATCTCTGTCACTCTGCCATCTTGCTACATGGTTTGGAACATCACGTTCAGGAAGAGAGTGCCTTGTTCTTGCACCATTTACCTTTAGGTCCTCAGACAGAGGGTACAACTTCGGCAAGTCGCCGATTGCCTCATAAACAGTTTTTTTCTGCATGGTTTTATGTTTAGGCAAGGCTACTTTATAGAAATAATTTATAGCTTCGCTACTTCTGTCTCCAAAAGCGTCCTTGCGAACCCCGAAAATAATTATTCTCTTTCTGTTTTGAGGAACACCATAGTCGGTAAAGTCAATTATTGCCTCACCCAAATTGGAAAGCAACAGATACCCCGCCTCATTAAAACTCTCCTGGATGATGTCAATTATCGGTCTATCACCAGGCTTTGCACTTAATATCCCGGGTACATTTTCAAAGATAAATGCTTTAGGCCTGTATCGGTCTAATACCTTGATGTAGCTTTCAAACAGATAATTTCGGTAGTCATTTTTCATGCCAAACTCATCACGAACACGCCCTGCAATGGAATAAGCCTGACAGGGAGGTCCACCAATTACGACATCGATGCCGCCCACAGTGTCAATAAGTTTATCTAAACCAACTGAGCTACCATACTCTTTATCATTTTCCCAACCCACAAACAATTCATCCGTTCTTTGAATATCAAAGCGAAGAACTCGTGTTTCTGCATCGGGGTAATGCCACTTCTCACGCATTCTGTTTTCGAGATTTTTACAGGGAACTTTTTCCCACTCAACAGCTGCAATTGTATCGAAGGCTCCGGATTGTTCAAAACCATCCATCAATCCGCCACATCCGGCAAACAAATCGATGGAACGAATTTTAGTTTTGCCCATTTTCATTCTCCTGTATAATTCTCATTATCGCTTCTCCAAGTGCCTGTCCCAACAACGGCGGAACTGCATTTCCTACCTGTCTGCTTTGCTGTGTCTTTGTACCTGTAAAAACAAAATTGTCAGGGAATGACTGCATTCTCGCGCTCTCGCGCACAGTAGGAATTCGATTGTACTGATAATGGAAAAGGTTTCTGTGTCCTGTATCAACAGTCCTTGCCGGGGCATTTCCGTTCAGTCGCGTCCAAGCCATATGGAACTTTCTGCTTTCGCCCCATCCAGGAGGAAGGTCCTTATAGTTACCACCTTCTGGCACAAGAGCGATGGTATCTTTAACCATCTGTGTATGGTTAGTACCAAGATGGTTATAAAGGACTTCACAGTCACCCCTCATCAGTCTCTGATATTCAGTTAAAGGCTCCTGCTCATATTCAGAAACGTCATCACCAATACCATTTTCCAAAGCAGGCAAGTCACTTACAGCGTCTCTGCAGGTACGATATGTTTCTGGCGTAAACATAGGTTTAGGAAATTCCGGTACACCGAGGTCTTCTCTAATTCCCATGAAAATTAATCTTTTTCTATTCTGTGGAACACCATAGTCGGCAGCACAGAGAATCTTGCAGTCGATGTTATATCCCATAACCTTAAAACGGCGTAAAATTTCCTCTTTAATCTGTCCTTCATACAATGTTGCCATTCCAGGTACATTTTCAATGATAAAGGCTTTAGGTTTGTATTGCTTCACAATTTCGATGACCGCCAGATACAACTTATTTCTCTCGTCATCAAAATTTCTTGGTCCCGTCAAAGAAAAGCCTTGGCAAGGTGGTCCTGCGATAACCACATCAATTTCACGTTCTCCGGCAATACGTTTTATCTCATCAAAAGTCTCCTGCTTGGAAAGGTCTGCGTTCAGTGCAACCGCTCCATTATGGTTTTTTACAAACGTATTCAATGCGGCCTGGTCATTGTCAACGCCCACTATGATGTCAAATCCGGCATCCATAAAACCCTTTGACAAACCGCCGCACCCGGCGAACAAGTCTATAGCATTCATTCTATCATCCTCCAAAATTACTCTTTGATAAATTCGCAAATATCAGAAATGTCACAGTCAAGTCTTGAACAAATCTTGAGTAACACTTCCATACTAACAGGCTGATTTTTACTGAGTTTTGCAAGAGTATTCGTTCCAATTCCGGTCAATGCTCTCAATTCACTTTTATTTATTCCTCTGTCTATTATCAGCTTCCATAATTTGTTATAACTTACATCCATTTTACTCACTCCTCTATTCTTCAAGCAAAATTCCAATTTGTTACGGGCATGATATACCCAAGTCTATATCAGTATACCACCAAACTATGAATTTTTCAAGGGAGCAATAAAATATTTCGCCCTCTATACATTTTAGTCCGTTAATAAAGGGAGAATCAGCATTAAGTTTCTCCCTTCGTTAACGCTATGGTCTTGTAACCGAAAATCTTTTCCCTGAAAAATCAGCTTGATATAGGCCAGGGCTTACATATCTAAGAAGTATATGGTCGCGCCCATAGTCATCCAGGTCTTTTACGGAAATTACGTGAAACGGCCCAACATTCATTCTTTCCCTTAAATATTTACCTAAAACAGCACCACCTTTTCTTGTGGAAGCATCTCCATATGAAAGCTGCTTTGGGTATACCATTAACGGTGTGCTTTTTGACGGATAATATCGTTGTCCTCCTTGGAACGTCATCGTCATTATTGTACCATCATCCCATATTACTGTAACTGGATCAGATTTGCGTGTGGATTTTCCGCCTGTTGTAGTCCTTTTATTTGGAAATGGTTGAAATAGTAATGGATAATTATCTATATGGTCTGCCAAAATTGGAATGTACGCCTCAAGAGCAGTCCTTTTCTTAGCTGTATGCCCTGACTGGCTCCCCCAGTTCGGACCACCTCCTGAATAGGTTTTACGGTTTCCAGTCTTTTTATCAAAGCAGTACAACGGCATAATCGCAGTAAGTGGGTCAGATGTAATCGGAATATGTCCTTTCTTTCCCTTTGTAACCTTCAACTTCTTACTCTTTGCAGCTTTCACTAAAGGGTCGTTAATATCAATGGAATTTGCTTTGATATCGTTGTAATAATCAATAAAACTTGCAATGTAGCCCGAATCAGTCACTGCTGCAGAGTTCACTTCAGCCAACATTTCGGCGTTTTTAGCACTACACAATCCCTGCGTTGAGCAATTTGCCGAACCCACTAATGCATTAAAAACCATCCCAGAATTATAAAACAAATAGAGTTTTGTGTGGACGCGTTGTGTGTGAACAAAATTCATTTTCATATTGGGGTGTTTGGCTACAAGCGTACGCAATGCATCAAGAACTGTAGAGCGAATTTTCTCCACACCATACATACCATAATAAAACTCAAACGGAATACCTAATGTCGCAACTTCATCCACCATATCAGGAGACAGATATCCGCTAATAATCACAATCTTATCGCTCGCTTTTGCATTATCAATTACAGCCTTTTTTAAGTCATCGACAAATACTGCCATCAACTACACCTCCAAGTTCACTTTATATGTTACAACATATCATCACAAGGCATCTTGTTCAAATGCTGTTTTTTTCAACAAAATGCCTCTTATTGTTTATCAACAACTCTATCCACTCGACCTATTGCAAAATCATCTTATCAACTCAACCTTGCCCATTTTCAACCTGTCAACTCAACCCTTGTTTTCATAGCACAGCAAGGTTCTTTTATCGTTCAAAAGAGTAGATGAGAAACGCACTCCCAACTCTCGGAAATGCCTTGTTTTCAAGCCTTTTTTGGTATTTACTTCTGTACTTTTGACATCAAGACTACGCACTCCACGTGTAATAGTTAGGCTATTCCGCAGAATCTATCATCACTTCAAAATCCACTAATTTTACAATACTTTTTCAATCATCTTGTCTTTACGGCATATTTTTTTAATTAGTCTATTTTGAAAAATTTCGCAAAATAGTCGCATCATCATTCTCCATTGCAGAATCGGCATAATAGCAAAAACTAATATTAGGTTCATTACGAAAATATTCAAACAAGGAAGCTCTCAACAACTTAGTTTTGTCCGCATTAAATTCGCTTCTTCGACCACCACCTGGATTTCTTTTTACCTTGTTACAATAAATCTTATTAGGGTCTTCCGAGTCACTTCTACTAAGTGAACGAACCATCGCTGTCCTTTCTATATCAGAAATACATTCAGGAACATTCTTAGGGATTACATTTCCCAATCGTTCAGTAAACTGTTGAAGAATATCCCCTAAGTTATTTGTATACTCAATCCCAAAATATTCTCTTAACATTTGAGCTTCGATTATTAACCCTCTACTATTAGCTTCAGCTTGCATATCGTCGCTTAAATCATTAGATTTCATGAAATGTAATTTTACTAATGCATACTGATTTTCCCTTTTTTCAGTTCCTACAAATCTTTTTACGAGTACAATATACTCTATTCCCTTATATCTAAATATAAAGCTGCATATTGTCCAATCTTTATTTACCATATCACTTTTTAATTCCTTCAGATTGCTCAATAGCATAATATCACCCCTTCACTATTATTCTCCCAAAAGAAAACCATCAAGATTTCCACTCAAAAACCAACCATTTTTTTATCTTTTCAAATTCCATCCTATTTTCCGGCGATAAATCATCTTTTTCAAGTCGTATATACAGTGCTGTCGTTAATCTATCACAATAGCCAACTTTCTTGACAATGTTTTGAACGGTAAACAAATGTAGCCATGAGCATCCAGTGACTTGTTCCACTAAAAAATCATAAGCTTTGTCATATAGTTCCAAATCTTCATAAATACTTACCATTGCAAAGCTTATTTCTTGTTTTACCACATGCTCACTTTTCCCTATTTTTAACCCGGCAGAAAGAGCATTGGCCAAATTGTCTTCCCAGAAGTCTTTCCCCATCTCTCTAACATACGCAGCCTTGCAATGACCGCTACGCAACACATCACAATAAAAGTGATACTCTCGTTTATTGATGGCTTTCTCTCTGGAAATGTTTTCTTTCCCTTGTTGATTTAGTTCTGCCGCTTTACAATTAAGCTGATGCTCTTTGGTTTGCAAAGATTGCTCCCTTTTTCCTAATTCTTCAGCCTTTCTTTTTATGTCGTCCAATTGCGTTTGATATTCCTTTTTTAGCTCATCTGCAAGGCTTAATATTACAATGCTCTTTCCAGCAGGACGGGCTTCAATATCAGTATCAATATCAAGCGTCAAATAATATTGTTTAGCTATATATCCACTTAACGCATTCCCGCCCTTAGATATTTCAACCCTCTCCCACTTTTGTTTACCATCAATATCGGAAAGTGCAGAATACGTTGAAGCACTTATAAAAATTGTTCCATTATCCACCGTTCCACTAAACTTACAAGCTAAATTTGTACTATTACCAATCCATGCAATACCAAACTCATTTTCTGTGCCTTCTTGCTGTTCTTTTCCCTTCATTCCCACCTTAGAAATGGATACTTCTCCCGTATGTACACCTATGCCGCAAGAAATTCGATGTTTTATTTCCTGATCCAATACAGGATTAAGGAATTTATCAATAGCAGTAGTAATATATCTGGCTGCATGAACAGCCTTGTCTTCCGACTTTCCATCCTCATTATCTACGAAAACTGCAAGAACGCCATCTCCCATGAAATCTCGTACAACACCACCTGAATATCGAATAGCCTGAACAACTGTCCTAATATAACTTCTGTAAATCTTTACTAATTGGGTGCTGTTGAATCTTTCGGGCAATTTTGTAGATTCACGCATATCGACAAAAAGTATAGACACTTTACCGTGGTATATTTTGTTTGAGTCTGACAAGGCATCAGTTAAAGGCAATTGATCTGACATGGAATTTTCAAGTACTTCTGATGAAACAATCCTATTTATTGCTGTTGATAATAAATCTAATTCATACTTTGGTATTTTGTCTTCGCTCATATATATATCTCCTGCAATTAACTTCCTGATTCAAGATAATATGCTCCATCGTCTCCGGCTAAAGTAAACCGAATGCGTCCGCCCTTACTAGAAGGCCATTCATTTTTTACTTTTTTGGATACTTTTACTTTATTCTCCGTTTGGCTTGCATAATGAGAAGCAAAATTAATGCAATCTCCAAATGCTTTAACATCGTACGAGTCTGCAATACCAATCTTAGTAACAATGACACTGTCAAATGTAACGCCTACACCAATACTCACTTTAGGTCCGAGCTGCTCATCCCCAATAATTCGATTAATTACAGACTCGCAAACCTTCAACATGTCACGACCACATAAGCCAGCATTTTGAACAGCGAGTGACTTAACCATATTATCCTCTTCTCGTGCAGCGGCACCACCCCAAAATACCATTAGACCATCGCCCATAATATCAATTACTTTACCGTGATAATGTTTCACTACCTCCAGAAGTGCCGTAAGAAACACATGCATAGTCAAGAATGTCTTTTCAGCTCCTACGGTTTGTGCTCGTTGAGTAGATCGACGCATATCCACAAATAAAACTGCAAAATTTTCTTTATCATATGAACCAAATTCAAGTTTATCCGCTTCAAATCCAGGAATTACATCAGAAATGGCATCAGCTCGATGTTCAAACACCGCCTTTTCGATAATATTACTTTTAGCTTGTAGATAATGTTTATATGTATTTTGATAAATAGAATCAATATCAATAGCCATATTGCTCCTCCTATAATACAGATGCCACAATCAATATGCAAATAATGCTCGCTGTGATTAATGTTGATGAAAAAGAACGGATTACCCATCTATTTGTTCTTAACTTCTGACGATTAATGTCATTTAATTTATAAAGTTGAGCCGCCATATTCTCAAT
>ERZ808046.422-NODE-422-length-39835-cov-7.598622_pt1 | contig 39835 bp, 39 predicted proteins | sample MGYA00380196_ERZ808046 | MGnify/ENA primary metagenome ERZ808046 (study PRJEB31490, sample SAMN06133421) | mouse gut metagenome | isolation source: Z6_2 | host: mice | place: China: Chengdu | collected 2015-05 ...
AAAGGGCATAATAATACCCTTGTCAAAAGAGACAAGGGATATTAGCTGAAATCCAACCGCACAGCTGGAAATTTTTTCATTTTTTTCTTCCTTCTCATTTCGGCCTTCTCACAGGGAAATACTTTTGAACACATTATCCCTGTCATCCTGTTCAATCCCCAGATACCGCTTTGTGATCTGATAGGAAGAATGATTATAAATATTCATCAGCAGGGCAGGCGGAGTTCCCTGCCGCCACGCATGGTAGCCGAAGGTCTTCCGCAGGGAATGACAGCTCACATTATGGTCTAATCCTACTGCCTCCGCCGCTTTTTTTATGACCCGGAAAGCCTGGCTGCGGCTCAGGGGATGGTTTGTGCCCTTGCGGCTGGGAAACAGGCAGGTATCTTCTGTGGGTGCGGTTGAAAGCTGATTCCTGTATGTGGTAAGGGTCTCAACCACAGCATGGTTTAAGGCGATCGTATTTGACTTGCCCGTCTTTTTTTCTGTAACGGCCAGATGCTCTAAAAAGCAGTCCCGGTCAAAATCATAAAAATCGCCCCATCTTAACTCCAAAATATCCGTGATACGCAGGGCAGTGTTCAGCCCCAATATGCAGAGGGTATAGTTGCGGATATTTCTTTCTTTTTCCAGATAAAAATCTTTGAACTCATGAAGCAGTTCGGTATCTCTGATCGGTTGTGTTGTACTCATCTCTCTTCTCCTTTCTGTTTCCGGTTTCGGCCATGTAACCGCAGCCGCCTTTATTATAATGCAACACTTGTTAACAGAGTGTTGCATTCAAAACAGGCAGGGATTGCTGAGAGCGACAAGGAGGTTATTATGCTGAGACTGACAGTAAGTACAGAGGAATACCTGATGATCGGAGAGGATATCAGGCTGGTGTTTTTAGGCGGTACGGGAAAGCACTTAAGAATCATGATTGATGCCCCCAGAGACAAAAACATCGTCAGGAGCACCGTTCTTGAAAAGAACATTACAAATCCGGAAGAAAAGACAAAGCTTCCCAGATATTACGCACAGCCGGAGCATCCTGAGAAATATGTAAAAAAACCGGCAGGCAATTTCAACAGGTAATAACCGGACGTCTCTGCGCCGCAGACAACAGCCCGGCAGATGGGCGTTCGGTCATTATAGAAAAACAAAAAACAATTCACACCGATGTAAACGGATTTACATCAGGTAAAGCCAAGGAGGTAATTTTATGGTAGTACAACACAATTTAACAGCGATGAATTCCAACAGAATGCTTGGTCTGACCACCAAATCCCAGGCCAAATCCACTGAAAAGCTCTCTTCCGGTTACAAGATCAACCGTGCGGCGGATGATGCGGCCGGACTGGCAATCAGTGAAAAAATGAGAAGGCAGGTCAGAGGCCTGACCCAGGCTTCCCTCAACGCACAGGATGGTATCAGCGCGGTACAGACGGCAGAGGGCGCTCTCACCGAAGTACATGACATGCTTCAGAGAATGAACGAGCTGGCGACCAAAGCCGCCAACGGAACAAACTCTTCTGAGGAGCGTGAATACATCCAGAGCGAAGTGAATGCCCTGATCGATGAGATCGACCGTGTCTCCGAAACTACCAAGTTTAACGAGCTTTATCTGCTCAAAGGCGCAGAGGGCGATTCCGCAGCAGATACGGCCGCTGTTAAGAAGACCGTTGTTATGAATGATGCGGCAAAGAAACTGGCGGAGCTGACGATTACCGTCAAAGCCGGTCAGAATGCCTACGGTGTGGGTGAAACCACTGCGGTTACGGCTTCCAGCGGGGCAACCAAAGCTTCCATGGCATTGGATACAGCTACGCTTGGGGCAAATAAATTATTTGTAAGTCCAACTGGCGGCGGCCAATCCGCAACTGATCATGTGGAAGTAACAGATGCCAATCTTGCTACTTATTTTGATTTGGCCGATGATGGAACTGTCACTGCAAAGACAGGCCTGACTTTTGTAACAGCAGCTAATGCTACTGTCGCTAACGCAAACGGTGGAACAACTTCCAATGGTACGGATGTCGTAACCGGCACACCCGCATCAGCCGCAGTCACCGGTACCCTTGATCAGTACGTGGAATTAGACGCGGACGGCAATTTGAAATACAAGGATGGCCAGGTGCTGTACAAAGTAGCGGCCGACCCGAACGGTCAACATGGAGCTCAGACGCCTCAGACCGGCACCCAGCAGATTGCTGAAGCTGATCTTAAGAATTATTTTGAAACAAAGGGAACTCCCATCCGTACAGGTGCGAACGCTACCGATCCTGCTTTGGCGGAAGATGCAGATATGTCAGCTTACTTTGATGAATTTGGCGTATATAAGGGAGGACTTTATCTGGAAGACGCCGCCGGCGCCATGAAAGAAATCGGTGCTGAACAGATTGGCAAGTACTTTACCTTTAAGAATGCAGACGGTTCAGAGGGCGGATCCTCCGTTCCGAAGCTGGAGTTCACACTGCATGTAGGGGCAGAGGGCAATATGGATAATACCATCAGCGTAGAGATCGAGTCCATGAGCGCGGCCGGAATCGGGGTTGACGGTCTGAAAGACACAGGCGTTATCACAGAGGACAGCGCAAGAGAAACAATCGAGACTCTCAAGGGCGCAATCAAGAAGGTTTCCCAGCAGCGTTCCGACCTTGGCGCCGTTCAGAACCGTTTAGAGCACACTATCAACAACTTGGACAATATCGTTGAGAACACCACCGCCGCAGAGTCCCAGATCCGCGATACGGATATGGCTACCGAGATGGTAAGATATTCCAACAACCAGATTCTCGCTCAGGCAGGCCAGGCAATGCTTGCTCAGGCAAACCAGTCAAATCAGGGAGTTCTCTCTCTCCTTGGCTGATAACTGAATATTTTCAGGAATTGAAACACCCTTTTACACATTACATAACCGCGGGAGAGGAACACCCTTTCCCGCGGTTATTATTGTTTCCAACCATATGAGCACATTTACATAATCTCACAAACAATATATACTATAGGAAACGACAAAAATATTTGCTGTTTCCTATAATAGTACCGCGAGATAATCCTATAAAAAACAATCCAATGTGCACGCAGAATCAAAGGAGACTTCCATGAATTTAAAAGACGCCATCAAAAGCATCATCCGCCCACACGAAAACGACCGCCTCGCCCCTCTTACCACCATCTGGGGGGAAGCCCTTGACCCTAATAATGTGCTGCCTGAATATCCACGTCCTCAATTTCAGCGCAACTCCTTTCTCTCCCTGAACGGTTACTGGGACTATGCAATCACCGCAGGTTCTGTTCCTCCCCCGGAATTTGACGGCCAAATTCTTGTGCCTTTTTCTCCGGAATGTACACTTTCCGGCGTTGGCAGACAGCTCCTTCCCTCCGAATACCTCTGGTATCGAAAAACTCTTCCTGCCCTTGAAGCCCCCTCTTCCGCCGATACGCATACGATTTTGCATTTTGGCGCTGTGGATTATCAGACAGAGATTTTTGTAAATGGCCGGCCGGTTCTCTCCCATCAGGGCGGCTACCTGCCCTTTCAGGCGGATATCACAGAATTTCTGAAAGAAAAAGATAATCAGCTCCTTGTCAAAGTTCAGGATCCTACTGACCAGGGAGGTCAACCAAGAGGAAAGCAGTCCCTTCACCGGGGTGGTATCTTTTACACTGCCCAGAGCGGTATCTGGCAGAGCGTATGGCTGGAACAGGTTCCCGCTTCCCGCCTGGATGAGGTATGGTTTGAAACCGACTATGACGCCCGCCAGGTAACCGCCCACATCAGGGCAGCTGCTGAAAAGGAAATCCCGTCTCTGTGCATGAGAGTCTTCTGCGAAGAAAAAGAGCTGGCCAGTCAAAGCATTGCCCTGGGTCTTTCCAATTCCTCAGATCATCCTCAAACTTATACCGCATCTCTTACCTTCACCATACCGGAGGATGCTTTCCACAGCTGGTGCCCGGAAACGCCCTTCTTGTATCAGGTTAAACTCACCTTTGGGCAAGACTGCGTCCGGAGCTATTTTGCCATGCGCATCTATACAATTGAGGCGCCGGAGGGAACCCCCGTATTCTGCTTAAACCACAAGCCTTATTTTCTCATGGGCGTTCTGGACCAGGGCTACTGGCCGGACGGCCTTTATACCGCCCCTTCGGAGGAAGCCCTTCTTTATGACATTACTGTCATGAAAGAGCTGGGCTTTAACATGCTGCGCAAACACATAAAGGTGGAAAGCGCTAGGTGGTATTACCACTGTGACCGTCTGGGAATGATTGTCTGTCAGGATATGGTAAACGGCGGCGGCCGCTACCGTTCCTCCATTGTCAGCTATCTTCCCACTCTGTCCTCCAAATTTACTTCCACCTTCAGGGATTCCCACTATGATCTTTTGGCCATGGAGAATCCTGAATTTCGTGCGGAATGGGAAAAAGAATGTGCGGAGACCATCGACTATCTGAAATTCTTTCCCTCCATTGCTATCTGGACAGCCTTTAACGAGGGCTGGGGACAGTTTGACGCCGCAAGGATTACCGAACTGATTCGCGAAAAAGACCCTTCCCGCCTGATCGACTCTGCCAGCGGCTGGTTCGACCAGGGATGCGGGGACTTTATCAGCGTGCATAATTATTTCCGTCCCCTCACTGTTCCCGGAAAATCCACCGCCCCTGAGAAGTTCACTGCTACTGAAAATGATACCGCCCCCGCAAAGAATGCCTCCTCCCATGAACCGGAAAGGCGGCATGACAACAGAGCCTCTTTCCTGTCCGAGTACGGCGGTTATGCCTGCCATATCAGGGAGCATTCCAGCCTGGAACGGATTTTCGGTTACAAACGCTATGACAGCCTGGATGAATTTTCCAATGCTTATCACCAGCTGATACAAAAATCCCTGCTTCCTCTGCAGAAACAGGGACTGAGCGGGGCTGTGTATACACAGCTCTCCGATGTGGAAGAAGAGGTCAACGGCCTTATGACTTACGACAGAAAAATCCTCAAACTGAATTAGGTCAGCCGCCATACAGGGCGCTAAGAAAGACAGGTGAAAAGCGGCTGCTCTTTGCCTGTTTTTCCTGCTGCCTCCCGGACTTTTTGTAGTAATCCGGTCAAAAGAGCATCCCCATAGAGGAACTTACGAAAGAACCGTTTATTCTGTTGGAAGAAGGGCATTACAGTGAGCCGTTAAACGCCTTTCACGAAGCAGATTTAGAGCCGGACATCAAGTACACCATTCACGATGACTATGCGATCATGACAATGGTAGAAGCCGGATTAGGTGTCAGCATTTTAGCGGAGCTTATGTTACGGCGCACAAATTTTGATATTGTATGTCTGCCTGTAGAGCCTCCTGTTTACCGTTCCCTTGCGATTGGATATAAGGATAAAGACAGCCTGCCGATCGCAAGCAAATATTTTATAGAATATTTGCTTGCGCATAAAGATGAACTTCCATAAAACCACGATATAAGAGGAAGGCGTTTTCGTCCAGGGTGATTTCTAATACTGTCTTATGAGTGCTATCCCAGCTGGCGCTCCCTCCTCTGCACCTTAAATTTAATATAGACAATGGTAAGCACAAGGAACCAGGCTCCCAGAATATTGGTAAACTGCTGGGCATACACTCTCTTACCGGCCAGCATAACCTCTGCTCTCTGGAGGAAATCCAGAAGCTGTCCTGCTGCAAAGGAAACCAGAAAACCATATACGCCGGACAGGGAGGATAAAATGGAGAGCTGAATATCCCGCTTTCCCTCATCCAAAAGCTCAAGCTGCACCCCGAAAAGCCCTATTCCGGCAAAGCTCCAGCCAAGGGCAGAGCAGACCGTTCCTGCAATAACCATGGGATAAGCATTGGAGGGAACTGCAAGTGAGAAGAACACAAAACACATTAAAATTCCCACCAGCGAATATTTGTAGAGAAATGCCATCCCGTATTTATCCCCCAGCCTTCCCATACGCGGGGTGATGGCGATACGCAGCATATTTCCCAAAAAACTGACCACCATGATAAACGTAAAGGGCATCCCCAGTTCCTTGAGCTGATAGCTTGTATTAAACGGTGATGCACAATAAAAGGAGGTCTGCCAGAGCAGGGTCACGGCAAAAGCCATTCTGAAATCAGACTTACCAAAGGCTTCTTTCATCTCCGCAAAAAGCTCCCCTCTATACGTTCCCTCATCCTGCGGGTATTTCTTTTTGAGCTTTCCGTGAACCTCTTTGCCCTCCGCATTGATCTCGCCCTGACGCGGCTCCTTCATGCAGCTAAAGGCCCATGCGTTCAGAAGCACCAGCACCAGAATCATGCTCCCATTCAAAGTAAAGCCCGCGTTCTGCCTCTCCCCGGCCGTGGCATCCATCAAAATCCCCGAAAACAGCATCATGGTAACCGTAACAAAAACACAGACAGCATCCTTGCGGGAAAAATAATTTCCCCTCAGACGGGCCGGAACCAGGGACGCTATCCAGTCCTGGGTTGCAGGCGTTCCGACCTGCGCACATATCTGGGCAACAAAATAGCCCGCAATCATCAAAAGCTGGCGGGCACTGTTCGGCACCGGAAGCAGCGGAATAAAGAAGATAAACGCCAGATAAAGCTTCTGCACCGTCATAAGACAGATAAAGAGCTTCCTTTTCTTTAAATGGCTGACTTTTCCCATTGTAAACAGCTGGAAAATTGCCGCCAGGCTGGCAACAGAGGTAAGAATTCCCGCCTGCGCGTCCGAAAATCCTACGGAAAGCATCAGCGAGACAAGAAAGGTTCCGCCCGCCAGCTGCGCAATCGTCTGCGCCGCCGAATCCCCCACTATGTAACGACGGCGGCTCTTTTCGTAATCCGCCTCACTCTCCGGCAGCGCCATGAAGTAAATCCTCCGAAGGCGCCCCAAACACCAATTCATATCAAGCATCAGCTTTTCCATAATAGCACCATGCCTTTCCCAAACAACGGATGTAACATATGCTACAATGAAATTTTGAAATTAGAAATGTATTTTCTTTAACAAATAAATGTATTTTTTTGGCCTGAATTTATCCGTTATCCTTCCCCTTTCAGCAAATCTGCTCTAAATAGCGGCGCAATATATATAACGGTACATTTACCATCCAATCCTGTTCCCGATATCCTGACATGGAGCTTCTAAGAGCATCCGGCAAACCATACTTTCTGCAAAGTGCATGCAGACTTTTCGCCTGAAGATTTTCCTCTGCTTTTACTTCAAGAGGGAGCACTTTATTTACACTCTGTATCACAAAATCAACCTCCCCCGAGGAATTTTCCGCACTGTAATAATACAGTTCTATCCCAAAGGAAGCCAATTCCTGTGCCACAAATTGTTCCGTCCAAGCGCCATCAATCCCTGACTCGTGGGCGTAAATCATTTTTGCGGAGAGCAGGCTTTTGATTTCCAGTACATCAATATTGCCGAGCTGATTCAGCTTGTAATCCCCCTGATCGATCAGATTCTTCGTGGGAAAGATTTTGGTTTCAAAAAACTGCCTTAACCCGTCCATATCGCCAGAAAGAATTTCCTTTTTCTCTGGTATACTCTCCTGTGGTAAACAAGCAGGAAATTGTTTGAATTTATGGAGGAAAACAGGGGAATGAAGCGCACAAAGAATATCGCAGGACAGTAAACGATATTCCTGCCGATAGTTATGATGGTATTATTATCTTAAAAACCGTAACGCCTACCGAGCGGAAGCCTGCGCCGGAGAATTAGAAAGAGTTACTCAAAATCAATCTCATATCTCGTACCATGAGAAAACAAAATTCCATCCTTCAGCCTGATACAGAGAATACAGGTATTTTCATCCTCAAAATTATTATGTCCATTATCAATCCACTCTGCAAAAGCCCGTCTTAGTTTTCCTGCTATCTCTGTATTTTCCGGCTTACCGAAATATCCCAGATTCTCCCCTCGCCCATGGGCAGTAAACCAGTCCCCGGCGATTGCCACAAGGGGATTTTGGTCAATCTGTCGCATTTTATTGGAAAGCCCATAGGTAATCACATAAAATGCCCTGTTTTCGTAAAAAGCGTTTACATTGCGCACATGGGGAATGTCATTCTCCGTTGTGGCAAGGGCTATCACATTATCTTTCCCGAAACGCTCTGCCATAATCCTTTCGGCTTCCTTGCTCAGTTTTTCCATAGCATTTATCTCTCCTTTTCCTTCGTATAAAAATCCCCAATCGCTCCCAGATAATCACCGATTGAGTGATAATTTCCCGAATAAATCACCGGATCAAAGTGTGTCAGGTCAATCCCTCTGGTATCCACATCTATTCTCTCATCCACCTGCACATTCTTTATCCGGCAGAAAAAGGTTTCCGACTCCCCGGTAGTAACCGCCCTGACTACTTCACATTCACAAACCCAGGGAGTCACATCAAGCGTCGGCGCCTCCACGCATTCGGCTTTGCCCCAAGTATAGGAAAGCCCTTCCTTTTTTCCATCCTTTCCAGAAGTCTGACCAAAGTAGTCAACCAGCTCAAGCATTTTCGTTGTAGCGAGGTTGATACTGAACTGTCCGGTTCTCTGAACATTCTGCCTGGTCTTTTTCGTGCCATACATACTGATAATGATAAGATAATCATAGTCTTTCTCACAGGTTTTGCTCACCCATGTGATAGGGGCAAAATCCGGCGTGCCATCCTCATTGTAGGTACCAATAATAAAGGTTGGCTGTACGATCATCTCATGACGGGTTCCGATAGATTTTCTTTTCATCTTAAAACTCTGCTCCTTTCTTCCCAGTGACAGTTCGCCTTTTCAGGCCCCATTTTAATTCACACTGACATTTTCCATCTTCAGCCTGAAAATCACAAAATACATCTCATCCTGATCCACATACTCCTGCCTGATCATAGGATATAAATCCAGCATTGCCTCTCTGATCTTCAGAGAGTTTTCCACCTCCACACGGCCACTGATCCGAATCCATTTACGGGTATATAAATTATAGCTTGCCAGCTCCACCTGAGGGTTGCCTGTCAAATCCATATACACATTTTTTCGCTTGTCCGTCACCAGAAACAACGCCTTCTCATCCGAGTAGAGCATTCCCATAGGCCGTAGTCCTGGCCTGTCATCAACGCATGTTGCCAGGAAAAAATATCCGCATTCACGGATGAACTGAACACAATCCCCTGCGGACAACTCCCTGTTTTTTTCATCCATCAGCCGGTCTTCCTCAAGTTCGTCGTTTAACAGAAAATCAATACTGCATTCCAACAGCTTACTTAATTTGATGAGCTTTTCCGTCTCCGGGAAAGCCATATCCATCTCCCATCGGGAAACCGACTGTCTGGAAACCTTTAAAATTTCCGCCAGCCTCTCCTGCGTGATTCCCTTCCTTTTGCGCAAAGCCGCCAGCTTTTCTCCTGTGGTCATGCGGGCCATCTTCCTTCCTGTTCTCAAGTTTTGCAAATGTCTGTTATTCTGTCACCGTCTATGATCTGCTACTATTGTAATTCCTGACGTTCAAAATGAGAAGTCCTTTGTGATTGCGTTGTGTAAACTTCAAGGTGCGCAATTGGCATGAATGATAAAATACCTATGATATTGCACGGTCTATGGAAAAATGTCAAAGTCCGCTCTTCTGGCATTTATTCCAGGCTGTAGATAGTTCGTCGGCCGTACATCCAGTAACCCTTCTTATGAATTCCCTGTCCAGCCCCTCGTGAAACAGATTCGTGATAATAGAAATTCTCTCTTCCATTTTTCCTTCATCTCTTCCCTGTCTTACATATTGATCAAACAATTCACACATGGTAATCTCATCCTCCTCCCTGATTCCTTGATCTTCCATCCACTGTTCAATATCTTCCGTAACCGTCTCTCCTGAAAGTATCTTAATCATTTTGATCAAAGCCGCCTTATGCACAACCTTTCGGTCTGAGCGGTAATTATTTCCTTCCGCAAGGAAATCCACTACGATCCGCATATCGCTCCGGAACAGCTTTCGCGTTTCTTCCGGCAAATGTCTCATCTCAAAAACATGAAGTTTTAGCTCATCAATAAATTCCCACGTTCTCTCGGGAAGCTTCTGTTTCCTGAATAAACTATGAAGGTCACGTTTTCCTCTCCATCTGGCCTTTCCCCAATAGAGTACTAACTCAACCACCGGAAACACCTCTGACATTTTGTTCTTATATTGTTCCCGGTATATACCGCCTGTATATCCTGCTTTCCGAAGCAGCATCTTTCCATCCATCCTGCTCTGGTTGGCAATCAGGTACATAATGCTTATCTTCCCGTCTTCCACGTGATATTTGCACAAATCCTCATACTGGCTCCGCAGCTTCTCCCGCCCCTGATAAACAGTTTCCGTGGGGCCTGCTAAAAGCTTCTTCGCATCGAAAAGATCTCTGTACACTCCCTGCCCTGTTTCGTTTTTAATTGGTAATAAAGCAAGGAATCTAATTCAGACTGTTACTCCCTTTGAATGGGATACAGATAAAAAACAACAGGCGCCACACTTCGCAGACTGTCCCTGTGTTACTTAGATGTTAGAACGGATTTCCGTTAGAATTTCTATGCTTTAAGTTATTTTAGCAAATTTAAAAACATTCTGTCAATGGCAAACGATAATTTTTCGCTGTGGAAGTATCGTCTGATGCCTAATTTAACTTTATGATATTGTTAATTCCCCATGAATTCCGTATAATAAAATTATGGAAGCGTTTTTGAAGGATGGCTTCTGTTGGTAGGTATCAATTATAATAAAAAAACAAAGGAGCATGAATGCGTAATTGAAGAATATACGAGGGGCGCCGAATTTTAGCCCCTCACCCCTTAGCCAACGGACTCCGGAGGGCGCCCATTTTAATCCTCCCAACAATCAATATGCCAATAAGCACGATTGTATCTATGAACAGGACAGACACCACGCTTTTTACCAGTCCGCATACATACAATATAGAAAATACTTCTAACGACAATACAATAAAACATAAAAAGTTTGATAAGTATTCCGTTACAAGCTCTCCGTAAGACCAATACATGGATAACCGCGCATAAATGACCGGCCTCAGCAAAACGCGGATAAAAATACAGACGAATGGATATATAAAAATGACTTTTTTATCCATAAAGGAAACTGCCGTCCCATGACTCCACTGAATAGGCATTTCAGGCGGCAAATTTGTATACGACAATATCCCCATCATCACGCATAGCACTGTAATAACAATCCATGTAATAAGACTGCCCCAAATATACAGAAAGCTGACCGAATCCAGTTCAAAAACAGGTTTATTATCGTTCCAATAGCTTCCCAAATCTGCTGTATATTTCTCAACCTCCAACTCTTCAAAGCTGACATTTCCAGCTTCCAACATTCTCTCACACAAGGCTTTTGCTTTATTTAATCCTTTTATCTGCTCCCGGATTGCTGCCGCCTGTTTTTCTATGATTTCTGTCAAAGACGCTTTATCAGATATAATGCCTCGAATATCTTCAATAGAAATTTCCAGTGTACGCAGATAAGCAATTTTTTTTATGATTTCCACATCCTCTTTTGAATAATCTCTGTATCCATTATCATTTCGTGCCGGTTCAATGAGCCTTTCCTTTTCATAAAAACGGATGTTGGAACGCGCCAGCCCTGTCCGCTCCTCAACTTCTTTTATCGTCATTGCAATTCCCTCCCTGGTAAACTGACAGTTATTTTCTTTGAAATATAAAGTGTCAACAAAGTTTACAGTCAAGCTCTTTTTCTATTTTTGATCAAAAATGTGAGAAAAATCCCTGAAATTATAGTACAATAACAAATATGGAAAAGATTCTTTGCAAAGCCGATTGGTTTTGAGAGTTTACTGGATATGGAGACCATACCAATGAATAGAGAAACAGACAGATTATACATCCGCAGCCTGCTTGCCGATGACTGGCAGGAATTAAAGATAATTTTTCAGGATTTTAATTCTTCCCCTTACGCTGTTTATGACGCTCCCTTTCCGGACACTGATCCTGACATCCAAAAATTGACAGCAAATTTTGCTGCCTCGGGACTGTTTTTTGCCGTTTTGTTGAAAGACTCTTCCGCACTTATCGGATATGTATGTTTCCACAACAATAACGGCAGCTATGACCTGGGATATTGCTTTCACTCTGACTATCAGGGAAAGGGCTATGCCCTTGAAGCCTGTCAGGAATTACTCCGCTTCATAAAGCTCTCAGACAACGTAAAGGAATTTACAGCGGGTACTGCTCTGAAAAATATACCGTCCTGTAAGTTACTAAAGCGGCTGGGATTTTCTTTGCAGGAAACGGAGGTCTTGTCCTTTCACAAGGACAGCGCCGGAAAAGAGCTTCTTTTTGAAGGCGGTATTTTCAAAAAGAAGGACTGATTCTCAGCCCTTCTCCCGGTTCATCATCTTATCCAGCTTCCGCCTTACATGCCGGTAGGCGGGAATCAGGAACAGGGTTGCAGAAATCCAGGCCAGGGGGTTGGAAAAGCAAACCCCTATAAAGCCTACTCTCGGAACCAGCACCAGCCCTACCAAAGACCTGGCTGCCATCTCAAACACCCCTGCAAGAATGGCAAAGGTACTAAAGCCCATGCCCTGTATCATAAGACGGAAAATGTTCACCATAGCCAGCGCCACATAAGCGGCGCTGTTGATGGTCAGAAACAGCTTCGCATTTGCCAGAATTTCCCTTTCTCCGGAATCCACAAATAAAGATGCCAGATTATCTCCAAATAAATACATAACCACAAAAGCAAGCACCGCATAGCCTGCCCCCAAAAGTGCGCAGGATTTCAGCCCCTGCCCCAGACGGTCCAGCTTTTTTGCTCCCACATTCTGCCCACCGTAGGTTGCCATAGTCGTTCCCATGGACTCGAACGGACAGGCAAAAAACATATTGACCTTACTTGCCGCGGTCACGGAGGCAACTGCAACTGCGCCTAAGGTATTTACCGAAGTCTGCAAAATCACCGAACCAATTGCCGTAATGGAGTACTGCAGCCCCATAGGCAGTCCCATTCCACAAAGCAGCCTCATATAACCGGGGTTCATCTTCCACTCTTCCCTGGAAATATGTAAAATCTCAAATTTTTTGATAATATAAAAAAGACACAAAAGCCCGGAAATCAGCTGGGAAATCACTGTGGCCGCCGCCGCTCCGGAAACTCCCATCCGAAACGCCACAATAAACAAAAGATCCAGACCGATATTCAAAAGCGAAGACAGAGTAAGAAAGAACACCGGCGTCTTACTGTCTCCCATGGAGCGGATGATGCCGGATAAGATATTATAAAGATACGTGGCCGGTATTCCCAGAAAAATAATCAATATGTAAGAGTAGGAATAACCGAAAATATCCTCCGGAGTCTTCATCCATGTTAAAATATTTCTGCACAGGGATGCCACCACAGTTGTCATTACAATAGAAAAAAACAATGACAGCCACACGCTGTTGGCCACTACCTGCCGCATGCCCGAATAGTCCTTTGCTCCGAATTTGTGGGCCACCGGAATCGCAAAGCCGCTGCACACACCCATGCAGAATCCCATGATCATAAAATTAATGGAGCCTGTGGCCCCCACTCCCGCCAGCGCGTTTACTCCCAGAAGCCGGCCCACAATGATTGTGTCCGCCACACTGTAAAACTGCTGAAAAAGGGCTCCGAAAAGCAGCGGAACCGTAAATCCCAAAATCAGCTTCATGGGCGAGCCCGTTGTCATATCTTTCGTTGTATCCTTAGCCATAATAAAGTCATACTCCTTCCCAACAAACGCAGCAAAGCTGCTTATTGTAACAAACGCAGCAAATGCCAGCTTATTTGTAATCATAAAAAACAGTCCATGTGATAAACCACAAAAGAGTATAATCACATGGACTGTTTTATGCAATGTATTTTTTTGACTTTATTTTTTGTACTTTTCTGAAAGATTAACAGTTAACCGAACTGCCTTTTGATATCTTTTCGCCCTTTCAGGCGGGTGCAAACCTTCAGGCAAAAGGATTCTCCGACTTGTAAAGCATTCCCTTAGGCTGGTTGAATCCAATCTCATCCAACTCCACTCCGATATACTTGAATACCTCAAAGAGAGCTTTTCCGTAATGGCCAAAGGCAACTGCTCCATGGTGAGGATAATTTCCCTCGATCAGCACATGACGGTAGAATCTTCCCATCTCAGGAATAGCGAATACACCGATTCCTCCAAAGGATCTGGTAGCAACAGGAAGCACCTCGCCCTGGGCAATGTAACCGCGGAGCTTGTTGTCAGCGGTGGACTGCAGGCGGTAGAAGGTAATGTCGCCGGGCACGATATCGCCCTCCAAAGTACCGTTGGTCACTTCCACGGGAAGGGATCTTGCCATGATCATCTGATTCTTCATGCTGCAGAATGCCAGCTTTCTGGAACAGGTATTTCCGCAGTGGAATCCCATAAAGGTATCCTTGTGGGTATAATCAAATTTGCCCTTGATGGACTCCTCAAACATGTCCTCGGGAACAGAGTTGTTGATGTCAAGCAGAGTCACCACATCATCGCTCACTGCCGTGCCGATAAACTCGCTCAGGCACCCGTAAATATCCACCTCACAGGAAACGGGAATTCCCATACCTGTCAGACGGCTGTTCACATAGCAGGGCACAAAGCCGAACTGGGTCTGGAAAGCAGGCCAGCATTTTCCGGCAATGGCAACATACTCGCGATATCCCTTGTGGGCTTCAATCCAGTCAAGAAGGGTCAGCTCATACTGAGCCAGCCTGGTCAGAATCTCAGGCTTCTGGTTGCCCTCACCGAGCTCCTCTTCCATCTCCTTCACCTTGGCAGGAATCCTCTCATCCCCCTCGTGTTTATTGAAAGCCTCAAACAAATCCAGCTCAGAGTTCTCTTCAATCTCCACACCCAGGTTATAAAGCTGCTTAATCGGTGCGTTGCAGGCAAGGAAATTCAGCGGTCTGGGGCCAAAGCTGATGATCTTAAGACTCTTAAGTCCCACAATTGCCCTTGCAATGGGAACAAACTCGCGGATCATATCTGCACATTCCTCAGCGGTGCCCACCGGATATTCCGGAATATATGCCTTGATATTGCGGAGTTTTAAGTTGTAGCTTGCATTGAGCATACCGCAGTAAGCATCGCCGCGGCCTCCCACCAGATCATTCTGGGTTTCCTCTGCCGCCGCAACAAACATGGAAGGCCCGTCAAAATGCTTCGCAAGCAGGGTTTCGGAGATTTCCGGCCCGAAGTTTCCAAGGTATACGCAAAGGGCGTTACATCCTGCCTTCTTGATATCCTCAAGAGCCTGAACCATGTGAATCTCGCTCTCCACGATACAAACGGGACATTCATAAATGTCATCCTCGCCGTACTTTGCCCTGTAGGCCTCCACCAGAGCCTTTCTTCTGTTGACGGAAAGCGACTCCGGGAAGCAGTCACGGCTCACCGCCACGATACCGATTTTTACTTTGGGTAAATTGTTCATGTTTCATATCCTCCTTAAATTAATATATCCTTATGTTAAACAGAAAGATTTTTGCCGGTCAGCCCCATAGGGCTTCCTTCCGGCAATCCTCCTTCGGGATGGCCCAAAAGCCACTTGTTCTTTGCCGTCAGATGGCCGTCCTCGCCTCCCTGATGGCTCTCTTCCAGATCCAGATTGGTTCCCTTGGGAAGGATGATTGCCACCTGAAATCCCGCGCCGTCCACACCGCAGGGCGCATAGTGAAGGGTTGTGGCATACATTTCCACCGCCATTCCCTCCGGAAGCAAAAAGGCTTCCACCAGCGAGGTATCATAGGTAAAATCCTCCGTGATATCCTGCTCTTTCCCCACCAGCAAAATCGCATCGGTGGCGGCCACATTGATCTCGGAGCTTCTGTGATACTCCAGGGCGTTGAGCAGGGAATTATGCCCGTTGCAATAGCCGATCTGGATGGGCATCTCCCCATACACCTTCCGGGTCAGTTCCTTCATCACCGGAAGAGACTCCAGAGCCTCAAGTCCGGGCACATAGGCCACATCCTCCGGGATGGGCGTTTCCTCCTTCAAAACCCTGACCATATCGGAAAAGTCAATGTCCTTCACTACCTTGCCATAGGCTTTGAAACGTTCATCCGTTACTTTGTAAATCTGCATTTTTTACACTTCCTTTCTGTCTTGCTAATTTTTTCACTTCAGTATCTCAAACAACGGCTTGCAGGCCGGATAAATCTCCTTGAACTGCTGATATCTTGCCTCATACTTCTCCACCAGTTCAGCCTCCGGCTCCACCGTGTCCACGATCTTAACAATTTTTGCAGCGGCTTCTTCCACATTTTTGTATTCTCCGCAGGCTACCGCCGCCAGCATGGCGCCGCCTAAGGCAGGCCCCTCCTCGCTCTCGATCACATCCACTTTCAGATTCAGGATATTAGCAATCATCTTTTTCCAGAGAGGACTCTTTGCCCCGCCTCCGCATATCTTGGTTCTCTCAAGCCGAATCCCCAGGGACCTGGCCACCTCCAGGGAATCCCGAAGCGCAAAGGCAACTCCTTCCAATACCGCCTGAGTCATATCTGCTCTGGTGGTGTCCATGGTCATACCGATAAAGGTTCCCCTGGCATTGGGATTGTTGTGAGGGGAACGCTCTCCCATTAGATAAGGAAGGAAATATACATGATTTTCTCCCAGCTTCTCAATTCCTGCCTGCTCCCCGGCGTAATCACTGGTTCCCACAATATCCTCCATCCACCATTTGTTACAGGAGGCGGCGCTGAGCATGCAGCCCATCAGATGATAATATCCGTCCGCATGGGCAAAGGCATGAAGGGCATTGAACTTATCCACTCCAAATTTCCGGGAAGAGATAAAAATGGTTCCGCTGGTACCTAAGGAAATATTGCACATCCCTTCTCCCACAGTGCCGGTTCCCACCGCCGCTGCCGCATTATCACCTGCTCCTGCGGCCACCTTTACGGAAGCGGAAAGTCCCAGTTTCCCTGCAATCTCTTCTTTCAGAGTACCCACACACTCATAGCTTTCAAAAAGCTCAGGAAGCATTTCCTCCCGGATGCCGCAAATTTCGCACATTTCTTTTGACCAGCACCGATTTTTCACATCCAGCAGCAGCATTCCCGAGGCATCTGAAAAATCCGTACAATGAACGCCTGTCAGCTTATAGGCAATGTAATCCTTGGGCAGCATGATCTTTGCAATCCTTGCAAAGTTTTCCGGCTCCTTGTTTTTTACCCACAAAATCTTGGGAGCGGTAAATCCGGTAAAGGAAATATTGGCCGTGTACCCGGAGAGCTTTTCCTTTCCGATGACATTGTTCAGGTAATCGCATTCCTCAAATGTCCTGCCGTCGTTCCACAGAAGCGCAGGGCGGATCACCTGATCCTTTTCGTCCAGGATCACAAGCCCGTGCATCTGTCCGCCAAAGCTGATGCCTGCCACCTGCTCCTTATCAGCCTCCGCAACAAGCTCCCTGATTCCCTCCATGGTCTGGGTAAACCAGTCCTCGGGGTTTTGCTCCGACCATCCCGGATTGGGAAAATAAATGGGATATTCCCTGGACACGATCTTTTGGATCTTCCCTTCCCCGTCCATCAGCAGCAGTTTGACCGCGCTGGTACCTAAATCAACACCTATGTAGAGCATAATAGCCCTCCTTTCACTTTTTCCTTGTCTCTTTTATAGTTCAAAACAGGGTGAACGGCAAATTATTTTTCATTCACCATATCTTCCTTCCCCTTCCGCAAAATAGCAGAGATTTTCTCCTGTTATGATTTCCAGCTTGGAATAAAATTTCTTTTTTTCGGGGGTAATCCCATAGCACATCTCCTCAAAAAGCAGCTTAATTCCAAGATAAGCCTGATTACTCAGATCCTGGTATACCACCGCATCAATGACAGAATCTGCAATGTCCTGTTCGATCTCCTGAAAAAGGTCAAAACCTACCAGCCTGACATCGGTTCTGCCCAAATCCCGAAGAGCCCTTGCCGTCACATCAAGACGATAAGTCAGGTCAAAAATCCCTGCCAGCCCCTGCTCCCTTTCCATACATGAAATAACTTCCTGATAAATCCTATCTTCCTCCACCAGTCCATATCTGACAGGAAGCACCCGGCATGCCGGAAATTCCCTGAGCTTATCCAGAAATCCCTTTAACCTGGCATGAATATCCCGGTTAGATTCATATTCCTTTGTCACCGGAATGTAGATTTTTCTGCTTCCACAGTCCTTTTCATGGGAAGTCTCTCCCGGCAGCATCTTTCCAAGCAGCTCTGCCGCCAAAAGGCCGCTTCTGTAATAATCCACACCCACATAATAATCTCCCCCGTCCTTCTCCTTATCACGGCTGAGAAGCACGCTCAGGCAGTCCTCCTCCTTTAACCTGTGCAGAATTTCCCCGATTACCTCCTCGTCAGAAAAGGCGAGCAAAAAGCTTCTCACTCCCTGTCCCAGGAGACGTTCCACCTCGTCAATCTGCTGACGGGGCTTCTCCACATCAAATTCCGCAAAGAGAACTTCCAGACCGTCATCCCCGAATTCCCGGATTGCCCTTTGGCTCCCCTCCCTGACCTTGGGAGAAAAGTAGCCTGCGCTTCTGGAGCGGAACCCCACATAGCCGACAGGGTAACGTCTGTTCAGCGCAAGATTCCTGGCATTTTTATTCTCCACATAATGATATTTTTCCAGTGCTGCCATGACGGTTTCCCGCGTCTTTTCGCTGACATTTCCTTTATTCTTCAGGACTTTATAAATGGTGGTTCTGGAAATGCCAATCTCTGTGGCTATTCCCTCCAGCGTCATCCGTGCGATCTTTTCCATCCATCACTCTCTTTCTCTTAATCATGCAGAATCGTATGGTTTACACGTGTTAACTTTATACTACCACTGTTCACTCTGACTGTCAATTTAAATTTATTGCTGTTTTTTGTGGAAATACTTTGTTGAAGTTGCACAATTTCTAATCGAGCAGGGAAGATTTTACCCTACTCGCCGCTTTAGCGACAAACTTCCAAGTGCCTCAGCGCTTTATGCACAGGCCTGCGCAAAAAAAACGAGGTCTTTTACAGGCCTGCGCAAAAAAAAACGAGGCCTGTAAAAGACCTCGTTCCTCGATACCCCTATTTTTATCATCGGTTCCGTATTCCTATTTCTTTTTTTCCACCACCCGGATTCCAAACAGAGTCGCCGCCATCAGCAATACCGAGACTGGAAGCACAATCAGCGCATTGGGCACAAAACCAGCGATCAGATAGGAAACAAAGCTCACCAGCGCCGCAACCACCGCATAGGGCAATTGAGTTGACACATGATCCACATGATCACACTGCGCTCCCGCTGATGCCATAATCGTGGTATCGGAAATCGGCGAGCAATGATCGCCGCAGACGGCGCCGGCCATACAGGCGGAAACACACACCACCCCAAGCGGATCCGTAAGCGGGAATACATTCAGGGTAATAGGAATCAGAATTCCGAAGGTGCCCCAACTGGTACCGGTGGCAAAGGCCAGGAAGCATCCAATTAAAAATACCACCGCTGGCAAAAATGCCTGGAACGTTCCTGCGGAGCCCTTGACCACGCCCGCCACAAATTCCCCTGCCCCAAGGGAATCTGTCATAGCTTTCAGCGACCAGGCAAAAGTCAGTATCAGGATTGCCGGCACCATGGCGCGAAATCCCTCAGGGATACAATCCATAGTCTCCCGGAAGGTCATGGTCCTGCGCAGGCAATAGTAGATCACCGTAAAGAAAAGCGCAAACACAGATCCCAGCATCAATCCTACAGATGCGTCGGAATTGGAAAATGCCTCTACAAAGGAAGCTCCCTCAAAAAAACCGCCGGAGTAAATCATACCGATCACACAGCAGAGAATAAGCACTGCAATAGGCAGCACTAAATCCGGCACACTTCCCTTTTTCTCCTCTTTGTCAGCCGCCATTCCCACATAAGGATTCCTGCCATTAAACAAATCCCCGCTGACCCTGGCTTTCTCCTCAAATTTCGCCATAGGCCCAAATTCCAGCTTCATCGCCGCCATGCCGATCATCATTACAATAGTAAGGATGGCATAAAAGTTAAAGGGAATCGCCCGGATAAACAGAGTCAACCCATTGCCATCCTCCACATAGCTGGCAACCGCAGCAGCCCAGGAAGAAATAGGGGCAATGATACACACCGGCGCAGCCGTAGCGTCAATCAGATAGGCAAGCTTTGCTCTGGAAACCTTATGCTTGTCCGTCACCGGCCGCATCACTGAGCCCACGGTAAGGCAGTTAAAATAATCATCAATAAAAATCAACACCCCAAGCACCACAGTGGCGAGCTGGACCCCTACACGGCTTTTGATATGCCTGGCCGCCCAGCGCCCAAATGCGGCAGAGCCTCCGGCTCTGTTCATCAGGGATACCATTGCCCCCAAAATCACCAAAAATACCAGAATACCGATATTATACCCATCCGAAAGCACGCTCACGATTCCATCCTGAAATACATGTAGCACCGTCCCCTCAAAAGAATAGGCAGAATAAAGCAGTCCCCCCATCACAATTCCCACAAAAAGGGAAGAATACACCTCCTTGGTGATCAATGCCAGCCCGATGGCGATCACCGGCGGCAGCAACGCCCATGCCGTGCCGTAGAATCCGCCGCCCTCCGCGGCGCTTACATTGTTTCCTGCCAGCAGCGGCGCTGCAAACGCCCCGACAAGAATGACTGCCAGCAATACACCTTTCACTACATTGGATTTTTTCATGTTCCATCCGTCTCCTTTCATGTCTGCTATAATAGAAAAAGCCATGACATACTCTGTCATGACTTCGCAAACATACCTGACGGATCACAACAGCGCTCCGCCCCATAAAAAGGGGCGACAGTCCGTGAGATATTTTCCCACGGCCCGGCATGGAGAGCCCGGCATGGCTCTTCCCGCCTCGGCGAAATCCCCTTTCCGCTGTCTCCCCTGCCAGGGATAACAGACAAACGTACTCTTGTCTTCCGCGCCTCTATCATGTCAATGGGGTAATCATAGTCGAAAATTGGCGAATTGTCAATTTATTTTTCACAATTGGCTTCACATTCTATTACGCACAAAAATACAATTATGCCGCTCCATTGTTTTATTGATATAAAATTTCTTTTTTGTTATACTAAATGAAAGTCTGACATTTCGATATGAAAGGTGGAAACGCTATGCTGATGTTCAGAAATTACCAGGATACAGATTGGCCCTTTATCTGCCGCATTCATGACAAGGCCAGAATGCAGGAGCTTAAGCTTGCCGGTTTAGAAGATGCCTTTCTGCCATTGACGATTGCCGCCAAACGGGAAAATCTGTTTGATTATCCCGGCCTTTTCGTTGCACAGGAAAATGACACCGTGATCGGCTTTGCGGCCTGTACGGAGGATGAACTCGCATGGCTTTATGTGGCTCCTGAAAAAATGCGCTGCGGCGTTGGACGCAGCCTTTCCGAATATGCCCTGAAAAGGTATCCCAAAATCAGATATGTTGAAGCGCTTAAAGGCAATCTCCCTGCCCTAAAACTGTACGAAAATCTTGGTTTCAAGCTCAGGGGAATCGAAGAAGGTAAAATGCCGGGAAATGAATCGTTTGCTGTTCAGGTATATTCATTAGAAAGAACTGTATAGAAATTTTTCTTTCAGAGCTTTTTAATTTATTTTTGTCTGGGCTGCAATTCCGAAAAAATTATGCAAAGTTTATCTTTCCTTAAGATTTTCTTTCTATTTTTGCAACACTTTGTACACAAATCTATTGTATTCTTTATATATCAGAACGGGGCAGGTTAAGCGTCGTTTTCATAACAACGGATGTCAGTCTTCGCCAGACATCCTTATGTTAATAAAAAGAAGTCGCCGGTGCTTTTTCACGGTGCCGACCGGCTTCGACTAACAATGACAGACGAAAGTCTGTTTCTATACAGGTACCGGCCCAGAGCCACTGGGCCGGTACTGCTTATTATGGACAACACCCGTAAACCGATGGTATGCTATACTGGCAGCTTTCCGTATTTTTTTATACTCTCCTCCGCTTCCTCCATGGACATGCCAATCTTATCCTGTAACCTTCTTAAGATTGTCTCCTCATCAAGTCCGTCTTCCTGCCCTAGCTCAATAATCATCTTTACCTGTCCCTGACGCATCCCCTGGCTTATGCCCTGACTTATCCCCTGGCTTATGCCCTGACTTATCCCCCGACGTATCAGCTTTTCAGATTCTGTCTCAATGATCGTTCCACCCATAATATTCACCAGCCTTTCCTCATTCTTATTTCCATTTGTAATATGAGTAATGATAGTATTCACAAAACCCATAATATCTATCATTTCCACATCAGAGAGTTCGTTTTCTCCCCGCAGACGAAGCATTTCGTCCCTCAAATATGTCAGGTCTTCTATTGCATGATCTATTGCTTTTTCCCGGACAATTTCCTTCTCATACCTGGCAATATAAAAGGGAATGTAAGGAAACAGCCTCTTTTCTACAATATATTCTTTTGTAAGCCGTTCCAAAATTACATTATCCGACTCATAATTTACGACCTGCCCATCTGGAAATGTAAAGGTAATCTTTGTTGTTTCAGGAGTCTGGTCGTCAACTTAAAAAATGTCCTGTAATTTCTATTTCCGGACAATGTGATCCACAAGCTTCCCCTTATCATCATAACACTTTACTTCCAGTTGGTTTTCATATCCTGCAATTTCCACATAATCAGCTTTGACAGAGTAAATCTCCCCGTTTTCTTTATAGCTGACCAGAATATCCCCTTCCTTTGTCCGTTGCGCCACTACGTTTGTCCCTGCGTCAAGGCAGGTCTCTGATCCGCCTATATCTGCTTTCAACAGAACGACCCACTTATGCTTTGTTTCACTGCGAACCTGCTGAATATATTCTACTGCATCCGGTTCGTCTGTATCCTGGAGCACAATCACTGCAATATCACGTTCTGCCAGATAAAAATCATCTGTACCGAAAATCCGGCCTATAAGCGTTTCATCCTGCTGTGAATTTGCTCCCGCATAAACACCGGGAATCTCTCTCCATATATCCGAATTTTCCAAAACCATATGTGTATTTTCTTTCAGCTGCTCCCCGCTACCGCTTCCCTTTCCTATGACTGCCAGAAAATTAAGGTTTTCTGCTTTTCCCGGATCATTTACCCGGCTGCTCCATTCTTTGCTCCCGCCAGTACCGTTTGCATCGGGCAATGGCGCTATTCCAAAGACCGCTTTATAATTCTTACCGGTTGAAAACCGGAATACCTCCGTGGCTTCTTTCCCGCCTACCCGAATGATTCGATATACATAATCCATATTTTCTTTCAGGCGCTTTAATTTCACTCTGTTTAAATAGCTGTCCTCCAGATAGCAGCTCCCCATATATCCCGTATCTCCATGTCTGGCAAAAGCTTCTTCCCCCGTATAATAGGCTGCCTCCATGTATTCTACCCGATAAGCTTCTTCCACCCCTGACACATAATTAACATAAAGTTCATCATCTCTCTCGCTTTTGGTGAGGATCAAATGTTTCATCACATAATCCGGTTCTGATATATCTTCTTCCAAAAGTGAAAAAACCGGGAAAGAAAAATAAATATCGCTTTTCTCATTATTACTCTGGTGAATCTCCACGCTCAGGACATTCCTTCCAACCTGCAGGGAGCTCAACTCTGTAACCTGAAATTTCCTGTTACATATCTCCTCTTTCTCCTCCGAAGCCCCTGCCTCCAAATTTGTTTCGAATCCTCCGGCAGGTATATTACCCGTAAAAATAATATTTCCGTTTAAATAGACAACTACTGCATCTTTATATGTAATTTCACCAATAATACTGTTGACCTTTTGAGCCTGTTCCTCCCCTACTTCAAATTCATGACGAAAAAAATAAGAGTGGACATCGTCCTTCTCGCCGCTTTTCCTTTCTAACAGATTATTAACTTCGAACCCCATATCCGTTCCAAAGCTTCCATATCCTGTTTTCCAGAAAGACGCATCATAGTTTAATGTTGTCCACACTTTTCCTACCGATGGATCTTTTCCTTCCTCCATGTACCGCCAGACCGAATTACTTTTCAATATCTCCAATACTTCCGGTTCTCTTTTCATCCATGATGGATTCTGCTTTATAATATAATTTAATGTTAAAATAAAAACGCTGCTGAAAAAAAGGAATACTACTATCGCTCTCAGAATCCTTCTTCTCATCCTGCCGTCATCATAGCTGACCATTGCTTTCCCCTTTTTACAATACTGCTTCCTATATCCTGCAAAAGACTGCTTTTCATCCGCTCTCCATAGATTTCTTCCATACGCGCGCAGGTTTTAGCCATCCATCCCGCCGTTCCAACATGAAGCGGATATTTCCTGCCATCTTCCATACATTTTTCATAGGTATCCAGGTAGATTTCCGCCCGCTCTAAATCCCCCAGTTCCACTGCCGCCATGGCCAGCTCACTCCAATAAAACGATACTCCGTCAACCCCCATTGTCTCCCATGAAAAGGTATCACAAAATCTTTCATACAATTTTTCCGCATCATGTCTGCCTGTAAGATACTTGCCATAAACCGTTCCATAAACCTGTACCACTCCATCCGGATAAAATCTGTCCAATTTCGCTGCTTCTATGGCTTTCCCTTCGTCCTGCATCCCCACCTCATATCGAAATGCTTCCGGATTCCAGATTTTATCCCGGATAGCAGTTTCTGTTTCTTCCGCCCTGTTCCCCGCTTCCTTGGCGCTTTCGTCAAAACCATCCAGCTTTTCTCCCAGACTCTGTATATCCCGATAACATGCCAGTACTTCTATGTTATCCATCAGATAAAAACGGGAATCCCCCTCCCTTACAGATGTAAGCCCTCCTGCTGTCAGCTCATCCAGCTTCCTCATTCCCTGGCTTAAAGCCCCGCTTTCCGCTTCCGAAATGCTTCCTGTTATTTCTGCTTTCCGGCAAAGCAGGGAAAGAAATACTGCAACATACGCGTCCACGGAATCAGGTTTCTCTGTGCTTTCCACATTGTCCTCCACCGAAAAATCCGGAACTTCCCCTTTCCACTCCACAAATTTCTGACAATGCCAGTCAATATAATGTCCGGCGGCCTTTAAGTCTGCCTCCGATACATGGCCGGACAAGAGCCCCTGTGCCGCAAGACAGGCGAAATAAGGATTCGTGGTTCCTCCCCCATTCATATAAAGCCGCCCATCACTCCCCTGCCTTGTACGGATCCATTCTTTTTCGGTTTCAGCCATTGCACGTACCCTTTCTGTTTTGGGCAGATACAACTTTGCTTTCTCTTCCCTGTAAACAGCGTCGGCCTGTCTGTAACAAAAGAACATCACCAGACCTGCCATCACCAAAATTATCATTAAAGCCTTTCTTCTAAAAATTGCCTTATCCTCCTGCTTGCTTTTCCGTCCCCGTATGGATTCTGTGCATGGCTCATTTTGTTGTAGGTCTCCCCGTCTGTCAGAAGCCTGCGGCACATCTCATAGATACCTTCTTCCCCGGTTCCCGTCAGGCATAAGGTTCCTGCCTCCACACCCTCCGGGCGCTCCGTAGTGTCGCGCATTACCAGTACCGGCTTCCCAAGGGAGGGAGCCTCTTCCTGAATTCCTCCGCTGTCTGTCAGGATCATATAGGAAGCGTTCAGCAGATTATGGAAAACGTCTACCGTAAGCGGCTCGATCATCCTGAGGTTTTCACACCCGTCCAATTCCTCCTGCGCAATCCTGCGCACCTGCGGATTCATGTGGATTGGATATACTGCCCTCACATCCGTAAATTCCTCGACGATCCTCCGGATTGCCCTGAACATCTCATGCATGGGCTGCCCCAGATTTTCTCTCCTGTGGGCCGTAATTACCAGCAGCCTGTATCCCTTTGCCCATTCTGTTACGGGGTGGGAAAAGTCCTGCCGGACAGTGGTAAATAATGCGTCTATTCCGGTGTTCCCGGTTACAAGGATTGATTCCTTACTTTTTCCTTCTCTCAGCAGGTTCTCTCTCGCCGCCATCGTGGGAGAAAAATGGTATTTTGCCGTCAGCCCTATACTCTGCCTGTTAAATTCCTCCGGGAACGGCGAAGCCATGTTCCATGTTCGAAGCCCCGCCTCCACATGCCCCACAGGTATATTCATGTAAAAAGCGCTCATTGCCGCTGCGCAGGCAGTTGTCGTATCGCCATGCACCAGCACTATATCCGGTTTTTCCTCCTCCAATACCCGATGCATTCCGTTTAAAACCTCAGTCGTAATATCAAACAGGTTCTGCCCCGGTTTCATAATATCAAGATTATACTTTTCCTCCACTCCAAAAATATCCATAACCTGCCGGAGCATTTCCTTATGCTGCCCGCTGACGCAGACTACCGTCTCCAGGCAGCTGCTCTTTTCCATTTCCTTTACCAAAGGGCACATTTTAATTGCTTCCGGGCGTGTGCCAAACACAATCATTACTTTTTTCATTTTTGTTTTATATCCTTTCCGCACTCAGTCATAGGATCCACAGTTTTCATATAAATCCTCCAAATGTTCATCCATAAAAGCAAGCCGTTCCCGAAGCGTTCTTTTCAACTGTTCAACTGCCTCTTCATAGCTGTGCAATTCCCTTTCTTCCTCATTCGTAAAACTCTCGTCAAATGTATAACCCCATATGGCAAAATTCCGTTCAATGGCATCTCCCAGTTCCTCCTGGTACCCATCGATCAAAGCATAGATATGTTCTTCATTTAAAATGTCCTGCCGCAGTTCCCCATACCGCTTCACTACAAGATCCAAAAAATCCCTGTCTCTGACCAATTGGGCAAACCATGAGTTATCTGTCAAATACCACTCGTCTGTTGACATTTTAAACCATTGGTAATTATCCAACGCATTGTTGTAATCCCAGACCGCTATCTTCATTTTGTCCTGCAGATCTTTATAAATATATGTAGACAAATTCCCTGCATCATGATTCATGGCTACTTCGTTAAATAAAAAATAATCTGCAAAATTTTCCATATCTATGTAGCGGCTGTAATCCCTGAGCGGAAAGCCTGATCCGTCTCCATACAGGCAATATTCCAGACGGCTGATATCCTGTTCGATCCAGCTTCTCTGGGCATCCGTTATCTTTTTGGAGGAAGGATAATCAATATAAAGGCTGTTCTGTACCTTCCCGTGCATTTCCGCGTAAGTCCGTATCGGGTTTTCTTCCGTGCCTATGCGGTCCCGCTTGACCAGCCAGGCGGTTTCCCCCGACAGCAGACTGTACCTGCTCAGGTTAAGGCGGCTATTCCCATCCGTCACCGGTTCCACGGCCAGATATACTCCCTGATACCTTCCGTTTAGGAAAAGCTCACAATAACGGGTATCAGGAGCCCACTCGAATATTTCCCCCGCCAGAGCATAAAAGAGCCTGTTTCGGATCAACGTTTTGTCCAGGAACGGGCCGTTCAGCACCCATTCACTGTCCTCCTTCATTCCCAGGAAGCCATAGTCTTTTTCCTTTCCCTTTCCCTGTTTTGTATAGAATTTGATCCTGTATTGTTTCTTGTCAAACAGGTACGAAGACGCCCCCCGCATTTTTATGGTTGCCGTCTCAACGGTATCCGGTTCCTCCATGATACTTCTTTCTCCTGCCGGTTTCGTGTCCAATATGCCAACGGACGCCCATACCTTGTTTTCCTTTTCTATCTGTCGGCTGTCTGTGTCAATATAGACCACCGGAAGGCTTGACGCGAACGCATCCAGTCCGTAATATTCCAAATATTCCCTGTCGATCTGCCCTGTCCTGCCACTATCCGCTTCTTTGTCTTCCCTCTTCCCTTCCACCCCATCCGCGGCCAAAAAACGGCAATGCCCTGCTTCCGCTGCAAAGCATACCGATGATAAGACAACTGTCACCAACAGCAACCGAATCATTCTTTTCATAAATCATCCTCTTTTCCCATCAGGAAATTCCCGCCGGAAAATTATCTATCTGGAAATATCATCCGACTGATCGACCAGATTCACTCTGGATATTCCTTCTACTTTTGAGAGCTGCTTCACAATATCGGAGACATTCCTTTCATTCGCTTTTTTTAAGGTTCTGGCCTTAAGGGAATATATCAGTTCACATCCCCCAGTTGCCGCGCTGCTCATAATCTGCGCCGCCTTTCCGCCAAAATAGGTATCTACCATTGCCTCTATCTGGCTTTGCACTTCCTGATTTCCCTGCACAATCAAAAGCTTTTGTTTATCATCCATATCCTGCTTCGTCAGCAGCATAAACAAAAACAACGAAATACTGCCTGCTCCCACCAGCATATACTGAGAAACCCCGCAGCCGATTCCCAGGGCAATTGCCCAGAAAATAAACGAGGCATCCCTGACATCCTTAACAGCCGTGCGGTAACGTATAATGGACAACGCGCCCACCATTCCCAGAGACAATGCCACATTATTACTGATAATACTCATGATCATCGTAGTGATAATTGTGATCGACCCAAGCGTCAGGCTGAATTTTCTGCTGTACGCCGTACCTGAGTAGGTTATCTTATAGGTAAACATCACAAAAAAGGCCAATGCCATCGCCACAATATTATTTAATATGATTACCGACATATCTATGACCGTTCTGCCGGTCAGATTTTCCAAAATAAATTCTCTCATAACCTCGTGTATCCTCTCTTTTTAAATTAACAGCCGCGCCCTTGTATATTTGCTGTTAGCTTCCGCCAGGCTGTCAAGGCTGTTCAGTACCTTCCGCAGATAATCCGGAAAAAAATGATCAAACTTGATTTCCAGTACCCCCATATCCTGTTCCATCAGGGGAACATATTCCTGCTCTTCTCCAAACAGTCCGTATGGATCCAGCGTTCCCTTTATCTGTGTATCAAAGGTTATTCTCGTATTGTTGACCGGGCTTGCATATGCCAGTCTCTGATATTCCACGATTGTCCTGGGTATGTAAACTTCCCTGACTGCCTTCCCATACAGATATCCCGCCAGTTCTTCCGGATGGTCAAGCATCCATTTCCAATTCCCCTGCTCCATCAGGATTGCCTCCTGACGGTTAATACTTAAAGAGAATTTTCTGCTGACATTACCGCTCTTACACTTATATTCCAGCTTCGCCGTCTCCGCCTCCGCATCATAAATCCTCACCCGGATTTTCCTTTTCTCCATGACGCCGTTTAAGTTATCAAACAAATCTCGGTCCTTAAGAGAGTCGTAATACTGGGAACGCACCATATATTCTCCCCTGTTTCCATGGTCGTCCCGCTCCATAAGTCCGTCCAGTTTATTTTGCAGTTTGGTCAGCTTTTCAAGGGGCAGAATATATTTTATTTCCTGTCTGTTAACATCTGTCATGATTTTTTAATTCCTTCTCTCCCCAATAATCCCGCTTTCCTTACCAGAAAAACCTGCAGGGCAAGCCCGGACAACATAAAGAAAACGCATACCAGTATGAGCATCCCCCCTTTTACAGGAACGAGCCCGGACAATACAGCGCCCCCAAACACTGAAGTGGAAAGACACACTGCCGGCACCGGAAACCGGATTGCAGCCACGCCGCCCAACAGAATACAAAGGATGACCCCGGGCAGGGGAAGTCCCGCAAGAACAGCAAAAACGCCCGCGATAAGGGCTGCTGTAAGCACCGCGCCCGCAAGCTTCCATTGATAGGCTAAAAAGGCCGTCACAAACCCTGTAACAGAAAAAAAGGTCACTACTGCCCCCCAGTTCATTTTATCCCTGAAAAGGAAACTGCTAAACAGTATTACAGCAATATACATCCACAGGGCAACCGCAAAATGATAGCTCCTGATTCCCAAAAAGCACAGCAAAACCGCCAGAAGCCCCAGCAACAATATCCCCATCTCCTGGTACTGCCTGATTTCTCCCAGTATCCCGGTTTCAGCCGCAAACAGCTCAAACCATTCGCTCAACAGCTCAATCAAAATTTTCTCCTCCACCTAGTCTTCTCAATTCACGAAATGCCCTCATTTTCCCCACTTGACCGATATCGGACGCCCATTGCGCCAGGACTACTTTGCGTATATCATATTCCTCAAAGATTCTATCTATTGGATGATACTCCGTCCCAAAGTAGTAATCCCAGTCCAGAAAGACATAGTATACCTGTTGAAAGTGATTCGCCAGAAAAGGCGCCATAATCTTTGCTGAATTGTCACCTATCAGCAGAACCACACCTTCCTCTTTTCCTCCGTCTCCTTCTACAACTGCCCAGTTATGGTGGCTTCCCGCAATTATGCTCCCCGGTCCCGTACCCCTTTTTCGCAAAACCGGCTTCTTCATAGAATGGATCAGCCCGCTGTCATTAACGTTAAACACTTCACAATAACCCTTACTTCCCGGCAGGGTATATAGATAAGTCAGCTCGCTTGATTCATCCATAACATATAGCTCTTCCTCATATTCTGCCAATTCTGGAAGCCCTTTTTCCCCCATTGCTGCCAGCAGCCCATCAGCCGCATAATATCCCCCGAGATTTGTCAGCGCCTTCGTTTCACTGTAATAAATATATTCCTCTTTATGCTCCGCCAGCGTCTCGTATAAGTCTGTTACCACGCCCTTATGTTCTGCTCTTTCTGACAGCTTTCTGATAAAATTCCGGTAACGCTGATAATCCTCCGTTCCTTCCTCTTCATACAGGATCGGGATGGGAATCGGAACAATATAGCTGTCCACCCCTTCCGGGATATATGCAAACAGGCTGTTCCATCCCTGCAGAATGTACTCTATCCGTTCCTGATCACCCTCTGTCGGGAAATGTTCCCGGACCCTGTCTTCATACCAGATCGCCGTCCCGTCCTGTGCGATAATTTCATCCGACCAGGCATCGGGGCGATACCTCTCTCTGTCCGTTATATTCCGCGCCATAACAGGATCCGCTGCTCTCTCCCAGTTAGTTAACCAGTGCAGATAGCCGAGAAGCAGCAAGGCAGGCGGCAGAAGTAACAGCAATATTAATTTTCTATTCCTCATTCCCTTCTGTCTCCACCTCCTCTGCTTCGCCATCCGGCATCCATATCTCAGGGTTCACGGGACATTCCAGAAAAGCGCTGGTGCCAAATTCTCTCACCGTCCGGGGCAGCTCAATCTCTTTCAGGTTTCTGCACCCCCTAAAGCAATGATCTGGCAGCTTCCCGATCTGAAAGCCTTTTCCGAATACCACTTTTTCCACCTTCTCGCATCCGCTGAACGCCGCGCCCCCTATTTCTTCCAACGCGCCCGGCAAAAAAACTTTCTCCAGCTCCATACAGTTTTCAAAAGCGGACACGCCAATCTTCCTCAAATGTTTCAATCTCCGCAAGGGGATATTTTTCAGTTTCCTGCACTCAGCAAAGGCATGGTCTCCAATCTCTTCCACCGTATCCGGAATCTCGATATGCTCCAGCCTGCCGCACGAATAAAACATACTGTCGGGAATTTTTTTTGCCCCATAAGGAATTACCACGTCTCTCACGTTCCCGGAAAAACGGAATCCCTGCTTATCTACCTTATTGTAGTCATCCACCGAAGGGAAACGCAGATAGTGCTCCCTTCGCGGCTCTTCAAGATACCGATACTCTCTCTCGGTGATTTCCTGACTTTCGCCTTCTTTCGGATCCTCCTCCAAAATCTCCCCGCCGGCTTCACAATCTACATACCCAAAGACAAAGGTGTTTTTTTCAAAGGTGATCGTTTCCCTGGCAATCACCGAGCAGATCCTGCCCCTCTGTCCGGCCGCTGCCCCTTCCTCAAAATAAATCCTTCCCTGTGAGAAAATATTTCCCAATACACAGGCATTTCTTCCCAGATGGACATCCCCCTCAGCAAAAATGTTCCCGCAGACTATGGCTCCGTCATAGAGCCGGACACTTTTGTGAGAACGAATATCGCCGTTTACAATCAGATTTTCCAGCACTTCAAGATTACTGCGGGAGACTACCGTAAACTCCACAACCCCTTCTTCATTGATCATGTCGTTGCTTATGTACCGGATATTTTCCCTCTGCGTTTTTTGAACGCCCAGCCTGTAAATACGCGGGTCTTTTCCTTTTTTCTCATCCATAATTTCATCAGGATATTGTCCCAGATAAATCTCCGGAGCATATAATCTGCGGAACCTGCACCCCCGGCCTATGCACATACGCTGCCTCGCAGAAGCGCTGAGACCCAAATCGCACCCGTCATAAACCGCCAATGTCCGGTCACTGTCCACCCACCGGATCACCTCCGTATTTTCCGGCAGAATCATTTTTCCCCGGCTGAAAGCAGCGCGCAGCTCCAAAAACACACTCTCTTCCGTCCCCGGACAGAAATTCTTTGCAGCATAGATCTCCTTTTCAAATACCCTTACCCGGGTTGGAATATGAAAATCCAGCCTGCGGGCCACCACGACATTTTCAACCTCCTCCGGGTATGACTTTTGTACATCCGCATCAATGAACTCTTCCGGTCTGGACAGACCAATCTTATTTCCTTCTGTTTCATCCAGTTTCCCTTCCACAAGCGCTGCAAAGGATTTGGCAAAATATCTGCCGTCCCTTACCTTGGCCTGATTGACAGGAAGAATCTGCGCCTGATGCGTTTTATAGTAGACCATTGCCCCTCCAAGCGGGAGCGCCAGCATAAAAATAACCAGAAAACCGCATATAGCAATCCCAAGCATTCATCCTACCTCCCTGCCTTTATCTTTTCCGCTTCTTCCCTTACCAGCTCCAGGTTTTTATTCTCAGTGCGGTTAAACCGGGCTGTTTTCACCCACTGCGCCTGACGGCCTGTCAGGATATCTCCCACAGCGTCCAAAAAACCTCTGCTGATATTCCACATGTAAAAATAAAAATTAAATATGAGTAAAGGAAGCATAAGCGCTTCTCCTTTAATACCGTCCAGCACCAGTGAAGTGCCGATCTCAAAAAACGGAGCAAAATTGCCAAAAGATGTATATGCGCCTATAAAAAGCAATACCCACCATCCTGCAAACAGATCCATTTCCCCCAGAAAAAACAGGGCAATGGAGTCCAGCTGTCCAAGAGCCAGCACAAACGGAACCGCATAGGCGAAAAGAAGCAGAAGGCCGTCCAGTTTCTCCCTCAGATTCATATGAGTACTGACGATCACCTTCAGGAGGTATCTGAAAAGCACCTGGTTGTGCCCCCTCGCCCATCTTCTGATCTGCTTTCCCCTGACTTCCCAGGTCTCCGGCGCCTCTTCATAACATTCCGCCGAATTGGCATAAATCACTTTCCATCCCTTCGTGTACAAACGGAATGTAAGTTCCGTGTCCTCTGCCAGTACTTTCGTGTTAAATCCCCCTGTTTCGAGCAGGACTTCCCTGCGGAATCCCCCTACGGTACCGCCATACTGCGGGATTGTCCTTAAATTATATCTCGCCTGCTGATCCACCTGATAACCTCCGCACCGCTCCAGGTTGACCAGTCTGGTTAACATGTTTTTGTTGGCATTATAGGGAATCACTCTCCCCATAACAGCTCCAACCTCCGGATCCTCAAAGGCAATCGCCAGCTGCTTGAGCATATCCCTGGCGGGCCGGTAATCCGCATCAAATACAATAATGATTTCCCCCCGTGCCACCTGCATCGCATCATTTAACCCTGCCGGTTTTCCTCTGTTCTCGCAATCCCTGTGGATCGGGCGGATAAACTCATATTTTTCATGGTATTGATCCAGCATTTCCTTCGTCCTGTCCGTGGAATTATCGTTAATCGGGATAATCTCCAGACGATCTCTGTCATAATCACATTCCAGCAATGTATCAAGGACATTGGTCAGTACCTGTTCCTCGTTGTGCATGGGGATCAATACCGATATTCGCTTCATGCGGCTGGAATAAATGTCGCTGTAATATAGTCTCTGCCGTCCCATCAGACGGTTCTGGGAAAAAATAAAATGCCGTACCGTATAGATCATCATGATAATAAACATAAAGATCATATATCCCTTCATTATCGCTATGACCATGCCCATTCCTCCCTTCCGTCACCGGAATCATAAATTTTTTCCATTTTATTGATATAGAGGGCATAAATCCCCACCAGATAAAGGAAATCAAAAAAAGGGCCGAACACAAAAAAAAGCAGGGCCATATAGAAGATCGAAAACCGTTCAAGAATATACAGGAAAAAAACATACCGCGCCACACCAAAAATCCCGGAATAAAGCAGCGTTCCCCAAAAAGCCAGTATTTTATACAATATCCCCCTGTTTCCCATAAATCCAATCGTACAACCGGCCAGTATAATAAAAAACATCCATATCCCAATCTGCTGCTTCATGTACAGATCTGAGTACTGGTAAGCCGTATACGGAAAATAATTGCTGCCAAACAAAAAATAAACGCAGTTTATCAAATGCGTGACCAAAACGATCAGGGAAAATACAGACACAGGCTTTCCTTTTCTCTTTCCTGTACAGGCAAATATCACCAACCCTGTCATTACAAGAAGGTTGACGATGATCTCCATCATATTCGGATAAACCGTCGGCAGTTCCACCATGCTGATTTTTCCTATAACAGGGAATTTGCTCTCCACAATCTGGATTTGCAGGCCGCGAAACCTGTCACACAGGAGCCTGACTGCCAGCCAGGACATCCCTCTGGTAATTTCCGGGCATTTCCACAGAAGCAGAAACAGAGCCGGAATCACCAGGATGCAGACAAACAAGACCCCCTTCCATCCTCCGCTCTTCAATTTTCGGTAAGTCCTTGCATAATAAATTCTGCTTTTTCTGCCTGCCATTTCCATTCCCATCCTTTATTGACCTATTAAACCAAATATAAAATAGCAAACATCTAAGTTAATAGCAATGGTCTTTGCATGAAAGGACAAGATGAAACGTTTTCATCCTCTGCGGTATATAAGAAGGGGAAAAACACAATATCCGGACGAATTGATTGGCAAAAAAAACCGCCCTGTTATACAGAGCGGAAATGAAATATTGGATATTATTCTGAACAGCACTTCAAAGCCTCCTACCGATTATCCACCTTCTCCGGATAAAGATCATGATTTGCAAGGCGTTTAAAGGCAATCTCCTCCCACTTCGTTCCCTTTTTTCCATAATTGCAGTAAGGGTCAATGGAGATACCTCCCCTTGGCAGAAACTTTCCCCACACCTCAATGTATTTGGGATCCAGAAGGCTGATTAAATCCTTCATAATCCTGTTGCAGCAGTCCTCATGAAAATCCCCGTGATTTCTGTAAGAAAAAAGATACAGCTTCAGGGACTTGCTCTCCACCATCTTCTCCCCCGGAACATAGGAAATATAAATCGTGGCAAAATCCGGCTGTCCTGTGATGGGGCACAGGGAGGTAAACTCCGGACAATTGAATTTGACGAAATAATCGTTTTCCTTATGCTTATTCTCAAACCACTCCAAAACCTCCGGGGCGTAATCCATCTTATATTCTGTTTTCTTTCCAAGTGCGTGCAGTTGTTCCATTTAAGTCTCCTATTCCTCTTCCTTTACCCTAAGCTTTCTGGCCAGATACACAAAAGGCGTATCGCAGAAAGCCACAACAGCTTTGAACAGATAAGTGGTAAGTAAAATACTCACAAAAATCCCTGTCCCGTATATCCCCCAAAAGGCAATGAAAGTAAAGACCACGGTATCCACCGCCTGGGAAATCAAAGTGGAGCCGCAGTTTCTTGCCCAGAGCCACTTTTCATTGTCACCGGTTTTTTTCCATATAAAATGGTAAAGCGTCACATCAATGGTCTGGGAACACATATACCCCACAATGCTGGCCATGGCAACCCGGGGTACCAGCCCAAAGATCTGCTTCATTGCCGGATCCATGATATCACTGCCATTTGGCGTAAGGGAAAGCATCCCCTGTGTCCCCACCAGGAATACCACCGTGGTAAAAAGACCGATATAAACCGCCTTTTTAGCCGCCCTCTTGCCGTATTTCTCGGACAAAATGTCCGTCACCAGAAAACTGGCGGCATACAATACGTTCCCGGCTGTGGTTGAAAGCCCGAAGATATCGATATTTTTGCAGACCTGTATATTGGCGAGAATCGCTGAAATAGCTGTAAACACATAAAGCCCCGTCTTTCCAAAACATTTATAAGCCGCGATCACCGCAAATAAATAAAAAAGTATAGATACTATAAATAAAATCGAGTTTGTCATATTCTCCCTCTGCCTGATAAAACCAATGCTTTCATAATATTATCCCGTAATCCTCCGATCCAGCTTTTTGGAAAGCCTTGTCCCGATCATCTGCAAAATCTGCACTAGCACCACCAATAATATGACTGTCACGATCATAATATCCGCCTGGTACCGGTGGTATCCATAACGGATGGCAATATCTCCCAAACCGCCGCCGCCTACCACGCCGGCCATAGCCGAATACCCCAGAATCGTTCCCAAAGCAATAGTTCCGCCCACAATCAAGGAAACTCTGGCTTCCGCAAGGAGTACCTTCCAGATGATAGTTCCAAGCCCTGCCCCCATACTCTGGGCCGCCTCAATCACTCCGTGATCTACTTCCAAAAGCGACGATTCCACTAACCTTGCCACAAAGGGCGCTGCCGCAAAGGCAAGAGGGACAATGGTAGCTGTTGCCCCATAGCTTTTTCCCACAACAAAACGGGTGAATGGAATAATCAACATCAGCAAAATCAAAAAAGGAATACTCCTCACAATATTAACTACTACATCCAATACCTTATAGAGCGCCTTCACCGGCTTTAAGCCTCCCGGCGCTGTCACCACCAGCAAAATGCCTATGGGAAGCCCAAGCAAATAGGCAATCAGGGTCGAAACAAGGGTCATATAGAGGGTCGCTCCCGTTCCCTCCACTATCATCATTATCGTTTGACTATCCCACATAATTCGTAAGCTCCTCCACTTCCAGTTTTCTCATCTTCAGATATTCTATCATACTCTCCGCCGTCTTCTCATCCTCCGGCAGTTGGAGAATCATCTGCCCGTGGGCCACGCCGCCGATATCCCTGGTATCCGCCAGAAGGATATTCACAGGCGTCTTACAGGTCAGCACCATATTTGCAATCACCGGCTCAAAAGAAGAGTTGCTGGTAAATACAATGCGGATGCACCGTTTCCCCTTCATTTCCAGATGCTGCTCGCCCTCTCCCTGGAATACCAGCTTCTTAGCCGCTTTGGATTTGGGTCTCTGGAAAACTTCCGTCACCGTTCCTGTCTCCGCAAGCACTCCTTCATCTATAATTGCCACATGAGAGCAGATCTCCTGCACCACTGCCATCTCATGGGTGATAATCACAATGGTAATACCGTATTTTTCGTTAATCTCTTTCAGGAGCGCTAAAATCGCCCTGGTGGTTTTCGGGTCAAGGGCGCTGGTAGCCTCGTCGCAGAGCAGTATCTTGGGATTCGTGGCAAGAGCCCTTGCAATGGCCACTCTCTGCTTCTGTCCGCCGGAAAGCTGTGCGGGATAGGCAAGCTCCTTCTCTGAAAGCCCTACAATGGCAAGCAGCTCCCTTGCCCTTTCCAGAGCGTCCTTCCGGGGCACTTTGGTAATCTCCAGTGGAAAGCAGATGTTGTCGATCACTGTTCTCTGCATCAACAGATTGAAATGCTGAAAAATCATGGCAATCTGCGTCCGGGTACTGCGCAGCTCCCCGGCGCTCATCGCCGATAAATCCTTTCCCTCGATCAAAACCGTCCCCGAGGTAGGCCTTTCCAGAAAGTTAAGGCACCTTACCAGAGTTGATTTTCCTGCACCGCTCATACCGATGATACCGTAAATCTCACCCTTATGTATTTCCAGATTGATTCCCTTAAGAGCCTCCACCTGGTTATCCTTCCCTACGAAGGTTTTTGTTACATTCTGAATCTGAATGACCGTCTCCATCCGTTCCCTTAACCTCGTTTCTTCCCGTATCTTTTCACCTGCCCCGCGCAATGCGCTGCCTGCCCATTGGCAAAAGCGGTTATTTCTTCAAACCTTTCTTATCTTATCATAAACCCCTTTTCCTTGCAACGCTTTCAATTCCCCGCCGGCCTCCAGCACCTTCCCTCCGGAAAGCAGATAAGCTTTCAGTCTCCTTTGAAGAGAGGTATTCTCCGGCAGCTCTCTGAGAGGAATGTCTGATCTTTTAAACACCCAGACCATGTACTCCCCTGCCTTATCCTCCCCTGAAACCTTAATATCAAACAGCTCCTGAAACGCAAGGATATGGGAGCCCGGCGAAAGCACCTCTTTTAACGTAGGAGAAAGCAGCCAGGAATGACACTGCATTTTAACCTCGCTATATTCCGGGAATTTCTCCTTCAAAAAAATCTTCGCCTGCTGTATGGATGCAAGCACTTTTCCCTTCTGAAGCTGCGCATCGGAAGGGATATGAAGAGAAATCACCCGTTCCCCATCTGCCTTTTGCAACTCATACTCCAGTTCCCCAATCCGAAAAAGCCTGCCGGAGAGTTGTCTTACTGTCCACCACTCCCGGTCAAAGCCATAAAATCCATAGCTTTCCCTGTGCTCCTTCACAAACCTGCTGAAGCACTTCATTGTCTCCACAAAAATCTGACCGGAAATCCCGTGATTCCGGTAGAATTCCCATGTCCTTTGGCTGCAGTGCAGCATACAGGTAAGCATCTTATAGCCTTTCGGATCCTCTCCCAGAGATTTTTTCAGGTCTCCCAGCCCTTCCTCCCATGTTTCAGGAGCAAAAAGCTTATTCATTTCCTCCTCTGCCGCCGTATAATTAAATTCGCTGTCAAACCCTGCCGCATACTCTGTCACTTCCTGCGGCATCTCAATTGCCTTACATAATTCTCTCATACTTCCCCTGTTCCTTTCGCATGATACACTGATAAAATCTGCTGTACGTCCCTGTCTATTATACTTTTTCTTCCCCTCTCTGTATAGTAAGGGTTACACTTCACGACTTAGCCGATTAGGATTTCTAGGATTTCTGAGTTTTCATAACTATATAAATTAGTGTATGCAAGTACCAAAAAATGTTGGATTTTCAGTATTTTTTGGTACTTTTCTATTGCATTTTATATGGTTATGTGTTATAATATATGCATAACCATATGGTGGTGAAGCTTTATGGCAACCGTTAAACAGCACGACAAACGTTCCGGCATTACTTATGTATATGAGTCCCATTCTTACTGGGATCCTGAAAAAAAGATGACCCGGGCAAAGAGAAAACTTATTGGAAAGGTCGACCCGGACACCGGGGAGATCATCCCGACAGATGGACGCAACAAAAAACCCAAAACACCGGCTTCGGGCGGTACTGACTATAAAAAAATGTATGAAAAGCTTCTGAAAAAGTATGAAGCCCAGGAAACGCTTATAGAGTCATTAAAGAAACAGATCAAAGAACTAAGGGAAAATTAACCAGGAGGCTGCCATGTCCATCAGCGCGTCATTTGATACAGGTGCATTAAGAATAAGGCTTAAAACTGCAGAAGATAAAGTGAAAGCTTTTGAATCCGGAGAGAAGTATGTGCAGATGCAGGAGCAGTTTAAGGCTGCTTCCCGCAGACAAAATGCCAGGATCCGTAAGCTGGAGGGGGAACTTGGAAAGGCCCATGCGCAGACGGTCAGTGTCCGGAAAATATGGTCTGAAATATTTGATGATGTTTACAGGGAAACAGATGCGGAGAAATCTGCCCTGCGCAAAGAGAACGCACGCCTTTTACAGCGCGTCCTCGAAGTGGAACGCCAGAGGGACGACGCACTGGACAGGCTCAGGGATAAAAACCATGAATTATACGAAGTAAAATCGGCCCTCTATGAAGCAGAACAGAAAATAGCCGGATTAACGGCGCGCATCAATAAGGATTATACGAATTCTTCCAAGTTATTGATTTGCGCTTTACCATCACCGTATAGTTGCAGAATATTATCACCGTTATATTGTCTGTTTCGCATATTGACA
>ERZ808046.423-NODE-423-length-39758-cov-7.274262_pt1 | contig 39758 bp, 39 predicted proteins | sample MGYA00380196_ERZ808046 | MGnify/ENA primary metagenome ERZ808046 (study PRJEB31490, sample SAMN06133421) | mouse gut metagenome | isolation source: Z6_2 | host: mice | place: China: Chengdu | collected 2015-05 ...
GACATTCTCCGGATACTCGAACCCGGTATCACAATACAATAAAAATATCTTTTCCTTCGGGAACTCCTGCAGAGCCCAGTATAGAGCCCCGGTGCTGTCTATCCCATTACTATAACTTACAATTACACTGGTATAATCAGTCTGTACTCCTTCTTCCACAATCTTGTTTGTCTTTGCCATATCTAATAAAGGCCGCCGTCTTTCTTATCAGGCAGCGGCCAAACCTCCTTCCTAAACAACGGACAGCACGCTCCGCGAATTGTCCTTATGTTAAACAACGGATGTCAGGCTTCGCCAACCATCCTCATATTGATAAAATGGGGACAGGCATTTTCACCTGTCCCCATTTTTAATGACCAAAAGTCTGTTTCAAGTGGCTTCGTGTAGTTGGAGCAATCCCCTGCACAGCTCCGGATTCATCTACTTTTACTCTGAGATTGTCCATCCGGTTCCATCTCTTTTTGCAGTCTGTCAAAGAGCTCTCTCGGCACTTTATTTCTTCCACTCTCATATGATCTGTAGCTCTCGTAGGAAATACCCAGATAGACGGCAAATTGCTGACGTGTCATTTTATGTTCCTTTTTTCAGTTTTCGCAACAAACTGCCTGCATCTACCTGTTCCAGAAAAATGTGATATTCATTGCAGAAATAATACTTTTCTTCTCCCAAATAGTCTGCAAACTTAATCAGAATCTCTGGATGCATGGAACTTTCTGAATATTCCGGATTCGTATAGTCAAATACTAAATCTCTGCTCACTCCCATTTCCCTTGCCGCTCTTTGGTAAGAAATTTTCTTTGTCAACAAGGCATACCTCAAACGGTCAGCTATTTTATCCATATCAAAATCATTCCATAAATCCATCCCCTTAAAAATACGTAAACTGACGATTATCTGACCGTCCAAAATTTCCACAGATGCACCGTAGGGAATGCGATGGTTCCTTTTTGGATACTTCGGATTATTCTCCCATGAAAATCTTCATCAGTTTTTCCATCCCGTTTTCTAATGAAGCCTCATGTAATGGATGGTACATCATATATAACCTCTTAGGAGGTATTTTTCTCACAAGCTCTGCAGAAGGAACCGCATATTTCCATTGCATACACCTGTCAAAAGGCCTGTAAAGAAAGCCTCTATAAATGCTGTCAGCGCTTCTTTAGAAAAGCCCTGTCTCCTGAAATCATGAAAGATGTAAAATTCAATTTCCCCATATGCCGGATTATTTTTCAAGATATTCTATCAGCTCCTCATAAGTATGGAACACACCCCATACACCGCAGCCATCAGTGATGGTTTCCCCAGGTTCACAGCCGCACTCTTCGGCGCAGATCAATACCTGCCCTGACGTTTCCCGGTACAGCTGCGCAAAAGCCATTCATTCATTTTTATACACCCTCAAACCCAGATCATATTTAATACATTCATAGGAGATGCCGTTTTTTCCTCCGCTGAGCACATCCAGTACCTCCGTATCAATCAGCGGGTGGCAGCTTTGCCTGTCAAGCAGAAGATAACCGGCGGTTTTCTTTATTTTCCTTAACCTGCCGGACTCCGGGCATTCAAAAAGACAGGCATATCCTCTGCTGGATGCAGCAGAAGGACCCGCCGGTTTAAAGCTGCTGTCTGCGTCTGCAAACATGTCATTGACGTAATTCGTATAAAAGAATAATTCCGTGAGAGCTCCCACCATTTTATTGTTGGCCTTCAGCTCTATTACTTTCAAAGTGTCATGATCTAATGCCCATAGATCGATCGCAGATTTCCTGCTCGGGAAAATACGGTTATTCTCAGATACGGAATCCCGGAAAAGACCTGTGGGGAGCTGCCGGTGAAGTTTGTTGCCTTTTCCAATCCATTCTTCCAAAAGGGTTGGTTCTTCGGCAAAACGATTCTCTATTGTACATTCCAGATTTTGATTGATGCCTGCCTCACCCTTCGGCACATTATTCACAAACCTGTTGTTATTCAAATATCTTTCAAAGGATGCGACTTGGGGGCTCAGATTGTCCGAAAGACAAAACCACCCTGCATACTGCCGGGAAAACCGTAAAGCACGGTAAAGGAAACGGCTGTAATGCGGATATTTTTTGTATAACCCATGCGGCTCGTCTTCCTTCTGTTGCAACGGCAGATCAAAATTGACATTGAGACAAATCATCCCATTTCTGTGCAGATAATGTACATACAGCGCTGCAGCCCAGCCTTCAAAAGCAGCAGCGTTATTCTGCATATTGTCCGGCTTTTCCGCAAGTCCAACTCCCTTTCGTGAAGAAAAGGTCATTGTCAGCCCGTTTCCTTCCTCTGTAAAATAAAAGCCTCTGGGGAGATTAATACTATTGCTGTTCTTACTCCTTTGTAATTCTGTTTTTATCTTGCTGTGCAGCTTTTCATCGGCTGTCTGTCTGTCCATGATATATTCCCTCCTGTCTCAAAATAAAAACTTTTCTCCGTCCTGCACTGTCCTCACCCTGTCCTGACAGGGCATAAACGCCGGTATTTTCGCAAATTCTTCCGCACATTCCGTATGCATCGGAATAATCACTTTCGGATCGGTCAGGCGGATCCGTCATGTATTTTTCCATAAAATTTTTAAAAGGCGGCCTGTTTTCCAATACCGGTTTACAGTATAACATATAGTTTCCGGAGAAAGGTACATATGTCTGTCGCCTGTAAATTGAATAATTCCGCTTATCTTACACCCATATCAGTATTGCCCAATCTTACCCTTATACTAACAACGGGCAGTACGCTTCGCGCGAACTGCCCGTATGCTAATAATCTCATTTCCATTTTTTTATTTTCAGTGAATCCCAATATCCTCTCCCGCGATCATGCCAATCCCATTCTCTTCCAGAAGAGCCGAAAGAGCGTCCGTATCCGCCACGCGGAAGATCATGCAGGCCTGCCCGTCCTTCTGTCCGAAAACGGAGTACATATACTCCACATCAATCTCCGCCTTTGAAATCACACCAAGCACTTTGCTCAGTCCCCCCGGCGTATCCGGAACAGCTACGCCCACGACAGGCGTCATGGTCAGAATAAAGCCCTGCTCCAAAAGAATGGAGGAAGCCTTTGACGCATCGTCCACGATCAGGCGCAGGACGCCGTAATCCGCCGTCTCCGCAATATTGATTGCCCGCATGTTCACCTGATTCTCTGAGAGAATACCGGTAATATCCGCAAGCTGTCCTGCTCTGTTTTCAAGAAATACAGAAATCTGAGGTATCGTCATATTTGTCTCCTCCTGTCCTAAATTTTCCGCTTATCAATCACACGCACTGCCTTGCCCTCACTTCTCGTAATGGACTTGGGAGCCACCAGACGCACCTTGGCATAAATTCCCAGCATGGCCTTGAGCGCCGCTACCAGCCCCTTCTCCATCTCCGTAATCTTACCCAGATTGTCTGAGAAGTTTTCAGGCGACATCTCCACCATGACCTCAAGCGTATCGGAATTATTGATTCGGTCTACAATAATCTGATAATTTGCGGGATACCCCTGCTCCATCAGCACTGTCTCGATCTGAGACGGGAATACATTGACGCCCTTGACAATCAGCATGTCATCGCTTCTTCCCATGGGCTTGCTCATCTTAACATGGGTGCGTCCGCAGGAGCATTTCTTCCTGGTAAGCACACAGATATCTCTGGTACGGTAACGCAGAAGCGGAAATGCCTCCTTGGTGATGGCCGTAAATACCAGCTCACCCTTGCTTCCCTCGGGAAGAACCTCCCCCGTATCCGGGTCGATAATCTCCGCAATAAAGTGATCCTCATTGATATGCATTCCTGTCTGCTCACTGCATTCAAATGCAACTCCCGGTCCGCTGGTTTCCGTGAGTCCATAGATGTCATACGCCTTGATTCCCAGCTTATTTTGAATATCCTGGCGCATCTCCTCGCTCCATGCTTCGGCCCCGAAGATTCCGGCTTTCAGCCTGATCTTGTCTCTCAGCCCTCTCTCATGGATGCTTTCCGCCAGATAAGCGGCATAGGAAGGAGTACAGCAAAGAATAGTAGACCCAAGATCCACCATAAACTGCAGCTGGCGATCCGTGTTGCCTGATGACATGGGAAGTGTCAGACACCCCACCTTATGACTGCCTCCGTTGAGTCCGGGCCCGCCGGTAAAAAGGCCGTAACCATAGCTGACATGGCAGACATCCTCATTGGTGCCGCCCGCTGCCACGATTGCGCGGGCACAGCAGTCCTCCCACAGATCGATATCATGCCGGGTGTAAAAAGCCACCACTCTGCGGCCTGTGGTACCTGATGTGGACTGAATACGCACACAGTCCTTAAGGGGCTTTGCCAGCAATCCGTAGGGATAGGCCTCCCGCAGATCGTCCTTGGTCAGGAAGGGAAGCTTGCGCAGGTCTTCCACACTTTGGATATCCTCAGGCGTAACCCCCTTCTCCTCCATTTTCGCCCGATAGTAGGGTACATTGTCCCACACATGGCGTACCTGCCTGACCAGCCGCTCATTCTGCCAGGCAAGAATCTGCTCCCGGTCCGCAGTTTCGATTTCCTTTTGATAATATCTTTCCATCAGTCCTTCTCCTTCTGTTGTCTTTTATGCACTGCATCCCAGCGTAAAGGCCTTCTTATTCATTTCCAAAAATTTAGGAGGCACGCTTTGCTCTATTGCGTCCATCCACTCCTGTTGCGTGAAGTCAAAGTGTTTGGAAAGCCTTCCCATGAGCACCAGATTCACGGCCTTGCTGCTTCCCGCTTCCTCCGCCAGGGCAAGCGCATCCAGGGCATCCACATAAATTCCAAGGGCTTTAAGCTTCTCCTCCAGATTTTCCGGATAAGATGCCGTCCCTGCAATCACCGGCATGGGATTGATCTGCTGGCTGTTTACAATAATTCTGCCGCCCGGCTTTAAATATTCCGTATAACGGGCCGCTTCCAAAAGCTCAAAGGAAAGAATGCAGTCCGCCTGTCCCTTATCTATAATGGGAGAACAGACTCTATCCCCCCAACGGACATAGGTGACAACGCTTCCGCCCCGCTGGCTCATACCATGCACCTCGCTGACCTTCACGTCATATCCCCTGCCAAGGAGAAGACGCCCCAAGAGCTTGCTGGCAAGCAGGGTTCCCTGTCCGCCAACCCCCACGATCATGATATTCTTCGTTTCCATATTCCATCTCCATTCTGATGTGTGTTTTATCTGTCACACTTATTTTATCTCCTGTTTTTTTCCGCGTCTTGTAATAGATCGTCACAGTTCAGATCGTTTCGCCTTCACATCATTCCTTTGAACCCAACGCGTCAAATTTACAGAGCTGCTCGCATACTCCGCACCCCACGCAGAGTGTGTTATCGATCTTCGCCTTGCCATCCACCATACTGATAGCCGGACAGCCGATATTCATACATGCCCTGCATCCCTTACATTTTTCAGGGTCAGAGCAGATGGGGCCCGGGTGCTTTACATACTTCAGCAGCGCACAGGGACGGCGGGAAATGATAACGGAAGGCTCGCTTACATCCAATTCCTCTTTGATTACCGCCTCGGCAGCCTTCATATCGTAAGGGTCTACTACCTTTACCCGTTTAATTCCTACCGCATGACACAGACTCTCCAGATCGATTTTGGTACAGGGATCTCCCTTGAGATTATAGCCAGTGGTTGGATTCTGCTGATGTCCCGTCATACCTGTGATAGAATTGTCTAATATAATCACCGTAGAGTTGGATTCGTTGTAGGCAATATTGATCAGGCCTGTAACGCCCGAATGGATAAATGTGGAATCCCCTATCACTGCCACGGACCTTCCCGCGCTCTCCTCATCCCCTGCCTTGACGAAGCCGTGAAGACCGGAAACGGAGGCTCCCATACACACGGTGGTATCAATAGCCCCAAGAGGCGCTACGGCTCCCAGGGTATAACATCCGATATCTCCCAGCACCGTAAGCTTTAATTTTTTCAGGACATAGAAAATACTGCGGTGAGGGCAGCCTGCACACATCACCGGAGGTCTTGCCGGAATATTCTCCTTAAGCAGGGCGCCTGTCTGTACGTTTCCGCCCAGCTTTTCCTTCACAAGGTTCTGGCTCAGCTCTCCGATATTGGTAAACAGGTCTTTTCCGGTTACCGAAAGGCCCAGACTCTTACAGTGCGCCTCGATAAAGCCGTCTAACTCCTCCACCACCACAAGCCTTTGGACAGTGGCCGCAAAATCTCTGATCTTCTGCTCCGGCATGGGCCAGATCATCCCGAGCTTCAAAACAGGGTAGGTATCTCCAAAAGCTTCCTTCACATACTGATAACAGGTGGATGAGGTAATGATACCGCAGGACTTATCCTCTCCCGGCTCGATCCGGTTGATATCTGCCGTCTCCGCCCACTCTGTCAGCGCTTTGGTCCGCGCCTCCACCACAGGATGGCGGTTCCTGGCATTAGCCGGCATCATGATATACTTACCGGGATTTTTCTCATATTTCTTCTGCTGAGGGAGCACCCTCTCACCCGGTTCCACTATACTCTGAGAATGACTGACACGGGTACACATCTTGATCAGAACCGCCGTATCAAACTTCTCGGAAAGCTCATAGCCAAGCTTTGCAAAGTCAAGGGCCTCCGCGGAGTCGGAGGGCTCCAGCATGGGAATCCTGGCCGCCTGTGCATAATGCCGGGAATCCTGTTCGTTCTGAGAGCTGTGCATACCGGCATCGTCCGCCACTCCAATCAGAAGCCCCGCGTTCACGCCCGTGTATGAAATAGTAAAAAGCGGATCTGCCGCCACATTCAGGCCCACATGCTTCATGGCGCAAAAGCTCCGCTTCCCTGCCAGGGAAGCCCCCAGCGCCGCTTCCAGCGCCACCTTTTCGTTGGGCGCCCACTCCGCGTAAAGCTCCTCATATTTCGCCGCACACTCAGTGATCTCTGTACTGGGCGTTCCGGGATAGCTGGATACAAAGCAGCAGCCCGCCTCATAGAGGCCTCTGGCAACTGCCTCATTGCCAAGCATCAATGTTTTCATATGTATTTTCCTCCTTAAGACTGGTCACCGATGGAATCTGTCACGGAAACTGTCACCTTCCTCTCATAGCAGGAGAAGATCTTATCAAGCGCCTTCTGTTCAGGCGCTTTCGTTGCCGCGCTCACCACAGGCACAATCACAAGCCCTGCCAGCATACAGAATGCGCCGGCATTGATGGGAGACTGCAGGTATGCAGGAAACGCCGGGCGGAAAAAGATATTGGCAAGCATCACTATCGTAGAGAACAAAAAGCTCACCCAGCAGGCCGCCTTTGTAGTCCGCTTCCAATATAAGCCATAGAGAAAGGGCGCCAGAAATGCGCCTGCCAGCGCACCCCAGCTCACACCCATGAGCTGCGCGATAAAAGTGACATTGGAACGGTACTGAATCAGTGCAAGAACTACGGAGATTGCAATAAACACCACCAGAAGAGCCCGCATCCATTTCACCTGTTCCTTTTCATCCATCTCTTTTATAATATTACCTTTAATGAAGTCCAGCGTCAAGGTTGAGCTTGACGCCAATACCAGGGAAGAAAGGGTGGACATGGAGGCGGAGAGCACCAGAATAACCACCACTGCAATCAAAATTGTCGGAAGACCTGAGAGCATGGTCGGCACCACCGAGTCAAAACCGTTCGCCGCGATATCGATTTTGTCGCTGAAAAGACGACCGAAACCGCCCAGTAAATAGCATCCGCCGGACACGATGGTTGCAAATACGGTGGAAATCACCATGCCCTTGTTGATGGCGCTCTCGCTTTTGATGGCATAGAACTTCTGCACCATCTGTGGCAGTCCCCAGGTTCCGAGGCTGGTGAGTATCACCACGCCCAGAAGATTGGCAGGATCCGGCCCAAAGAAAGAGTTAAACACTCCCGGCGCAGCAGAGACGCTTTCATCACTCACATTTGAGAGCGCGTTAAGAGCCGCCATAAAACCGCCCTGGCTGTTCAGCACCGCAACAATAACTGCGATGATACCAAAAATCATGATAATACCCTGGATAAAATCGTTGATAGCTGTGGCCATATAGCCGCCAGCTATGACGTAAATGCCGGTAAGCACCGCCATGGCGATGACACACACACTGTAATCAATATCGAAGGCCATCCCAAACAGACGGCTTAACCCGTTATAAAGACTGGCCGTGTAAGGAATCAAAAAGATGAAGATAATCACCGAAGCCGCCAGCTTCAAGGGCTTGCTCTCAAAGCGCTGTCCGAAAAATTCCGGCATGGTGGCGCTGTTTAAATGCTGCGTCATGATACGGGTACGGCGTCCTAACACTGCCCATGCAAGAAGAGAGCCGATAAATGCATTTCCAAGTCCTGCCCAGGTGGCCGCAATTCCATATTTCCATCCAAACTGTCCCGCATAGCCAACGAACACCACCGCAGAGAAATAACTGGTGCCGTAGGCAAAGGCGGTGAGCCATGGGCCTACGCTCCTTCCCCCCAGCACAAACCCGTTGACATCAGTGGCGTGTCTGCGGCAATAAAATCCAATGCCGATCATGACGCCGAAAAAAACGATAAGCATGGTAAGCTTGATAAAAAGATCCATTCTTTTGTTCCCCCTCTAGTTTTTAATCTGTGCTTCCACGAGACTTCCATGGCAGTACCGCTCTCTGAGCACCGGCTTTTCAATCTTGCCCGTAGGATTTCTGGGCACCTTCTCAAAGATAATCTTTCTTGGCCGCTTATACCTTGGAAGCTCCCTGCAAAACTCCATGATCTCCTCCTCCGTGCAGGAGATACCCTCTTTGAGCTCGATAATTGCCGCCGCGATCTCTCCCAGCCTTGCATCCGGCAGTCCGATCACCGCTACGTCCTTGATCTTGTCATTGCGGCGCAGGAAATCCTCAATCTGTACCGGATACAGATTCTCGCCGCCGGAGATAATGACATCCTTCTTCCGGTCCACCAGATAAATAAACCCGTCCTCATCCATGCGGGCCATATCTCCCGTATAGAGCCAGCCGCCCTTCAAGACTTCCGCTGTTGCCTCGGGATTCTTATAGTAACAGAGCATAACGCCCGGGCCGTGGACGATGAGCTCGCCCACCTCTCCCTGAGGCGCCTCCTGACCCTGCTCGTCCACAATTTTGGCCTCCCAGTGATAGCCCGGTTTTCCGATGGCTCCCACTTTATGTATATTTTCCACGCCAAGATGGACACAGCCCGGCCCTATGGATTCGCTCAGGCCATAATTGGTATCGTACTGATGATGGGGAAAATGCTTCTTCCAGCGCTGAATCAGACTGGGCGGAACCGGCTGAGCCCCGATATGCATCAGACGCCACTGCTCCAGCAGATAATGCTCCATATCCACCTTTCCGGATTCGATGGCATCTAAAAGATCCTGCGCCCAGGGCACTAACAGCCATACGATGGTACACTTCTCCTCCGTGACCGCCCGGAGAATCCACTCCGGCTTCACGCCCCGAAGAAGCACCGCCTTGCTGGCTGAGAGCAGAGAACCAAACCAGTGCATTTTCGCTCCGGTATGATAAAGAGGCGGAATACACAAAAATACATCCTCTCTTGTCTGACCGTGATGGTTCTGCTCCGTCTCACAGGAAGAACGCAGAGAAAGGTGGTTGTGCAGAATTGCCTTCGGGAATCCGGTGGTGCCGGAAGAAAAATAAATCGCCGCATAATCTGTCTCCTCCAAAGCAACCGGAGGCGCGCTGGAAGAGCAGAATCCCATCAGCTTCAGAAAATCCTCCGTGTAGGAAGGCCCTCCCTTTCCGGGGAAGAACATCATCCTCACCCCCGGCAGTTCTTCCGCTATCGTGTCCATACGGCTGATGAACTCCGGCCCGAAGACCAGCACCTCCACATCCGCAAGCTCCAGACAGTATTTGATCTCCTCCGCAGAATAGCGGAAATTCAGGGGAACTGCCACACCCCCTGCCTTCAAAATGCCGAAATAAACAGGCAGCCATTCCAGACAGTTCATCATCAGAATGCCTACCTTTGTTTCCCGCTCCATCCCCCGGCTTAAGAGCAGGTTGGCGAAACGGTTGGCCCGCCTGTCAAAATCTGCCCAGCTCAGTTCCCTGCGGTAGGGAGCTCCATCTCCTGCGCTCTCTATCAGGCTTGCCTCCCTCCAGGTCACCGCGCTGTCCCGCTCCTGGGAAGGATTCAGCTCCACAAGCGCTGTTTCCGAACCGTATAGACGGGCGTTCCGCTCTAAAAAGTCCGTGATTACCATGTTATGGTTCCTCCTTTTTTGTATTTTAAAACTTCAAAGCTGATTTTCGGATTGTATCCTTTTTAATTGTGTCCGACTGATTACTTAATGGCGTAACCGTTTACCGTGGCATGAGCCACATAGGTTCCCAGCTCATCTTTGACATCCACCACATAAAGCGCGGTGGTATGCCCCTCCCTTAAGCAGGAAGCCTCGGCAATCAGCCGCCCTCCCTTTGCAGGTGCAAGAAAAGTGATGGAGGCATTCTGGCTGACAATCGTTCTCTCAGAACACCCGTTGGCCGCAATGGCGCAGGCAAAATCCGCCAGTGTAAAAACAGCCCCGCCCATGGGAACATTATTTTCATTCATATGCTTCTCTTCCAGCGTCAGGGAGCACACTGCCCTCCCCGGCTCCGCACAGTCAATGCTGATGCCTGTGGTACCCACGGCAAAATGATCGTTTTGAAAACGGCTGCGAACCTTCTCCAAATCTGACATGAACAGACTCCTTCCCAAACAACGGATGCTGGCGCATCCTTATGTACACAACGGATGCTTTAGCATCTTCATGTACGCAACGGATGCTGGCGCATCCTTAATACTGACAAACAACATATCTCTATCACTTTAGCACTTTTAATCGTTAAAGTCAACTATGTTTTTGAGATAGTTATCCACTATAGGAAGCGGCAAAATTATTTGACATTTCCTATAGCGGATAGATAAATATGCGCCATCTCTCCATCCCACACGACTTTCTCTATCACCTCTCTCAAAAAAGCTCTTTTCTGTGGGACAGGAAGCTCTTCAAACAGTTTTGAAAAATCTGTCAGTTTCTCTGCTATCCCGGGTATACAATCCATTCTCTCTTTCGTTCCATTCCCATCCGCTTTTTCCATCTGTTCTCTCAGAGCCAGGCATTCCCTGTCCAGCTTCCGGATTTCTTCATTAATGTATTGCACCGAAACGCTCCCATCCTCCAACAGCTTGATGGAAGTAATCAGCTTTTGAATCTCCCCTTTTTTCCTCTCATACTCCTGCCGTGCAAGCTGCTCTGCCGGCGTGACTTCGCAGTTTGATTCCTCAATCTGCCTGCGCAGCTCTTCCAGCATGGGAATTACCCCTGCATCCAGTTTGGCATGGCCTATGATTTTGTTACAGACCGCAGCATCCAATGTATTTCCATGCACATTTGAATTATTGCATTTCTCCCCATGGGTCATATCCTTATAAGGACAGCGATAAGAAAAAGTCCGCTCTCCTTTTTCTGTCCGCCTGGACGGCGGATAATTTTTAGGACGCATTTTGTGTCCGCAGGTACATTGAAGCAGTCCCGACAAGAGCGCGGCAGTATTTCCGTGTTCTCTGAATGCGGCTCCCTTACCTTTGTTGCCCTCCAATAACCGCTGAACACAGACAAATTCTTTTCCTGTAACGATTCCTTTATGGCGCCCCTTTGCGATAATCCAGGATTCCCAGGACGTATTTTGATTTCTGTACTTAACGGAAGTCGTTTTGGCATATCCCATTAATCCTGACTCGTGATCGAGTTCCTCCCGGTCAATGCAGACCTGACAGCCAAGATCACAGAAATATTGGTATGCTTCTTCGTCCGCAATACAGTAGACAGGATTGGTCAGAATGTCCCGGATACCGGAAATATAGAATTTTTTTCCGCTCCGCGTCTCTATCCCGCTGGCAAGAAGATACTTCAGCACTTTTGTGATGGAGCGGTTCTCCATAAAGTAAGAAAAGATAAACCGTGCCAGTTTAATTTCATCAGGATTCTGAACCAGGCAAAACACAGATTTTTTCTTTAAGGCGCTGACTTCCTTTTCCACTTTTACAGAGGAATATCCAAGAGGTGTGTTGCCTCCCAGCCAGCGTCCGCTCCTTGCCAGCATAATCATATTGTCTCTGACACGCTCCGCTATCTGCTCCCGCTCCATCTGAGCAAGCACGCCTGAAAAATACAGCATTGCCTTGCCGATAGGAGTCGTGGTGTCAAACTTTTCTTTGATGCTGATAAAAGAAGTCTCTTTTTTTGCCAGATCTTCCATCAGATTCGCCAGGTCTGCCAGATTCCTTCCAAGACGGTCAAGCTTATAGCAGACCAGATAGTCAAAATGCTTTTCCTTCATGTCCTGCATCATTCTCTGAAATTGCGGCCGCTTCGTATTTTTGCCGGAAAAGCCTTCATCCTCATACTCTGAAATTTCAGCCTGGCCGCCTCCTTCCACGAACATGGCTATGTATTCCCTGCACATAATGACCTGGTTTTCTACGCTGTCCCCCTTGCCGGTCCATTTGGATTTCCTGCTGTATATGGCTATTCGCACGGATAATCCTCCTCTTTTGCCAGGGACTTTTTACAGCTGCTCTCCTTCACTCCCCTGATTAATTCGTCAACTATTCTCAGTTTTTCTTCCCTCATAAACCCTCCCTCTTCCATTATTTCTTTTGCATACAGGATTGCGGCTCCATTTACTTTCGGCTGTAAATATTTCATATCTTTTCCGTTTTCAATTTGACAGTTTACAGTATGGTTGCGCATAAGAAACTCCGCATTATTCTCAAAGCAATTATATGCATTTTTACTGGCTTTCCATGCAATAAAAAGTTTCCACTGCCGCAGTGTCGGTAAATCCACCCTGCTCTCCATTATCGCCGGACTCCTCAGGCCGCAGTCCGGCGAAATTCTGCTGAATGAAGGTTCTCAGGAGAAAATCCGTATTGGCTACATGCTCCAGCAGGATCACCTGCTGGAATGGCGCACCATCTGGAAAAATGTACTCCTCGGCCCGGAAATCAATAAATCTCTGTCCCCAGAAAAGGAAGCTCTTGCCGAAAAGCTTCTGAAAGACTATGGCCTTTACAAGTTTAAGGACAAAAAGCCCACAGAACTCTCCGGCGGCATGAAACAGCGTGCCGCCCTGATCAGAACCATGGTCATGGAACCCGGGCTTCTCCTTCTGGATGAACCCTTCAGCGCACTGGATTACCAGACAAGACTGATGGTTTCCGCCGATATTGGGAATATTATCCGCTCCTGCGGTATCACCGCCATTCTGATTACCCACGATCTGTCGGAAGCGATCTCTCTGGCTGACAGAATCCTTGTGCTCACCAGACGCCCGGCCACCATCAAAAATAACATTCCGGTTCACCTCACACTGCCGGAAAATACTCCCCTTGCAGCAAGAAATGCCCCGGAATTTCAGGATTTATTCAGTTTACTTTGGAAGGAGATTTCTGATGAATATAGCGGATAAACAACGAACGGATTCTTCTAATCCGAAAGAGGGCCTGACGGCCCAACAGCTCTATGTGAAAAGGCACCACAGACATCATCATCTGATCACACTCTCCCGCATTCTGGTCCTGCTGCTGTTTCTTGCCCTGTGGGAGTGCTCCGGCAGACTTGGATGGATTGACACCTTCTTTTTCAGCAGCCCCAGCATGGTGGCGTCCTTCTTTATTCACATGCTCATGGACGGCTCCTTTTTTACCCATACAGGGATTACCCTGCTCGAAACTCTGCTGAGCTTTCTGCTGATTACCCTTATCTCCATCCTGGCCGCCACTCTTTTGTGGTATTCCAAAACCTTATCGGAAATTGCAGAGCCTTATCTGGTGGTTTTAAACAGCTTACCCAAGTCTGCTCTGGCTCCGCTCTTTATCGTCTGGCTTGGCACCGGGATCAACACCATCATTGTCGCCGGAATCTCCGTTGCAATTTTCGGCTCGGTGATCAGCCTCTATACCAGCTTTAAGCAGGTGGACTCGGAAAAGCTCAAACTGATCTATACCCTGGGCGGGAACCGTTTTGACGCTTTCCACAAAGTGGTGCTTCCCTCATCCATACCGGCCCTGCTCAGCAACATGAAGGTCAATATCGGCCTGGCGCTGGTAGGCGTGATTATCGGTGAATTTCTGGCAGCAAGACGGGGATTGGGATATCTGATTATTTATGGGTCGCAGGTTTTCAGAATGTGGGCGGGAGTGACAGAAGCAGATATCCGGGCTTTAGAGCCAATCTGCCTTATAGATTGGTAAGCCTCCTTTGAAAGAAAGAGATTATACAATACTGTCTCAAATACTCTGTTTGAAATCACTGCATTGCCCGATGAGTTTTTGATAAATCCAAGCATTTCAGCCATTTCAATCGTTTTATTTAAGGGGCTGTAAGGAATCATACTTCCATTAAACAATAAGGCGTAAATCAGGTCATGCAGGTCGGGGTAATCTTCCAGTTTTCCTGCCAGCGACTCAAATAAAGTATTTTTCTCAGCGAGCAGTATTTTTATTGCTTCTGTTATCCCTCTGATTGTCCATGCACTCTCCCTGTCCGGGAACCCGTCTTTGCCTACAATCCGTTCATCAAGCAGCTTACAAATATAAGAAACCAGAAACGGATAACCTGATGTGTAGGCATAAATCTCTTTGGCCACAGCCGGAATATCCATATTTATCTGATAATCCTTTTTGTATTCCGACAGCATTCCTGCGATATCCCTTTCTGAAAAACTCATATCTACAAGGAAATCAGCCGCTATGTTCCATGGACTGTTCGTCTTATGCATTCCGTCCGACCTGATTTTATACTGTATATTCTTTACATCATAAACCCCCGCCAAAATAACAGACCAGAAGGTCTGCACCTGATCACGGTTCATATAATATCTCCGAAGTTGTGCCAGGAAATCAAGAAACACCTGATTATTTGTTGCACTGTCAACTTCATCAATGATCAAAACCATCGGTTTTCGGGTGTTCATACATATATTGCTTAAATACTCGAATAATTCATACAGTTCTATTTCATCCTTTTCATCCTGCAATGCCCTCCGCAATACGCATACAGCCTCTCCGGCGTCATCATTTTCCATCTCTTTGATAAAGATTCTTGCAAACGTTAATGCAAATGTATTTTCATCCCTGAATTTGGCCGCCCCCAGCATTTGAAAATCCATATTTATCACTTTATATTCTTCTCTCAAAAAGCGGCTTAAAGCTTTCAGGGTAGTTGTCTTTCCATATTGGCGTGCCCTGTTTACCGTAAAGTAAGCGCCGTCATCCACCATCTTTTTTATTTCCCGAAGCCGCTCTGAAATATCAACCATATAATGCTGATCCGGTTTACAGTCTCCATTTACATTAAATTTCCTGTTCACTGATTTGGCTCTCCCCTTTTCATACTTATAGCATGACAACTGTTACTCGCCCCCGCCAATCTGCACCCTCTTACCGCAAAAAGCAAATCCATACTTCCGTATACGTTCTCCGGCAAACCCCTTTGCTGTAAGAGCAGCTTCATAATTCTGCCTGTCAATCTGTTGCAATGCGTCCTTGACCGTATCGGACAATTCTTTTTCCTCCGCATCCTGTACCTTGAATTCCAGGATATATGCATGATCCCCCGGCCTCTTTGGCTCCAGCATTACATCATACCTTCCAAAACCACTCTCACGGTTTGATGTAAGTGTATATCTGTCTGCCAGCTCTACCATCAGGCCGAGGACAAATCCATGGTAAAACCTCTCCGGCTCCTCCCGGGAAGGCTGCTTTCCCGTATCAAAATAGCTGAACGTTTCCAAAGCCACCCTGTTCATATAGAGATTCATCGCCTTTACATCATCCAAAAGCAACGCTTTAACAAAATCGTTATAGCTGTTATTTTCGGCAAACCAGCCCTGAATCATGTTTTCGAACATGATTCTCACTTCCTTGTTTGTCAGGGTAAGGCTATAATAGGTCCGCCCTGTTTCCTCCACAAATGCTGCCCCCGCAACTTTCAGGTATCCGCTTGCAAGCAAAAGACTCCAGATTGCATTTCTTTTTACCGTAAGCTGATTGTAAACAATCTGTTCATCTATCTCCATATCGAGCGTCTCTCCGCGCAGCAGCCGTTCAAAAGACTGTTTCATGTCAGGATTGCTTTCCCGGAGGAGCTTTTCCACGAGATGATTGGAGCTGGTATTTACCCAGTATAATCCTGCTTTCCCTTCATCCAGAAAATTAATAACAGACCATGGATTGTAAATATCTTTTCTTTTTCCAAATGTAAATCCATCATACCAGTCTTTTACGATTTGCTCCTTTCCTGAAAGACAAAACTCATTTAATGCTGTAAAAACCTCTTCTTCCGTAAAGCCGAAACAATCCGAATAGTCTTCAGATGTTGTTGTTACTACTTTAAGGTTATTCAGGTCCGAAAAAACAGACTCCTTACTGACCCTTGTGATACCCGTCATAACGGCGCGTTCCAGCCATGGATTTGTCTTGAATGTCGAATTGAATAAACTTCTGGTTAAATCTACGATCTCCTTCCAGTACCCGTTTACATACGCCTCCTGCATAGGCGTATCATATTCATCCAGAAGAATGATCACCTTTTTTCCGTAATAGCGGTATAAATAATTCGACAAAGTTTTCAGGGATGAGGACAGGATATACTTTTCCATATCTGCTGTTACATTTTTGAAATAATTTTTTTCTTTCTCATTGAGCAGATCCCCTTCCAGCAAAAAATCATTCTGGCTGTAGAGCTGCTCAATAATGTAACAGATCATCTTCCTTGCATCCTGAAAATTGGTTTCCTTGACATCGGCAAAGCTCAGGAAGATAACCGGATAGGTTCCCTGCAATTTGGTGAACTTTTCATCCCATATTTCCAGTCCCTCAAATAAATCTGCCCTGCCCGCATAGTTTACCGAAAAGAATTTCTCCAGCATACTCATCGTCAATGTTTTGCCGAATCTTCTCGGCCTGGTAATCAGCGTTACACTGTCTCCGCTCTCCCACCACTCCCGGATAAACCTGGTTTTATCAATATAAAAATATCCTCTTTCCCTGATCGTCTCAAAATCCTGTTGTCCAATCGCTACGGTTCTTGCCATAAACTGTCCTTCCTTATTCTAATAACGATATACCTGCCGCAAATCGTTTCATATCCCACAACCCCACCAACTGATGCAAGTCTGATTCATACAGGTCTTGTTACGCAAAGACCCGTAACACGCCGCAAGCACCGGCTGCTTTCAGTATACCTTATAACCGCTCACAATAGCAAGGTTTATCCGGGATTATCTCCCCGGAGAGTTTATAGCAAACAAAAATATTTTTGCTGTTTTCTATAGTATCTGCCACCTTCCCCGGCCATTGGGGGAACTGTATCTGACCTTTCCTTCCTCTTTCAACTCACGAATCCTTCTATGTATCAGAGAGAGATTCACTCCCATCTCCCCGGCAATCTCTTTTGCCGTGATCTGCGGTTTTTGCTCCATAAGGTTTAATATCGTTTTCTTCTCTTCCTCAATCAAAGGCCGGTGGGAGGTACTGCATGTCTGTGCCACCCGGATTCCCGTAAGCGTATCCGTCTCGTCCTTCACAAAAGAGAACATTTTAGAAGTAACATTTTCATCTGAAAATCCTGTAAATTCCCGTGCATCCAAATAAACCTCCATATAGGCAGGAAAAATCTCTATCCTGGAAACAGAATCGATCATATCCGCTGCCTGCGCCTGCATGATCACTCCTTCCTCCAGCTTCCTGCGGATAGTCTCTATCCGGCTCTCCAATCCTGCATTTTGAAGGAGGGCATCTTCCATATCCTTAAGCTTTTCTTCTATCTCAAACTTCCTGCATTCCAGCTCCTCACTCTTAACCTTGAAATCCACATCTGAGATAACGCCGTTAAGCAGCTTTTCCAAAAGGATATTTTTCTGCCCGGCGATTTTATCCCGCATGGTTTCCAGCTCCTCCTTTCTGGAAGATATTTCCCTCCCGCTCAAAGCTTTCCTCAGTATCGCCAGTGTCTCCTTCAGCAGGGCATCCTTCTTTCCTTCCGCTCTTTGGTACTTTTGGTCACAAAGCCGCTCCAGCATGGCATACAGCTTCTTCTCATCCAGATGCACATTGTCGCATCCATCCTTTTCCTCTGCACCCCATTGCCGCTTATCTGCTTTTCGGATACGCTCTCTGCGCATCTGCGGCTCTTTTCTCCCATTCTGCAGATAAAGACTGCATTTCCACTCCGCCACTCTGCCGCTTTTGTTCTGACGCACTGTGCGGTAAAAAGGCCTGCCGCAGAGCCCGCAGACCAATTTCCCTGACAAGCCATATTTCCCCGGAGTGCTTCCTTTACTATCAGTACCGCCCCGGTTTCCCTCCTGCCTTCTCTGATCCAGCCCCCGGTTAGCCTTTTCAAACAGTCCCTCATCCACGATCTGTGGGACGGCATTTTCATGAAAAAGCCATTCCGAGGGCGGATTTTTGTAAATCTGTTTGCTCTCAAAATCATAGTGTTGCCGATTCTGGACAATCGTTCCCTTATAAATGGGATTTCGGATGATATTCCTGATAAGGGAAGCTCCAAGCATCTTCCCTTTGTGATTACGGTACCCATACCGATAAAGTATCTCTGCGCTGCAGTGGGTGCCATAGCCGCCAGCCGAAAGCTCAAAGATCATCCTTATCATTTCCGCTTCTTTTTGGTCTACCACAATGCTTTTATCAGGCATCTTCTTATATCCGTATGTCTGATTTGTAAATACAAAGCTTTTTCCCTCTTTCTGCCTGTTTCTGTGGGCATTGTTGATCTTCTTGCTCAGCTCCCGGCTGTATTCCTCCGCCAGGATTGCCTTGATTCCGGTGATCAAAGCATCATCCGGCGTATAAAATTTCCGTTCAAGGTACATATAAAGACGTTTCCGATTCCTCTGCATCCGGTCAAGAAACAGATACCAGTCTTTGGTATTACGCATAAGTCTGTCCTGGCTTTTGATTACAATAATATCAAACCTGTCGCTTTCAAGATCCGCATAAAGCCTGTTATATTCACCCCGTCCTTTCACCGTAGTTCCGCTCCTAGCTTCCACATAGGTGTCAACAAGCTGCCAGCCTGCTTCCGAAACACAGCGCCTGGATTCCTGCACCTGCTTGATCAGCGCGTCCCTCTGTGATTCTTCCTCCGTACTGCAGCGGTTATAGATGACTGCGCGCTCCCTCAACTGCTCTGCCCCTCCTTCCTGATCAGGCGCAGCATCCTGAGTTGCTCTTTTGCAGAAATCTGTTTCTCACGAAGTAAAATACGAGAAATCTGTTCTATGATTCGCATTTCTTCCCGGGTCATAATAGTACCCCCTGCTTCCTGTGCAAGCCTTGCCTGCAAGCATAAAATTCTATGAAATTTTATGCCCTGCAGCAGTAATAAAATACGGATTTTGATTCAATCCTTCCGTTTTCATATCAAAACAGATTCGCCAGCCTCCTGTTCGAACCTGCCGCTCTCGAGCCAATTAATCGTTTTCTTCTTTTACCATGCATGTTTTCCCGTAGTTACCAAACTATTTATATCTTCAAACGCATTTTCAATTCGTTCCGTATGATATTCCCAGTAACTGTCATATATTTTTTGGGTAATATCGTGTTTATCCCATTCCTGCAAAACATCTCCTGTGTTCCTTTTTTTATAAGCAGCATAGCATTCCAATAAATATGAGAAAAACTCCATTTCTTCATTCATTTTATTCCCCCCTTATATATATGGAATTTCTGGGATCTCCTGTGACTTTCTCACATTCCCAAATGTCAAATAAAGCCTCAGCGCCAAAATCTGTCATCCCCAACTCTGCATTTTCGAGCATCTCATGGGTTCTGGAAAATACAAACGCTCTAAGGGCATCCATTGACATCATTCCATATTTCTCTGAAATCATTTTTATAACTTCCGTATTGTAATAATCAATGGTTTCCGGTTCAAGCCTTTTCATAAATATTTCACCTCAACTAATTTTAAAATGGATATGGCTCTTTCAGTCTTAAATGCATATTGATCTTTCAAATTTTGCGGAAGCAGTAACTGGATAGCTATATCTTCTGAAAATCTTCCTTTTAAGAAATCGTTTACAGTGCGGATCGCCTGATCATCTGCCACTGGCCCAACAACAATATCATACAGGTCTCTTGCCGATTTGTCAGTGCGATATACGGCGATATATCTGAGCCATTCCCTATCTGCCCTTGCAAAAGTCAATACCGACAAATTTTTTAAGTCTTTATCATCAACATGATAACCTGAAATGACGGGGCTGCCTTCTGCACGTCTGCCAGTAGTTCTGATCGCCCATTTCTTCGCTTGCTCATAATCGCTGGTAAGATAAAATCCTGCTCCGAAATCCAATAACCTTCTAGATCTTAGAATTTGAGGATTTTTTACCTCTGTATTACTCCCATGGTATAAAATCATGTTTTTCACATCCTTTTTTTATACAAACATGTTTGCTATATATTACCCTTTTTCGTCTTTTACTATAAATTATACAGCATATATATCGTTTTGCAATGCATCATATATCATATTTTCCTCCCAAACCCACTCCCTTCATAAATTCTCACCGGATTTCCTCTGACAATCCTCGTATGCTCTCTCCACGCCTGGTTTGCCTGCTTATCTCCCGCTTCCCGCTCCATGGCCGCAAGAATCCCCTGCAATCTCTTAAGCGCTTTCTGCTTATTCCTATACTGACTTCTCTCTTCCGTGGAGACAGCCGTGATTCCTGTCGGAATATGAATAATTCTCACCCCGGTTTCCACCTTGTTCACATTCTGTCCGCCTTTTCCGCCGCTGTGAAATTTTTCAACTCTATACTCCGCCTCTGACGGTATCTCCTCCTTTTCCGGGATGATGCTCACATCCACGTACCAGTTCTTCCTTTTATGCTCCGGCCTTATGGGGCTTTTGCATATCCAGAGAACAGTCCCCTCCAGGTAAGACATATCTGTTTCAGTGGCAAAGAGGATGGAATGAAAACATCCCTTCCTCCTGCCCTCTCTCCTTGAGACTTCCTCAATATCCGGGAATTCCCTTTTCCATGCTTCAAACAGCTTTCCCACAGCCAGCTGGCACTCTTCCGGCCCCTGGCCCGCACTGATCTGAACTAACATTTGCGGCCTCCTCCTTATCCTTTTCCGCCAGCCTTGAAATTGTAGACGGGCTTCAAAATATGGGTGATCTCCACCGTATCTTCAATATTTCCCAGCAGCTTTTCCATTGGACGGTAGGCGAAAGGCGCTTCATCCAGGGTATCTGCCCCAATACAACTGCAATAGATTCCCTTCATTTCGTTTTTAAAGGCTGACACCGTATAACTGCTCTTTACTTCATCTCTTCTCATGCGCCTGCCGGAACCGTGGGGCGCCGACTCATTCCAGTCAGGATTTCCCTTCCCGACTCCAAGAAGCACCCCGTCGCGCATATTCACAGGAATGATGACCCTTTCCCCTTTCGCCGCGGAGACAGCCCCCTTCCGCAAAATCCTCTCGCCTGAAAAAGTCCCCACATAATTATGGACAGAGGAAAAGCTCTCCAACGCCTTCAGCTTCATTCCCCTCAAAATCTCCGCAAGAATAATCTCCCGGTTTAACTGTGCATATTCCTGCACCACACCCACATCAGCAATATAATCCTCCATCAGCTCCCCTTCCAGCCACGTCATGGGATAGGAAACCTCTTCGTCTCTCTCCTTCAAAAGCTCTGCCCCGGCATTCACGTAATAGTCTGTGACTTCCTTCCCAAGATGCCTGCTGCCGGAATGGACAATGATATAAAGCCTGCCGTCCTCATCCTTATCCACCTCGATGAAATGGTTGCCGCCCCCAAGCGTTCCAAGACTTAAGGCCGTCTTTTCTTTATGGATGTGTCTATGACAGCGAAGCCTTTCCGGCTCAAATGCTTCCGTCATGTGGTGCGCTTTCTTTCTGATCTGAAAGCTGGAAGGGATGCTTTCCCTGATCACCTTATCCAGCTTCTGCATTTCGATCCTTTTTTCCCTGATCACTGCGCAGGTCATACCACATCCGATATCCACCCCCAGAAGGTTGGGGATCACCCTCTTCCCCACCGTCATGGTAAGCCCGATGGTTCCCACCTTCCCGGGATGGACATCCGGCATCACCCGGATTCTGCATCCCTCCGATACCGGATTGTCGCAGATCATCTGAAGCTGTGCTCCGGCATAATCCTCCATATCGTCTGTAAATACTTTTGCCTGCGCATATTTTCCTTTTACTGTTTCCATACTCATTCTCCATTTATGGACGCAAAAAAGCACCTCAACAAAGAGATGCTTTCCATAATCTTTCCTTATACCTGCCGAAATCTTATCCGGCAGTCCATCAAAGCCGCCATGCTTACAGGACTGACTGTTGAATTTAAGTCACTGTCATGCCCCACAGGTCAACGATCACACAAGAGAAAGACGGATGCGTCTTTTGCTGTTTCCATTACTCCATATATATTGAATCTGATGCTCTTTTCTGACATGGCGTCCGCCTCCTTTCTTGTTACCGCAACTCTTTTAACCTGTTACGGTGTACAGAATAGCACAATGAAAGTAAGTTGTAAATCTCTTTTTCTTGATTTTCATAGCCTTTTCCTGCAGGACATCCAATCCGTATCCTCTATCGCCCTTGCAAAAGCCATGCGCACTTCCTCATTCGGAATATAAGCCTCCCTGGTCTGCGCATCATATGCCAGGTACCCCAAGTGGATCAGCACCGTCAGCACATCGTCCCGGCTTCTAAAACTGGTCATGTCATTCTGGAAGGTATTGGTATCTACCCGGCACCTGTCTCCGGCAACCATCTGCACGATCATATCCCTGAGCCCGTCAAAATTCATGCTGATATAATCCTTTAAAGATTCATAGGACACCGTATTGCTCCAGTAGCTGTCATACTCTTTATCCAACATCGCATTGACCACAGAATTCGGATTATAAACGTGCTTTACCTGGCGAAAAGCGTATCCGTCATACCACCGGGCCGTCTCCGCAAAATCCATATGATGTGCGCAGCAAAGTTCCCTTACCTCCTGCTCAGTGAAACCCATATATTCCGAAAACTGCTTGGGACTTATCATGGTAAACTCTCTGAAATTATTCAGGGCGGATTCACTTTTATACTTCTTAATTGGCAAAATACCTGTAATATAAGCAAGCACTACGAAATCCTTTGACTGTTCTCCCTTAAACAATCCCCGAAGCAGCCGGATATACGCCTGCTGCCCGGCTTCCTCAGACATATTTTCACGGAAGATAGCATCCCACTCATCAATGATAATCACAAACCTGGCGCCGTTTGCCTGATGGATTGCAGACAGCACTAATGGCAGCTCACCCGCCTCCTCTGAAAGGATACCCGGATAAATATCCTTCAACTCAGCAATTACACATTTCTGAAGAAAGGATACCGTCTCTGCAGCGGACTTATTCTGAACCAGCAGGTAGGCAAGATCAAGATGAATGACATCATACTGGTTCAGATGCTTTTCAAAAGAAGGATCCCTGGCTATGTCCAGTCCCTCAAACAGTTCCCTGGAATCACATCCCCTTCCATAATAGGCCGCCAGCATTCCGGCCGTCATGGATTTTCCAAACCTTCTCGGCCTGCTGTTGCAGATACGGCATTGCTCTGTATCCAGTACCTTATTTGTATAGGCAAGCAGCCCTGTTTTATCTACATATATTTGCGATTTTCGCGCGCTCGCAAAGCTTCCGTTTCCACGGTTCACATAAGCCCCCATCCTGCTCTCCTTCTTTTCTATCCTCAGATATCAAGGACAATTCCATGGTTTCAGTATACCTTATAACGCCGGCCTGCAACAAGGCTTATCTGGAAAAATGACAGGAGTTTGCCATATTTTTATACTTTTTTTAGATTCCATGTATTTTGATTTCAAAACACATATGCTAAACTGTTCTTATATTCGTAATGGCAACCCGTACAGACCACAGGCGCAAGGAGGAAATGCATGGATTCATTTGTAGAATTTAAAAACGTGGGCAAGACCTATCATATGGGAGAAGTGGATATCGAGGCTCTCAGGGATGTGAATTTTACCATCCAAAAAGGAGAATTCTGCGTTGTGGTGGGAGCCTCCGGCGCCGGTAAGACCACGATTTTGAATATTTTGGGAGGAATGGACTCCCTCTCCTGCGGGCAGGTGTTTTTGGACGGAGCGGAAATCTCCTCTTACAATAAAAAGAAGCTGACAACCTATCGGCGGTTCGACATCGGTTTTGTCTTTCAGTTTTACAATCTGGTGCAAAACCTGACCGCCCTTGAAAATGTGGAGCTGGCGGCGCAGATATGTAAGGATCCCTTAGATGCCATGTCGGTTCTGGAGATGGTGGGATTAAAGGACAGGGCGGGGAATTTCCCGGCCCAGCTCTCCGGCGGAGAACAGCAAAGGGTTGCCATTGCCAGAGCCCTTGCCAAAAATCCAAAGCTTCTGCTCTGCGACGAGCCTACCGGAGCCCTTGACTACAATACCGGTAAAGCAGTTCTGAAATTATTGCAGGACGCCTGCCGCAAAAACGGAATGACCGTAGTAGTCATCACCCACAATCAGGCGCTGACCGCCATGGCGGACAGAGTCATCACTGTCAAAAACGGAACCGTGCGGAAAATGGAGCTGAATGAGCATATTGTGCCGGTAGAGGAAATCGAATGGTAGACCAAAGGAGCAGATGAATGAGCAACAAAATGGTTAAGACTACGATCAGGGAAATCAGGGGAAGTCTCGGACGGTATATGGCTATTCTGGCCATCGTGATGCTGGGCGTAGGGCTGTTTATGGGATTAAAGGCCACCACGCCTGCAATGATTGCAACGGAAAGCACTTATCTGTCAGAACAGAATTTTTTTGACTTCCGGCTCCTGTCCACAGTGGGCTTTTCCGAGGAAAGCGTAAATGCGCTGATGGAACTGGATGAAATTGCAGATGCGGAAGGCGCGGTTTCCGTAGACGCCATATGCACTATGGGTGAGAAAAGCGATATCTATAAGTTCCACACGATTCCTCAAAAAATCAACCGTCTGGTACTGATCGCGGGCAGGATGCCGGAGCGCGCTGACGAATGCCTTCTGGACAGCGCCATGTACGGTGAAAATGCGATCGGCTCCCAGATTACCGTGGCGGATGACAATAATGAGGATACTCTTGAACTGTTTGAAAACCGCACCTTTACCGCTGTGGGAATCGTGCGCACGCCCTATTATATCAACTTTGAGCGGGGAACCACTTCCATCGGCGACGGAAAAATAGGCGCTTTTCTTTATGTGCCCAGGGAAGCCTTTGACTGCGATTACCTCACCGAGATTTACGTGACAGCGACAGAAAAGTATGACGTTTATACAGATGAATACGAATCTTACATAGAGTCCATCACCGATACGGTGGAGGAAAAGACAGAGCTTCTGGCACAGGACAGATATGAAGGGCTTGTGGCTGACGCCCGGGAAAAAATCGACGATGCCCAAAACGAGCTGGATGACAAAAAATCCGAAGCGGAGGAAGAGCTGAGCGACGCCTGGCAAAAGATTCTGGACGGGGAGCAGGAGCTTGCTGACGGACAACAGGAGATCGCGGACGGCGAAAAGGAAATCGCGGACGGGCAAAAAGAGATTGCGGACAGTAAACAGGAGCTTGCGGACGCGGAGCAGGAAATCATGGACGGTGAAAAGGAGATCGCCGAGAAGGAACAGGAACTGAAAGACGCGGACGAGGAGCTGAAATACCACGAGTGGGAAATCTTCGCCCATGAGCTGGAGCTCTCCCAGTCCTGGGATAAAATAGAGGAAGCAAAGGAGGAACTGAAACAGCAGGAGGAAAAGCTGGCGGCGCAGGAAGCGCCGCTGATCGAGCAGGAGCATATGCTGCTTGCAAAAGAAGCGGAACTATCGGAACAGACGGCGGAACTTGACCGTAAGGAATCAGAACTAAACGGTGCGGCGGCAGAGCTTGACCGTCAGGAAGCGGCTTTAGGCGCTCAGGAACAGGAGCTGAACGCAAAAGCTGAAGGATTAGAGGCAGCATTTTCGGCAGGGGCAATTCCAGAGGAAGATTATGCAGCCGGCATGGCTCAGATTGAAGCAGGCCGCCAGCAAATATCCGCAGGCAGAGACCAGCTTGATGCTGCCAAATCTCAGATCCAGTCCGGTCTTACGCAGATTCAGGGAGGAAGAGCCCAGCTTCAGGAGGGTTTCCATCAGATTCAGTCCGGCCTTGCAGAAATCCAGTCCTACAAAGGACAGTTTCAGGAGGGCTGGGATCAGATTGAGGAAGCCCGCGCCAAAATCAAACATAATGAAAAGGTGCTTCTGGAAGCGGAGGCAGAGCTGCAGTCGGCGAAGTCTGAAGTTACCGATGCCAGAGCCGAATGGGAGGACGGCAGGACTCAGCTTGAAGAGGCCAAAACGGATTTGGAGGAGGGAAAAGCCGAGCTTGCAGACGGAAGAGAAAAGCTTGCGCAGGCTCAAAAAGACATCCTCAAAGCCCGGTCCGATCTGGAAGAGGGCCGGGCGGAGCTGGAGGACGGCAGGACAGAACTGGCAGATGCCAGAACAGAATACAGTGACGCAAAGGAAGAATTTGACACAGAGGTGGCGGATGCCCAGCAAAAAATAGATGATGCCAGGCAGGAACTTGCAGACCTTGAAGCGCCGGACACCTATGTCCTTGATCGGAATACCAATGTGGGCTATGCCTGCTATGAGAGTGATTCCAATATTGTTGCGGCCATTGCCAATGTATTCCCCGTATTTTTCTTCCTGGTTGCGGCTCTCATTTGCATGACCACCATGAACAGAATGGTGGAGGAACAGAGAACCCAGATCGGCGTACTCAAAGCCCTTGGCTACGGAAATGGGGCTATCATGGGGAAATTCCTGTTTTACGCCGGTTCCGCGGCGGCGGTTGGAGCCGTCATCGGATGTATCGTTGGCACCTGGCTTTTCCCGAAAGTCATATGGATTGGGTACGGAATCATGTACAGCATGGGGGAAATTGAGTATTACTTTGACCTCCCGCTCTCGCTCCTTTCCATGGCAGTTTCCCTTCTCTGCTCTATGGGCGCGGCTTATTTTTCATGCAGGCATGAGCTGCTCAGTGTTCCTGCCAACCTGATACGCCCGAAGGCTCCCAAAAGCGGCAAACGGATTTTTCTTGAAAAAATCCCCTTTATCTGGGGCAGGATGAAGTTTCTGCATAAGGTTTCCGTGCGGAATATTATCAGATATAAGAAGAGATTTTTCATGATGATACTGGGCATCAGCGGCTGCACCGCCCTGCTTGTCACAGGCTTTGGCATCAAGGATTCCGTCATGAACATTGCGGAAATGCAGTACGATGAAATCCAGGTATATGACATTGACATCACCTTTTCAGAGGGCGTTACTGAAAAAGAAAGCGACGAACTGGCAGAGCAGACCGGCGATCTGCTTAAGGAGATTGGCTACCGATACGAAAAGAGCGTGGATTTGAGCTTTGGCGGCCGGATCAAGTCCGTTTATCTGGAAATTCCAAAGGACAGCGGACAAATCGGCACCTTTTTAAGGCTGCATACCGAGGATGGCGTGGAAATCCCCTGGCCGAAAGAGGGGGAAGCTGTCCTCAGCGCAAAAATAGCAGAAAATCTGGGAATCAAAGTGGGGGACGAAGTGATTTTACAGGACAGCGACAGGAACAGCCTGAGCGTAAGGGTCACCGCCCTGTGCGAAAATTTTGTCTATAACTACATTTATGTGGATAAGGAAACCTATCAGACTCAGACTGGCTCAGAACCGGAATACAAAAGCGCTTTTGCTCTGGCCAGGGAAGGCGCGGACGTTCACGAGGCCGCGGCGGCAATTGCCGACAGGAAAAATGTCCTTGCCGTTTCCGTGATCGCAGATATGCGGGCGAGAATCGCAAACATGATGGAAAGCATGAACTATATCGTTGCCCTGATTATCATCTGTGCGGGGAGCCTTGCTTTCATCGTGCTTTATAACCTGACCAACATCAATATCACAGAGCGGATCCGCGAAATCGCCACCATCAAGGTTCTGGGCTTTTACGCAAGGGAGACGGCTGACTACGTTTTCCGCGAAAACCTTATGCTCACATTCCTGGGCGCCCTTGTGGGGCTGGGGCTTGGGAAATGGCTTCACTGGTTTGTGATGTACAACATCAACATTGACATGATTTCCTTCAAGACTCTGATCACCCCTGCCAGTTACCTGCTCAGCCTTTTGTTTACCTTTATCTTTGCCATGCTGGTAAACGGCTTTATGTATTTTAAGCTGGAAAAAATCAACATGGCTGAGTCCCTTAAATCCATTGAGTAGCTCCCCATGGCAGTGACAGCATAGGGTATAGTCCTTTCCCCAGTGTACAAAGGGCAAATTTTTGTCCCGGATGTCCTTTCTGTCATCCGCGCCCACCATCTCTTCCAGCTCAACATGGTGATTACCTCCATCATCATTCTGTGTGTCATCGCCATGGGCTTATACCAGTGCATTCAGTGGGTTGAGCATCTGTACAAAAAGAAAGCCTAAGCCGTATCTCTCTGAAAGCTTTCATTTTTCAGCTTCCGATACACGGTAAGATACATGGTGAGGAAACAGGCCAGTCCGCCGATTGCATTGGAAATGGGCTCCGCCAGAAAAATTCCGTCCACCCCCAGACCAAATTTCGGAAGAAGTATGGTAAGCGGCGCCACAATCACGGCTTTCCGCAAAAGGGAAAAGAAAATGGCCTGCTTGGAGTAACCCAGCGCCGTGAAGGCGGCCTGTCCGGAAAACTGAAAGGACATAAAGAAAAATCCGAAAAAGTAAATCCGGATTGCCCTTACTCCGGCCTCCAGCATGGCGCCATCCTCCGTAAAGACTGATAACAGAAGGCGGGGACAGAGAATCACTGCCAGCCACGCCGAAAGCGTGTAAAGAATTCCGATCATCGACATGAAGTGAATCCCCTGGCACACCCTCTCAAACCGCCTTGCCCCATAATTATAGCCCAGCACCGGCTGTGCGCCGCTGGTAAGGCCGCTGACCGGAAGCGACAGAATCTCGCGGACAGAATTGAGTACCGTCATGATTCCCACATACAAATCCCCGCCATAAACTTTCAGTGTGGCATTGCACACGATCTGCACCAGCGCATTGGTTCCCTGCATGATAAAGCCCGCCATTCCCAACGAAGAAATTTCGGAAGCCAGCTTCCAGTCCACACTCAGATTTTCTTTTTTAATCCGAAGCTGCGTCTCCTTGCCCATAAGGAAATGCAATACCCAGATACAGGATGCGATCTGACTCAATATCGTGGCAAGAGCCGCGCCGCTCACTCCCATATGTAAACTGAAAATAAAAATGGGATCCAGAATCAGATTCAGCACGGCTCCCAGAAGCGTGGTCATCATACCTGTCTTTGGAAAGCCCTGGGCATTGATAAAGCCATTTAACCCGGTAGAGAGCATGGCAAAGGGTGTTCCCAGAAGATAAATCCTCAGATACGCATCCGCATACACATAAGAAGCGTCACTGGCTCCAAACAAATACAGGACAGGCCTGCGAAACATAAGACAGAACGCCATGATTACAATGGAACTGCACAGCAGAAGGAAAAATGTATTTCCCAGGATCTTCTCCGCCCGCTTCTCCTGCTCCGCTCCTCTTGCTATGGAAAATAAGGGCGCCCCTCCGGTTCCAAAGAGGTTGGTAAACGCCGCGATAATCGTCGTCAACGGAAAGGCCAGCCCTATGCCCGTCAGCGCCATGCTGTCCGCCCCCGGCAGATGTCCGATATAAATCCGGTCCACCACATTATATAAAAGCTGCACCAGCTGTGCCAGCATCAGCGGAATAGACTGGTATATGATATTTTTCCAAACTTTTCCCTCTGCAAAATTACGTGTCATTTCCGGGCCTCATTCTTTCTATGTTCTTCCTCATCCTTACATGCAAAACTCCTGCCTCCTCAAAAATACCGGATACCGTCTGATATCCGCAGCTCTGATAAAAACCTTCCACCTGAAATTTTGCATCCAACTCTATCCGGCCGATACCTCGCCCCCGATAACAGCTCTCCATAGCTTTCAAGGCTTCTCTCCCTATCCCAAGCCCTCTTACTTCCTTCAAAATACAGAAACGCTGCAAACGAACTACGCTTTCCGACACATATATGCATCGGAAAGCGCCTGCATCCTTTCCATTATGGAGAATCAGGAAATGCTCGCATCCTCCCTCCAGACAATCCCTCTCATCCGTTTCATTTGCCTGCGGAATTCCCTTTTCAAGAGTAAAAACCTCTTTCCTGACCCATCTGCTTCTCTCCAAAAGCTTTTCGGTATCTGCCCTGACTACCTGCACTCCCATTATACCAATGACAGAGCCGCTTCATCTGCCACCACAACAACATCATTATGCAGCTGCAAAACGGAGGCCTGAACCTGAGGGGTGATCTTTCCGAAGAAAGCTTCCTTTACGATCGCCGCCTTATCTTCTCCGCTGACTACTACCAGAATCTTCCTGGCCTGCATAATCGTCTTGATTCCCATAGTATATGCCTGCTTCGGAACCTCATCGATCGATGCAAAAAATCTCTGGTTCGCCTTTATGGTGGACTCTGTCAGATTCACACAGTGAGTTTCTCCCTTAAATTCCTCTCCCGGCTCATTAAAGCCAATATGGCCGTTATGTCCCAGTCCCAGAAGCTGCAAATCTACCCCGCCCGTAGCTGCAATGATCCGATTATAATCAGAACAGGCCTTCTCGCTATCCGGTTCCGTGCCGTCCGGTAAAAAGGTTCTCTTGGGATCCACATTCACCTTACTGAAAAGATGCTCATGCATAAAATAGTAGTAGCTCTGGTCATTCTCCTTTGTAAGCCCCTTATACTCATCCAGGTTAACCGTAGTAACTCCCGAAAAATCCAAATCTCCCTTCTGATACCAATCCACGAGACAGTTGTAAGCGCCAATCGGCGTCGAACCTGTGGCAAGTCCCAACACACATTCCGGTTTCATGATAATCTGGGCCGAAATAATATTTGCCGCCTTCCTGCTCATGTCCTCATAATCTTTTGCTCTGATAATCCTCATTTTTTCCTTCTCTCCTTCTCTGTACTCATTCTCCGTTCTGAACAAACACTGTCTCGTCCTGCGAGCCAGCTTATTGTAAATCGAGCAGGGGAGATTATATCCCTACTCGTCGCGCGACCCGTGCGCCGCTTTAGCGGCAAGCTTCCAAGCGCCTCAGCGCTTTGTGCGCGGGTCTTCGCACAAAAAAGCACTGGACAATATATCCAGTGCTTTTCATGCCGATGACGAGACTTGAACTCGTACAATGTTGCCATCGTCAGATTTTGAGTCTGATGCGTCTGCCAATTCCGCCACATCGGCTTTTTATAAGCTGTTTCATAACTGAAAAATATTGTACCATATTAAGTCATCAATTACAAGATATTTTTGATTTAATAAAGAATAATTATTTCTGATGTTCAATAATCCACTGTAAAATTTCTTTTTCACCAATATTACCGGATGCCAGTGCTAGAATTACATCACTTAACTCCTTTTGACTATAAGACAATTCATATCCGTTTAATGCCAGAAAAACCAGCATTACATGAGCACCAAGTCTCTTATTTCCATCCAGCATTGCATGATTTTTTACCAAACCAAAACAAAGCCGAGCAGCTTTTGCCTGAATACTTGGATATAGTTCTTTTCCACCAAATGACTGAAAAGGATTGTTTAGTGTCAAGTCCAACATTCCTTCATCACGAATACCATCACTTCCTCCAGTGGCTTGTATTATACTTGTATGAATCTTTAATATCTGCTCTTTGCTCAAAATAATCATTTTGCAAGAACTCCGTATGCGTCCATATTCTGATTTATCAACCGCTCAGATATTGCAAAAACCTCTTCACTATCAGCTATCTTTTCTTTTTCCGCCTTGCTGAAATCAATAACCAAATATCTGGGTACGTTATTTTTTAAAATAACCGCCGTTCCATGTTCATCAACCACTTTGGCTACCTTTGAAAAATTTTGATTTGCATCTGTAATGGAAATCATCATATTTGTATCTATTATCATTTAAAATACCTCGCTTTCAACTATAGTATATATAAATTCTAGCTAGAAAGCAACCTATTTTACATATTTCCCCAATTACTGTATGGCTGAAATCTTCTCCTCTGAATTTCCCATTCTGCCTTTTATTTATCTGCCCGGCACTCTGTCTTAAAAATCTATTTTCTCAAATACATCCAGGCAATCCAGCGTTGCAAAATAATCCCGCGGCGTCTCCGCCCTGCGGATCAGCTGAACGCTTCCATCCTCCTTAAGGAGGAGTTCTGCCGACCTGAGCTTTCCGTTATAATTGTAACCCATGGCATGTCCATGTGCTCCTGTATCGTGAATCACAAGATAATCCCCCATGGCGATTTCCGGAAGCATTCTGTCAATGGCAAACTTGTCATTATTTTCACACAGGGAACCCGTCACATCATACTTATGGTCACAGGGCGCGTTCTCTTTCCCAAGCACCGTAATATGGTGGTAAGCGCCATACATGGCAGGACGCATCAGATTGACCGCACAGGCATCTACTCCGATGTATTCCTTATGAATATGTTTCTCATGAATGGCCTCTGTCACAAGCTGCCCATAAGGCCCCATCATAAACCGCCCCATCTCCGTATAGATGGCAACATCTCCCATCCCTGCCGGTGTGAGCACTTCCTCATAGACCTTTCGCACGCCTTCCCCAATGGCTCTGATATCATTTGCTTCCTGATCCGGCCGATAGGGAATCCCCACTCCGCCGGACAGATTAATAAACTTAATGTCCGCACCCGTTTCCTTTTCCAACTGTACGGCAAGTTCAAACAATTTCCCCGCAAGGACCGGATAATAATCATTACTTACCGTATTGCTGGCAAGAAACGCATGAATTCCGAAGTTCTTCACTCCTTTTTCCTTTAAAATGCGGTATCCCTCAAACATCTGCTCTGTGGTAAAGCCATACTTGGAATCTCCCGGATTATCCATAATCCCGTTACTCATCTGAAAAATACCGCCGGGATTATAACGGCAGCTCATGGTTTCAGGCAGCTTTCCCAAAATCTTCTCCACAAAATCAATGTGTGTGATATCATCCAGATTGATGATTGCTCCTGCCCTGGCCGCATAAGCATACTCCTCTGCCGGCGTATCATTGGAGGAAAACATGATATCCTCCCCCTTCATTCCCAATGCCCTGCTGAGCATCAGCTCTGTCATGGAAGAGCAGTCACAGCCGCAGCCAAATTCCCTCAAAATCTGAATCAGGCAGGGATTGGGGGTAGCCTTCACCGCAAAATACTCCTTAAATCCCGGATTCCACGCAAAGGCCTCCTTCACCGCCCTGGCATTCTCCCGGATTCCTTTTTCATCATAAATATGAAAAGGCGTGGGATAAGTCTTCACAATCTCCTGCACCTTTTCCAGAGTAACAAAGGGTAGCTTCTTCATAATTTTCCTCCTCATAAGTATCAGATATTTTCTATCTGCCAGTCAATGGGCTTGACGCCATGCTTTTCCAAAAATTCATTGGTCTGGCTGAAATGCCTGCACCCGAAGAATCCTCTGAAAGCCGACAGCGGACTTGGATGAGGCGCCTTCAATATCAAATGTCCGGGATTTGTAAGCATGGGAATCTTGCTCTGGGCAGGTCGTCCCCAAAGCAGATATACAATAGGTCGGTCCTGAGCATTAACCGCCTGAATAATGGCATCGGTAAACTGTTCCCAGCCCTTGCCCTGATGGGAGCCTGGCTGATGTGCCCGCACCGTGAGCACCGTATTGAGCATCAAGACCCCCTGTCTGGCCCACTTTTCCAGATAACCATTGTTGGGTATATAACACCCCAGATCATCCTTCAGCTCCTGATAAATATTCTGAAGCGACGGAGGGATCTCCGGCTGGTCCGGCAGCACCGAAAAACAAAGTCCATGGGCCTGATGCGCCCCATGATAAGGATCCTGGCCCAATATCAATGCCTTCACTTCACTGAGCGGCGTCAGATGAAAAGCGTTAAAAATATCATCTGCCGGAGGATATACCACGCGGGTATTATACTCCTGTCTTATGAAAGTATACAGCTCTTTATAATAGGGCTTTTTAAACTCATCCTGTATACACGCAAGCCAATCATTGTCAATCATTGCCATGGCATTTCCCTTATCCTCTCCGCAAATGGCAGTAATTATCGATAAACGTAACTTTTACAGCCGCACCGACACGCCTTTTTTTCGTAAATATTCCTTTAAATCCCTGATTTCCAGCTCCTTATAATGGAAAAGGGAAGCCGCCAGAACTGCCTCTGCCCCTCCCTCAGTCAGGGCATCATAGAAATGCTCTTTCTCTCCCGCCCCGCCGGAAGCAATCACAGGAATGGAAACCTTCTCCGCTACAGCTCTGGTAAGCGCAATGTCATACCCTGCTTTGGTACCGTCACAGTCCATGCTGGTCAGCAGAATTTCTCCCGCCCCCAATCTGCAGGCTTCCACTGCCCATTCCACGGCATCAATGCCCATATCTACCCGGCCGCCGTTTTTGAAAATATTCCATCCGCTGCCGTCCTGTCTTCTTTTTGCGTCAATCGCAACCACCACACACTGGCTTCCAAACTGCTCCGCCGCCTCCCTGATCAGCTCCGGATTCATGATAGCCGCGGAATTGACGGCCACCTTATCGGCGCCCTCCCGCAGAATCATCCTGAAATCCTCCACCGTCCTGATACCGCCGCCAACGGTAAACGGGATAAACACCGTCTCGGCCACTCGTCTCACCATATCGGCCCTGATATTTCTGTTATCCGACGATGCGGTTATATCCAGAAAGACAAGCTCGTCTGCACCGGCCCGGTCATATTCTCTGCCGACTTCCACCGGATCTCCGGCATCCCTCAAATTTACAAAATTGGTTCCCTTCACAACCCTTCCGTTATTTACATCCAGACAGGGAATGATTCTTTTTGTGTGCATGCTCCCCTCCGTCAGCTTATTGTTATAAAATTCTTTAAAATCGTAAGTCCCACCTGTGAGCTTTTTTCCGGATGAAACTGGCAGGCAAACACATTATCCTTCTCCACGGAAGCATGAATCAGCGCTCCATACTCCGAAGAAGCCGTAACGATTCCTTCATCCCCAGCCTTCAGGTAAAAGGAATGAACAAAATAAACGTAAGCATTCTCCGAAATTCCTTCAAACAGCCGGCCCTTATTGGGAAATTTCAGGGAATTCCATCCGATATGAGGAATTTTCACACCTTTTTCTTCCGGAAGCCGGAGGATTTGTCCGGGGAGTATGCCAAGGCCCTTTACCCCTTCACTTTCCTCACTGGACTCAAACAATAGCTGCAGGCCAAGGCAAATACCGAGAAACGGGGTTCCTTCCGCAATCACCTCCCGGATTACCTCCTCCAGTCCATAGCCCCGGAGTTTTTCCATGGCGGAGCCAAAAGCTCCCACCCCGGGCAGAATCACCCTCTCCGCCGTTCGGATTACTTCCCTGTCTCTGGTTATCACAGCTTCTTCCCCCAGATACAAAAGAGCTTTTTCCACACTTTTAATGTTTCCCGCATCATAATCAATGATCGCCGTCATCTCTTCTTTGCTCCCTATAAAGCTCATCGGCTTTCTTTGCCGTTTAATACAACTATCTTCTAATTAAGAAGATCCTCTTCCTCCGGAAGCACATCCTCCAGAAGATCCTCGCCTGAACTCTCATCCATGCTTTCATCCCCGGAAAGTTCCGCATCTGACTGCTGCGCATCTCCGGTTCCGGCTTCTGTCTCCTCTCCCTGCAGGCTCAGTTCGTTTCCGCCCAGGATTGCATACAGCGCCTTGGTATACTCAATCTTATCATAGGATGCTATTGTCACTGCCTGCTCCTGACTAATACCATAATTTCTATTCAAAATTTCACAGATCTGCAAATACAAAATATCTACTTCGTTCCGTACCTGATACTCATCTGCTTCCCACAAGTTCTGATAGTTTTCCACACCACGCATCAGAGCGTCCACGGCTTCTAACTCTCTGCCCAGCGTGATATTATTCTGATATGCCTCCAGCCGCCTTTCCATCTGTCTGATTACTCTGGATTGATTAAAGAGCAGTTCCTCGCCGGCGCTTAACTTTTTGTCATAAAAGAGCTTATAGACCGTTTCATAGTCTCCGTCCCGGAATGCATTACGTGCATTTTGCTTATCTACATATTCCGGAATAAAGTTTGTAACAATCATTACACCGGCAATAATAGAAACACATAATCCCGCAATTGCAGTAAAACTCTTGCCATCCAATATTTTAACTGACTTCTCTGCAGGCTTCTCCACAGGCTTTTCTTTCTTTTTCCTGGGAGCTGCCGCCTTTTTTTCCTTTGTCTTTGTTTTTGCCTCCTTTGCGCCTTTCTTTTCTTTCTTATTTTCTTTCTTATTTTCTTTTTTATTTTCTTTCTTTTTTGCGCTTTTCTTAGAGGCTTTTGAGGATTTATTTTCCTTATCCCCATTTAATTCATTCAGAATTTTAATATTCTCATCTGCTGCAGTATCAGGCTCCTCTTCCTCAAAATCCTCTCCGGCGCCAAAAAGAGCAATGATCTTAGCGAGGAATCCGGGTTTCTTCTCACCGCTCTCGGATTTTGCATCCGTATCTGATACTTCTTTCGTTTTTTTCGCTTTCTTTTCTTTTTTCTTTTTCTTCTTTCGGGAAGACTTTTTCTTTGTATCCTCTTCCTCCTCATCATCTGCCTGCTCCGGCACATCGCTGCTCGTCATATCGTCCAGGGGCATATCGCCCTCTGCAAAAATGTCGAACACATCATCCGGATTATCTTCATCTTCCTGATTCTGCGTTGCACTCTCAAGAAGCGCAAGCATATCGTCATCAACTTTTTCATTCAGATCAGCCTGCTCCAGCAAGCTGTTGATCTCATCCAAATCCGAATCCATTTCCGAACCTGCGGACGAAGCGGCATTGGGAGCCGGTTCTGCAGCCTGCGCCGGTTTTGCCGGGATTTCCTGCTCCGCCTTTGCGGATGGTTCGCCCCCTGTTGTCCATTTGCTGTTATTTTCTCCCTCAGCCTCAGGCATCGGCGGCAGCATATCATTGTTTACCAACATATCAGCCTGCTCCAAAAGCTGATCTATATTTATTTCCCAATCGTCATTCCCCGACATATTATCCGTTCCGTCAAAGGCAGCATCTGAAGTTTTCAGGTTTTCCTGCCCGTCTAAAGATGCGTCTTTTTCCATACTATTAATCTTCTTGTCCATATTCACACCGCTCCTTCATTATTTGGCATATAATTCCATCAGAAACTCCTCCGGCTTTTGACAAATTCCATGGGCTCTGTCTCCAATTTCTTCTGCGACCTGACAGAGCTTTTCATGAACCCGAAAAAGCTCCGACTTTTGATTGAAAAAGACAATTTTCTCAAAAGGCCACCTGACTACAGTGGGATATCTCATTCCAACTCCCAGTTCAAGAACACACAGATTCTTATTTACCGTCCCCTGCAACCACTTTTTGTAATGCATCCATCCCTCCAGATACCCTTCTTCCGCGTAATTTTCCGCATTGACATTGTTAAATACCAAAGGACTTCCACACTTTGGGCAAAGAGGTTCCTCCGGCTTATTTTCTTCATGTCCGTCCCTAAAGCTGCTGATCTGATCAGAAATTCCCTCCGGAACAGGATACAGCTCCGCATTGCATTTCCTGCTGCACTGCAATCTTTCATATCCGCCGCAGGGCTCCACAAGACGGTTTCTATCCAGACCGCTCCCTCTTAATATTCCATCCTGACAAAGAGATACCACAAAATAATTCTTCTCTTTAAGACATGCAGTCAATGGCTCATAAATCCGGAGCATTTCATTCTCCATCTTTTCACACATTTCTCTTTTCAGGAAGGGAAGCATCCATGCATTCTCTGTTTCAGCCAGCTCAGCAACTGCTCTCCGGTAATATTCTTCCTTTTCCATACGATAAGATATATCCAGTGCCTCACCAATTCCAACCAGTACCAGGTCAGCTGCTTTTATTTTTTCAATTACCTTCTCTATCATCTGATAAAATCCCGTCTCTGCTTCGTCATTTCCATTTAACCAGTCTTCACCGCAAAATCATCATGACATACGAAATGAGCCGGAATTTCTCCCGGCTCCCGGCCCATGTCCGAACCTGTACTTCTGCCCTGATTTCTGCAATATCCTATCCATTGTTGACCAGCCCATCTATCACTTTTACCAGATTGCCTATCTCCGGTTTCGAAAGCTGCGCACTGGCCCCCAAAGCTTCTCCCTTTTTCTTCATCTCTTCATTCACAAGAGATGAAAAAATAATTATCGGAATATTTTTGGCAACGGGATCCTCCTTCACCAGCTTAATCAACCTGTGACCATCCATCATCGGCATCTCAATATCTGTAATAATACACTTGACATCCTCATCCAATGTTCCCTGGTTTTTACACTCCATAATATATTCATAGGCCTCCAGCCCGTTATATGTACGTGTCAGATTACCGTAACCGGCCTTCTTCAGGCAGTTGACAATCAACCGGTTCAGGAGTACCGAATCCTCTGCGATCAATATGGGAACATCGTTTTTGCTTCTGGCGCCCAACTCGTCAATTTCACTGATCCTGAGCCCTGTCTCCGGATTAATATCCGTCACTATCTTCTCAAAGTCAAGGATAATAACCAGTCTTCCTTCCAGCTTTACAATGCCTGTTGTAATACTCTCTTCCTCGTTAAACAACTCTGCTCCAGGTTTGATGATATTCTCCCAGGAAACCCTGTGGATTCTTCTCACAGCATCCACATGAAAAGCGATATCCAGTTTATTAAAATTAGTAACGATATACAGCCCGCCCGGTTTAGATGGTCCCCGTCCCAGACAATTCCGCAAATCAATAGCTGTAATCAACCTGTCTCTCGGCATAAAAATTCCTTCAATACAGGGATTGGAATGCGGTACAGGCACTGTCTCCTGATAAGGTGCAATTTCCTTCACCTTTGCTACATTGATTCCATAAGCATAACCATCCAAAACAAATTCCAGAACTTCAAGCTCGTTCGTTCCATTTTCAAGAAGAATTTTTGTGTCCATTTAATCACCCCGTATTTTTTACTGAACCGTAACCTTTTTAATTATAACATATTTTTGTAAGCAGTGAAACTGCTTTTTTTCTAAACAACAAAAAAAGCAGTTTCACTGCTTTTCCCTTAATAGCTATTTTATTTTGTCCATACCCTCAAAACCGAACACCGCAGGTATCTTCCATCTTTTCTCCCTTACTCCCTTACCTTCCAAATCCTCTGCTGAAGCTTCTCTTTCTTCTGCTTCTGGTCAAGCTTCCGGCCTATTAGTACCTGTCAGCTCTGCACATCTCTGTGCCTGCACCCCAGGCCTATCTACCTCATACTCTCTGAGGGGCCTTCTTTACCGGATATCTCATCTTGAGGGGGGCTTCACGCTTAGATGCCTTCAGCGTTTATCCCTTCCGGGCTTGGCTACCCTGCCGTGGGGCTGGTCCCCAACAGGTACACCAGCGGCCCGTCCATCCCGGTCCTCTCGTACTAAGGACAGCTCCTCTCAAATATCCTACGCCTGCGCCGGATAGGGACCGAACTGTCTCACGACGTTCTGAACCCAGCTCGCGTACCGCTTTAATGGGCGAAC
>ERZ808046.427-NODE-427-length-39378-cov-11.711229_pt1 | contig 39378 bp, 35 predicted proteins | sample MGYA00380196_ERZ808046 | MGnify/ENA primary metagenome ERZ808046 (study PRJEB31490, sample SAMN06133421) | mouse gut metagenome | isolation source: Z6_2 | host: mice | place: China: Chengdu | collected 2015-05 ...
AAACAAAAAACAAAAATTGCAAAAAAATGATTGTTTAGAACAAATAAAATTGCTTTACAATACCAATAATGAAGGAGCAAAAAAATATACTGATAGATACCTTCATTTAATTGAAACATATTGTTCTGTTTTTGATGATAACGACCAAGGCATACGCCTCTTTTCTGCTCCAGGACGTACAGAAGTAGGAGGAAATCATACTGACCATCAAAAAGGTCATGTTTTAGCCGCAGGTGTGAATTTGGATATTATTGCAGCAGTAAAAGAAAATCATACCAACACTATAAAAATTAAAAGTGATGGCTATAATATGATTACAATTGACTTAAATGAAACAGAACATAATGTAAGCGAAGAAGGTACAACACTTTCTCTTGTTCGTGGTATTGCAGCATATTTTATTAATATGGGTTATGATATAAAAGGCTTTAATGCTGTTATGACTTCTAGTGTTTTGAAAGGTTCTGGGCTTTCTTCTTCTGCCGCTTTTGAAGTATTAATTGGAACTATTATAAATGGATTGTTTTGCAATAATAAAGAATCCGCTGTTAAAATCGCCCAAATAGGACAATATGCAGAGAATGTATATTTCGGAAAACCTTGTGGTTTAATGGACCAAACTGCATCATCAGTAGGTAATTTTGTTGCCATTGATTTTAAAGATACAGAGCATCCTATTGTGGAGCAAATACCATTTGATTTTACATCAGTAGGTCATGCTCTTTGTATTGTAGATACAGGAGGAAATCATGCAGATTTAACTCCTGATTATGCTGCTATTACAGCAGAAATGAAATCTGTTGCTGCATTTTTTGGTAAAAATGTGCTTTCTGAATTATCCGAAAGTGATATTTATGAAAATATAGCCGCTTTGCGTAAAAAGTGCGGTGATAGGGCAATATTACGTGCAATACATTTTTTTGCAGACAGCAAAAAAGCAGTACAAGAAGCAGAAGCACTTAAAAATAATGATTTTGAAACATTTAAAAAATTGATTTTATCATCTGGCATTTCTTCTTCTACTTGTCTTCAAAATGTATATTCTACTTCTAATCCTCAAGAGCAGGGATTAAGCCTTGCTTTGGCACTTTGTCAAAAAATATTAGGAGATAAAGGAGCTTATAGAGTACATGGAGGCGGTTTTGCTGGTACAATACAAGCATTTGTTCCTACAGAATTATTGCAAACATTCCATGATGAAATGGAATCTGCTTTTGGAGAAGGAAATTGTCATATACTTTCTATTCGTCCTGTAGGTGGCACAGAAATCATATAAAAAATACAAAAACCAACAAAATTTATTTTTTGTTGGTTCAGCTTGTCAAAAAAGTGGTTTATAATTAATTTGATAAAAGTCAGAAGTTTCTGGAGGAACTTTTTTTACTTGTGAAAAGTTCCTCCAGACCACTTCAAAAACACGCTTACAAGTATAAAAACCTTGAGAGCGTTGCTCTCAAACTCTCACTCGCTTTTGAAAAAGCGAGGCAAAACTTTCGGGGAAAACTTCGTTTTCCTATCTGCAAACAGAAGTTTATTGACAGTCTGTAAGGAGGTAAAATACCTCCTTTATTTATATAATATTATTTTTTTGGTTTTAATACTTCTGTACCACCCATATATGGCTGTAATGGTTTTGGAATGTTAATACTGCCATCTGCATTAATATTGTTTTCCAAAAATGCAATCAGCATACGAGGAGGTGCAACAACTGTATTATTTAATGTATGTGCAAAATAGTTACCTTTTTCTTTATTTTTCACACGAATACCCAAACGACGTGCCTGTGCATCTCCTAAATTGGAGCAACTTCCTACTTCAAAATATTTTTTCTGTCTTGGTGACCATGCCTCTACATCAATACTTTTTACTTTCAAATCAGCCAAATCTCCTGAACAACATTCCAATGTTCTTACTGGTATATCCAATGTTCTAAAAAATTCCACAGTATTTTTATAAAGTTGTTCAAACCAATAAGGACTGTCTTCTGGTTTACAAACAACAATCATTTCTTGCTTTTCAAATTGGTGTATTCTATATACACCTCTTTCTTCAATACCATGTGCGCCTACTTCTTTTCTAAAACATGGAGAATAGCTTGTCAATGTTTGAGGTAATGATTCTTCATCTAATATGGTATCAATAAATTTACCTATCATAGAGTGTTCACTTGTACCAATCAAATACAAATCTTCACCCTCTATTTTATACATCATATTTTCCATTTCTGTAAAACTCATAACACCCGTTACAACATTACCTCTTATCATAAATGGAGGAATATAATAAGTAAATCCCTTGTTAATCATAAAATCTCTTGCATAAGAAAGTATAGAAGAATGTAATCTTGCAACATCTCCACAAAGATAATAAAATCCATTTCCGCTTGTTTTTCTTGCGCTGTCCAAATCAACACCTGCAAGACTTTCCATAATATCAATATGATATGGTACTTCAAAATCAGGTACAACAGGCTCTCCAAAACGTTCTACTTCTACATTTTCGCTGTCGTCTTTTCCTAAAGGTACACTATCATCAATGATATTTGGAATGACTAACATTCTTTCTCTTATTTTTGCTGTCAATTCTTCTTCTAATGCTTCCAATTCTGTTAACTCTTTTGCCATCTCTGCAACTTGAGTTTTTGCTTTTTCTGCTTCTTCTTTTTGTCCCTTTGCCATCATGCCACCAATCGCTTTGCTAATAGCATTTCTTTGACTTCTTAAATCATCACATTTTCCTTTTGTTTCTCTGAATTTTTTATCCATTTCTATTACTTCATCTACCAAAACTAATTTTTGGTCTTGAAATTTCTTTTTAATATTTTCCTTTACTAATTCTGGATTTGTACGAATTAATTTAATATCCAACATTTTTAATATCCTCCTTAAATGATTGTTTTATTTTCTGCCACTCTCATTATTATTTTAATTGATTATAGAAATGAACAGAATATTATTAAACATACTATTGAATAAAATAGAATATAAAAAAGCCCTCATCCCTTCATAATAAAAGGGACGAGAGCATATCTCCCGCGTTGCCACCCAATTTGTCTGCTGTAAGCAAGCCTCTCAAACAGCGATAAAGGGCTTACCCTTTCGGCTTTCACCGAAAAGCTCAGAAAGTGGAACATCTTTTTTTTACATCAATTTTCACCAGCCATTGACTCTCTGTAGTATTATTACAAGATTTATTTTTCTTCAAACGCTTTTTTATTCTATTTTTCATAATTGTATCATATATTTTCTCTTTGTCAACATACATTATATAAATTTTAAATTTTTTAAAAAAGTCATTGACAAAATATTTCAAATACTGTATAGTGTTTGTTACAGTAAATCATGTCTGCCCAGATAGCTCAGTTGGTAGAGCAGAGGACTGAAAATCCTCGTGTCACTGGTTCGATTCCGGTTCTGGGCATTATTTATTTGCAAAAAGCGGAAGAAAAGGAAAAAACATTCTTTTTCTGCCGCTTATTTTATGTTATACTATAAGGTAGGACAAAAAGCGCATATAATTTTCATATAACATTTTTTATTATATGTTATACTGGGAAGAAACTATAAAAGCAGAAGTTGTTCGTTTATTTTGTCTATAAAGTAAATTCCGGAAATCGTCAGATCAGGCGCAGGATAGTTATACATAATGAGAAAAGAGATACTCTTTTTGCGAAAAGTTTATGCAGGCTTCGCTACTATGTAGATGGCAGATGAGAACGGTTTTACGTGAAAAGGCATTGAGACAAAAATGTCTCGTAGAATATAAAGAAATGGCTGTTAGCCGATTTGAAATAAAAGAGAGGGAGATATGGATATAGGAATTAATGGAAACTGGCAGAGGCAAAGCCGCATCCGGCAGCGCAGTGAGAAACAGGCAGAGCGGTTCCGGCGGCGATTTCAAAAAGAGCGCAGGCTGCACCGTGTAATACGGGAGAATGCCATGGATATTTTGCATTCTTCTAATTTTCGCAAAACCAAGCAGCATGTGCAGCATGGGACAATGACGGTGAACAGCCACTGCATGGACGTGGCCAAATGCAGCCTGTATCTCAGTGAAAAACTGGCAAAGCTGCATATTCACTGCAATCGCCGGGAACTGATCAGAGGCGCTTTGCTGCATGATTATTTTCTCTATGACTGGCATGATAAAGAGCATGTGCAGATTCATAATTTGCATGGTTTCTATCATCCGGGGATTGCTCTGCGAAATGCTTCCGCTGAATACCGGCTGACTCCCAGGGAGAGGGATATTATCAAGAAGCATATGTGGCCGTTGACAGTGGTGCCTCCTATGTGCAGAGAGGCCTGGATTGTGACTGTGGCGGACAAATGGTGTTCCACTTTGGAGACCTTGCGTCTGCGTCACGGGCATGGTGCTGTCAGATATCTGGCTGTGAACAATGAGGACTGTTGAGATTGGCCGTTGGGCCCTCCTATGAGGAGGGGAGATGAATTTTGGAGACACTTTTTGAACAGCTCAGGGGCTATGGCAGATCGGAAATTTATCCTTATCATATGCCGGGGCATAAGAGACGGGGATTGGGGGATATGCCGGGGTCTCTGGCGAAACTGGACATTACGGAGGTGGAGGGATTTGACAATCTTCACCAGCCGGAAGGCATATTGGAGGAGATGCAAAAATATGCCGCCGCGGCCTATGGCGCGGAAGAGAGCTATTATCTTGTGGGGGGAAGTACTTGCGGGATTCTGAGCGCGGTCAGCGCGGCCATTCCCCGGGAAGGCAGACTGCTGATTGCCCGCAACTGCCACAAATCCGTATTCCATGCCGCATATCTCCGAGGGCTTCAATTATCCTATCTGGATCCGGGCCAAGTGCCGGAAGTGGGGATCCCGGAGGCTGTTACCGCCCGACAGGTGCAGGAGGCTTTGGAGAGGGAGCAGGGAATCCAGGGGATTCTGATTGTGTCTCCCACCTATGAGGGGCGGATTGCGGAAGTGGAAGAGATTGCCCGGATTGCCCATGGCTACGATATTCCCCTGATAGTGGATGAAGCCCATGGCGCGCATCTGGGTTTTTACCCTGGCTTTGCCGGGGGAAGCAGCCGGGCGGGGGCGGATTTGGTAGTTACCAGCGTCCATAAGACATTACCTGCCATGACCCAGACGGCTTTGCTGCATGCGAACGGAACGCTGGTAGACAGGCGGATGCTGCGCCGTTTCCTCCGTATTTATCAGAGCAGCAGCCCTTCCTATGTGCTGATGGCCAGTATTGACAATGCTATACGTCTGGCCAGGGAGAAGGTTGATCTTTTTCGACAGATGACCATGAACTGGAATCGAATGTTGGAGAAATTGTCCAAATGCAGGGCTTTGACTGTATGGCCCCCTGCGTCATTGCCTCAAGCGGAATATCAAAGGCATCAGGATATGGGAAAATTGGTGATTTCCGTGCAAGGGACAGGGATAACCGGGCAAGAATTATATAGAGAGTTGCTGGAAAACTATGGTTTACAGCTGGAGATGGCATGTCACAGCTATGTGCTTGCCATGTTTACCATCGCCGATACAGTCCAGGGGTATGAGCGCCTGACCAAAGCGCTTTTGGATATGGACAGCCGGATAGGCCGACCGGAGAGCCGGCGATATTTTCAGGCAGAGTCCGGCTGCCTGGCTTCGATTCCGACAGATGGAATACCGGAGCTCGGAGAGGATGTGCAGCGTCCGGCAAAGACGGCCGGGGAGCCTGCGCCGCCGGGGAGCAGGAAAGGCATGAGATTGTCTGAATGTTGGGATTTGCCGGTGGAATGGGCTGTGCTGGCAGATGCAGTGGGCAGATCTGTGGGGGAGTTTGTTTCCATTTATCCGCCGGGGACGCCCATGCTGGTGCCGGGAGAGCGGCTGGAGAAGGCCGACCTGGAACGGATTCTGCAATACCTGGCGGATGGCCTGCAGGTGCAGGGCATTTCCGTGAAGGAGGGACGGCCGGGACTGATGGTGCTGGCGGAACAGGCATAGGCCCCGAACAACATTCGGCAGGGCAGTAGTTCCGGGGATGCGCCCGCAGTTAAGGCGTGAAGCGGGCACGGTATGATGGGATCAGAAATAAAAATATAGAAAGAAGGAAATGAGCATGAGAAAGACAAAAATTGTTTGTACCATTGGACCTGCGTGTGAAACGGAGGAGAAATTAAGGGAATTGATGCTGGCGGGCATGGATGTGGCCAGGTTCAATTTTTCCCATGGAACCCATGAGGAGCAGAAGGCTAAGCTGGAGATGGTTCTGAAAGTGAGGGCGGAACTGGGGCTGCAGGTCGCAACGCTGCTGGATACAAAAGGCCCCGAGATTCGGCTGCGGGATTTTGAGGGCGGCAGAGCGGAACTGGTGAGGGGACAGAAGTTTGTGCTGACAACGGAAGAAATTCTGGGAAACAGCCAGCGTGCGGCCATTTCCTATAAGAATCTGCGGAAAGATATCAGTGTGGGGACCCATATTCTGATCGACGACGGCCTTATTGAGATGTGTGTGGAGGAGATTACGGATACGGACATTGTCTGTACGGTCCTGAGCGGCGGCCCGGTGTCCAACCACAAGGGAGTCAATGTGCCCGGCGTGGTACTGTCCATGCCCTATATCAGTGAAGTGGACAGGGAGGACATTCTGTTTGGCATTGAAATGGGGTATGAATTCCTGGCGGCTTCCTTTGCCAGAAGTAAGGAGGACATCCTGGAGGTGCGTGATATTTTGGATGCCCACCACAGTGATATGAAGATCATCGCCAAGATTGAAAATATGCAGGGAATAGAGAATCTTGAGGAGATTTTGGAGGTGTCTGACGGCGTAATGGTGGCCCGAGGGGACATGGGAGTGGAGATTCCCATCGAGGAGATTCCCGCTCTGCAGAAGCGGATGATCAAAATGGCGGTGAACCAGGGAAAACATGTGATCACAGCAACCCAGATGCTGGAATCCATGATTAAGCATCCCAGACCCACCAGAGCGGAGGTAACGGATATCGCCAATGCCATCTATGACGGCACCACAGCCATAATGCTCTCCGGTGAGAGCGCCGCGGGAAAATATCCCGTGGAAGCGGTGGAAACCATGGCCCGCATTGCTGAATGCGCGGAGAAGGACTTAAACTACCGGGGCCGGATGGATGAACTGGCATCCAAATGCAATCCCGATACCACCACGGCGATTTCTTACGCCACCTGCACCACAGCCATGGATCTGCATGCCAGCGCCATCATCACTGTGACCATGTCAGGTTTTACTGCCACAAAAGTGGCAAAATATAAACCTTCCTGTCCCATCATCAGCTGCAGCGTGAACGCCAGAGTGTGTAAGCAGTTGAATCTGCTGTGGGGCTGTAAGCCCCTGCTGCTGCCGGAGAAGGACGACACGGAGGAACTGTTCGACGCGGCGGTGGAAGAAGCAAAGAAAGCGGGATATATCAAAGACGGGGACCTGGTGGTCATCACTGCCGGGGTGCCTCTGGGTAAATCCGGAACCACCAATATGATCAGGGTAGTTGAGGTTAAGTAGGAACTATGGGCAAAATAATATGTCTGATGGGGAAAAGTTCCTCTGGAAAAGACACCCTATATAAGCATCTGATGTCGGACAGGGAGTTGGGGCTGCGTCCCATCGTGCCCTATACCACCCGGCCTATACGGGCCGGGGAGCAGGACGGTGTGGAGTACTATTTTACGGACGAGGAAGGATTTCGCAGACTGAACGTTGAAGGCAGGATTATTGAGGAGCGGTCCTACAGGACTGTCCACGGACTATGGCGGTATTTCACAGTGGCGGATGATAAAATTGACCTGGAGGCGGCGGATCACTGTCTGATCGGCACGCTGGATGTCTATCTAAGTCTCCGGCATTACTATGGACCCGAGCGGGTATTGCCTGTGCTGGTGGAATTGGACGATGGAGAACGCCTGGCCAGAGCGCTGGCCAGGGAGCAGTCCCAGCAGCATCCCAGGTATGAGGAGATGTGCCGCAGATTTCTGGCGGACAGCCAGGATTTTTCCGAGAAGCGTATTGCCCAGGCGGGGATCACCAGAAGATTTCGTAATGAAGATTTGAAGTGCTGCCTGGAGGAAATTCATGGGTACATAGAGCAGTGCAGGCAGTGAGCCGGGGGAAGCCATATGGATATCAAAGTAAACCAAGTAAATAATACCATGCCGGTGGAAAATACCGCCCCGGTCCAGCAGACGGACGGCAATTTCAAGTTTACGCTGGCCAGCCATATAGAGGAGGCGGAACTGCAAGAGCGGCTCAGCGGCCTGATGGAACAGATTACCATGGAGGGAGAGAAGCTGGCGAAACGCAAGGACCTTCGGGACATGAAGCATTACCGGGGGTTGGTCAAGGAGTTTATGAACGAAATCATCAGCCGGTCCCATTCTTTCTCCAGAGAGAATTTTCTGGACCGGAAGGGGAGACACCGGGTCTATGGTATCGTGCGGCTGGTGGATCAGAATCTGGATGACCTGGCCCAGGAACTGATGAAGGACGAGAAGGATAATCTGGCAATCCTCTCCAAGATCGGTGAGATCAGAGGATTGCTGCTGGATATTTTCATGTGACAAATGAGCAGGGAGTTGCTTTTGTACCGTCGGTGCGGCGTGCCGGCAGGGAGGACGCAGCGCCCGGATAGGGGGCAAAATGGCAGGATTTCAAGATATCGTAGGGCAGGAGCAGCTCAAGGCGCATCTGCAGGGAGCGTTGGAGACACAGAAGGTATCCCATGCTTATATCATCAACGGGGAAAAGTCCTCCGGCAAAGAATTTATTGCCCGGATATTTGCGATGGCGCTGCAGTGTGAACAGGGGGACATAGAGCCTTGCGGCCAATGTCATTCCTGCAGGCAGGCCTTGTCCGGGAACCAGCCGGATATCATCTATGTGAGCCATGAGAAGCCCAACACCATCAGCGTTGACGATATTCGCACGCAGGTGAACAATGATGTTGCCATAAAGCCCTACAGCAGCCGCTATAAGGTTTATATCATCAATGAGGCGGAAAAAATGACGCCCCAGGCGCAGAACGCCATCCTGAAAACTTTGGAGGAGCCGCCGGAGTATGCGGTGATTCTGCTGTTGGTATCCAATGTCAACACGTTGCTGCCCACTATCCTTAGCCGCTGTGTACTGCTGAACATGAAGCCCGTGAGAGATGCTTTGGTGAAAAAGTATCTGATGGAAGAAATGCAGGTGCCGGATTACAAAGCAGATGTGTGCGTGGCTTTTGCCAGGGGCAATGTGGGGAAGGCCAAGGCACTGGCATCCAGTGAGGAGTTCGAGAACGTGAAGAGCGAAGCACTGGCACTGCTGAAATATTTGCAGGAAATGGAGATCCCGGAGATTGTCACGGCTGTGAAAAAAGCAGGGGAGTATAAACTGGAGGTCAACGATTATCTGGATATCCTGGCTATCTGGTATCGGGACGTGCTGCTGTTCAAGGCCACAGCCGATGTGAACCATCTGGTGTTCCGGGAGGAGATTCAGACCATCCGGAAGGTGGCGGGGCGCAGCAGTTACGAGGGCATCGAAAATGTGATCCGCTCGCTGGACAAGGCCAAGAGACGCCTGGATGCCAATGTGAATTTTGATCTGGCAATGGAACTGCTTTTTCTGGAAATGAAGGAAAACGGGTAAGAATTTTCCTCTTCCTTTACATATTGAATTGTGTTAGAATGTTTAAAATATTTGTGAAACATACTATGAAAACGAAGGCGTTTTGCTATTTTTTATAATGTTTAAAAGTGAGGTATATAGATGACAAAAGTAGTAGGTATCAGGTTCCGCACCGCAGGCAAAATTTATTTTTTTGATCCGCTGCAATTTGAAATAAAGCGGGGAGACAATGTAATCGTGGAGACTGCCAGAGGCATAGAATTTGGGACGGCGGTGAGCGATGCCAGAGAAGTGACGGACGACAAAGTGGTCCAGCCCTTAAAGCCGGTGCTTCGATTGGCCAATGAACGGGACAGGCAGCAGGAGGCGGACAACAAGCGGAAGGAGAAAGAGGCCTATAAGATATGCCTGGAAAAGATTCAGAAGCATGGGCTGGAGATGAAACTGATTGATGCGGAGTACACCTTTGACAATAATAAGGTGTTGTTTTACTTTACCGCAGACGGACGCATTGATTTCCGCGAACTGGTCAAGGATCTGGCAGGCGTGTTCAAGACCCGTATAGAACTTCGGCAGATCGGCGTTCGAGACGAAACCAAGATTCTGGGGGGAATCGGAATCTGCGGCAGACCTCTGTGCTGCCATACCCATCTGTCGGATTTCATACCCGTGTCCATTAAAATGGCCAAGGAGCAGAATCTGTCTCTGAATCCCACCAAAATTTCCGGCGTGTGCGGCAGGCTGATGTGCTGTCTGAAGCATGAAGAAGACACCTATGAGGAATTGAACCGCAGACTTCCCGGCATCGGTGACTTTGTGACCACCGAGGACGGACTCAAGGGGCAGGTGCAGAGTGTAAATGTGCTGCGCCAACTGGTAAAAGTGGTGGTGGATAAGGAGGATGAGAAGGAAATCCTGGAATATCCGGTGGAAGAACTGCGTTTCAGACGCCGCCACAGCAAGAAGGAACAGATGGAACTGTCCAAGGAGGAATTGCAGGAACTGGAACGCATGGAGCAGGAGGATCAGCTGGAGAGCCGGGAGGAGCAATCGGATTCCCGGGACGGAAAGCAGGAGCGGAGCGACAGATTCGGAGAAGCGGGAGCCGAGAAACGCGAGCGGCAGGAACGGCCCGTCAGGACGGGAAGAGAACGGGCAGGCAGGGATAGACGTCAGGAGCATGGCCAGCGGCAGCAGGAAAGCGGGGAACGGCAGCGCTACAGCCGGGAAGGAAGCCAGGACCGGAGCGAGCGCTACAGCCGGGAAGGAGGCCAGGACCGAAGCGAGCGGTACAGCCGGGAAGGAAGCCAGGACCGGAGCGAGCGGTACAGCCGGGAAGGAAACCAGGACCGGAGCGAGCGCTACAGCCGGGAAGGAGGCCAGGACCGGAGTGAGCGCTACAGCCGGGAGGGAAGCCAGGACCGAAGCGAACGCTACAGCCGGGAAGGAGGCCAGAGCCGCCGCGGCAGATATGAGCGGGGCGAGGGAAATACCCGGCGGGACCGAGGATCGGATCGTCGTGAATGTCAGGAGAACAGGCCTGAACGCCAGGGCAGAGGAGAACGTCAGGAGCGGGGAGAGAACCGCCGCAGAGGCGATTCCCACAGCCACCGTCAGGGCACCCCGGGTAATCGCCCGCGCAGGGAGCGCAGTGATCATGAGTGGGAACAGAATGATTGAAACGGGAAATCCGGAAGCCGGTATGCTGAAGGATGGGGAGCGCCTTGACGATTTGCAGCGCAACGGATATCGGATCATCCAGCATCCGGACAAATTCTGCTTTGGCATGGATGCGGTGCTGCTCTCCGGCTTTGCAGGGGCCAGAGAGGGGGAACGGGTGCTGGACCTGTGTACCGGCACGGGGATTATCCCCATACTCATGGAGGCCAGGACCGGGGCGGCTCATCTCACCGGCCTGGAGATCCAGGAGGAAAGCGCGGATATGGCCCGGCGCAGCGTGCTGCTCAACGGATTGGAAGAGAAAATAGACATTGTGACAGGGGATATCAGGGAAGCAGGCCATTACTTTTCGTCTGCTTCTTTTGACGTGGTCACCTGTAATCCCCCTTATATGATCGGTAATCATGGGCTGGCCAACCCGGAGGCCCCCAAGGCGATTGCCCGGCACGAGATTCTCTGCACTCTGGAGGATGTGGTGGGCCAGACCGCCAGGCTGCTGAAGCCGGGCGGACATTTTTATCTGGTACACAGGCCCTTCCGGCTGGCGGAAATTATTTCCCTGCTGGTGGAGTACAGACTGGAACCCAAGAGAATGCGCCTGGTACATCCTTATGTGGACAGAGAACCCAACATGGTTCTGGTGGAGGCAGTGAGAGGCGGCAAACCCCGTATGACAGTGGAGAAACCCCTGATCATTTTTCAGGAGCAGGGCAAGTACAGCCAGGAGATTTGTCAGCAGTATGGATTTTGACATAATAAGCGGACACCGTTCCTCTGGTGCTTCTTCAGGGAGGGACATGGGGGCCGGGAGACGTGAGATAAGCAGGGAGGACAGGATATGGCCGGTACATTGTATCTGTGCGCCACCCCCATCGGGAATTTGGGGGATATGACCCCCAGGGTGGTGGAAACTTTGAATATGGTGGATGTGATTGCGGCGGAGGACACCCGCAACAGCATTAAATTATTGAATCATTTTGACATCCATACCCCCATGACCAGCTATCATGAATATAACAAGGTGGAGAAGGCGCAGCTGCTGACGGAAAGACTGCTGGCGGGGCAGAATGTGGCGCTGATCACAGACGCAGGGACTCCCGCCATCTCCGATCCGGGGGAAGTGTTGGTGCGCATGTGTCTGGAACAGGGCATAGCCGTCACCAGTCTGCCCGGCCCGGCAGCCTGTATCACTGCCCTGACGCTTTCGGGGCTGTCTACCAGGCGCTTTTGCTTTGAAGGATTCCTGCCTGCGGAGAAAAGGGATAAAGCGGCGGTTCTGCAGGAGCTGTCTCAGGAGAGCCGCACCATAATACTTTACGAGGCGCCCCACCATCTGGTAAGAACACTGGAGGAACTGTACCAGGTCCTGGGACAGCGTCGGATTACCCTGTGCAGGGAACTGACCAAACGCTTTGAGACGGTAATGCCCACCACCTTGGAGGGGGCTTTGGCCTACTATCGGGAGGAGGAGCCCAGGGGAGAATATGTACTGGTCATCGAGGGAAAAAGTCTGGCGCAGAAAAAGCAGGAAGATATCGCGGCCTGGGAGGACAAATCCATAGAGGAACATATGGAATATTATCGTATGCAGGGATTGGACGAAAAAGCGGCCATGAAACAGGTAGCCAGGGACCGGGGAGTGAGCAAGAGAGATATCTACCGGCATCTTCATGTGGAATGATATATGCCCTGGAACGGTTTTCAGAAAAACGCAGTAATACAGGATATGCAGGCAGCTTAAGGGAGGAGAACATATGGCGTCGAATTGTGACACTTGCGTCAATTATGTTTTTGACGAGGATGAGGAATACTATTACTGTCTGGTAAATCTGGACGAGGACGAGATGTACCGTTTTCTCACGGGTTCCCAGGGAGCCTGTCCTTATTACCGGCCTGACGATGAGTACGGCGTGGTACGTCATCAAATGTAATGAGAAGTAAATCTTAAATTTGACATAAAATAACATATTGTGCAAATGCATAGGAAATCCTCTGTGGACACATACTATCTCTGGAATTCAAAAAGCGGTTGTTCGGACAACTGCGGGACTTTCATAAGGAGGTAGAGACATGTCCAACATTTCAGAACTTGAATTGCAGAATCTCAGACACCTGATCGGCGGTTATGACACCACCCACTGCAAGATGAAGGAGTACGCGGAGGGCGCCCAGGATCCCCAGATCAAACAGTTTTTTGAGAAAGGTGCCCAGTCTGCCATGCAGAACAAACAGCAGTTGATGAAGTTTTTAGGGTAGAACCGGCGGAAAATAAGCGGATCTAAGATAGGAGGAGCAGACGATGCAGATGCAGGAAAAAACCATGGTAGCGGATACCCTGACCGGTATCAACGGGGAACTGGTGCGCTATGCCGAGATGATTCCCCAGACGGAGAATAAGGAACTCAAGCAGACTTTGAAGCAGTTTCGCAATGCCTGCGAGCAGTGCCAGGAAGAGCTGTACGGCATTGCCCGTGAGAAGTCTTACTATGTGCCCGCCAGCAAGGCCACCGAAGAGGAAGTGGCCCATGTGAAGAGTCTTTTCACCAGCAAGACATTATAAGAGGCGTTAAACGGCAGATCTAAGTAAAATGGAATAAAGCGGCGGAAATGGCCTTTTGATAGGAGAGGCTGTTTCCGCCTTTTTTCAGTTCAAAATTTTCATTAAAAAATCCGAATACATAGGATTCTTCATATTGGAGAGACTAAAGAGGAATCACAGGCGGGAATGGATAGCACAAGAGGATGTTGTACAGTTACAAATCCACTAAAAAACTGTGAGTTTTGCTACAAAACAGAATTTGAAACTTGTATATATGTACAAAATGTAAAGAAGTCACTTGACTTATATCCTGGATATGGTAATATAGACTTACAAAATGTAAAGTTACAAAATGCATAGAAAGGCAGGGAGGCGCAAAGTGAAAAAGAAGGTATCAATCAGGAAGGTGCTCAGCCTGGGACTGGCTCTGGCGATGCTGACAGGTCTTTTATCCGGCTGCGGCAAGGAGGAGAAGGAGAAGAACACATTCACTTTTGCCACATGGGCGGCCGGCACGGAACTGGAGGAGTTTCAGGCCATCATCAACAAAGTGAATGAGGCGGCGGGCGGAGAGTATAAAATCGAGGTTCTCAGCATCCCCTCGGACTATTATGTAAAGATTTCCACGAAGATTGCGGCCAAGAATTGCCCGGATTTCTTCTGGATGACCCAAGAACTGATTTCCAAATATGCTCAGATGGGGGCGCTGGCCAATATCACGGAACAATTTCAGGGCAGTGAGAACCTGACGCCGGATATGTACTACGAGGGAGTGGTTGCCTCCGCCATGTATGACGGTTCCTATTGGGGACTGCCCTGGATCGCCAATCCTTTGATTGTTTATTACAATAAGGACATGTTTGACGAACTGGGTATTGCCTGTCCCGGGCCGCAGGATGACTGGACCTGGGAGGAATTTCTGGATGTATGCCGGAAGTTCAGCGGACAGGAGTACAGGGGTAATACCGTCTATGGCACCGTGGTGGACGGCTGGCCCAATATAGAGACTTTTATCTGGGCCGGAGGCGGGGACATCATCGCCGAGGACGGGCAGACCATTCTGCTGAGCAACCCGGAGGCACAGAAGGGAATGGGTTATCTGCAGACCATTGTGGCGGAGAATCTCAGTCCCAGATATGCGGAGGTGGCCAGCCTGGGCGACAACAATGTGTGGTTTGAGAAGCAGCGGGTAGCCATGTATTTCGGCGGTATGCAGGATAATTTTGAGAACAAGATTGCCGCCATGGGTGAGGACGAACAGTTCCAGATCGGCTATGCGCCCATGCCCATGTGTGATGACGGCGGGGCCTGGAGTTTTGACTGGACGGCTTCTACGGTAATGGCCAAGTCCCTGGAGGGCAATGAACTGGCCTACAAGGCTCTGGAGGCGGTGACGCAGGCGTTCTTTGAGTGGAAGATCGCGCCCCCGGTGAAAGACTCTCTGGAAAATGTGCTGGAGATCGCTCCTCAGAAGGCGGCGGCCATGGAAACCATCGGCTACACCATGGAATATGCCCGTTCGGCCAATTATATCCCCGAGTGGTCGGATATCAATGACAAGTTATGGTACAACCTGTATGTATCCCTACTCAACGATGCGAACTTTGATTATAAGGCCAAGATGAACGAGATACAGCAGTATTCCGAAGGCCTGGTGAACAAGCGGCAGTAGGGGCATACGCAGCAGCGCGGGCGCAGCCCCAAATCATGGAGCGCGCCCGGACGGGAACATGCGGCCCCGGCGGGGACGGACAGAGGCAGTGCGGGTAAGACGCGCGGATTGGAGTGTTTATGAGACAGAAAAGGCAGAGGGCGGGATTCTATTTTGTACTGCCGTGGCTGATCGGGCTGTGCCTGTTTACGGCGCTGCCCATGGTGGCAGCAGTATATATCAGTATGACCGACTGGGATATCGTGGGGAATGCCAAATTTGTGGGACTGGAGAATTATATCACTCTGTTCAAAGCGGAGGAATTTGTCAAGAGTCTGTGGGTGACGGTGCGCTATGCGGTGATTGCCGTTCCCCTGATCATCGCCACATCCCTTACGATTGCGGTGCTGGTCTCCAAGAATCATAAGGGCACGGGCGTTTTCCGGGTCATCTATTATATGCCCGCCATAGTTTCCGGCGTGGCGGTGGCCATCGTGTTCAAATGGATTCTGGATCCCAGTTATGGACTGCTGAACGGTATTCTGGCATTTTTCCATATACAGGGACCGGACTGGCTGTATGACCCGGACTGGGTGCTGCCGTCCTATCTGATCATGGCGGTATGGGGGGCGGGAGGAAGTCTTCTGACCTACCTGGCGGCGCTGAAGGATATACCGGAAGATTTGTATGGGGCGGCCATGATAGACGGGGCCAACACCCTGCAGAAAGTGCGTTTTATCACCGTACCCCTGATGACGCCCATCATTTTCTACAATCTGGTGCTGGGGATCATCGGCGCTTTCCGTAAGTTCACCGATGCCTATGTGCTGGGAGGCGCAGGCAAGGAAGGCAATTTCTACATGGTCTATCTGTATGAGGAAGCCTTCGGGCATTACAGGATGGGGTACGCCACGGCATTGGCATGGGTTTTGTTTGTGATCATCCTGCTTCTCACATTTATAGTCAACTGGACTAAAAAATATTGGGTATACAGCGAGTAGATACTGATTAACACAATCACACAGATACAGCCGGAGCATGGCTTCAGCCATACTCCAGGTATGCGGGAATGAGGGATATTTGGATATGAGCGCGATAAAAGTAAAAAAACCCGGAAAGCATATGGGACAGGCAAGGCTTGTGTTGTGGTATGTGGTGGTATGCCTGGGGGCGGTGATCATGCTGCTGCCCTTTGCCTGGATGATCAGCACCAGTTTCAAGGCGGAAAACGAGATTTTCACCGTGCCCATCAGATGGCTGCCCTCCAGGATTACGCTGCAGAACTATGCGAAAGCGCTGGAAGTGGTACCGATTTTCAAGTGTATGCTGAACACGCTGATCATCGCTTTGCCCAAGATTCTGGGAGAGGTATTAGTGTCGGCCCTGGTGGCTTTCGGCTTTGCCCGGTTTGAATTCAAGGGGCGCAATACCATGTTTATGATAATGCTGGCCACCATGATGCTTCCCTATGAGGTGACCATGATCCCCACCTTTATGGTGTGGTCCGGGCTGGGATTTTCGGACAGCTATGTGCCCCTGGTCCTGCCGGCGTTCTGCGGTTCGGCATCCTTCATATTCTTTCTGCGGATGTATTTTGAGACGGTTCCGAAAGATTATGAGGAGGCGGCCTGGATCGACGGGGCAAGGAATATGACGGTCTTCCGCACGGTGTTCCTGCCTCTGGCCAAGCCTGCACTGGTCACCATCTGTCTGTGGTCCTTCATGGGCACCTGGAACGACCTGCTGGGACAGTTGATCTATATTGACTCCCAGGAGAAATATACCATACAGCTTGCCCTGGCCTCCTTCAGTTCCATGACCGGGGAAACCCTTTGGGGGCCGCTGATGGCGGCGTCATTTATGGCTTTGATCCCTGTAATTGCCCTTTTGCTTTACGCTCAGAAGTACTTTATGGAGGGCGTAAAGATGGGCGGCATCAAGGGATAAGCAATAGAAACTACTTTACAAACATTTTTAAATGGAGGGAATTGGTATGAAAAAGAAATTATTGGCACTTGGAGTAGCGGCGGTGATGTTGGCAGGATGCCTGACCGCATGTGGTAATGACGGCGGCACCAGCGCTAAGGGCGGATGGACTCCGGTTCAGGAATTTACCTACAAGGATATCGCCTCCTGGGGCAGCATGCAGACCCCTTCTGAGGGAAGCGGCGCAGGAAGCATTGCGGCAACCAACGATGCGGACGGCTATGTGACCATCCAGGCTGCGGCCGATGGCTGGGGCGGCGTGGAGTCAGGATATTTTGAGATCGATCTGTCCAAAGAGCCTGTGATTCTGGCTAAGATTTTTGAGAATCCCGACGGCTACAACTGGGGTATGAAGGTGGTTCCCGAGAATCCCATGACAGACCATGAATGGGGCCTGTATGTGATCAACGACAACAATCTGAAATGGAACAAATACGCGGGCGTGGATCTGAAGGAGGCTCTGGGTGAAGATTTTGTGGGCATCTATGGAGAACAGTGCAAGATCAAACTGTGGATCTATCCTGCGGGCGGTCCGGAAGGTACCGTGTCCGTGTCGGAGATCCTGGTGCTGAACACGAAATAATCGGAATCGTAACGCAGGGTGGAGGGGGGACTTCCACCCTGTGTTGTTAAAGGCTGGAAAACGAAGGCGAGGGCGGCATGAAAAGGCTTACGGCATTTATATTGGTGATTATAATGATAGTAATGACATCCTGCGGGCAGGGTGCCCAGGAAGGGGAAAGGGATATGAACGGACAGAAGGAAATACCCCGCATTGCCCGGTATGGCAGTGAAATACCCGGAGATTACAAGTGGTTTGACTACAGGTCCGCAGCTTTGGCCTATGACGCGCTGCTGTATGGGGAACAGCCGGAAGGGGCATATTTCCCGCTTCTCTGGCAGGACGCGGCCCATGATACCTTTGGCTTTGCGGCCTATGTGGGAGACGGCCGAACCGGCAGTAACGGCAGCCAGGAAGCGGTGGCCACGGTGGCTTCCGTACTCAGCGCCACACTTCTGGGAGTGGACAAGAGCAGCCAGAACGGGATCAATTATGTATCCCAGCTGCATGCCTATTTTTCACAGGAGGAAGCTGTGGTACTGAACAATCCCGGCGGCAGTTCTCAGGGGGCCTCCATGTGGTATATGCTCTACCCCGCCATCCTGTTTGGGCAGGTATCTGCTCTTTATCCGGAGGAAACACAGATTCGGGAGGACGCTCTGACCACCATGGAAAGCTGGTATCAGGCTTATCTGGTCATGAAGGAGTCGGGCAGCTTTGATTATACCGGATTTGACTTTTCCACCATGCAGCCCTATGCAAATGGTATATGGAAGGAGCCGGACTGCGCGGCGGGCATTGCGGTGCTGATGCAGATGGGCTATGACATGACGGGCAGGCAGGAGTACGGAGAGGCCGTGGCCGGCTGCCTGGATTATCTGACAGCGTATGAGGGAAGTCCTCTCTACGAAGTGCTGCTGTATTTTGCGCCCTCCCTGGCGGCCCGGCTCAATGCGCAGCAGGGGAAGGCCTATGATGTGGATAAGTTGTTGGCCGATTCGCTTAACGGAAGTTCCATTCCCCGGGGCGGCTGGGGCTCCATCACCGGGCAATGGGGAGACTATACCGTGAACGGGCTGATCGGAAGTACCTCAGACGGCGGCGGATATGCCTTCTCCATGAATACCTTTGCGGGCGGCTATGCTTTGGCGGATCTGGCCAAGTATGATCCCCGGTATGCCAGAGCCCTGGGCGTTTGGTACCTGAATGCGGCGTCTGCCAGCCGGTATTTTTTCCCTGGGGAGACGGCCCCGGAGAAGCAGTCTTCCACAGGTCATGAGGCGGCCATGGAGTTCATCGGCATCGCCGGCAAGGCTGTGCCCTTTGAGGGGATACGTAAGAGCAGCAATTCCCAGACGCCCTGGGTGGGGGGAGATCCCACCGTTTACGGCTGGGCCGACACGGATCTGTCCCTTTACAGCGGCGGACACACGGGGATGTTTGCCGCCGTGGCGGAGGCCACGGATGTGGATGCCATATTGCGGATTCGGTGTGACGGTACACCGGGCATGGCCTCGGGCTGTGCCACCAGCCTACTGTACAATCCTCATGACCGGGAGAAAAAAGTGACTTTTACGCTGCCGGAGGGACGCTGGGATTTGTTTGACAGTGTGGAAAAACAAATTGTGGCGGAAGGCGCGGAAGGAAGCGCGGTGCTGACTTTGGGGCCGGGACAGGCGGCGGTGTTGGTGGAAGTGCCGGCCGGAACCCAGATTGTCCATGAAAACGGTCAATATACGGCCAATGGCGTCTGGATTGCCTCGGACACGGTGACCGTGGAGATCGGCGGACTTGAAAACAACGATAAGGTAAGCGGCCGGGTGAAACTGGAGATCCTGGTGACCGCCACAGATCCCGAAACCACCGTCTCGGAAGTGGTGTTGGAGATCGACGGGAAGGAGACTTTGTACGGGCCGGGGGAGGACGTGATATTCCAAACCGGAGAGTATGGTACCGGCAGCAAAAATGTGAACGTCACGGTGCGGATGTCCGACGGCAAATCGGACGCGGCGGGCATTCGCCTGAACTTTGAACAGTAAAAACAGTAAAGGGGACAGACATGATCAGAGAACCGAAAAGACCCATTATCACCCCGGCGGATGTAAAACCGTCCAGGGACTTCCTCAAAGTGGACGGCGTATTCAACTGCGGCGCGGCAAAGCTGGGAGACGAATATATCCTGCTGTGCCGGGTGGCGGAATCCTGCAGGGAGCAGGAGGACGGATATGTGTGCATACCCGTCTATAACGAGAAGACGGAAAGGCTGGAAGTGGTGAAGCTGGACCGGGAGGAGGTGGGGCATAAATATGACATGAGCGATTCCAGGATGATTTTCCGGAAAAATGCCAGCGGTATCAAAAAGATCAAGTATCTGACCTCTCTCTCTCATCTTCGCCTGGCCCGCAGCAGGGACGGCATTCATTTCCGGGTGGAAGAGCAGCCGGCTCTGCCGTTTTCCGGGCGATATGAGAGATGGGGGATGGAAGATCCCCGTATCACCTATATGGAGGAAGAGGGCAGATTCTGCATTACCTATACGGCGGTGTCGGAACTGGGGGCCATGCCGGGGCTGCTGCTTACCCGGGACTTTAAGGAGTTCGAGAGGCTGGGGGCCATATTTCCTCCCGAAAATAAGGATGTGGTTCTCTTCCCCAGGAAAATAGGCGGGCTGTACTATGCCTGTCACAGGCCCGTGCCCTATGAGATCGGCACCCCGGATATCTGGATGGCCTCCTCCCCCGATCTGGTACATTGGGGCGGGCACAGGCATGTATGCGGTGTGCATGAGGAAGGCTGGGAAAACGGAAGGATCGGCAGCGGCGTGCCGCCCCTTTACACGGACAGGGGATGGCTGCATATCTATCATGGGGCGGACGCCCATAATCGGTATTGCCTGGGAGCCATGCTGACGGATTTGGAGGAACCTTGGAAAATCCTGGCCCAATCCTCCAGGCCCATACTGGAACCCCGGGAGGCATATGAACAGGAGGGTTTCTTTGGAGGGGTGGTATTCGCCTGCGGCTGCGTGGCCGAGGGGGCGGGGCTGACGGTCTACTACGGCGCGGCGGACGACAAGATCGCCCGGGCGGAACTGTCTCTGGAGGAGATATTCAATTCGATGGAATGGGTGTAAAACCCAGAAAAGAGGATGCTATGAGGACTATTTGGGAAATGTTGGAGGAACACAGGAAGGAGAGAGGGGCAGCGGCAGCAGTGCGCCCGGTCTTTCAGGGGGTAGAAGGCTATGATGTATACAATCCCACTGCGCCCTTTTCTTATCAGGGCAAAACCATGATTTGTGCCCGGGTGGAGAAGCGGGACAGCGAGGTATCCCAGGCTGTATTCTTTGAGGAGAGGGAAAAGGATGTGTACCATGCAGCGGAGGGCTGGGATCGCTATGATTTGCAGGATCCCTGCATCACCAGGGTGCTGGGGCGCTATGTCCTGGGGGGGACGGAGGTGTTTCCTCACCCGGAGCAGCCGGGGCGCTTATGCTGGCGCACGGTGTTTTATTATGGAACAGACCCTGCCCATATGGAGCGTTTGGCGGAGGGACCGGAGGGCATGAAAGATGTGCGCCTGGTGGAACTGGCGGATGGCCGCGTGGGTATTTTTACCAGGCCCCAGGGAGAAAAGGGGGGCCGGGGGAAAATCGGTTTTACCATAGCGGAGGATTTCGGAGGCGTGACCGCCGCGGCCATGGAGGATGCGCCGCTGCTGGATCTGTTTGGCCAGGAGGAATGGGGAGGCGTGAACGAAGTACATCTTCTTCCCGACGGCAGACTGGGCGTGCTGGGGCATATTGCGTGCTTCAGGCCGGACGAAGTGCGGCATTACTTCCCCATGGCGTTTGTGTATGACCCCGCCGCCGGAACATACACCATGCCCCGGATTCTGGCGGAGCGAAAAGAACTTCTGCCGGGGCCCAGCAAACGACCTGATCTGGAAGACGTGCTGTTCAGCGGCGGGATTATATGCCGGGGGGACGAGGCGGTATTATATGTGGGCGTCTCAGACTGTGAAATTCAATATGTAGTTGTGCCAAATCCGTTTTTGGGTGTATAATAGTATGGAAAGAACAAGATGGTATGAGAAAACAGTGTTTTATGAGATATATGTACCTTCTTTCTGCGATGGCAACGGGGATGGCATAGGGGATCTGAAGGGAGTCATTTCCAAAATACCTTATCTGCGGCAGCTGGGGATAAGCGGGATATGGCTGACTCCCTTTTATCCCTCCCCCAAGGCGGACAACGGCTATGATATCAGCGACTACCGGGATGTGGACCCGGATTACGGAACGCTGGAAGATTTTGACATGCTTCTGCACAGGGCCCATGAGGCGGGGATTCGGGTGATCATCGACATGGTGCTGAACCATACTTCCCATCTCCATCCATGGTTTGGGGAGAGCAGGAGCAGCGCCCGGAGCCCGTACAGGGACTACTATCTGTGGGAAAAGGAGATTCCGAACAACTGGGAATCTTTTTTTGACGGAAGCGCCTGGACCTATGATGAATCCGCCGGCCTGTATTACTATCATGCCTTTTCCCGGGAACAGGTATGTCTGAACTGGTCCTCCGGGCAGGTGTGGCGGGAATGCAGGGATATTCTGCGATTCTGGCTGGACCGGGGAGTGGACGGCTTCCGGCTGGATGTGATCAATTTCCTCAAGACGGACCGCGCCGCATTTAAAATGGACAATCCTGCGGAAAACGGCGGGACGCGTCATGTATACGACAAGAATCAAAAGGGAATCTATGAGGCGGTGGGGAAGATTTCGGAGGCGGTACATGCCTATCCCCACAAATATCTGCTTGGGGAGATCGGGGAGGAGGATCTTTATCTGATCAAATCCTATGTGGGGCCGGGGCTGTTGGATTCGGCCTTTCAGTTCAACCTGGGCAGCATGGAGAAGCTGGATATCGCCTATATGGCGGATCAGATGAGGAAAATGGAGGCAGAAGGCGTGTATCCTACCCTCTTTTTCAGTTCCCATGATATGAGGCGGCATTTCAATCGTCTGTGCGGTTTGGACACAGGGAAGGCAAAGCTGCTGGCCATGTTCCTGCTGACGGCCAGAGGCATCCCCTTCCTGTACCAGGGAGAGGAGATCCCCTTAGAGGATGTGCCCGTGGAGAGGCCGGAGGATCTGAAAGATGTCCAGGGCCGTTATGGCTATGAGAAAAAGCGGAGAGAGGGAGCGGATGAGGAGGCAGCGTTTCTGTATGCCCGGGAGCGGGCAAGGGATTATTCCCGGGGTATGGTGGACTGGCAGAGAGCGGAAGCGCAGGAAGAAAATTCTCTGCATTCCGTATACCGAAGGCTTCTGGAGATTCGTAAAAGGCTTCCTTCCCTGACTCTGGGGACCTATGGAGAGATCCGGCAGCAGGACGGACTGCTGTACTATCAGAGAATATGGGAACAGGAGCGGGTGGGAGTATATCTGCAGTTTGGAGAAGAAGCGCTGGAGGCTCCAGACCAAGACGCATTGTTTGAAGTGAGGGATGAGAGGGGAAAATTGAAAGGATTGCTGGTCTGCGAATAGAAAGAAAAGTTAGGAGGAGGTTGCTTTGAAAAAGGTTTCGATGCAGGATATTGCCACAGAACTGGGGATATCGAAAATGACGGTATCAAAATGTTTCAAGAACAGTGGAGATATTTCTGAGGAGACAAAACAACTGATCCTGAAGAAGGCGGACGAGATGGGGTACGAGTACAAAAAGCGTATAAAGTACCGAATCGCCGTGCTTTTTTCCGAGGTGTATTTTGAGCCCAACGAGAAATTCTATAACGGATTGTATAAGCGCCTGCAGGAACTGGAGTGGGAAAACAGTATGAAGTTTTCCCTGTTTTATGTGAGCCGGGAAGACGAGCGGGGAAATGTGGTCAATGCCGGCGTGGAGGGCCATGACGGTGTTATGCTTCTGGGGCAGTTCTCCAAAAAATATGTGCTGTATCTGCAGGGGACGGGGCTTCCCGTGCTGTGTCTGGACTTTCAGTACCGGGGCGTGGAGGCGGACTCGGTGGTGTCCGGCAGTTTCCAGGCCAGTTATTATCTGACTTCCCATCTGATCGACAGGGGACACCGCAGAATTGCCTTTGTGGGTAATCTGAACTATACCAACAGCGTGAATGATCGTTATCTGGGGTATTATAAGGCTCTTCTGGAGGAGGGGATCAATCTGGATTCCCGGTACCGGATTGACGACCGGGGGCAGCAGGGCATATTGGAGCGGTATGCACTGCCGGAAGAGATGCCCACGGCGTTTGTGTGCAACAATGACCACGCCGCCTATCTGCTGATCCGCCAGCTCCGGGATGCGGGGCTGAAAGTACCCGGGGATGTGAGTGTGGTGGGGTTTGACGATGTGCTCTATTCCGAGATCTCTGATCCCCCCATAACCACGGTGCATGTGAACAGGCGATTTATGGCGGAACAGGCCATTCTGCTGATGAAGCGCAGGTTCCAGCATCCCGAAGCCAGATCCCGGACCATTACCATAGACTGTTCCATAAAGTTCCGGGAGTCGGTGGACGATATAAAAAATTGAGAGATTTTTTTGCAGCCATAGGGGGAAGTGACATGAAATGGAATATGTTAAAAAAGGACAGCAATGAACAGAATAACAGTCCCGATCCGGACCTTACCAATCCGGAGGCCGCGCTCGGGCATGTGCTGGACAGCCTGCATGGCTGTCTGCAGACGCCTGACCGGGTGGAGGGGAATCGGATCTATTGCCCGGACTGGCAGATCACCATCGAGCCTTGGATCGAGCAGGTGGACCAGCGGGGAGCAGTGGTCAATTTCCATGTTTCCGCTCCCCAGTGGGGAAAGGACTTGTTTGAGTGCTGTGCTGGTATGGGAAGCGACACGAAACAGGCACTGGGGATGGCCTGCGGTTCTTTCCTGTTTTCCTTTATGGACGGAATCGTCCAGATGGAAAGCGGTCAGACCGGAGAAAGCCTGGAGACGGAATTTGCCGGTAAGCCCCACCGCTGGAAGGCCTATCTCAGCAATATCGTGGGCATGGGCAATTCGCCGCAGACAGAGGATGCCCGGGTGTACTGGGATGCGCTGAAGGAAGAAGTGGTGAAAAGGCTGGGCAATCAGAAGCTGTGCTTTGTAAAAGTATTTCTCTCCAGGTCAGGGGAAAATATTACCGGGGAATGCCGGATCGACGATGTCAAGAGCGAGGCGCTCAGTTCTATTGTGGCGGATATGGCAAAGGAATGGGATGCCGGTTATTTTGCGTCCCACAAGGCATTTTTCTTTATCCGTCAGGAGGAGGAGACAGTGCTGCCCTATCCTTACGCAGGGCGTCAGGGCTGGGAGACTCTGCGGGAAAAGGTGAGGACCGCCGCGCTGATGTTCCATGCCAGCGGGGACCAGGAGCAGTATGAAACCCTGCCCGAGAGGCTTGCGCAGGCTCTGGGAGACGCCACTCTGGCGGCGGAATGCTACTCTTTCCTGCCGGAGATCTGCGCGGAGAACGCGTTTGATCAGATTACATATGCGGAGACGGTGGAGATCCTGCCCTACGGCAGGGAGGCGGTCACATGCTACAAGAATCAGCTGGCGGATTACTGGCCCCTGCACAATGCACTGTTTTCCCTGTTTGAAGAAGGGGCGTTCGGCGACGCCGCCAATGATATTTACCGGGAATATATCGGCATGAGCGCCATCTACAGCGTAATCTGCCAGATAAAAGAAAAAAACGGAAATGATGCCATGGGGGGCGGGGTCCTTTCTGCCCTGCTTTTCAATGTGGATTCAGATTTTGAGATCCGCTGATAAGGCACCGGAAGCATGGCCGGTTCATGAGAAAAAACAATAAAATACATGGTTTTTTTATAGGTTCTATGGGAAAATGGATCTGATAAACAATGTGATGCCCGCTCTGACAAAAGCGGCAGGAAAGGCAGGATTCCCATATGAAGGTTACGAAAAAACTGTGCTATGAGTACCGCAACGCTCCCATTCCGGGAGGCGGCTATGTGACGGGACTGTTGTATCATCAGCAGACACCGGGCATATTGTACGCCAGAACGGATATCGGGGGCGTTTACCGTTATGAGACGGAACAAAAAAGATGGAAGAGCCTGATTGACCATGTGACCATGGAAGATTTGGACGAGTGTTTTCCTGCCGCCATTGCTCTGGACGACCGTTACCCGGAGCGGCTGTATATTGCCAGCGGCGTGGGGGGCAAGGGAGTGGGTAAGCTGTCCGTCTCCGAGGATTATGGGGAGACATTCCGCTATGCCCGGATTCCTGCCATGGTGCATGGCAATCTCAGCGGCAGAGGCACGGGACAGCGCCTGGTGGTGGATCCCGGGGACAGCGATACCCTGTATTTTGCCAGTTCCAAAGACGGCCTGCTGCGCACCCGGGACCGGGGACAGAACTGGGAGAAGCTCCCGGTGCCGGAGGAATACATGACTTTTGTGTGGGTATCGGAGGACAGCCGGACGCTGGTGGCGGGGACGGCGGGTTACACCAGCCGGATTGATGACACCCGGCGGGGGCACAGCCTGTATGTCTCCTATGACGGCGGCGGGAGCTTTGAGCCCCTTGAGGAGCCGGAAAGCCCCATTATAGAGGACAGTAAGATGAACGGGCTGGTGGCCCAGCGCTATGCCTATGACGGCAAATATCTTTTTGTCACCATGTGCGCCACCGGGCGGTGGAATTATCTTGTGGATCTGGGATATAGCTGCGACACCGGGGATACCATTGGGGGAAAGGTGCTGCGCTACAGCTTTGAGGAAGGCAGGATCAGCGGCTATACGGATATCACCCCGGACGGCAAAGGGCAGCGGACCGTCGGCTATCTGGATTACGGCTTCGGAGGCGTGGACATTTGTAAGGCCAGGCCGGGGCTGGTAGCCTGTGTCACCCTGTGCAGGGAAAAACTGGACGCGGAATGCCTTTATGTGTCGGAGGATTACGGGGATAGCTGGCGGGTGAGCCTGTGGGGGCTGGAAGCAGGGGACATCTATTTCAACACCTCCTATATGAAGCCGGAGTACAACGGCGGCCGCAGTCTGCTGCATTGGGAGAGCGATTTGAAGATCAATCCCTTTGACGCAAACGAACTGTGGTTTAACTCAGGAACAGGGGTGTTTACTACGGATGCCCTGCTGAGTGACCATCCCCGGTATCACGACCACTGTGACGGCATCGAGGAGACGGTGCATCTGAATGTGTATGGGCCTGCCTGCGGTGAGGTGCAGATGGTGGACATCGTGGGGGATCTGGGGGGCTTCGCCTTCCGGGATCTGACAAAGCCCTGCCGCAATTCCTTTGACGATGCGGAGGGGAATCGCTACATTACCTGCATCAACGCGGATTTGTCGGACATCGACGGCAGTCTGGCCATCATCACGGCCCGGGGCAACTGGCGGGGCAAGACAAAGGGGGGACTGGTGCGCACCCGGGACGGCTTTCATACGTTTCAGCGGATTCCCATGCCCTGGGGACAGGGGGAGAAGATTGACGCCGCCATGGCGCAGATTGAGCGGCCCAATGTGAACCCGGGCTGGGTGGCCATGTCTCCCCAGGGGCAGAATATCGTCTGGTCCATTGCGGACCAGATCTGGCTTCCCATGGATCTGGTGATTTCCAGTCAGGACGGTGGGGAGAGCTTTGCCCCGGTGAAGGTGCTGAGCCCAGACGGCGCTCTCATATCAGTGCGGCAGGTGGAGCAGCGCCGGAGGGGACAGTTTTCCGGGACCTGCATGAAGGTGTACTCGGATCGGATCAATCCCATGCTCTTTTACGGGTTCGGCGAGGGAGGACAGATCTATGTGAGCCGGGACGGAGGAGCGGTTTTCAGGGAGAAGAGACCTGATGAAGTGCGGACGGCAGAGGGACAGCTTTTGGAGGAGATGCCGGCCTGTGACTTTGGCATGATTGACACCGCCAACCATACGGAGGTCCGGGGAGTGGCGGGAGCCAGCGGCATTTTCTATATCGCCATGGGACGGGCCGGGATGTGGAAGATGATCTACAGGGCGGAAACGGATCGTCTGGAACTGATTCGCTTAAGCGCCCAGGGGGATAGCTGCCTGCGGATGGGCCTGGGGCTTGGGCGTCCCGGCAGCGACTATGTGACCGGCCCCAAGGCCCTTTATCTGTGCGGCAGCATAGACGGGCAGTATGGCTTCTATCGGACCTTGGATGAGGGAAAGACTTATGAGCGGCTGAACAATGACAGGCAAATGTATGGGGAGATCAACAGCATTGACGGCGATAAGAGAGTGTTCGGAAGATTTTTCCTGGCCACCGGCTCCCGGGGGGTACTTTACGGAGAACCTGTGGGAGATGGGGAACATTAAGCAGGGCTCAGCCCATGGGGTAAAGGGCCAGCGAGAGTATATAATATCGAATTATAATGAGGAGGAGAGGATATGATGGTAAGTGTGGAACAGAACAGAATCGTAATCATCGAGGGTAAAAAAACTCTGTGGCTGGAGCCCTGGGGCAAAGACGCTTTCCGGGTGCGCATGACCGGAGAGGCAGTGATGGATCCCCGGGACTGGGCGCTGACGGAGCCGGTGGAGGACTGTCGGATGCAGGTCTCCGTGGAGGAGATAGACACCACGGATCCCTGGTATGCCACCCAGGAATACTCTCAGTATCATCAATCCGGCAAGATATACACAGCGGTAAACGGCAAAATCAAAGCGGTGATCAATCCCGAAGGATGGATCAGTTATTATAATCAGAAGGGGGAAATGCTGACCGAGGAGTACTGGCGCAACCGCAACCGAATCAATCGGTACTGCACTTCCCTGCGGATCGACGCAAGAGAATTGAAGCCCCTTCCCGGCAGCACGGATTACGAACTGACCCTGCGCTTTGAGGCTTATGACGATGAGAAAATCTTCGGCATGGGCCAGTATCAGGACAGACATTTGGACAAAAAGGGAGCCACGCTGGAATTGGCCCACCGCAACAGCCAGTCCAGCGTCCCCTTTCTGATTTCCAGCAGGGGATACGGCTTTTTCTGGAACAATCCGGCCATCGGTACGGCCACTTTTGCGGCCAATCGCACGGAGTGGCACGCGAAAAGCACCAAAAAGCTGGATTACTATATTGTGGCGGGGGATACGCCTTTTGAACTGGAGGAGCGGTATGCGGATGTGACGGGCCACAGCCCCATGATGCCGGAGTACGGTCTGGGATACTGGCAGTGTAAGCTGCGCTACCGCACCCAGGAAGAATTGCTGGCGGTGGCCAGGGAGCATAAGCGCAGGGGCCTGCCCATGGATGCCATCGTGGTAGACTTTTTCCACTGGACCAGACAGGGGGAATTCAAGTTTGAACCCCGGGACTGGCCGGATCCGGAGGCCATGGTCAGGGAACTGCGGGAACTTGGCATCGAGCCGGTGGTGTCCGTATGGCCCACCATTGATGAGCGCAGTGAGAATTTTGGAGAGATGAGCGGAAAGGGATATCTGGTGGCCCCGGACCGGGGCATGGCTTACCATATGTCCTGGATGGGCAATACCGTATTTTATGACGCCACCCATCCCGGCGCCCAACAGTATGTATGGGAAAAGTGCAGGAAGAATTATTATGACAAGGGAATCCGCTGCTTCTGGCTGGACGAGGCGGAACCGGAGTATGGTCCTTATGATTTTGACAATTACAGGTATTACGCGGGGCCCGCGCTGCAGTGCAGCAATGTTTATCCCCTGGGCTATGTGAAGGGTTTTTATGACGGCCTGAAAGCGGCGGGGGAGACGGAGGTTCTGAGCCTGGTGCGCTGTGCCTGGGCGGGAAGCCAGAAGTACGGGGCGCTGACCTGGTCCGGGGATATTCATTCCTCCTTCCGGGCCATGCGGGAGCAGCTGCAGGCGGGTCTCAGCATGGGCGTAGCCGGAATCCCCTGGTGGACTTCGGACATCGGCGGCTTTATCGGGGGCGACATTCAGGATCCCTGTTTTCAGGAACTGTTGGTTAGATGGTTTGCCTGGGGGGCTTTCTGCCCGGTGTTTCGCATGCACGGGGAGCGTTCTCCCTGGTATGAGAGGGAGCAGGAGTTCATTGACGGTGTGCGGCAGCTTACCAGCGGGCAGGATAATGAGGTATGGAGTTTCGGAGAGGATAACTATGAAATTCTGAAAAAGTTCCTGTTTATCCGGGAGCGGATGCGTCCCTATATCCGGGAATGCATGAAGCAGGCCAGCGAAACCGGGGCTCCGGTGATGCGTCCTCTGTTCTTTGATTTTCCCCGGGACAAAAAGGCATGGGAGGTGGAGGACGCCTATATGTTCGGCCCGGATCTGCTGGTGGCGCCCGTCATGGAGGAAGGCCGGAGGGAAAGAGAGGTTTATCTTCCCCAGGGCTGCAAGTGGACGGATGCAAACACCGGGGAGATATACGAAGGGGGCAGAAGCATTGCCGTGCCCGCTCCTCTGGACCTGATTCCGGTGTTCGTTCGGGAGGGCAGGAACTGTCCGGTCTATGAATAGTTTATAGGATTTTATTAAAGATATTTAAGTTTTTTTTAAGACTGTATAAGTTTTCTTTAAGACTATATAAGGATTCTTTAAGGCCATTGTAGGGCCGGGTTCGATATGCTATTTTTATTTCAGGCGGGAGAAAAATGTCCTGCCTGAAAATCTTTTCTGAGAAGAGGAGGCAGAACCTATGAGAAAAACCTTTATTAGATGGAAACTGTTTGCGGCAGTGACAGCGCTGTGCGTGGAAGCACTGACGGGCTGCGGCCAGTTGGGCACAGGCGGAGAGGAAACAGAAGAAGTCGTCCGTCCTGCCGACCCGGAGGATGTAAGTATGAGCGAAGAAACGGCAGTCGATGAACCGCCGGATGCGACGGAGGATAACGGATCGGCCTCCGGCTCCGAACGGATATCCGTGCTGGAGGGCAGGGAGCCTTTTGACCTGCTGGCCCAAACCTGGCAGGAAGCGGAGAAGGCAACGCCCGCCCCTGCCCTGTGGAACCTGACCGATTACCGGGAAGAGCTGTTCCAGGCCCCCCAGGGCCTGAAGGACCCCCAGGGCCTGAAGGACCCTCAGGGCCTGACCTGTACAGCCAAATACCGGGCGGTGGAGGGGAAGGATTATTATATCCTGGCCTGCTATGACAATTATCTGGAGGATACGGAAGAATGGGAGTCTCTGTACTACCTGAACCATATCGACGGGGATACCTTGGAGGCGGAGTCCCGGCAGCTGCATCTGGAGGAATTGGGTCTGGAGAATTCCTATTGGGCCGCGTCGCTGGATGTGGCAGACGGCAGAGCAGTGGTTTTTGTACAGGAGCAGGATGCCCAGTCGCAGATGATCGGGTACTATGGAGTATGGTTTGACCAGGAGGGGCATGTGGAGGATAGCTGTGATCTGATGCCTGCCCTGGAGGAGGCCAGGTTGATCCGGGAGGATGGTTATCTGTGGAATGATACTGCCAAGTGGGACGCGAGAGGATATTATTGTGTCAGGGGAAATGACGACAGCGGGCAGTACGGGATTATTGACCCGGAGGGGAAGCTGGCCATGGTGCTGGATCCCCTGCAGGGCCTGGAGGAGGCCATTGTGAACCTGTATCATGACAGCCAGGGGAATTGTATCTGGGAGGCGGTGAGCTACAAAGATCTGGCCAATGTGTTCTGGAGCATCGGCGAGGAGCAACAGACAAAGATATTCCAGGGCGAATATCAGAATGTGAGCGGGCGCGTCATAAACGCGTATGGGGATCTTTATTATGTGAATTCCAATAATATTCTGGTGCGCTGGGATGCTTCCACGGGCAAACGTGAAAACCTGTATCCCGGGGGAGGCGCATCCTTCAAAGAGTACCGTGCCGCTCTCCAGAACAGCAGGGGAGACCTCTTATTTTTTTATGACGACGGCAGCAGGGATTATCTGTATCAGATTGCCAATGAAGATGTGGAACAGGTGAAATTGACTTTGGCCTGCTATGGAAGTTTTGCGGATTATTATTATAATATGTATGTGAGCGAGTTTAACCGGCTGCATCCTGGTGTCCAGATCAGCCTGCAGGTGGCGGATAGCTGGGACAAGCAGGAGGACAACTGGACCAGGATTCAGGCAGATTTGGTGGCGGGAAAGGGGCCGGATCTGCTGATGGCTCCTCCCGCGCAGCTTGGAGTTCTGCAGGAGAAGGGCCTGCTGATGGAGTTGTCACAGGTATTGGATCAGGAAACCAGGCAGCAGCTTTTCCCGGGAGTGCTGGAACATGGCATGATAAATGGGGGACTTTACAGCGTATCCCATATGGCCAATACTTCCACCCTGCTGGTCTCCAAGAAGCTATGGCCGGAGGATACCTGGACCTGGGAGGAAGCCATGTCCCTGCTGGAAGAACTGGAACAGGCCGGCCAGCCGGTACAATCCATTCTCAATGATCCGGTTCATAATGTATTGACAGGAAATTATCTGTTGTGCCAGTTCTTCCTGGCAGACCTGGATCATTGCTCTCTGCTGGATCTGGAAGAAGGAAAGGCCTATTTTGACTCGGAAGAATTCTGTCGTCTGTTGGAAGTATGCAAGAAGTATGCTCAGAAAGAAAGTTCCATAGAGAATTCCTATACCATGGATGTGGAATTGACTGCGGCCAGGAAAAGGCTGAAGGAAGGAGAAATTCTGTGCTACAGAAATATTGAATCTTCCGTAAGTTTCTGGTTGTTCAGCCAGGATCTGGCTGACCTGGGGGAGGACTATCATCTGGTGGGATATCCCACCGAGGGCGAGAGCGGCAATTTCCTGAACTGCTATGACGGAACCGCGGTCAATGCTGCCACGGAACATGCGGATTTGGCGGCGGAGTTCCTGAATTATATTGTAAGCCGGTCCTGCCAGGAGAGTGCGGACACACCTGTGCGGCGGGATGTGTTCTCCGGCAGGATATCGGAGTCGCCCGACTATGTAAGACCCGACTCCAAACCCGTGGTATTTTTGCGTAATTCCCAGGGCGGCTCCATAGAAGTAGACGCCAAGCCGGACGGCACATCCTATCTTCCGGAGTACCTGGCCTTCATAGACAGCTGCAAATCAAATGCAGGCGTTACGGATATCATAAAAGATATTATCCAGGAGGAGGCGGAGGTGTTTTTCAGCAGCAACAGGACCGCTTCATCGGTGGCCCACAATATTCAGAGCCGTGTACAGCTGTATCTGGATGAAAACTGGTAAAAGGGCTTGACAAACGTCATATTAACTCCTATACTTTCCTTAGCTTCATGTTATTTACCATGAAATTGGGTATTCTATATTAGGAGAGGCCCTGATAAAAGGAGAGGTTACGAGTATGCTGGAAAAAGTAAAAGAAATCATTGCAAAGCAGTTGAATCTGGATGTGGATGAGATTACCGAGAGCACTTCCTTCAAGGATGACCTGGGAGCAGATTCATTGGATCTGTTTGAGTTAGTGATGGCGTTTGAGGAGGAGTATGACATTGAGATTCCCTCTGAGGACCTGGAGGACATTGCAACGGTTGGCGATATCATCAAATTGATGAAGGACAACGGCGTAGAAGAATAACGGCAGTAGATACCAAAACAGCCCCGTCTCTTTGAGGGGTTGTTTTTTGCGGCTGTTTGAAAATATGAAGGGAGCGTACATGGCATGAATCTGAAAGAACAGATTACAAAAATGGTGGAAAGCATTTCCAAGGATAAGAACTTGCAGGAGCAATTTAGAAAAGAGCCGGTAAAGGCACTGGAGAGTGTGCTGGGAGTGGATTTGCCGGAGGATGTGATAGAGCAGGTGATTGCGGGGGTCAAGGCCAAGTTGACGGCGGACAATGTGTCGGATGCGGTGGATACAATAAAGGGTCTGTTTAAAAAATAGGTTAATACATAGCAGTATATATGAAAAGCAGAATGAAATATCCTGCCACAATGATAGTGGCATTGGTCTTTCTTAAGGGTTGCCGACAAAACTTACTTTAGTGATGCCGGCAATCAATATACCAATAAGCGCAGCTGTATCTACAAGCAAAACCGCAACTACACTTTTTATCAATCCATATACAAACATGATAGAAAAGACCTCTACTGACAGCGCAATAAAACATAAATAGTTTGATAAATATTCTGTTATAAGTTCTCCGTAGGTATAGTTTATTAAAAATCTCACATAGATAACCGGTCTTAACAAAATACGGATACAGATACAAGCCAATGGATATACATAAATAAATTTCTTATCTACTACCGAAGTTGCTATTCCACTGTCCCACTGAACAGGAATCTGGGAGGGCAAGCTCGTATATGATAATATTCCAATTAATAAACACAGTGATGAAATAATTGCCCATGTGATAAGGCTGCCCCAAATATACAGGAAGCTGACGGAATCCAGTTTGAAGACAGGTTTGTTATCGCTCCAATGAGTCTCTATATCCGCCACATATTTCTCAACCTGTAATTCGTCAAAACTGATATTTCCTGATGCAAGCATTCTTTCACACATAGTTTTTGCTTGATTTAAACCCTCTATTTGTGTTTGGATTGTTGTAGTTTGTTTTTCTATTATATCTGCCAATGGCACTTTACCAGATAGGACATTACGGATATCTTCAATGGAAATTTCCAGTGTCCGCAAAAAAGCGATTTTTTTAATGTTTTCAACATCTTTTTCAGAATAATCTCTATATCCGTTCTTATCATTTCGTGATGGTTCTATTAGCTTTTCTTTTTCATAAAAGCGAATGTTGGAACGTGTTAATCCTGTCTGCTCCTCAACTTCTTTTATTGTCATAATGCCTACCTCCTTATTCTGGGAATCTATTTAATTTCTTTTTTGCCCATAAATTTTGCCTTTTTACTAAAACCTCCAGGCCATGTCCTCCTGCCGCAAAATTATTATTTCCCTTAAAATATAAGGTATCAATAAGGTTTACAGTCAAGCTCTTTTTTAATATTTTCAAATAAGTTAGATAATGAGTAGGATTCCATTATGCTTGTCTTTGGGTCTCTGGTTCTTTAGTCCGAAATAATGTGGTGCTGGCGGTCTATTTCTTGTTTTCGGTTGACTGCTTCTTTACCGTACATGAGCATATAAAAGGGGACTGCCGCAACGACACTCCCCCAATATCTGCCCCTTTCTTGCCTACAGACGTCTAACAGGCATCCAGATCCCACTTTCATACGACTCGCTGCAGGTATCTCCATTGGAATACCATTCTATATTCATGTGGAACGCGATCTCAAACGCCGGATTTCCAGGAAGCCATTCCTTGAAAATTCTGGTATTGACTGTCTGCAGTGCGTCCGGCATAGCACCGGTGCATTTGAATTTTGCCCACTCGCTGGCAGGGATTTCGAAGACCTTCATTCCTTCCGGCACTTCGCCTCCCTGATAGGCTCCGGCGATGTAATACCGGAAATGATCCCTGTCCGTCTCATCTTCCACACAGACGCCGAATTCTCCCACGACGCATTCTGCGATGGTCTGCCGAATCCTTTCTTCTTCCGGCGTCCCATCCTGCCGGGGCTGCCCGCAGTAGCGCTCGCCGAATTCCTTCCAGAATCCGGGGATTTCCTGATAAGAGTTCTCGAAAGAAATAATCTTCTCAAACCCAATCATTCGCATAGCTTCTCTTTTTTCAATCGTAAATTCCATTTTATTACCTCCTTTTACGGAAATCTCTGCTACAAGCGGAAGAAAAACTTTGATCTGATGGGGCTGTGCCCGGAGCTGCATGGGGGACAAGCCGTGAAAGCGCGTAAACGCCCTGGTAAAGCTCTCCGGCGTGTCGTATCCGTATTTGTAAGCCAGATCAATGATTCTCCCTTCCCCATTCCCACTGCCTTTGTCCATATTCCGGCTTTCCGTTCCGGAAACTTTTCGCCCCAGTACTTCCAGCCCTGCCAGATATAGTCTGCGGTTTCTCAGGTATTCCCCGATGGTATAGCCGGTCACGATTTTAAAGCATTTTTGGAAATAGAACGGAGAGAAATGCAGCGCATCTGCCACTTCCTCCGCACCGATCTTCTGAAACAGATGCTCCTCCATGTAATCAATTGCCTTCTGCAAACCCATTAACCAGTCCATTCTTCCTCCTTTGACATTCATCCGGTTCCGGATCCGGTTCTTCCTTAAGGACAGTTCCATCATATCACATCCGACTCCAAAAATCCTGTCTTTTCCTGCCCTCATTTGTTCATGGCGCAGAAACGGAAAATCACAAATCCCCTCATACAGCAGGATTGGATCAGACGGGCCAAAAAAGTAGTTGACAATCATAGGGTTGACCTGTATAATGAACATTGTTCATATTGAGGTGATGCCATGAATACTGTAATAACGTCAAAAGAAGAAATTCTCAGAAACAGTTGTGAGTTAATCCAGCGGCAGGGCTGGTCAGCAGTGAATATCAGATCTGTAGCTACAGCCTGCGGTGTATCTGTGGGATCCATTTACAATTATTTCGGATCAAAAGCCGAATTGGTCAGCGCCACAATAGAAAGTGTATGGCATGATATTTTCCATCTGCCCCAGGAAACCCTACAATTTAATGATACACTGGCCTGTATAATCTGGATCTATGAAAGAATGGAGTATGGCTGTAAGAAATATCCGGGGTTTTTTGCGCTTCACTCGTTTACCTTCGGACAGGAAAAATCCGATGGTAAGCAACTCATGTATCAAACATGGGAGCATATTATAAATGGTTTGGGATCTGTATTAAAACAGGACCCCAAAGTACGCTCCGATGCCTTTGACCAGCAGTTTACGGCAGAGAAATTTTCGGATATTCTGTTCTCGCTTATATTGTCCGCATTGCTTCGGCAGGACTATGACCCTTCCGCGGTTTTAGAGATTATACGCCGAACAATTTACTGAAAAAACACATATCTCACATAGGTGTGTGGTTTTTTTATTCAGCATAGTGAACATTGTTCAGAATAACAAAACAATATTCCTCATCTGCTGTTAGGGCATTTGGTCGAAACTTTGTCAATGCTGCATGGGGCATTGACAGAGAAGACAATAAATATTCAAAAAAGGAGAATGAATTATGCAATCAGTAGTAGAAACCGTTTTTGACGCAGCGTATTTAATCACAGTCATTACGCTTGGAATCTTAATGATTCGAAGAAGCGGGCAAAGCCGCCAATTCCGTCTGTTTGGCTGGATGGCGGTGGTCCTGGGGGGCGGCGACTCTTTCCACCTGGTGCCCCGGGCGGTGGCCCTTTGCACAACAGGTCTGGAAAACTTTACAGTAGCTTTGGGGATTGGGAAATGGATCACATCCGTTACAATGACCGTTTTCTATGTACTGCTTTACTATGTTTGGAGACAGCGGTATTCCGTTAAGGGGCATACTGCTTTAACCGCCGTTGTGTATGTGCTTGCCGGAGTGCGCGTGATTTTATGTATGATGCCGCAAAATCAGTGGCTTAGTGCCGACGCGCCCCTTCTTTGGGGAGTCTATCGTAATATTCCCTTTGCGTTGCTGGGATTGGTGGTAATCGTTTTGTTTTTTCATAAAGCCAGGGAAAAAGAGGATCGCGCTTTCCGCTGGATGTGGTTGACCATCGTATTGAGTTTTGGTTTTTATATTCCGGTTGTATTATGGGCAGATGCGTTTCCCCTGATTGGCATGCTGATGATTCCCAAAACCTGTGCTTATGTCTGGACAATTTTAATCGGTTATCGGGCAATGGTCCGTGAAACTGCCTAGAAAAGGTTCCCGGGAGTTTGTTCTGCGGTCGTGAAAACCGGAATATGCTGATATAAAGCCAGATTACCTGCCTGTTTGGGAGGCAGGGAAGAGAGGGAAGATGCTGAACTATCTGTGGGCGGCCATGATCGCCATCGGCATTATCTATGCAGCGTTCACCGGCAATCTGGAGGCCATCACCAACGCGGCGCTGGACAGCGCGGGAGAGGGGATATCCCTGTGTATCACAACGGCGGGAGTTATGGCCCTGTGGATGGGATTGATGGAGATCGCACAGCAGGCCGGACTGGTGGCAAAGCTGACCAGGGGGATCAGCCCGGTGCTGGATTTTCTGTTTCCGCGGATTCCCAAAGGTCATAAGGCCAGGGAATATATCGCCACAAATATTATCGCCAATGTGTTGGGACTGGGATGGGCCTGCACCCCGGCGGGTCTGAAAGCCATGGAGGAGTTGGCCCGGCTGGAGCAGGAGAGGGGCAATCCCGAGTATCTGGAGGGCGTATGTCCGGCAGCTGAAGGCGGAAAGAGAAATGCGGGACGCCCAGGCGGCACAGCGCAGGGAGGGGACCGAAATGCGGGAAATATTTGGAAGCCGGGAGGCGCATCGGGGAAAACAGACGGAAAAAGAGGGAAGAGCCCGGGGGCGGGAGCCGGGGGACGTACAGCCAGCCGGGAGATGTGTACATTCCTTATTCTAAATATCTCCTCTCTGCAGTTGATTCCCGTGAATATGATCGCCTATCGCAGCCAGTATGGCAGTACCCGTCCTGCGGCCATCATAGCGCCGTCCATTCTGGCCACTCTGGTGAGTACGGTGGCGGCGGTGCTATACTGTAAGTGTAAAGATCATGGGAAACCTATGAGTCGTGCCTGAGAGCGGCGGGTATGCGGAAAACTTCATCTTGACAGGAGTGACCCGGCAAGCGGGCGAGAGGGGGTAAAATGAACGTACTCAGCCATATTTCGGATATTATTATTCCGCTTCTCTTATTTTACATAGTGGGATACGGCGTGGTTTCCAGAGTGAAAGTCTATGAGGCTTTTCTGACAGGGGCAAAAGAGGGACTTAAGGTGGTGGTGGATATAATGCCCACCCTGGTGGGGCTGCTGGTGGCCGTAGGCGTACTGCGGGCATCAGGCTTCCTGGATTTCCTGGCGGGGCTGCTGGCTCCGCTGGCAGAGCCGGCGGGAATTCCCGCCGCCGTAGTGCCGGTGATGCTGATCAAGCTGTTTTCCGGCTCCGCCGCTACGGGACTGGTGCTGGATGTGTTTCGAACTTACGGGCCGGACAGCTATATCGGAACTTTGGTGTCCATATTGATGAGTTGTACGGAATCCGTGCTAATATTAAGGGGAAGCGAAGAATACCTGCAAAGACAGGATTTGGAGTTTGTCCTTATTTTTTACACTTCGCCGGTTGTTCTGGATCGGCAATATTGAAAGAGCCATGGCAGCTAAACGATAGGATGCGCATTGATCAACAAAGAAAGGATGGTTACGATACAGTGCTGTAAATTGAGAGAGAGGCTTTCTGTGATTGATTAAATGGAAGGCTCTCTTTCTTTGCTTAAGTGGGAAGGAGAAACAGAATATGTCAGAATACCAACTACAAATCAAACAAGTGGTGGACTATCCACGCTGCCGCATTTACAGGCAGTTCGTCCAGTC
>ERZ808046.428-NODE-428-length-39326-cov-18.106219_pt1 | contig 39326 bp, 37 predicted proteins | sample MGYA00380196_ERZ808046 | MGnify/ENA primary metagenome ERZ808046 (study PRJEB31490, sample SAMN06133421) | mouse gut metagenome | isolation source: Z6_2 | host: mice | place: China: Chengdu | collected 2015-05 ...
TTATAGTGAATTACTCCAACTCGCAAAGGGCTGGGGTAATTTTGTATCTGACCGCATTAATATTTGGCGCTTACTTTACATGCACATTTGACGACCGCCGCGAGGTTGTTGACTATGCCTGTGGGTTACCCATCAGCTCTTGAATAAGCGGCTGGATGACAGACACGTCCTCCTCCAGGGCATCCGCGATTTCTTCTACTAGGTGTCTTTGCATTTTTGTTTTATTTAGACGAAAATGAGGATGTTGAAAAAGTGCTGAAAAAGTGGCGAAACTCAAAAAGTGGGGGATTGACAGGAATTAAAAAATAGCTTATTATTAAAAATAAGAAATGGGTTTTCACCGTACATCTTGCTACGGCTTGCTTGTTTCTTTTTTTATTGCTAAGATATCATACAGATATTTCCTGCCATTTTCAGCATGATTAATCAAAAGCCAGGCATGAAAGATATTGTATCTTACAAGCGTATTTTCCTCATAGACCGGGAGGGCAAAACGGACATCATACCTATACCAGCCGTATTTTGCGTTTTTATTGTGTTTTTCCTTATCAATTAAAAAGTCCAGTTAATTGGCAAACGTTATATTAGTATAGGTATAGAGTATCAAGGGATACAACATTATGAATCGATAGATATATTTGGGGGAGAAAAAGGATTAGAAGAAGTATAAAAACGTGATATAAGTACTTCTGTATTAGGTTTAGTAGCATATTGGCAGAATGAAAAATTAAAAGAAATGGAGAATAACAATTATATTGCCACAAATAGCTGTATGGTGCTGATTGATGAAGTACAAATTAAATCAAAGGCTTCTATCCCAGTAAATTATGAGTTGCATACAGAACAAATTCTGCAAGAGATTGATAATAATGATGTGTATCCGTCAGGATACAGTTTAGAAATAAACCTTAAGAAAATATCAGAATCAATACAGGCAACGCCTTCGTTGATTTATGTATCGGATTGTACACTTTTTGCTGGCAATAATTAAAAAAATACATTAGAAAGTGCATTGTGGTTAAAAAATGTTCGGGAAGGTTATACAAGAGCAGCAATACTAGAGTCGAACATTGCATTTAATTGCAGTTTGCTTGTTTCAAAAAGAAATCAAGAGAAGTTTGAAAATGATATAAAGGCTGAAAATAATAGATTAACTATAGAAACCCAATTTGAGATTATTACAGATAAAAATGTGATGACGAAATATCGGTACTTTAGAAGAATGGGTTATAAAAGGAGACAAGTAAAAATATGAAGAGTATGAAAATAGACGCTAACGGAACAGAAATCAGAGTAATGGGCGATGTTGTTAATGAGGACGCTTATATTTCACTGACTGATATTGCTAAATATAAAAATCCTGATAATGCGTTTATTGTGGTGGCAAACTGGATGCGTAACCATTCCACGATTTCTTTTTTGGGGTTGTGGGAACAAATTCACAATTCCAATTTTAAACCTATCGAATTCGATAGGTTTAAAGCAGAGTCGGGCGATAATGCGTTTACGCTGACGCCGCAGCAATGGATAAAAGCAACAGACGCAATCGGTATCATATCAAAATCAGGACGATATGGCGGCACTTATGCTCATACAGATATTGCATTTGAGTTTGCTTCGTGGATTTCTCCAGAATTTAAACTTTATATTATCAAGGACTATCAGCGATTAAAGAAAGACGAAGCCAACCGATTAGCGATTGGATGGGATGCAAAGAGAGAACTTTCAAAAATAAATTATCGTATTCATACAGATGCGGTAAAGGAATTTCTGATAACACCGACATTATCTCCGCAGGAAATGGCATATACATATGCTTCAGAAGCGGATATTTTGAATATGGCTTTATTTGGAAAAACGGCGGTGCAATGGAGGAGAGAAAAAGGAATAAGCGGAAAAACGCCGAATATCAGAGATTTTGCTTCGGCGGAGGAATTGGTTGTGCTCATCAATCTGGAAGATACGAATGCCGATTTGATAAGACAGGAAGTGCCTAAAATCGAAAGGTTAAAAATACTGAGAGAAAAGGCATATCGACAGCTTGAACTTTTAAAAAAGAATCAGGAAACACTTAATAGTTTGAAAAAGAATTTGCTTGAAACTGCAGAATAATTAAGGCTTTTTGATAGAGTTTAAAAAACAACATATTTTAGAAATAAGAGGTAATTATATGAATCCACAAATTAAAGATCATTTTTATGATGATTTTTTACGAGAGCCCACAAAAGATAATTTTCAAAAGTTTATGCGTAATGTATGTGGGGAGTTGAATGAGGTTGATTTTAAAGAAGAATGGATAGAAAAAGGTTCGCTAGCTAAGATATTACTCGCTATGGGAAACCATGGTGGAGGAATTGTGGTTTTTGGCGTGAAAGAAAATGAAGATAACACTTATAGTCTTTCTGGTATTGAAGAATTGAGAGATGCAGCAGATATCAATAATGGAATTTCAAAATTTGTTTCTCCGAGTTTAGATTACGAAATTTTTAATTTTGTATATGATTCTAAGGTGTATGGAGATTATGAAGGGAAAAAATTTCAAATTATTGTAATACATGACACACCAGAACGCCTTCCTTTTGTTTCACTCAGTGAGAGTGATAAAATTGATAAAGATGTGATTTATGTAAGGCGGGGAACTAAAAGTGTTAAGGCAACTTCAGATGAAATTAACAGAATAATAGAACGTAAAATTGCAACAATTTATTCTGAAAATACAAGCATTACATTGGAGGAACATTTAGCACAGCTGAAAAGACTGTATAGTGAATTGCCGAAAAAAATTCAGGTATTGGTTCGCCGTGGTAATCATCCTAACTTTGCTAATGTACTTAAAATATTTGGAGAAGCTGCAAGCAAATTGTATTCGCTTGATGAGTATGAAGAACAGGATAATCCCGACTACCCCGATGAAAGTTATGAAGCGTTTATTTTGAGGATGATAAATGCCAAAAAATTAAAAATAGAAAAAGTGTTGGATTTAAAATAGTGAAAGTATTATATTAGAGTTGTCAAACTAAGCAAAATCGCATATAATCAAATAATCAAAAGAACTGCAAACACGACAACGAATAATCTCTAAATAAAATTGATTAGTAATTGTCGAGTTCGGATGAATTTAGTATAACAGGTTCGAAGAAAAGATACAAGCTTCAATTTGCTTGACTTTTTCTCTTGAGGCAGCTAAGATAAACATATAACTTAAGCTTTCGGCTCCAAACCTCAGGCATCCCCTGACGTAAGGCGTCCGAAATGATAAAGAATAAAACAAAAATAAAAACCATAGAGCAAAACTAACCGAAAGAATTTCTGACGGAAAGGCCAAATGGAGGGGCGCGCCCTTATAGGGGAACGTCTATTGTGATATATGCAGGCCTTTTTGCAGGGCCTGTTTTTTATTATGCAGTTTCCGGAAAAACGGGCTTGTAATACATTTTGCCGGATTTTGCCCGGCAGGAAGGAGGATTATTTTTTATGGAAAATCAGGAGACGAGAATCGCGGTTATCGGCATTATTATTGACGACAGGAATCAGGCGGAGGCGGTTAACACCCTTTTATCTCAGTATGGCCGGTATGTCATCGGCCGGATGGGCCTTCCCTATGAGAAAAAGCAGGTGAACATTATCAGTATCGTAGTGGACGCTCCCATGGATACCATCAGCGCCCTGTCCGGCAAGCTGGGCCGCCTTCCGGGGGTCAGCTCCAAGGCCCTGTATTCCAAAGCATGAGAAAGGGAAACGCCCCAATGAAAGAATACATAGATCGATTAGCTGCCCGGCATGTCCTCACCCGGGAAGAGTGGATAAGATTGTTTGAGCCCTGGGCAGACGGGCAGGGGAGAGTGACAGGCATATCCTGCCCGGTTCCCGAAGCCGCTGACGCCGCCCGGTATGCCGCCGCTTTAGCCTGCGGGATCCGGGATGGGATTTACGGAAAAACCGTCTATATCCGGGGGCTTATTGAGTTTACCAACTACTGTAAAAACGACTGCTATTATTGCGGGATCCGGCGGAGCAATAAAGAGGCGGCCCGCTACCGCCTGACTCTCGAAGACATTTTGGATTGCTGCGAAAACGGTTACAAACTGGGGTTTCGCACCTTTGTTTTACAGGGAGGGGAGGACGGATATTTTACAGATGATCGTCTGGAAGAAATCATCCGGAGTATCAAGAAAAACTGGCCGGATTGTGCAGTTACCCTGTCGGTGGGAGAGCGGAACATGGCCAGCTATGCAAGGCTAAAAGAGGCGGGAGCAGACCGGTATCTGCTCCGCCACGAGACGGCAAATGACTTCCATTACCGCAGGCTTCACCCTCCTGAGCTAAGCCTTTTAAACCGGAAAAGTTGTCTGCTTCACCTAAAACAGCTGGGATATCAGACAGGAGCCGGATTGATGGTGGGATCTCCGGGACAGACGGTAGAAACTCTGGCAGACGACATGGAATTTTTACAAAAGCTGGATCCGGAGATGGTGGGAATCGGCCCTTTTCTTCCCCACTGTAATACTCCTTTTAGAGGAGAACCGGCCGGAAGTACGGCCCTTACGCTATATTTGTTAAGCTTAGTCCGGATTATGCTTCCCTCTGTGCTGCTTCCGGCCACCACCGCGCTGGCCACCGCATCTTCGGGAGGCAGGGAAGCGGGGATCCTGGCTGGAGCCAATGTGGTGATGCCCAATTTATCACCGGAAAATGTCAGGGAAAAGTACCTGCTCTATGACAACAAAATCTGTACGGGAAAAGAAGCTGCCCAGAATCTGGAGGAACTGAAAGCCTCTATGGCTGCAATCGGATACAAGGTAGTTTCTCACCGGGGAGATTATAAAAAGAGGTAGGCTTATCATCAGCCCTGCCAGAAAGGAAAACACATGTATAATCCAAAATCAAAATGTGCAGACGAATTTATCAACCATGAAGAGATCTTAGAAACTCTTCAATACGCCCGGGAAAACAGGCACAACCGGGAACTGATCCAGAAAATTTTAGAGAAAGCCGGGCAAAGAAAAGGCTTGAGCCACCGGGAGGCGGCAGTTCTTTTGGACTGTGATCTGGAGGATAAAAACCAGGAGATCTTTGCTCTGGCAGAACAGATAAAAAAGGATTTTTACGGCAGCAGGATCGTCATGTTTGCCCCTCTTTACCTGTCTAATTATTGTATAAACGGATGTGTTTACTGCCCCTATCATGCCAAAAATAAGCACATTGCCAGAAAGAAACTGACCCAGGAAGAGATCCGAAAGGAGGTCATTGCCCTTCAGGATATGGGCCATAAAAGGCTGGCGCTGGAGACCGGCGAGGATCCGGTTAACTGTCCCATTGACTATGTATTGGAGAGTATTAAGACTATCTACAGCATTAAACATAAAAACGGCGCTATCCGCCGGGTGAATGTGAATATTGCGGCTACTACAGTGGAGAATTACCGGAAGCTGAAGGAGGCCGGAATCGGCACCTACATCCTGTTTCAGGAGACCTATCACAAGGAGAGTTACTTAAAACTCCATCCCACAGGGCCCAAGCATGACTACAACTACCACACCGAGGCCATGGATCGGGCTATGGAAGGAGGAATTGACGACGTAGGCTGCGGGGTACTGTTTGGACTGGAGCTGTACCGGTATGAATTTGCCGGACTTTTAATGCATGCCGAACACCTGGAGGCAGTATACGGAGTGGGTCCCCACACCATCAGCGTTCCCAGAATCAAACGGGCTGACGATATTGATCCGGGGGTGTTTGACAATGGAATTGATGATGATACCTTTGCAAAAATCGTGGCCTGCATCCGCATTGCAGTTCCCTATACCGGCATGATTATTTCCACCAGAGAGAGCAAAGAATGCAGGGAAAGGGTGTTGCATCTGGGCATTTCCCAGATTTCCGGCGGTTCCAGAACCAGCGTGGGAGGATATGCCGAGGAAGAGCCGGAGGAAGAATGTTCGGAGCAGTTTGACGTCAGCGATAAGCGGACTTTGGATCAGGTGGTAAACTGGCTTATGGGCATGGATTACATTCCCAGTTTCTGCACAGCCTGCTACCGGGAAGGCCGCACCGGAGACCGTTTTATGTCCCTGTGCAAGTCGGGACAGATCGAAAACTGCTGCCTGCCCAACGCCCTGATGACCTTAAAAGAATACCTGATGGATTATGCTTCTCGGGACACCAGACAGAAAGGGGAAGAGCTGATAAAAAGGGAAATTACCAGTATTCCCAAAGAAAAGGTAAGAGAAATTGTAAAGGATCGGCTTTTAGAGATCGAAAAAGGGAACCGGGATTTCCGTTTCTAAATGCCGGTTACGAAAGAAAGGAAAGGCTTATGGGACTTAATCAAACTCCTGCTGCAGAACGGATCCACATCGGCTTTTTCGGCAGGCGCAATGCCGGAAAATCCAGCGTGTTAAATGCAGTGACAGGACAGGAGATGGCCGTGGTTTCCCATATAAAGGGAACCACCACAGACCCGGTATATAAATCAATGGAGCTTCTGCCTCTGGGACCGGTGGTAATGATGGATACCCCGGGAATGGATGATGAAGGGGAGCTGGGAAGCTTGCGGGTAAAGAAAAGCCGTCAGGTTTTAAACCGGACGGACGCCGCTGTTCTGGTAATTGACGGGACAGTGGGAATGGGGGAAGAAGAAAAGGAGATTCTAGAAGAGATCGAGAGAAAAAAGATTCCTTTTCTTGTCGCTTTAAATAAATGGGATTTAGTATCAGAGCCCTCCTGTACGATCAGCGGTTCCCTTGCAAAGCTGGAGGAATCGGGGTGTCTCATCCGGATCAGTGCCAAGGATGGAACCGGCATTGAGGAGCTAAAGGAAAAGCTGGGGGCTTTGGTAAAGGAGGACGGAAACAAAAAAACACTTACAGAGGGCTTAATCGGGCCATCGGATCTGGCGGTTTTGGTGGTTCCTATTGATAAAGCCGCCCCCAAAGGCCGCCTGATCCTGCCCCAGCAGCAGACCATACGGGACATATTGGACCACGGAGGATCCGCTCTGGTAGTTCCGGAGGACGGACTGGAGCAGGCCATAAGAGAAATGGGAAAAAGGCCCAAAATCGTTATTACGGACAGCCAGATATTTGAGAAAGCGGCGGCCCATACTCCAAAAGACATTTTCCTTACCTCTTTTTCTATCCTTTTTGCCAGATATAAAGGTAGTCTGAAACAGGCCATAGAGGGCGTCCGGGCTCTGGAAAAAATAGAAGACGGAGATAAAATATTAATCAGCGAGGGCTGTACCCATCACCGCCAGTGCGGAGATATCGGAACCGTCAAGCTGCCTGCCTGGATTCGCAGGAATACCGGAAAAGACCCGGTATTCCAGTTTACCTCGGGCCAGGAATTTCCAGAAGATTTAGAAGAGTATAAGCTGATTGTCCACTGCGGCGGCTGTATGCTCAATGAGCGGGAGATGAAGCGCCGTTACGGCTGCGCCCGGGATCAAAACATTCCTATGACCAACTATGGGATTTTGATTGCCCATCTGAGGGGAATTTTAGAGCGGAGCCTAAAACCTTTTCCGGAACTTATTCCATAGTCTGCTCTATAATACTGTCCATGATTTCACGGGAGAGGGCCCCGGATACATAGCCGTATACCTTGCCTTCCTCCGTAATCATAAAGGTGGTGGGGAAGGCGGTAATGCCAAATTGGTAAAACAATATTCCGGTTTCGTCCATTAGTACAGGGAAGGTATAGCCGTTGTCCTCTAAAAATGCGGTAATGTATGCAACATCCCCTTCCCGTCCGGAACCGGGACCAGCTACCCCCAGCACCACAAGATCGCCGGAATTTTCTTCCCAGTCCTCATAAAGGGCCTGGATTTCCGGCATCTCCATTTTACAGGGACCGCACCAGGTGGCCCAGAAATTTAAAAATATGGTTTTGCCCTTATAGTCGGAAAGGTTGTGGACATTGCCAAACTGGTCTGTCAGGGTAAATTCAGGGGCGTCGGGAAGTTCTCTTTCGTCAGAAGGAGAGGCCCCATCGCTGTCGGAAGGAGCATCTTCGCCGCTGCCAGAAGAGGCGTTCCCGCTGCTGCCGCCGGATTTTTCCGCGTCTTCTGCGGTCTCGCCCGGAACTTCTTTGCCGGAAGGTTGGGATTCTTCCGGGTTTTCCTCTTCCGCAGCTTCCCATGAGGACTCTTCCTTCTGGGGAGCAGGAGCAGCCGGAGGCCCGGCCAGATTGGAGCTTAAACCATTCATCCATCCGGTAAGCATCATAATACCCATGAAAAGCATGAGAATGCCGCCTAGCTTGGTAGTGTAGGAAACCACTTTCCGGTTCTTTTTAAAGAAATCCAAAAGCCTGGCTGTAAACAGGCCCACCAGCAGAAAGGGAATACAAAATCCTGCTGTATACACCCCAATGAGGAAAAATGCTGCCGCCGTATTGCCGGATCCGGCGGCCATTAAAAGTACGGAAGCCAGGGCCGGGCCTACGCAGGGAGTCCAGGAAAAGCTAAAGGTAAAGCCCAGGATCAATGCGGATAGGGGCCCGCTTCCCAGCCGTTCAAAGCGGGGGGAAAATCGCTTTTCCGAGGACAAAAAGCCTGGCCGGAACACTCCCAGCTGAAACAGTCCAAAGAGGATGATGAGCAGGCCACCGATTCTGGAAATCCATATCTGATAATCTGCAAAAAAACGTCCCAAAGCGCCTGCTCCCATGCCTAATAAAAAGAAGGCAAAGCTGATTCCACCTACAAAAAATAAGGTGTTAATAAGAACTCTTCCCTGGCGGTAATGAACGTGTCCGCTTTCATCAGTAGTCTTTGCCCCTGTGGAAAGATAACCCAGATAAAGAGGAAGCAGAGGCAGCACACAGGGGGACAAAAAGCTGATAAGGCCCTGGAGGAATACCGTCAGGGCAGAAATATTTGTCTCAATTTGAAATCCCATAAAATATCAAATCCTTTCATATAGCATTATCGCTATTCTACCCCAAATCCAGTTATTATGCAATCTTGTATCAGTTCAGACATCTGAGCTGTTTCACAATATCAAACAGAGCGGTTTACAGAACTGCCTTCCACCACCTGCCGGTTGGCTTTCAAAGCGGACTGGTATTTTTCTCCCATCTGTTCCGAGATGGTGTAATAGAGAGTTTCGATGATACACAAAATAGGGATGCGGAAGGAAAAATTATTGTCGTGGGTGGTGGAAAGCATGGTCAGGGGCGCCAGCAGAAGGTCCGTATATTTGGCAAAAGGAGTGCCCATATAGTTGGAGATTCCGATTATGGTTTGTCCGGTTTCTTTTATTTTTTCCGCAATATTGATAATATCCTTGTTGATGCCGGTTTGAGAGATCAAAAGGGCGATATCCCCCTCCTTAAGACGGGCGGCGGCCAAAAGCTGGTAGTGGAGATCCTCGGAAAAGGTGCTGTTAAGCCCCAGACGGAAGAAAAAATCGTGGGCTTCTCTGGCCAGTACCCCGGAGGTGCCTACGCCGAAAATGTAGATGTGACCGGCATTTAGAAGCAGGGACGCCACATCCTGAATGAGGGAGTATTTCATGGTTTCTAAAGATTCTTCCAGGGCGGCGATGTTGGAAAGAACTACCTGCCGGTAGGTGTTGGTTCCTTCCGGCTCTTTGGAGCCGGGGACATGCTTCCAGGCGCCTGCGGGATTTAAAAGCTCGGAGGCCAGGGCAAGCTTAAACTCCCGAAAACCCGAATATCCCAGCTTTTTAACCGCTGCAATGATGGTGGAAGAGGCAATGCCGATATTTTCGCTTACATCTGCAATGGCCATGTGGATGACCTGATCCCGGTTGGCCAGGACATAATCGGCGAACAGGCCTTCGCTGTAGCTGAGACTGGCATATTGATTGGAAATTTGGGTTAAAACACTCTTCATAAATCCATCTCCTCAATTATTTGATATCCGAATTTTGTTCGGAAAAGTCGCAATAACGTTTCTATTGAAGATACAATTATTCTACCATATAATGTATTTAAAATAAATGTCTTACAAAAAAGAAATGAAATCCGGCCGGAATTCTACACTTTTGTCACAAATTTGTTTAGGAGAAATATGATATGGCTGATAAAAAGAATGTACTTTTGATAACGGTGGACCAATGGGCAGGGGCATATTTAGGATGCGCCGGGAACCGGGAAATTCTGACTCCCAGCCTGGACGAGCTGGCCCGCTATGGAATCCGCTATACCAACGCCATCAGCACCACGCCGGTGTGCATCCCGGCAAGGCGGGAGATGATGCTGGGAGTTACCAGCAAGACCCATGGGGATCGGGTCTTTTGCGAAACTCTTACCATGCCTTCGGACATCCCTTCTATGGCCCAGGTATTTCGGGATAATGGCTACCAGGCTTATGGAGTGGGAAAACTCCATGTCTTTCCCCAGAGAGACCGGATTGGCTTTGACGATGTGATTCTTCACGAGGAAGGACGTCACAAGGCGGGGATGGTTCAGGATGACTATGAGAGGTTTTTAGCAAGAAACGGACATGCCGGAGAGGAAATGGCCCATGGCATGTGCAACAACAACTATTTTTACCGCCCCTTCCACCTGGATGAGACTATGACTCCCACCAATTGGGCTACCAGGGAAATGTGTGAGACCATTTTAAGGAGAGATCCCAGCCGCCCGGCTTTCTGGTATCTGTCCTACGCGGCTCCCCACCCGCCTCTGGCTCCGCCGAAAGAGTATCTGAAATTCTATGACAATGCAGAATTTACAGACCCGCCGGTGGGAGAGTGGACCAAAAAAGATCCATCAGAGCTTCCCTTTGGCTTCCAGTATTATAAGAATCTCTATAGATGGTTTGACAGCAAGGAACGCCGGGACATTGCAAAGAAGGCTTACTATGCTACCTGTACTTACATTGACCACCAGATCCGCCTGGTGGTGGGAACATTAAGGGAACAGGGCCTTTTGGAAGATACCATTATCCTATTTACTGCGGATCACGGCGAGATGTTGGGAACCCACGGCCTTTTTGGTAAATTCCTGATGTATGAAAACTCAGTAAAGATTCCCTTTATTTTATCTCCGCCGGCAGATTGTAATATGGTATGCAACCGGGAGGATGATCGGATTGTGGAGTTAAGGGATGTAATGCCCACCCTTCTTACCCTGGCAGGGATCCCGGTTCCGGATTATGTGGAGGGAACTTCTCTCACAGAGGATTATGAGAGAGAATATTCTTACGGAGAGCTTTGGGAGGACGACAGGGCAACCAGAATGATCCGCACCAAGACCCGGAAACTGATTTATTACCCGGTAGGCAATCTGACTCAGCTTTTTGATTTGGAAAAGGATCCCTTGGAGCTGACAGATGTGGCGAAAGATCCGGCCTATTCCAGGGATTTGGAAGAATTAACGGAAAAATTGATTTCTCATCTCTACGGCTCTGATGAGAATCTTTTGGAAAATGGAAAATTAAAAGGACTGCCTCAGAAAACGTATGATTTTTCAGCCAGCCTTCAGGATGGAAACAAGCTGTTTCAGGGAAGAGACATGCTGCTGCAGAGAGGAATCCGATAGAATCAATTTTAGAAGGTTTAGAAAGGGGACTATTTTATGAAAAAGAATATGAGAAATATAACGGCATTGTTACTGACAGTTAGTTTGGCAGGAGCAGCTCTTTCGGGATGCGAAGCCAAAGAAGAAGCTTACCCTGACGGGAATATTAACGTCATCGTCTCTGCTTCCGCCGGAGGCGATACCGATACTTATGCAAGGATATTATCTACCTACCTGGAGGACGAGTTAGGAGTTACTCTTTCCATTGTCAACAAGGGAAGCGCCATTGAGGGGACCAGAGAAGTTTATAACGCAGAGCCGGATGGCTATACGGTAGAGTTTTTCCATGCCTCTTCTCTCCTTACGAAAATCGTGGGAACCACAGACATAGGAGGGCTGGATCAGACCATCTGCACCATTCCGGTGGTGGATACCACTCAAACTCTGGTAATTCCGGCGGCAAAGTATCAGGATATTGATGACTTTGTACAGCGGGCCCTATCAGGGGAAGAAATTATCGCAAGTGTGAATCAGGGATCTTATGCCCACTTGGCCTGCGCCCTGTTTGAGGGCGAGATCGGGGCGAATTTCAAGTACGTAGATTCCCAGAACGCAGCAGAGCGGATCACCGATATGCTGGCGGGCCGCATTGACATTTTCTTTGCGCCTTATGGAACAATCCAGCAGTATGTGGAGTCGGGAGACTTTATTTCCCTGGGAATTATGTCAGATGAGCGCAATGAATTCCTGCCGGATGTGCCCACTTTAAAGGAACAGGGCTACGACATTACGATGGATAAGTATTTCTACTTTGCATTTCCGCCCAAAACCGATCCTCAGATTGTCAACACATTTGCAGCGGCAGTGGAAAAAGCAGTGGCGAACCCGGAGTGCAAGGAAAAGTTCGCAACCTACAGCATTGTTCCGGAGTACAATTCCCCTGAAAAATCGGTAGAAATTTTGAAAGCAGCAGAAAGCTCTTACGGGCAGTATAAGGACGTGCTTTCCGGACAGTAAACCTGCATGCGCCCGGCGGGCAGATGCACCATCATCCATGAAAGTCTGACGGCGCACTTGGCATACCTGAATGCACGCCGCCTAACCGGCGGCGGACTTCCGTAGCAAAGAAAGGATAAAGATGAATAAGGATAAGTTGAGAAAAGCCCTTCCGTCAGTGGTATATTTAATCATTGCCGCCATTTTTTACTGGCAGACCTTTTCCATCCGCCAGTCCACCAGCGGCAGTATTGGCGCTATCACTCCCCGCACAGTGCCCAGATTTATTATCCTGTGCTTTACATTCTGTGCAGTGTTAAATTTGTATCATGATCTGAAAAAAGATGGAGAAGAAGCTCCCTATATTCAGGTTCCCATAAAGTATCTGGCAGCCGGTCTGGCATTTTTATTTATTGCCCTGTCCGTGAAAACCCTGGGGTTTGTTCTCTGCGGTATAGTATTTTTGTTTGTACTATTTATGGTGCTGGATGATCAGCCGCCTACCAAAAAGAGGGTGGCGTTAAACTTTTTGATGGCAGCCGGATTTTCCATAGTTTTATGTTATGGATTCCGATACGGTTTAAACGTAAGGATTCCGCTGTATCCCAGACTGTAGGAGGAAGGTAAATGCGAAGCATTTTCAGGATACCTTCCGACGATATGGCAGGCGACGCAGGGCGTCGCCTGCCGATACATGTGTGCCCGGTGGGCACACGTTCTAACGGGTGAAAGTCCCCAATCCGCCCGGCAGTGGGAAGGATACAGCCGAAGCCAAGGGTGTCCACCGTGAGGTGGAATCTGAAGAAAGGATTAGGCAAAACTCTGGCTTACTACATTCGAGGCTAAATGCAGGGATAAGATTGCATGACAAATCGAAGTCCAATAGCTGCACAGGACTGTATTTAGTAATTATGGAGCGAGTATAAGAGGGAAAGAGCGTGTGAGTACCCGGGGAGGTCTCGTGGACGCATTCAGTGCAATAAAATATTTGCGGAAGCGGTTGAAACAAGATTTATCACGAGAAGTCAGCAGAGGTCATAGTACCACTACGGTTGCAAACGTGGTGGGAAGGACTGAACTTTAGGAGATGTGAGTAAATGAATGTAACCAAAGATGGGTTTAAGGACAGACAACTTCATATGGAAGACTATCTGCAAAGGGTATCTGCGGAACAGAAAGAGTATGCAGAAGTGTCCGTCTATCAGCGGATTACGGAAAACAACGACATCATCACGGACTTTTGGACGAACAATCTACTGGAACTGATTTTACGGAAAGACAACTTAAACAAGGCATATAAGAAAGTAAAATCAAACAAAGGCAAAGGCGGGATTGACGGGATGCAGGTGGATGAACTTCTGCCCTACCTGAAAGAAAACCAGAGCGAAATAATCCAGAAGATAAGGGAAGGAAAATATAAACCAAACCCAGTCCGCAGGGTAGAAATACCCAAGGAAGAGAAAGGCAAGGTCAGGAAATTAGGAATACCAACCGTTGTAGACCGTCTGATTCAGCAGGCGGTTACCCAGGAACTGACGCCGCTGTTTGAACCGCAGTTTTCGGAAAACAGTTATGGGTTCAGACCGGAAAGAGGCCAGCATGACGCACTAAAAGCCTGTAAGAGGAACGCAGACGAAGGCTATGTGTATGTGGTGAGCATGGATTTAGAGAAATTCTTTGATACGGTAAACCACAGCAAACTCATAGAGGTACTGTCACAGACAGTCAAGGATGGACGTGTGGTATCGCTGATACACAAATACCTGAATGCAGGAGTATTGCAGAACGGATTCTTTGAGAAGACGGAGGAAGGCGTGCCGCAGGGCGGACCGTTAAGTCCATTGTGTGGGAATGTGATGCTGAATGAACTGGATAAGGAACTGGAACGCAGGGGACACCGATTCGTAAGATATGCGGACGATGCGCTGATATTCTGCAAAAGCAGGAAAAGTGCGGAGAGGACGCTGAAAAAAATCATCCCATTTATAGAGGGAGAACTATTCCTAAAAGTGAACCGGGCTAAGACTACAGTAACCCATGTCAGCAAAATAAAGTACCTGGGATATGCATTTTACAGGAACAGAGGGAAGTGCAGATTCCGGGTACACCCTAAGAGCGCCAAAAAGATGAAAGGCAGGCTAAGGGAGATAACCCAGAAGAGCAAAGGGTGGAGTAACGACTACCGGCGACAGAAACTTGCGGAGTATGTCAGAGGGTGGATAAATTACTACAAACTTGCAGACATGAAAGGACTGATGTCGGAGACGGATGAATGGCTCCGGCGCAGGATACGGGCAATGTATTGGAAACAATGGAAAAAGGTGAAGACGAAGTACCGAAACCTAAGAGCGTTAAAGCTTGAAGAATGGCAGGTGCATCAGATAGCCAACAGCCGGAAGGGTTACTGGAGGACAGCGCAGATACTAAGCGTAGCCCTCACCAACAAAATAATAGCCAGGCTGGGATATATCTCCATGCTTGACTATTATCTGAAAGTAACGTGAAAACTATTGAACCGCTGTATACTGAACGGTACGTACAGTGGTGTGGGAGGTCGGCTACTCAACTAGTGGGTAGCCTCCTACCCGATTTGTATATACAAATGCCCTGCTTGCCAAGTAGCGCAACTGCTGATTCTCAAGCGTTATTGCTGATCATTTTCCTCCTGCTGTTTCATCAAAGTGGCATAACGAAGGAGTTGTTTCCGGGACGAAACTCCCAGTTTGTTGTAGATATTCTTGTTGTGAAACTTTAATGTATTTTCTGTAACTCCTAAGATCGCAATGATCTCTTTTGCGTTTTTCCCCTCAAGATACAGATCAAAGACCTTTCTTTCTGTTGGAGTAAGTTGACTAATCCCTTCCAAAAAATATTGAAAATCGTCGGGATCGATCTCTTGTTTTCTGGAATAGGCAAGTCGGGCAATTTCTGCCTGCGCGGACCCAAGATCACTGCTGGTCTGTTCCAGTTTGCTTTGCAGCCGTTCTTGTCTGCTCTCAGCTTCCAGTCGCTCCTGGTTCAAAGCGGATAAAGCTGCCTCGTGTTCTCGGTCCTGTTCTGCGAGGAAAGCAAAGAGGTCCTCAATCTCCAAAACATGAGACTCGCTCTGCGTCCGGTCTGTGTTAGTTTTAATCTGTTCCAAGTCTTTTAATATGGGTGCAACATATTTTTTGCTGCCCCAAAGAATGGAGACCAAAATGGCAAAAGAAGCGATAAACAAGAATGCGGCAATTTTGAGCCGCACCGTCTGCACAAGCGCCTGATATTCTGTGGCAGGGAGCATGGCAGCAACCATATGGGCAGTAGTCCCTATTGTTAGTTCCTGGGTCTTACCAACAAATTCAGTGTCTCCGCTATGGAAGGTAGTCAGGCTTGATCCGTTCTCAACAGAAAAAGAATTTTCAATTGGTGGGAAATAACCAGATTGATTCCCGGCGATCTGCCCTACATAACAATCCGAATCTTCCGTCAGCAAAGCGCAAAAGATATGTGCTTGGCTGCTTCCCATCGTCTTATGGGAAAGCGAAAAATACAGACTGCTGATCTCAAAGCCGCACACACCAATCGTGTTGCCACCAGAATCTAAAACAGGTATACAGAGAAAGCGCACACTTTCCCATGTGTCAGGCAGTTTATAAACGGATGTAAGAAAGAAGGCACCGGAGATGCTCTCGCTTTTGCCGGACATCTCTCCGTCGATTTCCGGGAATAACCCCTCTTGTGTTTCCAACTGCCATGTACTATGGAGATTGATGTTTTTTTCTCGTGCGACAGTAGAAAATCCACGAAAAAGACAAACATCATTATGAATTGTGTTTTCCGCATAAAGATTTGCAAACTTTAGATACAGCCCATTATAGCTTTTATCAGGCAGTGCATCGTTGACCGTTGTTTTCAAAAAGCAAAATGCTCCGCTGCAAGGTGCAAGTTTCATATTGCTGCTGACGATATCAAAGAGCCTGTTTTGCATGGACTCCAGTGCGTCAGGAGTATTGCGAAGTTCGTTGAAGGTAATCCCAGCATCTGAAAGTTCGTCTTTGACTGCCGCTGTTATCTGTTGGGAAAAGGCAAGCACATAGGCTGCCTGATCATTGCTTTGATGCTCTATGGAGTTTACAGAGTTCTCAAGTTGATTGCTTAAAGCCCGCTCAATTTCATATCCAATAGAATCGATTGCACCGAAAAGGAACAATAGCATAGCAATCAAGAACGCAAAAAAGAGCATTATGGTAAAAAGATAGAGCATCAGGCGGCGGCGCATGGAAACGCTCTGCGTCTGAGCCGCCTCCAGTACGGATCTGATTTCTTTTAGGCGTAGTATCATGGTTTTCCCCCTTTTGTGTCACCGCTCTACGGCCTCCTGAATTTCCGAAAGCGAAGAGTCAAGGAGTTCTGACATCACTGTCTCCGGGTCATCCCCGCGCTCTATGCGGCTGATATAGTCCCGGTGGGCAGCAGACAATATGCTCTTTGCGGTCTCCTCAAACCTGGATTGCGCTTCGCCGGAAGCGTCATACAGCGGCAAAGGGCAAAAGGAGTAGGAGCCATACATTTGGTCCACCGCACTATAGAGCATATGGGATTTCTCATTCTCAATCATATCTATATTTGAAAACAGAGCAGAAAAGGCATTTTCCGTAACCGGCAAATAGCCGGAAGCAATCACAAAGTCCAGATTGTGTTCTTTCTGCGTGATCCATTTTCCAAAAATGGCGGCGGCCCTATTTTTTCGCTCGTCCTCACTTTTCATGGAAAACAAACCAGTTCCCCTTTGTATAACCACTGGCGAGGCATCAGAAAAGGTGGGGTAGGGATATACCGCTGTTTCAATTTCTTCGGTGGTATTGTCCTGGTAGGTCACATAGTCCCTCAGATACAACATCCCTGCTGTGGAACCGATATTGCTGATAACCTCGGCTGTTTTCCAGCGGTCGGAAGCATAACCGTCACCAGTACAAAGTCCTCCATGGATCGCCGCACGGGCCATTGGCAGATAAGCTTGTTCAAATTCTGCACTGCACAGGTCCGGCTTTCCATTCCGAATGAACTGTCCGCCCAGCCCGGAGACATTGACCAGGAAGTAGTGATAGAAGTCGTTAATTTGGAACATCTCTGCGCCGCCTGACCAATCGTAGTATTGGCAGCACAGAGCAAAGAGAGATTCAAAATGGAGAAGCTCTTCTTCCGATACTCCTGTGTCAGCGGCAAAGCGGTCAAATATCGTCTTGTTTAAGAATAACAGTTCTGTTGATTTGGCGATGGGCAGCATAACCAGCCGTCCATCTATAACGCCTTCTGCCAGAAACTCATCCACATAAGCAGAGCGTTCTTCCTCTGAAAGATAACCGCTCCAATCCAAGAGCCGGTCAAGCCCAATCTCTTCCGCCACCCTCGGATAGGCCGTGAACAGATCCGGCATGGGAACCGCCCCCGGTTCGTTATTGGCAGAGGCAATCAGCGCATCGTCAATAGCGGTAGAATTTGTGACGGAGACAACAGAAATAACAATACCGCTTTCTTTCCCCTTCGTTTGGTTAAACTCATCGATCATTACATTGAGCGGCGATTCTGTCTGACTTCCATAGACGTGCCACATCGTCAATGTGATGGGATCGTTTGTAACCTTATTTCCACAGCCGGTCATGCCCACCAGCAGTATGATGGTGAGAAAGAAAATACATAATTTTTTCATTTTGGTGTCCTCCTATACCCTGCATGGTCCTCACCAGCCTCTGTCCTAAAGTGCGTCAATGACAGCGGAGAGATAGCTGGAAGAAACGGAACCGTAAATAAAATTGTCTACCAGACCATCCTTCTTGGCCTGCCGCACCCTGTCCGCCAGCTTTTTCTCTGTGTTTTCATCCACCACCAGCACGATCTTGCAATCTGGCTGAGCCTTTTTCAGAGCGTTTCGGATTTTTAGCCGCTCCTCCAGTGTCCAGGATGTGTATACGGTAACTTCCATAATCAGAACATTTGCAAGCACAGCATCACATAGCGACAGAGTTTTGTCCGGGCTTTCGCTCATGACTGGTTCCAGATCGGAATCAAAGTTGCGTAAGGCTTCGGCTACTGCGTCCGCAAACAGGACATTCTGCATATCAATCACGATTCTTCGCATAAGGCGGCCTCCCATCAATCATTTTGAATCCCTTGATGATACCAGTATAGCGAAGAAGACATTTTCACGCACTGTCCCTGAGTACAGTTTTTTGAAGTTTTCTCAAAAAAATTTCCCGGCTTCATTGAAACCGGGAAATAAAGCTGTGTGCTCTGTTATTTGGTTATGTCAAAGTCCAGATCCTCCGGGAGGCTCGGAATAATAAATTTTTTGCCTGTAACTGCTATGGCAAGGCGGGTCTTGTTGGCATAGCCTGTTTTTTGCAGGATGTTGGAAACATGATATTTCACGGTCCTCTCTGTGATAGAAAGAGTCTGGGCGATTTCGCTGTATTCCAGACCATCACATACAAGGCGCAGTACCTGGATTTCTTTTGCAGTCAGATCGGTGCTGCTTACAAGACCTAATTTCACTTGTGGCGTTTCATGGGGAAAGAGATGTTCTCCTGCCATTGTGCGGTCAATGACATCAATCAGGTCTTCGGGACTTAAATCTTTGTACCAAAAGCTGTCAACCTTTGCGGCTTTGGCTCTTTCTAAAAAACCGACCTCGACCATTGATGTGACAACGATGATCTTTATGTTTGGGAACGCCACTTTGATCTCGGCGGCGGCTTCGATGCCATCCTTGTTTCCAGCAGTACAGACATCCATCAAGATTAGGTCGATCATCTGACGCTTGCAATAGGCAAGCGCGACATCCGCGCCGCTTATACTGGCTGCCAGGGCATATTTTTCACTGTCGGAGATCATTCTCTCCATATATTTGCGGGGCATCCGCTGATCCTCTACAATTAACACCTGTTTCACTCTGCCGCCTCCTTTTCTACGGGCATGACGATTATCAGCGCAAAGGCTGGTGAGCACTGTATTTCCATCGTACCTCCTAAGTTCGTAACATAGCGGTGAAGGTTGAGTAACCCGCCCTTCGGCACAATGACGCTTTCAGGGGGCTTTCCGTTATTTGTGATACGCAGGGAAATGTTGTTTCCGTCCTGCCGGGCGGTGACATAAAGGGCCGTTGCATCCGCATGGCGGACGCTGTTGGTCAGACATTCCCGCATGGCGATCACAAATATGCGATATATTTCCTCCTGCTTCGGAAATTCGCCAGCCATTTCTACCTTTACGCCGATGGTACTGGCATCCCACAAAAATTCCGCAAACTCCCCGCGCTCCTGGGGGTATTCATTGTCATTTTTAATGGTCCTGATTGCTTTTTGAAACAATAGAAGGCTGTCTGCGGCCTCCTGGGATACCTGCTCTTGCTGCAAAATCTTCCGCATAGCAATGATCCCCGCCCCCATCTGGTCATGCAGTTTGGTTTTTGCCGACAGGACTTCCGTTTCCTTTGTCAATGTCAGTACATTATCCGAAAGAATCTTTAAGTCACGGGAGAATTTTTTGAGCTGCTCAGTCTGTTCCTTGAGTCTCAGTCCCTTTTCGTAAAGTTCAGTCACATCTGAGAAGATCGCCTCTGTGTAAACTGTGCTGTCTGGTACCGTTATCTCCGTCTGGGAGTAGCGCCAAGCCTTACCATCGGGGAACAGATAGGTTTGCTCTTCATCCGGGAGCCTTACAACACCGCTTTTCTTATCACACTCTGTAAGTGCCTGCCGCAATTCATCGAAGTGCTGGAGATCGCTTTGCGCCAGTATGTAGAACAAGCGGTGCATTTGTAGATTGCACAGTTTGAACTCACCCGATGGGGTGAAATAGCAGATCGCGTTGGGCAACATATCGATTGCCTGCTTCACGGAATTGTGGCTAAGTGTCCGGCCTTTCCGATGGATCAACACAGCGGTTTGACCAAGGAGCAAAGTACCCACCATGCCAGCGATGCACCACAGCGACCACATTGGAAATGGCAGCAAAGGATTGATAGGAAGTCCATCGGCCTTTTTGTCAAAGGCATCCCCGGCAATGCACAGCAGGATCAGCAAAGCGATAAATACTCCGGCGTTCAGAAGCCTGCACCGTCTGCTCCCACCTCGGTCAGGGGATGCAAGAAAAAGAAACACATCCAATATCAAAGAAAAGAACAGGCAGATCATCCATACGGACTGTTCCATTTCGGAGGATAAATAGAATGTTGTCACGTTTGTCCACCCGCCTTTCCGATGCGGAGGATAAAGCGCCATACGCCATCCTCAAAGGAGCAGCTTTCACAGGTATCCCGAAAATCTGCAAGGGAGCTTTCGCATTCCACCTCCAGACGGAGGATGATCGAATCTGCAAGAATACGCGCTTTCAACCAAACAAAGCTCATATCATCTATAGCGGTCTCCATCACCTTCTCAAAAAAGTCGTAGAACAGGATTGCGTCCTGGGTAAAGATTTTGCTGCCCTTCGGAATGTCTGCTTCACATTCGACCCCCATCAGTTTCAAATTTGAAAAGGATTCCTCCATGCAAAGGGCCAGTTCTGTGGTATCGATGGTTTCCGTTTTTTCACGGATAAAGATCAGGTTGCCTCTGCGTTTTATGTAAGCGCCGATTACAGTAATCTTCGCAAGCAGACTGCGGCGCTTTTCCGGATTTTCTTCTTCGTCATATAGATAAAACAGATCATTCAATAAATCGATCTGATGAGCGGTTTCTTCCTGTAAAAGGTCATAGAGCCGATTCTTTTCCCGCAAGGTGTGGATCTCCAGCTTGATACGATAATTTTCCTGTTCCAGATGGGTGCTTTCTGCAATGGTCTCCTTGTTTTCTTCCAATTTTTCAAGCAGGGCAGTAATATCTGTTATATCTTCCTGCCAATACACATCACCGCCTTCAATCGGGTAACTTTTTAGCAGGGTATGTTTATCAAGATTAACTGCGCCCTCCTTTGCCGCACACATGATTCGTTCAGAAAGTATAGGTGAATTTGCGGAGGCGTAGCGGACCTTATGGTCGTTATCGGCAATCTGGGCACCGAAGGTTCCGGCCTTAAACAGCTCGTCATAGCCAGTATTGGTCTGGATCAATCCGCACTGGATACAGCTTTCCAGTATGGCGGTAAACATCAGGCACTGCACCGCTGTAATATCTCCGCCTATCACTTGCATCCACCTGGCTCCGCTGGCGTAGATAAAGGCATATAGAATTGAGAAGGACAGCAGAAGCGCCGGTAAGTATTTTCTCCTTTGCGCCAAACGGCATTTGATGAGCATGATCACAAAGGCGGCCAGCGCACAGATGATCTCCCACCCGATAACAAAATAATATCCGTACTCGTATCCGTTATCCGTATCGCTCCAAACCGTTCCGGCCGGGAAGGAGAAAACAAGCTGATGGAGATCGTTTGTCAGTACCAGCAGCAGAAAGAACAGGGTGGGAAGATAGAGCAGTCTTGTCCATTTCGGCAGATGGTAGCTTTCCGGCTTACCTAGCGACATGGAAACAAACACGGAAAGCAGAGGTATGAACAGCATAGGACAATAGTACCAATACCATAGATGCCGGATCGCATCAGGAGCGACCACAAAAAAATATTTTATTGACCGTATAACAAACCAGAAGACGGTCAGACATGAAACGCCGACCATATAGCGGCGCACCTGTGTTTGTAAAATGCGATGGCTGACAGAGAGACCCCAGCCAATGTACAGACTGATATAAAGGATCGTGCGGACCAAACCCAGCGGTACGGGAAAAACATCAAACTTTCCCAAAACGCGGGCAGAGATAGCACAGACGATCAGCACAGCTACCAGGACTCCCGTTCTTTGATTCTGCTTAGTCATGCGTGGACACCTCCCCGCGAAATACAACTCTCATCACCGTATCTTCCTTGGTATCTCATTTACAGCATTTCCAGTCTTAGCCTTGAAAGAAACCTGATTTTTTGTTTCCCCTACCCATTTTTCGGTTCGGGGTGGCAAGAAAATCAGATTTTTTCTTTTCAACCCTACCCTTTCGGGGGTTTGGGGTGGGGACAAAAGTGTGGAAATTGCTTAAATTATGGGTGCAGGCAATGCCGAAGGAGGGTATGGGCTTTGTCTTCAATTAAACGCCTCTGGCTACGCTGCCAACAAACAGAGGCCGCTCTCCTTTGATTCCTATTATACCATATAACCATGACTTAATCGAGGGTCAAAGAAAAGAAAGGAGGGATTTGATGGCGCTTGCCCATAAAACAGCACGCTACAAGGTGATCGCCGACTCGGGAGGAAATCGGTACAGCTTCTTTTGTGACATCACAGGTGCTTTGTTGCATACGACCGATTCTATCCAAGCAGAGACACAGGAGCAGGAATTGGAGACCGCATGGGAAGACGCACGGAAATATTTTAACCGATGCCACAAGTGCGGAAAATGGGTATCAAATGCCATGTATAACGCTGATGTGGCGGAATGTGTGGAATGTGCGCCGTGGGAAGATCCGCCTCGTTACTGCTCCCACTGCGGCAAAGAGATCACCTCCGCAGAAATATTTTGTCCACGCTGCGGCAAACGGCTTCAATATGGAGGAGAAGGATTATAAGATGACACGGCAGCAAATTGAGCAGATCCGTCTGGAAAGCATGAAGCAATATGGATTTGGGCCAGAAGCTATGAAGCAGCTTAAAGTCTGCGCTAATTGCGGCGCAACCGTCTCTGCGGAGCAGCAAACTTGTGAAGAATGCGGCAGTGGACTTCCCCAGGAAACTCTTTACCAGTTCTACCTTAATTTACACCACTGCTGTCCAGTATGCGAAACTGTGCTTTCGGACAACGCGATCTTTTGCCCCAATTGTGGGACAATGCTCACAACAAAGCGCAAAGAAATGAAGGATTTTAATCGTCAGTAAAGAGAAATAAATCACGAAAGGAAGGATGTAACTATGGGACTTATTAAAGCGGCATTAGGCTCTGCAGGCGGCGTGATGGCCGATCAGTGGAAGGAGTATTTCTACTGTGAGGCGATCCCCGCTACCGTGCTGGCGGTCAAGGGGCGGAAACGGGCCTCCGGGCGCTCCAGCAACACCAAAGGCAGCGACAACATTATCACCAGCGGCTCCGTGATCGCCGTGGCCGACGGCCAGTGCATGATGATCGTGGAGCAGGGCAAGGTGGTGGAGGTATGCGCCGAACCCGGCGAATTTACCTTCGACGCCTCCACGGAACCCAGCATCTTTTCGGGCGACCTGGGGGAGAGTATCGGGCAGGTGTTCCAGAATATCGGCAAGCGTTTTACCTTTGGCGGCGAGGCCCCCAAGGACCAGAGGGTGTATTACTTCAACACCAAGGAGATCATAGGCAACAAGTACGGTACACCCTCCCCGGTTCCTTTCCGGGTGGTGGACCAGCGGGCAGGGATCGACATCGACATTGCTATCCGCTGTTTCGGGGAGTATTCCTACCGGGTGGCAAATCCCCTGCTGTTCTATACCAATGTCTGCGGCAATGTGGAAGCGGATTTTGACCGCGGAACCATTGACGGCCAGCTGAAAACCGAGTTGCTGACCGCGCTGCAGCCCGCCTTCGCAAAGATCAGCGATATGGGCATTCGATACTCTGCCCTTCCAGGCCACACCACAGAGCTGGCAGATGCTTTGAACCAGGAACTGTCCGCAAAGTGGCGGGATCTTCGGGGTCTTGAGATCGTATCCTTCGGCGTTTCCAGCGTCAAGGCCAACGAGGAAGACGAAAAGATGATCAAGGAGCTGCAGCGCAATACGGCCTTTATGGACCCCACCCGCGCGGCGGCGCATCTTGTCGGCGCACAGGCCGGCGCCATGCAGGCGGCAGCCGCCAACCCCAATGCCGGTCCCGCTATGGCTTTCATGGGCATGGGGATGGCCGGTCAGGCCGGCGGCATGAACGCCCAAAGCCTCTTCCAGATGGGTCAGCAGCAATCGGTACAGCAACCCGCTCCGGCGGCTCCTGCCATGGAGGGATGGGCGTGTTCCTGCGGGCAGACCGGAAATACCGGCAAGTTCTGTGCGGGATGCGGCGCACCCAAGCCCGTCCCTAAACCCGCAGGGGATAGCTGGACCTGCTCCTGCGGGGCCACAGCCACCGGAAAATTCTGCCCGGAGTGCGGGAAACCCAAGCCTGCGGATACAAACGGCTGGACCTGCTCCTGCGGAGCGGTGAACAAAGGAAAGTTCTGTGCCGAGTGTGGCAAGCCTAAGCCTGCCGGCGTACCGCAGTACAAGTGCGACAAGTGCGGCTGGGAGCCGGACGACCCCGCCCATCCGCCCAAGTTCTGCCCGGAGTGCGGAGATCCCTTTGATGACGGAGACATCCAGGGATGAGACGAGGCAGAAAAGCCGTAGTCTGACCCTACGACTGCTGGACGAACAGACATAACACTTAAAACGATCAACAAAACATAAACAGGAGGATATTACACATGAAAGGTCAAAAATTTTTGAAGGTCACTTCCATTCTCATGATTATCGGCGGCGTCATCGGTGTCATCGCGGGCATCATCGCCATTCTCGGCATCAGCGCCTTGGCGGCGCTCGTGGAGACTGGCGAAGGTACCGGCCTGCTCTATGCCAGTTCCATTATTGTAACGCTGGCATCTGTCATTCAGTTTATCGCGGGCATTAAGGGCATCGGTGCCTGCAATGCGCCGCAGAAAGCGGCAGCCTGCATCAAGTGGGGCATCATCATTGCCGTTTTGAGCATCATCTCTATGATCATCGGTCTTGTCGCAGGGGGAGAGTTCAGCTTTACCAGCCTGATCCTGAATTTGCTTGTGCCCGGCCTGTATATCTATGGCGCCATCCAGACGAAGAATGGCCCCCTGGAGTAAACACCATAAAGGAAAGAGGTGGCGTACACCGAGGAGGTAGATTATTATGGCACTGTTCGGAAAACTGTTTGAGAAAAAGGAATGCGCCATCTGCGGCGGCGAGATCGGGCTGTTGGGCAACCGGAAGCTGGAGGATGGGAACTGCTGTAAGAACTGCGCGGCAAAGCTCTCCCCCTGGTTCAGTGACCGGAGGCAGAGCACCGTAGAGGAGATCAAAGAGCAGCTGGCTTACCGGGAAGCCAACCAGGAGAAAGTGGCGGCGTTCCGGGTGACCCGCACATTGGGAGAGGGCATGAAAGTCCTGCTGGACGAGGATGACGGGAGATTCATGGTCACATCCGCCCGGAACTGGCAGGAGGCCAACCCGGATGTACTGTCCTTCTCCGATGTGACTGGCTGCAAGCTGGACATTGACGAGAGCAAGACAGAGATCCAGTATAAGGATGCGGAGGGGAAACGGCAGAGCTTTTCCCCCAGACGCTACGCTTTTTCTTATGATTTCTACATTGTAATTAATGTCAACAACCCATACTTTAATGAAATCCGCTTCAAGCTGAACGGTTCTTCTGTTGACAATGATGAGGAAACCCTTTTGGACGGGCCGGATGCACAGCCCTGTGTCAAGGGCAGCGGTCTCCGCACCGGAGGTGCGGGGCCAATCCGCCCCGGTATTCCTGGAGGCTCCCGCCCTGGCGCACGGCCCTTCATGGGCGGTTCCCGGACATCCAATGCGGATGAGGTCCGTTCCAGTATGGAGTACCGGCAGTATGAGGAAATGGGACGCGAGATCCGGGATGCATTGCTCCAGGTTCGGGAGCAGGTAAGGAATGAAGCGGTCGTAGCCGCAGCTCCTAAGACGGCGCTGACCTGTCCGTTCTGTGGAGCCACCACCACACCAGATGCCAGCGGCTGCTGTGAATTTTGCGGCGGCGCTGTCAATGGATAGAACAAATACACAACACAAAGGAGCATGATGATGAAAAAATTAAGCAAGACTTTGGCGCTTCTTTTGGCGCTCACGATGGTTCTGTGTTTGGCCGCCTGTGGAGGCAGCAAGGACGCCCTCTCCGGCACATGGTCGGCCGACCTGGGTGATGACGGCGTTATCACATGGACGTTCGATGGGAAAGGCAAATGCACCATGGAGAATTCCTACATGAAACAAAAGGGCACCTATACCATTGACGGCGACCAGCTTACGGTAACGCTGGAGAGCTGGAGCGATCCGTCTACCTACACGTTCTCTGTGGATGGCAGCAGCCTCACCATGAACGAAAATTCCGGCTACGGTATCAGCGGAACCTTCGCAAAAAAATAGCAGCTTTGTGTTCCGCAAATTTTGGAGGGAAATATGAAACGAACAAAGACCAAACTTTTGTGCCTGCTTCTTGCGGCGCTGATGCTGCTCGGTCTCACCGCCTGTGGTAAAGATAAGGAATCGACAGATAAGGAGTTGGCAGACTCCAATTTGCTCAAGCTCGGCGATTATGAGCTGCTCTATAAGGGCGCGTGCATCATGGAGGATTCGGATGGAAACGACGCGGTCGTTCTGACGCTGGATTTTACGAACAACGGCGAGGACAGTCATTCTTATCTCTGGTCGATCTCCGAAACAGCCATGCAGAACGGTGTGGAGCTGGCGGTTGCCATCGTCTATTCCAATCCGGACTCCTATGATGCTACGGTGATCGAAGATCAATTTACGGATGTCGCGCCAGGTGCGACCCTTGAGATCCGCACAGCCTTTGTGCTGGCGGATACGACCAGCAAGGTCGAAGTGACCTTTGAGGAGGCGTTCGGCGACAAAAACGGTAAAATCACCGTCGATCCCTCCACACTCAGCCGGGAATCAGCTGGGAGCGGTACGGCGCAGTCTGCCGGGACCGGAGACGCGCTGCTCGACTGGTGGAATGGCGACTGGTACGGCTGGTGGGTCATGACTGGCTGTTCGGGCTATTATGAGAGCATGGAGGGCCAGTGGTGGGATGTCTGCGGTGTGATCGACATTGACACAGACTATACGGGTACTGTCACGCTATGGGACGAGAGCTACACCAGGGCGGAACCCATGGCCTCGGCGATGGTCAGCCTGAACGAGGCCGGAACTGGAGAACACGGCACGATGATGTCCGAGGGAGGCTGGTTTACGAACATTGCACTGGAACACGCAGACTGGATTGTTGACCCCGGGATCGTTGCCCCCGGTATGATGGAACGAGAAGACATAATCTGCATCGATGGCTGGTACGAAGACGGTGACGATGAATATCACTATGAGATCTATCTGCGTCCATGGGGACTCTATTGGGATGATGCAGGGGAGGACTTTCTGCCCCATTTCTACACCGACTGGTATCTGCCTCTGATTGAGGCGGGCAAGCCTATGCCGGACAGCATTGATTCAGACGCTCCGGAATCGAATTTGGGTGGAAACACAGCCGGAGGGGACGGCATCGTGACAGAAGAACAGGTACAAAAGGGCTATGTCTGGATGAACGATGTCAATAAAAATATTTTCGACACCACCTACGAGGAGGTTGTCGCTTACTTCGGCGTGGAAGGTGAGTTTGTCAAGGAAGAGTACAGCGACCACATGAAGGCAAACTACCGCTACTATAAGTGGATCTCTGCGGACAATGACTCGCATTTCATCTACGTCAATTTCAAGGAAGAGGAGACGGGCGTTTATGAGGTAAGCGGTTTCAACACCAGCGGCTTCTCCGGCAAGGAAGCCATCGCGAAGTATCTCGACATCGTGAAGGCAGAGGCCGCCGAAGAGAACAAGGCCGCCTCTGCGAACGCTGCGATGAAGGACTTCTCCGCGAAGGTTGCCATGTTTGCCCACGATGAGATCAACATAACAATCAAGACGACCGTTCCGGATAGCGGGTGGTCGTATGACGAGGGGAAGTGCTGTCTGGTGGAAAACGACGATCCCACCGCGTTCGGCGCAGGCAGCATCCGGTTTGAGGTCAGGAAAAAGCTGGAGGACTTCGACTTCTACAAGGAGAAGTTCGAAAACTATCAGGATATAGAAGACCGCGTGATTGGCGGCATCACCTTCCACGGCCGCACCTATAAGTACATCGGCTACGAATGGATTGAGTATATCGCGCAGATTGACGACACCCGCGCCCTTTCCATCGGCCTGCGGAATATGGACTGCGTCCAGGGAACGATGCCCGACATCATTCTCACCAACATGAAGTTCCAGTAGCGCGGGTCTTCGGCGGACGGCGGTATGTGTCCTGCGTCACTCCAAAAAGCGGCGGGAAAAAGCGGGTAACAATCATATGGGATCGGCTCCCGTCCCAATTGGGGCGGGAGCCGTATGGCTATTTTAGATGAGGAGGCACTACCGTGAAATTAACCCCGGGTTTTGCCGCGATAAGTATTCTGATGGGTATGCTGGGGCTTGCTGCCTGCGGACAGAACAGCAATCAGGCCGTGTATCAATATCCGGAAACCGCAGTCCTGTTTGATAATTTTCATATCCTGAAAACCGTATACACCTCGGGCGAAATGAAACTCTTGCGGGAAAAAACTGTACGGAGTGCGGGATCTCCAAACCACCGGACAACTTTAGCTGGACCTGCTCCTGCGGAGCGGAGAACAAGGGAAAGTTCTGCACCAAGTGCGGCAGACCGTTTTAATCTCTTTGGGGTTAATGAACTATGAAAAAGAAAAATGTGTGTAAAGTGATGATTATCGTGTCAGCCCTCTCGATGTTTTCCGGACTTTTCGGATGCAGCGGAAGCAAAAACTATACTGCCGATGAGGTTGTTTCGTTCTATACCTCTTATTCTGGCATGGAAAGATACCCCGTGTATTCTTTTGCACTGCGAAAGGAAGACGAGAACTGGCTCTTTTCTGCAAGCTGCTATGTGGGAAGCCGGAAGGAGCATTACGCATCGTTCAGTTCCGTCCAGATCCCGCCTGAAGATGCAGAAGGATTCCTTGAGATCATTCGTGAGGAAGGCGAGATAAAACGGCTCAGAAAATACCGTGAGCCGATACGCTTTTTTCACATATCCGATGCGCCGATGCACATCTCTGGAATGACATTCACTGATGGAAGCAGTATAGACAAAGAAACCGCGTTCGGTGATAAGACGCTCGATTATCTCTATGCGCTTGCCGACAGGCACTATGAGGCAGCTGAGAAAATTGAGATCAGGGCTGTTTCCGTCCACAGCAGCTGTATGGATCATTCCTCTTCCTATTCGTTTACCATCGAAAAAGAAGGAGATGATTGGTTCTTTTCATTCGATGCTGCGCTCAACCTCGATGGCGCTCACATGGAAGTGGAAAACCAGCGGATCGGAGAGAGCGATGCGGAGGAGATACTCCGCATCGTAAAGGAGCAGCAGCTCGTTACAAGAGTGAAAGAGTATGAAGAGCCGCCGGACAATGACATATTCGCCCTTGATGAAACCACATACCAGACGTCATTTGAGTTCGCGGACGGCAGCTCTATATATGCCCCGATCGATGCGGGTAATGAACTGATTGATGCGTTCTATCGTCTTGCGGGAGTGAGAATCTATCAAAGATAAGCTGACACTGCCGCACGAAAGGAAAAACGGTCAGGGCTGACAGGCCGGCGGCAACCGTTGAATAGATAGGAGTGAATACGAAAATGAACGACTTTAACCAGCTTGCGGCGTTATGCCACGGCAAGCATATCTACATACAGACCCATAATTTCCCAGACCCGGATGCCATTGCCTCCGCCTTCGGCTTACAGTGCCTTCTGGCCCAGCATGAAATCCCCTCTACCCTCTGCTACGATGGAAGGATCGACAAGTTGAGCGCGTCCAAGATGCTGGAGGCGTTCCAGATCCAGATGTTCCCCTATGAGCAGCTGCGTCCGGACATGGCCGAGGAAGACTATGTGATCTGTGTGGACGCGCAGAAGCACAGTGGGAATATCACGGATTTTGTTGGGGATGAGGTGGCCTGCATCGACCACCACCCCACTTTTGTGCCAATTGAATACCGCTACCAGGACATCCGCCCCACTGGGGCCTGCGCCACGATCATCGCCCAGTATTATAAACAGCTTCCGTGCCTGCCGGACAGGCACACGGCGACTGCCCTGCTCTATGGCCTGAAAATGGACACGCTGCAGTTTACGCGGGGCGTGACGGAACTGGATATTGAAATGTTCGCATTCCTGTTCCCTCTGTGTGACCAGGAAACGCTGGCGCGGCTGGAGCGCAACAACATGGAGTTCAACGATCTGAAAGCATATGGCGCGGCCATCGAGAGCATTGAGGTCTACGACAAGGTAGGCATATCCAATGTCCCCTTTCCCTGCCCGGACGCTTTGATTGCGATCCTCTCCGATTTCATCCTGGCGCTGCAGGAGGTGGAGGTCGCCGTGGTATTCTCCAAACGGGAGGATGGGATCAAGTTTTCTGTCCGCTCGGAGGATCCGGCTGTCCATGCGGGGCATTTAGTCCGTGATGCGCTCCACGGTTATGGAGATGGCGGCGGCCATGCGGAGATGGCTGGCGGGATGATCCGGAAAGAAAAGGAGTGTCTGCTGGGGCGGTATCCAAAAGACACCATCCGGGACTCGTTTTTACGGGTCCTGTCGTGAACAGTTTGATTGAGGAGGTTTGATATGGAGCTTTACCTGACTGAAAAAGTTCGGCTGGGCTACAGGACGGGGGAACTTATCCGTATGGCGGCATTCGCACTTTTGGGCGTGATTATTGCGGCATCGGTTTTCGAGGTGGATCTGGAGTTTGACCTGGGCAGTGTGCTTGCGGAGCTGTTCATGCTTTCAATGGGTGTCCTATGTATCTGGAAGGGTACGCTTGGCCCGGTCCGCCGCCAGAGCGCCAGCCGGCTTGCCCATCGGCTTGCGGAATGCTTCTTCGCCAGCCCTGAGCCAGAGATTTCCTTTGACCAGCTTTCCAGAGCCATTGGCGGAAAGAACGTGGAACGTAAGGTACGCCATATGATCCAAAAAGGATACTTAGAAAACATCAGTCTTGATACGCCTAACAAGCGTATCATGCTGACAGCCTTTAACAAAGTTGCCCAGAAAGAGCAGTACGAAACGGTTACCTGCCCCCATTGCGGCGGAGAGAACGTCATACGGCCCGGATGGGCTTCGTCCTGCCAATACTGCGGATCCAAGCTGATCTGAAGAAGATAAACCAGTAGGAGGAGAGATAAAAGATGCCTTCACAAGTAACAAATTACCAGTGTCCGGCCTGCACAGGCCCGCTGCACTTTGCCGGGGACTCCGGGAAACTGGAGTGCGATTACTGCGGGAGCGCCTACGAGGTCTCCGAGATAGAGGCGCTGTACCAGCAGAAAGAAGAACAGGCCGTGAAAGCCCACGAGGACGCTCAGACCAAAGGCGCGGAAGATGACGGCTGGGACACCTCCGGCCTGAGCGGTGACTGGGGCGCGGATGCCGCAGGGATGAAAGCCTATAACTGCCCTTCCTGCGGAGCGGAGCTGATCTGTGATGAAAGTACCGCCGCCACATCCTGTCCTTATTGCGGGAACCCCACCGTAGTGCCAGGGCAGTTCGGCGGTACACTGCGGCCCGATTTTGTGCTTCCATTCAAGCTGAGCAAGGAGGATGCGGTCGCGGCCCTTAAAAAGCACTATAAGGGCAAGGTTTTTCTGCCAAAATCCTTTACCGCCGGGAACCACATCCAGGAGATCAAGGGGGTTTACGTCCCTTTCTGGATGTTTGACGGCGAGGCGGAGGGTGATGCCCGGTATGCAGCCACACGTTCCCGTACCTACCGCTCCGGCGATTATGAGGTCACCGAGACAGAACATTATGACGTTTTCCGTTCCGGTTCCGTCGCGTTTGAAAAGGTCCCGGTGGATGCGTCCAGCAAGATGCCGGACGACTACATGGATTCCATTGAACCCTATGACTATACAGAACTGAAACCCTTTTCCACGGCATATCTGCCCGGTTTTCTCGCTGACAAGTTTGATGTGACGGTAGAACAGAGCCGGGAGCGGGCTGACAAACGCTGCGAGAACACGCTGGCCGCCGCACTGCGGGATACCGTGAAGGGCTACAATACCTGCACGTCCAAGGGGGGCAGTACTTCCCTCAAGCGCGGCAAAGTCCACTATGCGCTCATGCCGGTCTGGATGCTTAATACCAAGTGGAACGGAAAAGATTTTCTGTTTGCCATGAACGGCCAGACTGGCAGGCTGGTGGGTGAGCTGCCCGTGAGCCGCGGCAGATTCTGGGCGCTGTTCGCCGCCATCGCTGTGCCGCTGTCGGTGCTGAGCTCAGTCTTGTTCACGCTTTTGTAGATAAGGGGGATCGGATATGAAGAAATTTGCGAGTTTTGTGCTGTCGGTGCTACTGGCGCTGACCCTCTGTATCCCGGCTGCGGCAGCGGAAGATTACGGCGTGATCTACGATGAGACAGGGCAGTTAGGGTCGGAACCGCTGCGGTATGCAGGAGAGGTCACGCTTCCCGCGCTCACAGAGCGGTATGGTGTTGACCTGCGGGTAGATATTCTGACGGAAAGTGATTATGATACCGTGCTTGACGCAGCGGAAGGTATTTACGAAGAGTATGAATATGGCTATGGAAAATACCACTCCGGTATTACGCTGACCCTGCTGCTTACGCCCTGCGGAGACGGCTATACAATGGCCGCGGATGACTGGTGTGTCTATCTGGGCGGTACGGATGAAAATCTGCTTTATGGGGATTGGCTTTACGATCTTACCAAAGCAGTGGAGCCTTATTTGTCAGTGGAATCCGGCATGGAGCCTGGGGCATGGTCTGGCGATATGGATATGAGCGCCGTGGCGCTTTCCCAGGCAGTGGACGCTATGGAAGAATTCGTGGCGGACTTTTTCGCACCGGGAGACAGCGGCTATGAAATGACTGGAGGGCCGTCCGGTCAGGAGGCGGAGGAACCGGACAGCACCTCGATGTACTATATCTTTGACATCAGCGACCTGCTCCCCTTTGACCAGTGGGAGGAACTGGAGCAGCGGGCCGGGGACATTTCCCGGCGGCACGGCTGCGGCGTCTATGTGGTTCTTGTGGACGACTATGAGGATTTTGGCTCCGGGGATGTCTATGATGTGACCACACAGATCTATCACTCCGAACAAAACAGCTTCGGAATGGGCGATGGGCGGGATGGCATCATGATCCTTCTGAGCATGGCGGAACGTGATTACGCCATGTTTGTCTACGGTAAAAGTGCCGGATACGCCTTTAACGAATACGGACAGGAACAGCTGGAAGAGAGCTTTTTAGGCGACTTTGGCAATGATGACTGGTATGGCGGCATTTCCCATTACCTGGACTCCTGCGATGAGTATCTTGCCAAAGCGGATGCCGGGCATCCGGTGCGGGCCAACCCCTTGTGGGGAATTGGATTGATGACGTTTTTGTCCTGTCTGGCGGCGCTGGCGGTCTGCATGGTGCTGAAACGGAAGATGAACAATGTCCGGCAGAACGCGCAGGCCAACGAATACATTGTTCCTGGCGGGCTGCGCCTGGCAGACAGTTATGACCGCTACACGCACACCACCCAAACCCGTACCAAGATCGAACAGAAGAGTTCGAGCAGCAGTAGCAGCAGTAGTAGCTGCAGCGGTGGCGGCGGTTCGGGCCGTAGCGGGAAATTCTAAGGAGGAACAAATTCATGAGGAGAATGATAACGCAGACCGCGTCCGCCCTTCTGGCGCTTCTGCTCCTGTTTGGCCTCGCCGCCTGCGGCAGTAAGCCGCAGGACTACACCAGCAGCGGCGATGCAGCGTCCATGCCAGCCGATGGAAGTACCGGCAAAGGAGTGCTGGCCGACGGCAGACAGCCGGATAAGGATATGTCTGCCGCACCAGACGAGGGAACGGAGCAAGAGGCACTGGCCTGGCTGCGGGAATTTATGGCGGAATACGCACCGCAGGCAGCAATAGCCGCAGCATACCTTGGCTGTAGGGGGGCGGATGACACCACTTCTCTGACAGAATGGCTGTGGGACAACTCGCCCGGATTGATGGAGGAGATGCCTTTTATCCGGACAATCCCGCCCGTGCGTATTCTGGGTCCCGGCTATGGGGACCTTTACTGCATCGTGCCGAGGGACGACAGGACCACCCTGTCAGTGAATCATGTCACATGGAAATCCACGGGCAACGGAGTCTGGCCCGAATCGGATGAAGTCCTCTACCGGGAAGAGTATGCCCAGCCGGTGCTGGTATTTGTAGGTTATGAGGAATTTCGGGATGAGCCGGATATAGAGATCATTGCCAGCGACAGCGGTGGCGCAGGAGGTCTGGTGACATGGTATCCGGTATGGGACGTGGAGGTTGGAGGTGATATGATCGTTCCCACAGGCGAGGACTATGCCCCCCTGGTCATGGACTTCACCCTCTTTGGCGATGTCACGGGTCTGGATTATTGGGGCGATCCGGACGGCTGGGAACCGACAGGGGATGACTGGTGGGTGCCGCCCACGGAGGAAGGACTGGCAGATACCTGCTGGGTGTGCGATGGATGGTCTCTGAACCTGCTTGGCGGAGACGGTGATCTGGACTATGCGGGCATTGCCGAACTGTATTGCCAGTCCGAGGATGGGCAGGAATATCAACTGCTCTATTCCGGCGTCTGGCGGATGGTGGATGACTGTCTACAGCTAATTGTCTCCACGGGAGCAGGAAATCTTCCCAGCGATGCCAGCGGCGTCTTTCCTGTCCTGATTGACCCGTCCGGGGACTACCTGCATATCCAGCAGGACAGGGACAACGGAATGCGTCCGCCTTTCTTTGATAATGACATGAGTTCCATGGAGCTGATACGCTCCTATGGATAAATAAACCGGAAAGGAACAATGGCATGAAATATAGACGCATATTTGCACTTTTATTCGTTTTGATTCTGTCCCTTACCGCCTGCGGCAGGGAGCAGGTTCCGCCAGGGAACGGCCCCCTGGATCAGGACAAGAAAATACCCGGTAAAGGAGCTATCAATACCCCCACAGAGGATGGCGGAGCATCCGGTTCCGCCGCCAGTGAAGGGGCAGCCGCCTGGCTTTCTGTCGAAGGAGGGAAAGTATTGGATGACCTGCGTGAAGGGGCGCAGGCGGACGGCTGTATCTGTTCCGTAGCTTTTTTGGGCGCCGCCCTGGAGCCTGGGGAAGATATTGCGGCCTTTCTGGCATCAGAGGAGGCGGAGCAATATCTGGATGCGTATCCATTCATCAAGGAGATACCGCCTGAACGGTGGATTGCCCACCCGGAGGGTGGATATGAGGTCTACTGTATCGTTCCTACAGACCCAAAAGCTTCCACAGCGGTCAATACATGGGACATCAACGAGGACAACGATTTTCTTGGCGAAAGCGACCAGGTACTCTACCGCAGCGACTGCGGGGATCCTATCCTCCTTTTGGGCAACCTCAGCGATATTATGCCCAGCCTGGATGTGGAGATTGTGGACAGTACAGGGAGAAGCCTGAGTTACCAGCCCTCTCTGTGGCTCTACGATGGTTCGCTGTCAGGCCCGTCTGAAATTTTTGATTTTACCATGTATCATAATCCTGACCTTATTGGTATATGGTCCGCCGTGATTCCGGCGGAATTAGGAGGCGGTATCTCCCTGAACCTGAATATCGGGCGCGGGGGAAATCTTACCTACAGCTATGGCCGCGGTAACAGCGAACCGATTGCTCTGTACGAAGGCACCTGGAGCAGGCCGGATGAGGCGATGGTCCAGTTCGGGCCGGAGTGCGTGGTTTTCGAGCTGTGCCTTGTAGAGGGCATTGAGGATAACGATCTGTGGGGACAATATGGTCCGGGAGAACTCCATGATGAGATATGCGGCGTTTGGATCTGTGAGCGGGGGGACGGGCCAGGCACATCCTCACTCAGATTGACCCATGTTCAAGGGGATCCTTTTATTGATGGATGTGGAGGATGGGCCATTGTATTTGAGGGCGAAGACAATGGAGGTATGGAACAGGGAGCAAACGTCAACCCTCATGTGCTTACCACAGGAGGACCCGCATTTACCCACATGACTGTCCTTCAAACGGAAAACTATCCTGATGGGGGCTATTACTATGAGGATATGACACAGGACGGTTCCATATTGATCATAAACTGCGCTTATCCAGGCGGCCGCAGGAATGGAGTGTCCATGGAAGAATACGCAGTAAAAAGTATCGAGCATCTGACGATGTATGAGGCAGAAAATCTCTCTGTCGAAAAGAACAGCGGCTACAGTGAGGCATTGGGACACCCCGTCTATATTTTGACGTATACGACAAGTGAAAATGATCACACATTTCACTGGAAAATCTTTATGACGGAGGCGGATGGCTATACCTATCTCTATGCCTTTGACGTGTGGCACGAGGTCTACGCAGATATGGAGGATGTCATAGATGATGTTTTCGGACGGCTGTTCTTCCTTGAGATGTAACCGTCCGATGTTATACGCACGAACGAAAACATTTGCAACTTAAATGTATAACGAGTGGATGAAAAGACGTGGAGGATAGATATGAGAAGCAGTAGATTTGCGGCAGCGTTGCTTTGTCTGCTGTTGCCGCTGGTACTGGCATCGTGTGGGAGAAACGGGAGAAAAATGGGTGAGAACGGCCCATCCAGTGCGCTGCCGCCTATCAATAAAGAGAGCAGCACATATTCGGATGCCTTGCCCGAAAACACTTCGGAACCGGAAGATACTGAAGATCCGTGGACGAATACCTGCTGGCAGGCTGTACGGTACATAATGGCAAAGGAAGGCCAGACGATGGAAGGGACTTTGCCGGAGGATGATTGGGTTATAGAACTGTACCTGTTGGAGGGCGGCGGTGCCCGGTATCGGGAATGGAAGCCCCGGAGCTTTGACTATATCGGTGTGTACCACCTTCTGCTCGGAATCGGCCCGGACTGCTTCTGGTATTCGGATGGCAGCGGTGGCTTTTTTCTGAGTACGGAAGCTGACGGGACAAACGAAGACACGGTTTTTGCCCAAGGCCATATGGCGGATGGCCAGTTGATGCTGGATTTCTTGGGCGACCAGTTCTGGATGGAGCGGCAGCCCATGCCGGCCAAGGGCGGGGAATACTGCATGGCGGACCTGTTCGGCCAATGGCGCATGGTTTCCGGCGAGACTGTCACAGAAGGGGATCCGGAGGTCTGGAATTTCACGGCCAGCGAAATGGAGATTGACCGCAGATTGACTTTTCACAGTTCTTGGGACGAGACTGAGCCGGACGGTGTGGACTATTATGACGAGTGGCATCCCGGTTATCTCAGGGAGGCACAGGCCATGGCGGTGGAATACCAGGAGACCCCAATTTATGAGGGATGCGGGAACGAGGCATGGCGTCTCCAGCTGTTCAGCGTTGAGACGATATACCAGAATTACGCAGAAGAAGAATTTTACGTCACAGTATTGGATGCGGATACCCTGCTGCTTCAAGTGCGTCTCAAAGATACAGACGGAGTCCACACCACCAGTACGCAGATTTTTAGCCGTTTTTGAAAGAAAGGAGACAGAAAAATGCCAGTCACATTAAACATGATCCCCGCTACTTTGCAGGAATTCCAAACGTGTCCGCAGATGGATCTTTCCAAGCCGGAAAACACCTGCGCCATGTTCCTGTGTGCATTACAGCTATACATAAAGGACAGGGATGCCGGGGTGGAGGCAATGAATATGCTGCGGGGTCCCAGACCCATGACTCCCTACGACAGCCAGTTTCTCCGGGACCGCCTGCGGGATAAGCCTTATCTGCCCCTGGCCTACTTTGAGGGAGCGGCACCTGAAAACAACTATACCCCGGCACAGCCCTATGTACTGAATGTGCTTCCGGATCTACGTCCCCAGGACATAGAAGCCGGGTATATCCGGGTATTCCTGAAAACAGCGGGGGCGGATTCTCCCAGGCCGGTCAAGCTCCGGCAAAAGGGCAGCCTGTGGTATCTCTGGGAGTATTCCAGCATCCTCAGCGGGATACGGTCCCTCGCGGAATGCGATCCCTGGGGGTGAGAATATGAAACAATGCTGGATAGGCATCCTGCTGGCGCTTCTCCTGATTTTTAGCCTGACTGCCTGCAAAGATGCAAATAATGCCGCACAGCCGCTTCCAACAGCCGGAAGCGGCGGGAAGCTGCCGGAAATATCCAAGACGGAGACGGGTGATATGAACCGAGACAGTTCCGAAAGCAGTGCGGTTCCGGATGGTAAGCCAGATATGATTCCTCCATCTGACAAGGAAGCTGCCGCAGTTTCCGTTAGTGGTTCGGGCGCGGAGTATCCGGCCTCCGAGCAGGCATTTGAGCGTCTGCGGGAAACCGAGATTGTCCGGTATTACCTCGAACTTGGCATGGTTATGCTGGACACAGGGCTTCAGGAGACTGTCAACGGGCAGAACTGCCGGATTATCTCCCTGGGTACTGACCATGAAACTCATTTTGTGCAGGAAATTTACTACGCTGTCAGCTGCGACACGATCTATACCTATGACCAGATCAACGATGAATGGCTGGAGTTGGGTAGTGAGCCTTCCATTCCGGGCGCGGAATTTGCCATGTCCGATCTGGAGGGCAGCTGGCAGATGGTCGAGGGAGAAGTCGAGGGGTGGCGGTACAGTGCGGCAGATGAGGGCATTGTCTCGACGCTGTGCTTTACCCGCATCTACGACAGCAATATTCCAACCACGGATCTCACTGCGGATTTTGACAGAATGGATGAAAATGGAAACGAGGCGCATGAGCGGAATATGGAGGTCAAATTCTTGGATGAACTGTTGTACTACGGCTGTCCCAACGAGGCCTGGTCTGTTCAGCTACTATGTGAGGAGGAAGGAGTCTCGTATTTCGTTGCCATCACCGATCCTGATACGCTGGAATTATACTTCTCTTTTGAAAAGAACGGCAATTCCGGGGCTTCTCTTGCTTACTACAGGCGGATATGAGACCGCCCTGATGTCTAAAAAATTGGGATGGCAGCAAAAAA
>ERZ808046.429-NODE-429-length-39323-cov-7.620216_pt1 | contig 39323 bp, 33 predicted proteins | sample MGYA00380196_ERZ808046 | MGnify/ENA primary metagenome ERZ808046 (study PRJEB31490, sample SAMN06133421) | mouse gut metagenome | isolation source: Z6_2 | host: mice | place: China: Chengdu | collected 2015-05 ...
GGACTGACAGGCGTGTCAAGTACATCCAGAAGCACGTCCTTGAGTTCCACACTGCCGCAGGTGTCCGCATAATACTGCACCAGATGGCGCACCAGCGTCTTTGGCACGCCGGCATTGACGCCGTACATCGACATGTGGTCGCCGTTGTAGGTGGCCCATCCCAGAGCCAGTTCCGACATGTCCCCGGTCCCGATGACCAGGCCGCCCGTGCGGTTGGCGATATCCATCAAGACCTGGGTGCGCTCTCTGGCCTGTCCGTTTTCATAGGTCACATCATGATCCTCTGTCTTCTGTCCGATATCCCGGAAATGCACCGTCACCGCTTCTTTGATATCCACTTCCTGCAGCGTCGCCCCCAGGGTGCGCGCCATCTTGCAGGCATTATCGTAGGTTCTGTCCGTAGTGCCGAAGCACGGCATGGTCACGGCCGTGATCTGCCGTCTGTCCAGTCCCAGCATATCAAAAGCACGCACCGTCACCAGAAGCGCCAGTGCAGAGTCCAGCCCGCCCGAAACCCCGACTACCGCCGACTGACAGCCTGTATGCTCATATCGTTTCTTAAGGCCGCAGGACTGAATGGACAAAATCTCCTCACACCGCCGCGCGCGCTCCTTCTCGTCCGCCGGCACGAAAGGCCTGGCCCCGAAGCTGCGCTCCAGCGCCGTCTCTTCTTCCTCCATGGAAACAGGTATCACAAGATAAACCCCGCTGCGCTCCGGCCGGTAACTCATCATCCGCCGTCTTTCATGCTGCAGCCTGTGAAGATCCAGATCCGCATAGAGATTCTCCGGCGCAAAGCGTTTCGCCTGCGCCAGCATCGTCCCGTTCTCCGCGATCATGTTATGGCCGCCGAAGACCAGATCCTGGGTGGACTCGCCTTCCCCCGCCGAAGCGTAGACATAGCCCGCGATCAGCTTCGCGCTGGAAGACTTCACCAGCATTTCCCGGTACACATCCTTGCCTACGGTCTCGTTGGAAGCCGACAGGTTCACCAGCACCGTGGCTCCCGCCAGCGCATGTCTCGTGCCCGGCGACAGGGGCGCCCACAGATCCTCGCACAGCTCGCAGCCCACCGTCAGGCCTCGCACCGCATCCACTGCGAACAGGATGTTGGTCCCCACAGGCACCTCTTTTCCATGAAAAAGGTAGATCTCCGGTTCTTCGTTGCCCGGCATGAAATGTCTTGCCTCATAGAACTCCGCATAGGATGGGATATAACGCTTCGGGATAAAAGCCAGCACCTCTCCGTTCTGCAGCACCGCCGCCACATTGTAGAGCTTATGGCCCATCTCCAACGGCAGTCCCACGAACACAAGCGCATCACTGCCTTCCGTGGCATCCGCCACCACGTCCAGCGCTTCCCGCGCCTGCACAAGCAGCAGCTCCTGCAAAAAAAGGTCGCCGCATGTATAGCCTGTAATGCACAGCTCCGGAAAGACGATGATCTTCGCTCCTTTTGCATATGCCTCTTTCAGTCCTTTACAGATCTCGCCCGCATTGTACGCCGGATCCGCCACCCGGATCTTCGGGGTCATCGCCGCCGCCTTGATAAATCCATGTTTCATGAATTGTCCCGCCTCTCTTTGTCTCTGTGCCTTTCTTTACCGGTATAGCTTCTTCAGTTCTTCCACGCTGAACGTATAATCCGTGTTGCAGAAGTGACAGTTCAGCTCCACATCTTTGCCCTCGTCGATCAGCTCCTTAAGCTCCTCTCTGCTCAGGCTGGTCAGCACCTTCTCCACCCGCTCCTTGCTGCAGTTACAGTAGAACGACACCGGAACGCGGCCTGTAAATTCCACGCCCAGATCTCCCAGCACGTCCTCCAGAATCTGCTCCGGGCTTTTGCCCTCCTCCAGCAGTGTGGTGACAGGCGCGAGCGACGCCAGCTTTTTCTCCAGCGCACCGATCACCGCCTCTTCCGTAAAAGGCATCAGCTGCAGGATAAAGCCGCCCGCCTGCTTCACCGTATTATTCCTGTCCATCAAAACCCCCAGTGCGACCACCGAGGGCACCTGTTCCGACGCCGCAAAATAATAAGTCAGATCGTCGCCGATCTCTCCGGTCTGCAGCGCCACGGTGGAAGAGTACGGTTCCTTCAGGCCCATATCCTTGATGACCGTCAGCGTGCCCTTCCCGATCACGCCGCCTACATCCAGCTTGCCGGCGCTGTTTGGCGGCATCATCGCCTGCGGGCTGCCCGCATATCCTTTCACGTGCCCGCCCGCATCAGCCGTCACCACCAGACTGCGCACCGGCCCGCGTCCGTTTATCTGCAGCGTCAGCAGATCCTTCCCGCCTTTCAGCATACTGCCCATCATCACGGCGCCCGTCATCAGCCGTCCCAGCGCCGCCGTCACCACCGGGCTTAAGTCATGGGCGCTCCTGGCATGCTCTACCGTATCCCTCGATGTAATCGCGAAAGCCCGTATCTGTGCATTCGCCGCCGTTGCCCTCACTATGTAGTCCGCCATTCTGCTGCCCCTCCTGTCTGCTTTGTTAATAACCATAGTATCCTACAGGATATCCAAATTATACAAAAAATGTCATGCGCCTTTGCGCGCCACCACATAAATCCGTTCGCTCACGTCGTTTACCGCCTCATGGGTGTCCGCATCGACCGCCTCCACAAACACCATACCGGCCCTGCGCAGACAGTCCTTCATCTGCTCCAGCTCATAGCCCCGCTGGTAATGGGTCTCCTGAAATCTCCGGTATAACGCATGATCCGCCTGCTCCATGTCTGCAGGCTCTTTTACAAACACGGTCAGATCATATTCATTGATCTGTTCCTCTTCGTGATAGTAATTATCCCAGATAAAGCTGCAGTCTTCCCGGGTCTCCGCGATCGTGGCATCCCCTATGACCTGCGCATATTTATATACCGTATTGAAATCGAAGATAAAGATCCCCTGCGGAAAAAGGTAATTATTGACCAGTCGGAAGGTCTGCACGATCTCCTCCTCTTCCAGCAGATAGTTGACCGAATCGCAGACACTGATCACGGCGCCGACTGTACCGTACAGTTCAAATGTCCGCATGTCCTGCAGCAGATAGAGGATATCCAGCCCTGCGCTGTCTCTTTTCTCTATGGCAATCTGCAGCATCTCCTGCGCGTTATCTATCCCGATCATATCATAGCCCTGTGCGGCCAGAAGCTGCGTCAGCGTGCCCGTACCACAGCCCAGATCCAGAATGGTATTCTGCTCCTGACGCAGATTCTCTTTTATGACATTATCGTCAGTTTCTATGGCATAATGATTACCCGTGCCTTTGCCGTCCGCCGGGACGGTGCCGGACAACACAGAATCCTGCCCGCCTCCCCGGTGTTTTTGCAACAGCGCCGGCAAAAAGCGGCTCCACTCCTCATAGGGCGTGTCATCCATAAACGTATCGTATACCTGTGCAAATCCTGTATATGCTTCCATGGTCAAATTCCTGTCGCGATTGATAAAAGCACCTTCCATCTACCCGGAGATGCAAGGTGCATAAACAACTTTATTTCTTATTATCGTAAAACTGCGGACTCACATAATTGAGACGGTTCATATTGTTATAATAGTTCCTGGCCGCTTTGTTCTGGGAAGCGCCGGTGCCGATGGCAACCCGCTTCCTGTTAAACTGGTTCTCCGCCAGCATCTTATTGCGCATATTGCCTGCATTCAGCGTCACGATCTTGTCTGTGATCTGCTGAATCAGCTCTTTCATGCGTATGATCTCCATGCGGTAACGCGCCTTGTCCCGGAGCAGTTCCTCCCGCACCCTGTCATAGACAGTTTCAAAACCCTGATCCAGTTTGTCCAGTTCTTCTATGTAGAAGCCCTGCTGGTTGATCGCCTCATCAAAGGCATCCATATCCAGATCTTCTTCTTTCAGAAGCTCTTCCTGCACACCGTTCTGCCGGATCATATCGTCAAGCAGCTTCGTCTTCTTCTCCAGACTCTGTAATAATATCTGTGCACCGCTCTGGCTCATAAACATACCCCTTTATATCCTGCTGTAACAGCCAACTGTCTGTTACGCCTTATTGCACTTCTTCATAACTTCCTTCCAGGTATCCCGGAGGCTTCTAAGATGTCCGTTCACCTCTTCCAATATCTCCTTGTCCTTCCTGACATTGGCCTCGAACAGACGACGGAGCACATAGACATAGATTCTGTCAAAATCTTCCGCCACCTCATACTGACGATCCAGCGTATTACGAAACTCTTCGATGATACGCTGTGTCTTCATGATATTGTTGTGTGCTTTCTCCATCTCATTATTCTCAATCGCCATGATGGCAATGTTACAAAACTTGATCGCGCCCTCGTATAGCATCAAAGTCACTTCCGCCGGTGTGGCTGTCAATACTTTATTTCTCTGATACTGTTCATAGGGATTCTGTACTGGCATATGATTCTTCCTCCTGCATTTAAAGGTCTATAGTTTAATAATACAGTTGACTGCGCGGCCTGTCAATATTTTAAATCAATACACCGTATCGGAAAAGTCCCTGCACAGGCGCTTTCGATACGGTGTACCTGACAGCACATCAATGCGCCGCCTTCATATACCTTTTCTTAATAGTTAACGACTTTAGAAATTTCGTTTACTATATGTTATGTCTGTCAGTCTGGACAGACAGCGGTTTCCCGCTCCGTCATCAGCTTATCAGCCGCCGAGCATACCGGATACGGCATTGTTCTTGGACTGCAGCTTCGCCATGGCCGTCTCCATCGCCGAGAACTTCTTATACCAGTTATCGATCAGGGCATTCAGCTTGGTCTCTTCCTTCTTGATCCTGTCGGTATAATCTTTATATTCCTTCTCCATCGTCTTATCGTTGTAGACGGTAAAGGCGCTGCTGGTATCCTTGATGGCCTTCATCTTATCCGTCAGTGTATCATAAAGATTCTTGGACAGTCCTGCAAAGAATTTCTGTACGGTCGCCGGATCGGATGCGATCATGGCGCGCAGCTTATCATCATTGTTCGCCACAGCCGGATCGTCTTTGTCACCGTCGATATGGTAAGCGCCTTTCTCGTTATCGGCCGCATTGAAATACCCCAGTGTATTGATACCGAAATCGGACAGATACATCTTCTTGCCGTTTACGGTAGCGCCCTGCATCAACGCATTCTTCATGGCATCCGTCACGTTACGCAGCGTGGAATCCCTTCGCAGCAGGGAGTCCTTGATCTTCTTCTCCCACTCCTCGATCTCGGCATCCGCCAGCCCCTGCTTCTCCTCGGACAGAAGCGGCTCATAGCCCTTTGAAGAATCCGCATTGTACAGGCCGTCCATCTCATTGATCAGCTTATTGTACTCGGTGAAGAAGTTCTTGATCATATTGAAGATCTCGTCTGTATCCTCTGCGGTGGTCAGCGTGATCTCTTCCGAGATCTCCTGCTGTACCGTGATGGTCATGCCGTTGATCTCGAAGGTGTTCTTGCTGCTTGTGTATTCTACGCCGTTCAGATCGATCACAGCGTCACGGCCGTCTATCTTGGTGGCCAGCCCCAGGGCCTTCTTATCTGCATCGCTAAGGTTTTCATAATCCTCCACATCCTGCAGATACTGCTCTGCCATAGCGATCTTGTCGTCAAAGTAGTCCGTTATCTCATCCTTGGCTTTCTGGGTCGCCTGCAGCTTCCCGTTGGTATCCAGGACCGGCTCGCCGGTGGCCGGATCGACTTCATAATAGGATCTGTTATCAGCGATCGTCTCCTTGTTGGCCTCTATCGCATTCTGGATATTGGCAACACCTTTGACATAACTGTAGTGGGCGTTCTTCTCATTGAAGGCTTTCTGGGCATCTGTTACTTTCTCGCTTGCCGTTCCTACCTTCTGCTCCGCCGCTTCGATCTCAGCTTCGGTGGCCGTACCGGACTTTTTCAGTTCCGCCAGTTCCTCCTGCGCCTTTTTCAGGGCATCCTTCGCGTCGTCCAGCGTCTTCTTAAGGCCGCCGACCCGCTCCATGACCTGATTGCCGTCAGCGTCCAATACGGGCTGGCCTTTATCGTCCAGCTTGGGCGTCTCCGGGCCGTACAGTTCTTCATACAAAGCATCGGCCTGGGCGTTGACCTTATCCTTGTCGTTCTCGTCATAGTCAATCTGATACTTGCTGTTCTCGTCATTATCTTTGAACAGCGCATCCAAGCGCTTCTGATATTCCTCATTGGCTTTCAACAAAGAATCCGTACTGGCCTTCTTGGCAGCGATCAATTTGGCAACCTCTGCTGCTTCCGCAGCACTGCGTGCTGCTGTATTGAGCGTATCTCCATAACTCGCCCACAACTGATACTCTTTATACTCGTTGCTGTTCTTATCATAAGCTGCTACCAGCCCCAGCTTGCCGAGAATATCCTTACCGCCGGCATCATTGCTCGTGATCGTAAAATCAGCCGTCGCGCCGGAGCTCTTGGCGTTCACATAAAATCTCTGGTTCTTGGCATCAAAGCTCGCCGAAAGGCCTGCCGCATTCAGCTGGTTTACCACGTCGGATATCTTCATATCCTCTTTGAGCGTGATATCCGTGGATCTGCCGTTCACTTTCACACGGAAGGAACCTTCTCCGGAAAATCCCATATCCTTTAATTTCGTCATCGCCGAAACCTTGACGTCATTTCCGTCTTTATCTTTGATCGGAGCAAGCTTGCCGCCGGTCAGATACCCCTGCTTCGCCAACTGCCCGATCTTCAAAGTCTGCACGCTGTTCGGCGCGTCTGCCGAGGTGACGATGCTTACCGCATTGGGATGCGATACCTTCGTCGATTTCCGCATATAAGAACCTTCAAAGCGCATATTGTCCAGTATGTTCGTGTAAAAACTGTAAATCTTCGTGTTCAGGGCCTTCCATGCATCCTGCTTCCAGCTCAGTTTGGTCTGCGCCTTCACGAGTTTGTTCTTCTTAACGCTCTGCGCAGAGGCAAGTTCGCTGATGATACTCTCCGTATCCAAACCGGAATACATACCCGTAATTCTGATAGCCATTTTCGTTTCCTCCTAAATGCTGTCTGCCATCTCCTGTTGCAATACTATAGTTTCTCATCTACAAGGATACCTGCCATCTCCCAGATGCTCGCGATCATGTCGAGCGTCTTCTCCGGCGGAAATTCTTTCAGAACCTCCTTCGTATCCTTATCCAGTATCTTGATCATGATCCTGTTCGTCTTCTCATGAACGCCGAACACCGCTTCCGCATTGGTATTGCGGATCTTCTTGTTCATGTCTGCGATCATCTTCTTCAGGCTGTCCGGCATCCCGGGAACCTGTGCGTCCATTTTCTCCTGCTGCTGCTCGCTGCCGTTGCCTTCGCTGCCTGCCTGCTCGTCTTCGGCCTGCACTTTGGTCACGGATGCAGTGGTCGCATCAACATTGACTGTCTGTCCGTCCTCGGGAACTTCCGTGTTCACCTGTGTTACTGTCTGCGGTTTTACAGCCGCCTGTGCCTGATAGGTCATAGCACTGTTTAATGGTTCGATTGCCATTGCCGATCACCTCCATGTGATATAGTATACTTTATAGAATCGTCTATTGATAACGTCCGTTCCTCTCCAGTATACAGCGTCCTTCGTGATCAGGGCAGATTTCGGGGCACAGTCGCAGAGAGTTACCACGTGATCTTTGATATATATATCGGAAAAATGAAGAATATGTTTAGGGCAGCTGATACAAAACGGGCACTATTATGTTACAATATCATCATGTTTCACAACAAAAAACCATCGCTGGTCAGAACGGAGGCCCCTATGGAAATCTTATTTTACCGCTACAACAACATCTGTGAACCCGATCTTATCCAGACCTTCACCGATTTCGGCATCACGGTCTGCACGGAAGAAACAGAAATGACCGATAAACATGTCTCGCCGCAGCAGTGCGCCCTCCGGCTCACACAATGGCTGACGGAGCATTCTTTCGCTTTCGTGTTCAGCATCAATTTCTTCCCGGCGATCTCCTATACCTGCAATCGCTTCAAGGTGCCCTACGTATGCTGGAGCGTGGACTCTCCCGTGCCGGAGCTGTTCTCCAACGCCCTGAAAAACGAGTGGAACCGCATTTTCTTATTCGACCATGCACAGTATCAGTCGTTTCATCCTGTAAACCCCGGACGGATCTTCTATCTGCCCCTGGCCGCAAACGTAAAGCGCTGGGAAAGGGCCGTGCTTGGCATGACGGAAGAGGATTTTGCCGGATACGGCGGCGACATCAGCTTCGTAGGCTCCCTCTATACGGAAAAATGCCGCTACGACAGGCTGCTCCATGCACAGACGCATCCTGACGGTACAGCTGCTGCCGCCTCTTCCTGCACCGGCATCTCACAGCACACCCGCGGCTTCGTGGACGGACTGATCGAGGCACAGCTTAAGGTGTACGGCTGTAATTTCATCGCCGATGCACTGACGGACCGTGTCATCCGTGAGATCACAGAGGCCGATCCGGATTTTTACAGAGGCGGCGACACTTACACGGACACCGGACGCTATCTGACCGCACACCAGTATATCGGCATAAAACTGGCGGCCGTCGAGCGGGAGCGGACGCTGAACCGGCTGGCGGAGCATTTTCAGGTCAATCTCTACACCCGCAGCGACACGTCGGCGCTTCCCAAAGTACACTGCAAAGGCCCTGCACTGACACTGACCCAGATGCCCAAAATCTTTCACGCAAGCAGGATCAATTTAAACATCACCATGCGCCCCATCGAGACCGGCCTCTCCCAGCGGATTTGGGACGTGCTGGGCTGCGGCGGCTTCCTTTTGACCAACTGGCAGGCTGAGATCCCGGAATATTTCGAGATCGGACGGGAGCTTGAGACCTACGAGTCGATGGAAGAACTGGAACACAAGGTCCGGTATTACTTAAGCCACGAGAACGAGCGCATCGAGATCGCCCTGAACGGTTATGAAAAGGTGGCTGCGCTGCACACTTATGAGATCCGGGTTGCGGAGATGATCCGGGTGTTAAATTCCCTGCTTTAAAAAAAGAACAGTCTGTCACAAACACAGACTGTTTTTTCTGTCGTTATTCTGTTATCCAAGCAGATTCTGCAGTGCCTCAATACCGGCCACATCAACAGACTCCTGATTGGCATCCTGTATCTGCACATAGACTTCCTTGCGGTATACCGGGACTTCACGGGGAGCGCTGATGCCCAGCTTCACCTGTTCGCCTTTGATCTCCAGCACCGTGATCTCCACGTTATTGTTGATCACCAGCGCCTCGTTCTTTTTTCTGGATAAAGCTAACATCTACTCACCTGCTTTCTTCTTGTTTAATATATCATAGATCGGGAATTTTACCTGATAGGTATCGCCTTCCGCGATAACCTGTATCGCTTTTCTCTCCCCGGCATTGATCACGATCGGGCCTTTCAGATTTACTGACATCTGTGTCAGATCACTGGGCACCGTCACGGTCACGAGCACAAGCAGGTCATCCGGCTTGATCTCACCAAGGTTATTCAGCAGTTCGTCGTCCGCCTCGGGATTATAATCCGGGCATACGAGCAGCGGATCCATGACCGGCATCGCAAAAGCAGGCTCCTGGATGGACTGCAGCCAGTGAATGGAGTCCGATCCCTTCTCCTCGTCATGGATCAGCGCAAAATCCTTCAGATCCGGAAAGCCGATGATCCCTTTCGGAAAATATATGAGCTTATCGTCATCCACTGTGATCTCGCCAAACACTTTTGTCGTAATCTGCATAGTCTTAACCTTCCTCTCTTAAATACGGCAGCAGATACACGGTCATCAAAACCATTTTCATGGTCAGCCCGTTACCTGCTGCCGCTGTCTCTTAGATATAGTTCATCAAATTGGTCTGCATGATCTTACCGGTAGCCATCAGCGCCGCCTGATAGGTCAGCTCCGCACTGGATAACTCTACTGCAACCTGGGTAATATCAATCCCCTCATTGTCTGTCTGCAGCTCCTTAAAGGTTGCCTTCTGGCTGGAAAGTCTTTCTGTGATCAGATCCAGACGGCTTCCTCTCGTCGCGTTGTTGGTGATCGCCAGATCGTTGTCATCGCGGTATTTCTGATACTTCGTGATCTGGTTCTCGAATTTCTTCTGGATATTCTCGCGGATGTAGGAATCCGCCTTCTTGGCGCCTTCCATCTGCAGGGACAGTTCCTGATAAGCCGCACTGTCCTCCGGCAGATCCTGCATCTTCTTCTCAAGATCGCTGATCTTGGTCTCGATCGCTTTCAGCTGCTGCAGACTCTGGGAATAGAAATCGTCCATGTCTCTTTGCACATCGTGGGTAAAGACCTCTGTCGTCACGGTGTTGACCTGGATCTTCTGGTTGAAACCTACGTCGTAATAAATATCCTGGTCTTCCTTCACCTTATTATAGATGATCTGCTGGCCGTCATCCTTCGTCTCCGTGCAGGGGAAGTAGTGAACGGGATTAATGTCACCCTCTTTCCAGTTGCTCTTGTCGTAGTTGACTTCAAACCTGTCGCCTTCTTTGAACTGATTCTCGTAGAAATCCTTGCTGAATACCAGTTCGCCTGTGCCGGCAACAAACGCGATCCCCTTCTCCGTACCGTCGGCAACTGCCTTGTAGGCATCCTCCGCCGTCGCATAAGACGTGATATTGTTAAGCGCTGTCCCGTTCTGCGTCAGAGTCGGCAGCTTGGGGTTGCCGTTCTCATCCTTGCTGTCTATATCATTATAGGCCAGCCGGAAACGGTACATCGTGGTGTTGGTCACATACTGCTCGTAGCTCTCCGTGGCCGCAGCTCCCGCAGGAAGTCCCTTATCCAGCACGCTGAAATCCGTGTAGTTGATGGTGCTGATGCTTTCATAACCGATGCTCTCCGTAAGATTGTAGGACACCGGATGTTTCTTCATCTGCGCGATATCCTCCGCCGAGAACGTGATCGCCGTATCCGTCCGGAAACCGGAGAACACATAACGACCCGCATAATCCACATTACCGCTGGCGTAAAACTCCTTCGTCAGGGATTTCATCTGCTCCAGAATGATACTTAAATCTTCCGAAGTCTCATATTTGTTGGCTGCTCCTGTCGCCTGCTCATACAGATTCTTCAATACAGAATCGATCGTCGCGAGCGCGTCCGCCGTTACCGTCAGCCACTGATCGGCGTCCGCCGCATTCTTGTCATGATACTGCGTCACGCTGGTCACATTACTGCGCAGACGCAGCGCACGGATCGCCACCACCGGATCATCGGAAGGCCGCACGATCTTGCTCTGGTTGGTCATCTGATTCGTCAGCTTATCTTCCATGATCTTAGTCTGATTGATATTATACAGCGAATTATTCCGCATGATCTTATTTGTCATTCTCATGGCTTATCATCCTCTTTTCCATCATATTGCTTCGCCTGTGAGTACTCTGTCGTCTTAGACACCGGTCTGCAGGATCAGTCTGTCGTAAATCTCTGTCAGAACCGAGATCATCTTGGAAGCCAGTGTATAAGAATTCTGGTATTTCACAAGGTTTACCGCTTCCTCATCTTCATCAACGCCGGAGATGGAAATTCTCTGGTTGTCAATATTGGTCTCCAGACTCAGATAGGTCGCATAGAAAATATTGGCATTGCTGGCATTTAAAGCCGCGTCTGACAATACGCACTCCAGGAACCCGCCTGCATCTCTTCCACGGAAACTGAACTGGTTCTTGTCGCTCATCATGGAGATCACTTTCTTGACCTGTTCACACTGCTCCACACCGTCTATCTGCTCATTGCCATTTTCGTCGATCGTCCGGCCTCTCGTTCCCAGCAGGGAAGCGTCCTTCATCAGCGCGTCCAGGATTTCCAGATTGCCCGCCGTCATATAGTAATAGCCCTTGCCGTTCTGCGCGGAATCATTCAGCTGGTCTTCCGTATACTGGCCGTCCTGCTTCGGCTTCTGGGCCGTAAACAGAATACCGGCATCATCGCCTGCCGCCGTAAGACCGTCCGTAAAGATATCGTTCACCTTCTTGGTAAACTCACGAACCCACTCATTCATCTGCTGCATGTAGTAGGGAACACCCTGATATCTCACATCATCGCCGACCGTTGCCGACTTGTAATTCTTGACCGCCGTGATCGGCTCTTCGCTTTTCAGATTGTCGATCGTAAAGGTATATTCGCCGTCTCCGTTATAGCTCCAGTCCGTATAATAATACAGCTGGTTGCCGATATTGATCACGCCGCCCGTATCGGACAGATTACATTTCATCATTGTGCTCAGATAGGCATCTTCCGTCTTGATGGTAACTTTGCTCGTATCACCGCTGTAGATGACCTCCGAAGTCGTACCCCGGAAATACTCTCCGTTATTACCGTCACGCATCTCGATCAGGCCTTTTAAGGCACCTGTCATGGATGCATTATATAAACCAAACTCCGGACCGTGTGTCCAGCGGATGTCATACAGACCGTCAATATCCGTCTGATTCACTTTCTCGTCGGAAGTGCGGGCCACGCATTCGAGCTGATTGTATTCATTCTGGTCAACCAGGATCTGCCCGCCTGCGATCCGCACGATACAGCGGTATGCGCCTGTCTCATTCCCCGTCTGATCGTAGATCGGCTCTTCCGTCACATCCACATTCACGATCGCCGACAGCTCGTCGATCAGCAGATCCCTCTTATCCCGCAGCTCATTGGCCACCGGCCCGTTGATCTCTATCAGATTGATCTGCTTGTTGACCGTCGCCAGATCCTGCGCGATGGAATTGATATGGTCAACACGAATCTTGATCTCATCGTTGACGTCCGCCTGCAGATTCTGCAGATCGCCGTACATATTGTTGAAGTAGTCCGCCATACTCTTGGCTGTCGAGATAAAAGCGCTCTTGGTGGAATCACTGCTGGCATTCTTCGTGATCTCCTGCAGTGCCTCACCCAGGTCATCGAAGATCGACTTGAATCCGGTCTTGCCGTCGTCGGTCAGATACTCTTCGATCATCTTACAGTAGTAAGCCTTCGTGTCGAACTCTCCGAGCTTCGTCTCGTTCTCACGGAACTTCTGGTCGTAGAAGCTGTCACGGATCCGCTCGATGGCCAGCGTGTTGACGCCGGCGCCCGCACAGCCATAGGTAGCAAATACACGGAGCGGGTTCATGGCTTCCTGCTTTACTTCCTGACGGCTGTAACCAGCCGTACTTGCATTACTTATATTGTTAGCCGTCGTGTTGAGGGCCGCGTTCGCTGCCCGCAGTCCCGATGCGGCAATTTCCAAACCAAAAAATGTTGATGACATAGGCTCACCTCTTCTATCTTCCCAACGCAGTTACCAGATGCTCCAGCATCTCGCTGACCACGTTGATATAACGGCTGGACGCATTGTACGCGTTCTGGAATTTGATCATGCTGGTCAGCTCTTCATCGGAAGAAACTCCCACCACCTGCTCTCTCGCATAAAAAATCGCGTCCGTAGTCATTGTCTGGTTCTCCTGAATCAGCCTGAATACCGAACCGCCGTTGGCCACCTGCGATACCAGGTTCTTATAATAGTCGGTAAAGCCGACCGGCGTCTGTACGTTGGGATTCAAAGTATATATCTTCGCTTCAAAAGCTGCTTTCAATTTCTCGACTGTCGCATTATCCTCGGAGTGCTCCGACAACCGGAAGGATAACAGAGAAGGATTCTGACGCAGCACGGTGTTGACCGTCATATTGGATGTGGTCCAGTCGTCACCTTCTATCGTCTTGACAAACAGCTGCCAGGGGTTGCCGTTCTCATCCCGCATATAATTCGGGTTGCCGTCCTCTGCGGCTTTCTCCGCCGCTTCCGCCAGAATGTCGTTGATCGTCGTCGTTACGATATGGATCAGCTGGTCAAACTCCGCCTGTATATTCATAACGATGGACTGCGCCACGTTCTTATTATACCAGCCGTCCACTTTCTGCGTCGGGTCATTCGGATCCGAACCCGGCGGATAATCCTTGATCTCTTTATAAGTCGCTCTGTGGTCGCCCCTTGCCAGAAGCATTCCTTTCAGAGAACCGATATCCGTATTCAGCTCGGAAGAAATCGTCCTGCTCAGGTCAAACACCTTCGCCGCGCGGATATCCTCTTCCGTAACCACCGGATTGCCTTTCTCATCATAGGAATAGTTCGCCAGCATCTTCCAGTAAGGTGTATAGAAACCGGTCTGGGGATCCGTATACAGCTCCATCTTGTTCACCAGGCCGCCTTTGACAAGATCCACGTCCTCGAACCTGACGCTCACATAGCCGGTCGCATCCTCCTTATAGCTGATATTACCCAGCTGCGCCAGCTTATCAAGAAGCAGATTCCTGCGGTCACGCAGATCGTTGGCATGTTCCTTGCCGGCCTCGACGGCTATGATCCGCTGGTTGAGATCCTCGATCTCCTGCGCATATTTATTGATATTGTTAACTTCCTTGACTATCGACCTGTTCAGATTGTCCTGATACTGGCACAGGCTGGTATAAACAGCTGACGCGCGTGTCGTAAACTCATGCGCTCTGGTCACGAACAGATTCTGGTTCACAGAACTTGTCGGATCCTTGCTCAGCTCCTGAATTGCCGTCCAGAAATTAGAGAGCGACTCCGAGAACTCATGGCCCTCATTGGATTCGCCCAATATATATTCTACCTCTTCCATCGTGCTTGTCGCCACATCATAATAAGCGCTCCGTCCCGACTCGCGACGATAGTTCAGATCCATAAAATAATCTCTTTCCTGTCTTGTTAGGGTATAATTGACACCGAGACCGATCTGCTGCCAATTAGGTCTACCTGTAGAGATCGTCACATAAGGTCTGGTGCCCTGTGCGACCTGCTGTCTGGTATACCCCTCGGTGTCCAGATTCGACATGTTATGCGCCGTCGTATTCAGCGCGTTATTTGAAGACTGTAATCCTGATACGCCCGTCCAAAGGCTTCCCATTAATGACATAATTCCACCGTCCTTAACAATTATTGTTTCGCATCAAAAGTCATATGACTCGTCCCGATCATATCGCCGGTATTGTAAGCGCCCCTGTTGTAATTTGCAGACTCCGGAGCCTTATTCATCGACTGAAGAACATTCATATTAAACTGCACCAGCTCAAGCGCATCCCGGATCAGTTCTCCGTTCTGCTCGTTCGCCCGCTTCACGCCGCGCACGTTCTCGCGCAGCCTGTCAAACACTGCCGCCAGCTTCTCCTGCTCTTCCGTTCTTCCTGCCAGCATCTTGATCAAATCGACGATTTTAAGTTTGTCAACATCCTTGTTAAGTACATCCGCAATGTCACTAACGGCCTCATATCTCTGGTTGTCCAGATGATTGATCCTGCTTACGATGACCTGCTCCTCATCCGTGATCTTAGTTAATTCTGCCAGGTCTTCCGACACAATGACAGAAGTTTTACGCATGGACAGGCTTAACAGCTTCTCATACTCCTGATTTTCCTGTTCTAAAACATCAATCAAGACTTCCATTAAACTCGCCACGTTATATTCTCTCCTTCACTGTGTCTACAGACCTTCGATTTCCTCGTACTTCTGCATTAATTTCTCTGCAAAGCTCTCCGCACTCACCTGATATGTCCCGTTCGTAACGGCCGCCCTGATCGGCGCCACCACGTCCTCTCTGATATCCGGCGCTGCTGCCACCGCATTCTTGGCAATCTGGATATCCTTACCGATACTGGAAATCTGAATCCTGTCGGTAGCGGATACGTGTGCCTTCCCCTGTAATTTAGCTGGTTTCGTCGCGTTGTATAACTGCTGTACCTGTGTATAAGCTTCTATACGCATAGGAGACGCCTCCTTTCTGTGATAAATCTCTTCACTAACTTTATCGGATGATTCCGGTGAGACTTTAGAGGGAGACGGACATTATTTCACAGCACCGTATCATCCCGCAGCGCTTCCGCCAGACTGCTGTCCAGTAACCGTTTCGCGCCCAGCCAGTACGCCAGCCCCACAAACCCGAAGATGACCAGGATAAAGAATGCGATTGGCACAAACGGCGCTTCTCTTATAAAAAGCATCGGCTCCAGATAACTTGCCTTGATAAAAAGAATCACTCCAAAGACGGTAACGGGCAACGCCACAAGCACCGGACGCCCCGCAATGACCAGCGCTTCTATACAAAAGATCTTCCACATCCCCAGCGGTGTCAGGCCGATGGACAGATAGCGGGCAAATTCACGCCTTCTCTGACGCATAAAGCCCAGCGTGTTGGAGAAGACATTGCCGATGCCGATAGTCGCCAGCAGAATACAGAAGACACTTAAGACCGCCTTCATGCCGGTAAACATCCGCTCGTTGTTCTGCAGCGCACGGAGACGGTTCTCGATCTCAATGCGGCCTGTGGATGCGGCGGAGTGTTCACTTCTTTGGTGTTCTTCGTTTGATTCTGATTCTGCGGTTCTACTTCTTTCTCCATCTGCTCTATTGATATCCGGCGTTTCTTCCAAAAATTTGGATATCTGCACCTCTATCTTCGCAAGTTCTGCCGGCGTAGTTCCTTCCTGCGCCAAAATCCTCAGATACATCTCCTGCTGTGCGCCGCCGATCTGCTCTTCTATCTCTTTCCAGACAGACAGCGGGATGAAGTGCACCAGCTCGTGAAAGTCCAGTGTGCCGTACTCCTCCCGCAGGACGGGCGGGGTCTGGGTATAGGCAGTCACCGGAAGTATTGCTGCGTTAACAGGCTGTTCTCCAACAATCCTGTCAGGAGCCGCTGTCCCGTCTTCCTGCCGGCCTCCAGTCTCCAAAGAGCCTGCTGCCAGAGCCGCCAGCTCATCTTCCGTCAATCCATCCCGTATCAGAACCGTTGTCGCGTTGTTCTCCTTCAGATAAGGAAGAGTGCGCCGCTCTCGAAAATTCGGATCATTGGCGTCCCGCGTAGTATTCAGGATCACGGCCCCGTCCAGCCGCGGTTCCACCCCGATCTGCGCACAGTATTCCAGAAAACTGTCGTCATCCAGAACAACCAGCGGCGCATTTACCACAAAACCGCCGGAAACCCTGGAGACATATTCCGCCGGAGGGTTCTCAAAGCCCCCTGCTGCCAACATTTCCGCGCTGATCTCTTCCGGTGTGACGATCCTTCGCGCCGCTGCTTTCTGGTAGGCTGTACAGCTGCGTACTCCCGGCAGAGTCTGCAGGGTGTTCCACGTCTGGTCGATTTCATCTGACAATTTCTGTTCTCCGGACTGCTTCTGTGCTTCGGACTGTTGCTGCCGGTCTGATGCCGTTAATTTCACAAAATCACCAAGGTCCGTATCTTTCATCGTCGCCATCACGTCCCAGGCGTCCTGGTATCTGGCGAAGTATGTCTCCTGCTGGCTGACCTCCGTGATCGTGATAAAACACATCATAAAGGAAAAAGCCAGAAAGGAAAAAACCAGCGACAAGGCTGCGGTGCGCATGGCTTTTCGCTGCGCTTTCAGCGCATTTCCGGCCAGCTCTCCCTCTATTCCGAACAGCAGTGACAACAGTCTGGAATTCTTTTTTCGTTTCAGCTGCAGCTCTCCGGTATTTTTGATGGCCTCCAGAGGCGTCAGCCTGCTCATCTTCCGCGCCGGAATCCAGGCAGAGACAAGCAGCGTGACAGCAGTTGTCAAAAGCGACAGACACAGGATCAGGGGATGATAGCCAAACGGCAGCACAAGCCTTCCCTCCACGTCCGCCAACAGAAGATTCGTGGCTGCCACCATTCCCATACTGACCAGTATGCCCAGCAGGCTGCCTGCCAATACCGGCCCGGCACACAGCACAAACGCCTCCTGCAAAAGGCAGGTGCGGATCTGGCCCGGCGTGGCGCCGATGCTTGACAGAATACCGAACTGGTGGATTCTGGCACTCATGGACACCGCAAAAGCGTTGTGAATGACCAGCACAAGCGACAGACAGGCCGCCGCCGTGACCGCCAGTGCAAACGGAAACACCCAGCGCAGGGCAGTATCCTCGGCGCTGCGAACCAGATACATGTTTAAAAGGGCGTAGTGATAAGTGACGGCGGGATATTCGTCACCATCCACCAGATCTGCAATACGGGGCAGGTCTTCGAAAACCTCCCTCTTATTGATAAAGGTAAGATCGACCACCGTTTCCTGTCCTGCTGACAGGTCCTCGTTGATCACTGCCGCTTCCACATTGGCATGATTCCGGATACGTCCTAAATCCTGTTCGCTGATCTCGCCCACGATCCGGCCCTGCCAGTCGCCTTCCTCCGTTTTGATCCGCTCGATCTCATAGACCCACAGATTGTAAAAAATACTGCACAGCAGGGACAAAAGCAGAGCAGAGATAAAAGCCGCCGTCATAACCGATATGCTGGATGCACGGTTCTTTTTGAGGTAACCGGATGAATATTCTTTCCACATACCTGTCACCTCCTTTTCTCGTCGGCCAGGATCCGGCCGTCTTCTATGGTGACGATCCGGTCCGCCTCCAGCGCGATCTTTTCATCATGGGTGATCAGCAGGATCGTCTGCTTTAAACTGCGGTTGGACAGTTTTAGCATATCTATGATCTCTCTGGAATTCTTCTGATCCAGATTGCCGGTGGGTTCGTCCGCCAGCAGAATTGCCGGGCGGTAGATCAGCGACCGGGCAATGGCCGCCCGCTGCTGCTGGCCGCCTGAAAGCTGATTCGGCAGCAGGTCCAGCTTTTCCTGAATGCCCAGAGACTGTACGATCTGGTCAAAAAATGCCGGATCCGGCTTCTTTTTATCCAAAAGAAGGGGCATAAGGATATTCTTTCGAATGGTGAGCGTCGGAATCAGATTATAAAACTGATACACCAGCCCCACCTTCCTGCGCCGGAAAATGGCCGCCTGTTTCGCATGCAGGGTCGCAAGGTCGGTGCCCTCCACCGTCACTTTGCCCGCAGTGGGCTTATCCACACTGCCCAGAATGTGCAGCAGCGTGGACTTTCCGGAGCCGGAAGCCCCGATGATCGCCACGAATTCTCCTTTTTCAACGGTCAGATCAATGCCTGCAAGCGCCACCGCCTGATTGCCGCCGCTGCCGTAGGTTTTTTCCACACCTTCGCATTTTAAAATCTCCAAAATAATTTCCTCCTGTCAATTCCTTGTATTTTACGCCGTTCCAAACGGGGTATACCCGGGTGCGTGAGCAGAACCGCAGATTTTGTTTCTCCGGCTCCTCTCTGTACCTGAATTATAGACGGGTAAAGTGACAGCTTGGTGACAGTATCGGAAATGTCCTGAAAGCTTTACCGGTAGAAGCGAATTTCGAAGCAGGCCCCGCCCGTCCGCACGCCCTTCTGCACATCCGTCTGCAGATTGTACGCGGAGAGGATGCCGTTCTGCCCTTCGATGATGGCTTTGGAGAGCGCAAGGCCGATGCCAATGCCGCCGCCTGCCGCATCTTTTCCCCGATAGAAACGCTCGAAAAGGCGGGGCAGGTCTTCTTTGGCGAAACCTGGTCCGGTATCCTGAATCCGGATCAGCGTGTAGAGGGGATTCTTTTCATAGACGCAGCGAACCGTACCGCCGGACGGGGTGTGCTCCATGCAGTTTTTCAAAAGATTCATCACGGCCTCCATGGTCCACTCCATATCCGCCAGAATGCATGTCCCGCCCGCTTCCGGTATCTCCACCGTGATATTTTTCTCCCGAAAAAGCTCCTGCAGATTTTCGGCAGACAGCACAAGCAGGGTGAAAACGTCGACTTCCTTTTTCTCAAGCGTCAGCGTGCCGGCGTCGATGCGGGAAAGCAGAAGGAGCGCTTCTTCCAGACGGGTCAGCCGAGCGAGCTGCCCCGCGATCCGGGCAAGATGTCCTGCTTCCGTCCCCTCTCCTGTCATTTCACTGCGGAGCATCTGCACGGACAGAGATATGGCGGTGATCGGCGTCTTAAGCTGGTGGGCGATATTATAGAGGTTTTCGGCAAAATTATTTCTGGCCGCAAGCGCCGTATCTTTCGTCTGCCGCAGAGCGGTGACTGTCTTGTAGAGTTCGTCCTGCAGCCTGGAAAAAGCACCCTCGCCGACTTGCCCAAGCACGCCGCCACTTCCCCTGTTCACCTGTTCCAGATAGTTTGTTATTCCATTGACCTGCATGGTCACTCTTTTGTTCAAAAGCGAAAAAGACACCAGAAATAAGAGGCTGCCCGCAACAAATCCACTCCAGATAAAAAGCCTGCCTCCTATGCCGGCAGACTGCAAAAAATCGGTTGGCCGATAACCGTAGGCAAGAAGGAGGTTCTGTCCGGCCGAAGCAGACGGGTCGTATCGGTATTCTTTCAGCGCGTTCAGGACAGCCTGCTCGGTTTGGAAGAGGGCAGTTTGGCGATTAGCCTCCTGTTCATTATTCGGGAGATATGTCGCGCTGTCGGTCAGATGTTCAATCACACCCTCACAGATCTGTCCCAGCGTCTGCACGTATGCGTGTCCATAATACCGCTCCAGAAGCGCGGCAGTCACAGATGCAGACAACAGACTGGCCGACAGGACAAATCCTATCAGAATTGCGATATTTCTTCTTGCGGTCATGGTGTTTCCTCCATACGATATCCCACACTCCTGACAGTCTTAAGGCAGGCCGGCTGCAGCAGCTTGTCGCGCAGGCGTTTCATGGTGACGGTGAGCGTGTTGTCATTGACGAAATTACCGCTGCTGTCCCAGATTTTTTCCAAAAGAGATTGTCTGGTGACGGTTCTTCCTTTATTCTCCAGCAGGGTTAAGAGCAGCTGGTATTCTATCGGACTTAAGGGGACTTCCGCCCCGTTCCGGTATACCTGCATCTTCTCCCGGTCAAGGGATATTTCCCCGCAGGACAGATACTTCCCCGCAGCGTCCCGTGTTCTGCGCAGCAATGCCTGTATGCGGGAGTGCAGCACTTCCAGTTCAAAAGGTTTCACCACATAGTCGTCGGCACCGTTTTGAAAGCCGGACACGATATCCCGGGAATCGCCGCGGACGGTGATAAAAATCACCGGCAGATCTTTCCAATGGGAGCGGATCCACCGACAGAAAGCGCTGCCGGTACCGTCCGGCATATTCCAGTCCACCAGCGCCAGTGTGGGGAGCTTTCCTGCAAAAGCCTCCCTGGCCCCGGCGATTGTGGGAAAGATGGAAACGCTGTAGCCCTGCCGGTTCAGATATTCGCTCACCAGCCGGGCAATATTTTCGTCGTCTTCTATGTAGTAGATGGTTGTCATAACAACACCTCCAGTCTGCCGGGATTTGTTTTACATCCTAACATCTCCATGCCATTCCTATATTTTCCGCAAAAATCCATTTTCTATCAAGTGGTTTCCATCTGTCTCCTGATCCATTCCATGATCACATCCGCCAGATACTCCTGCTCTGACTCCGACAGCGCCTCTCCCTCCGCGATCCCGTGCCATTTCGCCAGACAGCCGCGGCAGCAGGTGGCCGTGGCGTGCTGGGCCACGAAGACCGGATGTCCGCGCATGGGCGTCTGTCTGCCGTCGTTTGCCGGCGCGGCCGGCGACAGTCTTTTGGCAATGAAATCCTGCGCGTGCTTTCTCACCGTGTCCATTCCTTTTTCCCGAACATAATTCCGGTCATTGCTTTTCAGGGAAAAACTGCTGCGGAATTCGGACTGGCCAAGCCGCTGGAACAGCGAACCGCTGTAAAGGGCCGGCTGTTCGCCGACCATGGAAGGCTGCGCTCCGCCTTTGTACCGGATCATCCTGACTTTATTTTGATTGAGACTACCTGCCACAGAGACTTCCTGCCGATCTGACCGAGCTGCCGGCACATCCCCCGCTGCTGCCTCTGCCCGGCCTGCGTTATTGTCAGATTGCCGTCCTGCCCGCTCTGTCTGCACCATACGCGCAACGATCCGGGACTCCATGCTGTCCTCCCGCAGACGTTCCGCCAGCTTCGTATTTCTGTCTGCGGTGGTCTCGTTTTTGACGGCGTACCAGACCGCCTTTTTCTCCCCGATCAGCACCAGGATCTTCTTCGCCCTGGTCACGCCGGTGTAAAGCAGGTTTCTCTGCAGCATCACATAATGGCTCATGGTAAAAGGCATCACCACAATGGGATACTCGGATCCCTGGGATTTGTGAATGGTGGTGGCGTAGGCAAGGGTCAATTCCTCCAGCTCACTTACGTCATACACCACTTCCCGTCCATCAAAATTCACGGTCAGTTCCCGCTCTTCCATGTCCACATGATTTATGACACCTATGTCACCATTGAAAACTTCCTTATCATAGTCGTTGCGGATCTGCATGACTTTATCATGGAGCCGGTACTGCGTGCCACCTCTGCGCAGGAAAATGCTGCCCGGATTCATGGCCTCCTGCAGCACCTGATTCAAGTTCGCCGCCCCACAGACGCCTCTCTGCATGGGCGTCAGCACCTGAATATCCTGCAGGGCATCCACATGATAATAGCGCGGCAGATTTTCGGTGCAGTATTTCACCAGAAGCTCCACCACCTCTTCATTGGTCTCTTTCGCGGCAAAAAAGAAATCCGAGTCCCGGCCGCCCCGCATGTCGATCTGCTCCCCTTTGTTGATGCGGTGGGCATTCATGATGATACGGCTGCCCTGGGCCTGCCGGAAGATCCGGCTTAAGCGCACTACAGGGATCCGCCCGGAAGAAATGATATCTTTCAGCACATTTCCGGCGCCCACCGAGGGCAGCTGGTCGGTGTCGCCCACCATGATCAGCGTCATCTGCTCCGGCATGGCTTTTAACAGGTTGTACATCAACATAATGTCAATCATGGAGCACTCGTCCAGAATGAGCACGTCTCCCTCCAGCGGGTTTTCTTCCTTACGCTGGTAGCCCTCCGGAGGCTTATACTCCAGCAGCCTGTGAATGGTCTTTGCCTCCATGCCGGTGGCCTCGGACATGCGCTTCGCCGCCCGTCCCGTAGGTGCCGCCAGAACAATACGGCAGCCGGCGGCACGATAGGCGGCGATGATCCCCATGGTTGTGGTGGTCTTGCCCGTACCCGGGCCGCCGGTGAGCACCATGATCTTGGAAGATACCGCTGCGCGGATCGCTTCCAGCTGGACTTCGTCGTAGGTGATGTGCTGTCCCTGCCCTGTCCGGCCCATGACCGTCTCCATCACCGTATCCACATCCATCTGCACACGGCGCTCGGCCGCCAGCAATTTAAGCAGCCGCTTCGCACAGCCAGTCTCGGAAAAGAAAAAAGGCGGCAGGTAGATGGCCTCCTCCTCCCGGATCACCTCCTCCGTGCGCAGCATTTCGTCCAAAGTAATCTCCAGCTCCGCCTCCTCCACCTCCAAAAGCTGCACCGCAGCCTGAATCAGCTGCTCCCTTACCGCATAGCAGTGGCCATTCTCGGAAAGTTTATTCAATGTATAGAGAATACCGCTCCGCAGACGGATAAAACGATCCTTCTCAATGCCCATCTTCTCCGCTATGGTATCCGCCGTCTTGAAACCGATGCCCCAGATATCGTCGGCCAGCCGGTAAGGATTCTCCTGCACGACGCTGATACTGTCGCTGCCATAGGTCTTAAAGATCTTCGTGGCATGGCTGGTGCTGACTTCATGCCCCTGCAGAAAAAGCATGATATTCTTGATCTCCTTCTGCTCTTCCCAGCTCTTCCTGATCCGCTCCACCCGCACTCTGCCGATGCCTTCCACCTCGATCAACGCATCCGGATTTTCCTCGATCACATCCAGCGTGTCCTTTCCGAATTTCTCCACAATGCGGCGGGCAAACTTCGGCCCCACGCCTTTGATCAGACCGGAACCAAGATATTTCTCGATGCCGTAAACCGTGGCCGGAAGGGTCTCTTCGAATTTCTCCACGGAAAACTGGCGGCCGTATTTGGCGTCCACCTTCCAGACGCCTTCCAGCGCAAGCACCGAGCCTACGTGAGTGTCCGGCATAATGCCGACTACCGTCACCAGATCCTGGGCGTTCTTGACAGCGCATTTGAGTACTGTGTAGCCGTTGTCGGCATTCTGATATGTAATTCGTTCTACGACACAGCGTAAGTGGTCCATGGGAAGTCTCCTTTAATGAGTGAGCAGGAGAATAGCCTGTTTTCCGGCATTCTCCGGTGTGACTGTGATTTGCCGCAGGATAAATGCAGTATTTATTATGCAATGCAGTTTTTGCTGTGCAATGCAACCTTTTTTATGTAATACAACATTTGTTATGTCGTTTACTATACCTTGCCCAACGCTAAATAAATATACGGCAGTCTAAAGGGCAGCTCCAGCTGTTCAATCATCATAAAATCCAGCCACACATTGGTATCGCTACTAATATATTCCATCCACAGCCCCCTCTTCTGAAAAACACTGCTCTTCTACAAACGAATAGGGCTGTTTCAGTAATTCCGCACCTTTCTGTATGGATATCTCACTCTCACTGACCGCACGAAATACCAACTGCATAAATAAACCTGGTTCTTCTTTCCGAATACGAGTTGGCTCATGCTTCTTCCATCCCGCCTGACCAGCTTGAATATAAAAGTTTTTTGTCACATTGTCATTTACGATCCCACAGAGATTCGCACGCTTAACCAGAAGATACATGGAGATACCATATTCCTTGCACGTGAGGATCATATCTTTCGTTATGGCCGTTCTTCTGATTCCCAACTCTCTTTTTGCATCAGGAACAGGAAAAAGGAAAGCGCCACTGATTGCGGTCGCCATCTTTTCGATTTGCTTTCCCTCCATGTCATCCGGCCATTTAAATATAAAATGTGCCAGCTCATGTGCGATTGTAGATCTAATCCTCTCCGTACTCATCCGACCATTCACTATAATATACGGTCGTCCATTCACTGATCCATTCATTCCCGAGAATGCATTATTCTCAAGCTCCATTACATATATCAAAATGCCCTTATTCTCCAGGAGCTCGACCAGATTGCCCACCGGCCCGAACTCTGAAATACGAAGATATTTACGCATCGCCATTGCATTTTCTTCAACATTGTCAGTTAACATCAACCCATGACAAACCGGTGCATCCGGCAGTACATCTCCTCCAAGAGCATCAATGACCGAATAGAACCTGCCCAGATATTCTTCTACAGATTCTTTTATATACTCCTGCTGCCTGATAGAAAGTTTACTGCTCTTCCTGAATTCTCCATGCGCAAACACAAGTTTCGTATTTCTATTGTTTAAAAAGTCGGTAGTTCTTACCCCCAATGCCTTTGCAAGTGCTCGGATCATATCCATGCCCGGCTTTCTTTCTCCACTTTCGTAATAGCTAATCGTCATTGCGGATACCCCAACCAAAGAGGCCAGCTGTTTCATGGACATACCACTTTTTAATCTATAAAATCTCAAATTTTTACTGAACATTTCACCGCCTCCTTCTGTTTATATTTTAACATTTTTGGCAGAAAAGTAAACAAGCAAAAAGACATATCCTGCTAAATTTTTCACAGGTTATGCCTTTATATAGTCTCACACTATTTTATACCCGCTCCCAGATCTCATATCCCTGCCTTCTGGCCGAATCATACACCGGACGCATATTCTTCATCAGAATATTATAAAACTCCTCTTTCGAGTTTCCTTTACGGTACAGCTCCTGGCCGGCCCAGATAGAATGCAGATTATCTCTATAACACGCTTTAAATAATCCGTAAATTCCTTCTTTACCGTGTATGGTTTCATACATCATATATTGGTTGGCGGCGAATCTGCCAAAGAACGGATCCCACTTGGGGAGTTTATTGCTCTTGGCAGAATTCAAAGAGGAATCCATCGGCATCAGATTCCAGAGCTCGTCGTTCATCACAAAGGACCACGGGATAAAGTGATCCACATCATATTGCTTCGGCACTACCGGATCGCCTGTAAATACATCTTTTACTTCTCCTATATCCAAGATTCCTTCCCAGAGTTTACGCACTCTGTTCAATTTCCGCATCTTCTCATCCATAGGAGCCAGCTTATAGATCAGACCCGGGATTTCCGGATTATTATTTTGAAGCCATTTAACTTTTTCATACTGGATCCAGCCAAGTATTGAGACCGTATGATCCTGAATCATTTTGATCCAGGAAGTATTGAAATAGACTTCTTTTTTCAGCCGGCTTCCGGAACCCAGCGTATAAGGCAACGGCGTTATCGCCTGATCAATGCGCTCAATATACGCCGTCATCCTTACAGCACTTCCCCATTCTGCAGGCTCGATGCTTTTGCGGAAAAACCCGGCCAGCGCGCGGTACGGCACCATATTGGTAAGCTGTTCTTTGTATTTCTTCAATTCGGCATTATGATTTTTTATCTCGTTTTTGATTTCAACTTTTGATGCATTCGCCGGAAGTCTACTCAATTCAGACAGATAAAGGATCGCCCTTTCCAGCCCGTCTCTCACATTACCGTCGCTTTGTATCCCGCTTAAATGAATATGAAATTCCCTCACAGAATACCAGGCATTGGCTATCATCTCATCTATAATCTCGTCGAATGTAGTTTCTGTTTTATTCTCGGAGATCAGTCCAACGATTGCCTCCAGCCAGTAGAATTTATAACAATAAGACGGATCCTTCATCATCTGTGAGAATCCTTCGATGTCCAGAGAACTGTAATATTTATCGTCAATACTTAGTGAGTATCCCATTTCCGCAGGATTATATTGAGCCATTGTTCCTCACCTCTTCCTGGCCGTACATCAGTTGATATCCATTGTTCTTCAATCTGTAAACCGTCAAATTCTTCGATAAAACCAGCAAACCTTGCCTCTGTCATATCCGTAAAATATCTTCCATTCCGTTCACCAGAAAAAGTTCCGTGTTTAAAGGATGTATAGATAATGCCATTGGCCTTCAGTGCTGCCTGCATCTTACGCATAACATCGGCCAGTTCGCTCCAGGGCAGGTGTAGAATAGAAGCACATGCCCAGATGCCATCGTATTTGTGAATCGCTGACAATTCCCGGAACAGCATGTGACGGACTTGTATACCGGTATATTGTGATGCAAGTTTACATAACTCCAAAGATCCGTCTATGGCTTCGACGTAATAGCCCTGCGACAGGAAATATTTCGTGTCGCGGCCCGATCCACAGCCGAAGTCAAGGATTGCCGAGCCTTTGACTAATTTTGATAGAAATACATTTTGTGTGTCCGTGAAATCGACTGCTACAGTGTTATCATAAAACTGTTTTACATTCCTGTTATAGTAATTGACAGTATCCAACTTTTTCACAGTATTTCACCTTTTCTTTTATCTTCTTATCTTCCACCAGCCTCTGCACCCACTTCCTGTCTGATTCTTTATATGGCTCCTTCCAAAAATGTCTGATGAATTTACTGATCTGTCCTTTAAAGCTCCAATTCACCGCCGAAAGGCCCAACCACCAGCTCAGCTGGTGGAATGGGCTAGCTCCCTGGAGCAAAACCGTTGCATTTCCGCCCAAAGGCGGTCTGGCAAACCGTTCTTTCTTTACTGGTAGGCCGCTTAAAAGCGGCTCTCTTTTAATGCTCCATCTTATCCCTTTCGTACTGCCCCTGAATATACTTCTTTATTGTTTCTTCGTTGACATTACCGACCGTTTCGCAATAATATCCTCTTGCCCAGAAGTGACGGTTTCCTTCCTGTCTTTATATCCCTACCTCGACGGCACCATCCGTATGATCCGGCCCGCAAACTCGTTAAAGTTCTGCGTCTGCAGGATCACTCTTCCCGGTCCGGTCAGCTTCGTCAGGAACAGTCCCTCACCGCCCAGGAAAATATTCTTAAGCCCCTTCACCGTCTCGATCTCATAGCTTACAGACCGCTCGAAGGCTACCACATTACCGGTATCCACCTTAAGCACCTCGCCCGGCGCCAGATCCTTCACCACCTTGTTACCGTCAATTTCCAGAAAGACCATGCCTGTTCCGCTGATATCCTGCAGGATAAATCCTTCACCGCCAAACAATCCGGCGGAAAACTTCTTTGTAAATGTTACATTCAAGTGCACCGTATCCTGTGCGCAGAGGAAAGCTCCCTTCTGGCAGATCATACCACCGTTCGCTCCCACATCCACCGGGAGCACTTCTCCGGCCACGGTGGATGCGAAAGCTACCATACTGCCTGCCCGCTCCGCCTTATAGGTCGCCATAAACAGAGACTCCCCTGAAAACATCCTGCCGATGCTCTTGCCCAGGCCGCCTCTCATATTGGAATCCATAGCGATCCCTTCCGACATCCAGGCCATCCCGCCCGACTGTGTGTACATGGATTCCCCCGGCGCATCGAAGAGCACCTCCACTGCCGGCATTGTGTCGCCAATGATTCTGTATTGCATACTCAATTCCCCCTTATGGTAAACTATTTACACGAAAATCGAATGTTACTCTGCAATTTTCATATATCTATTATATTACCACTTTTAATGACTTGCAGACAACTGTCAGATTTGAAAATACACCCGGAAGGCAGCAACTGCAACAACATACATAATTTCTGTCACCTGCTTTCATATATTATTCCAGATGTCGAAAGAACCAGTTTCTTCTGAAGGAAGAAAAATATGATAAGCTGCATAAGGAATACTATAAGTGATAATCCTATAGCGACCAGCGTTATTTCAAATATGCGTGTAGCAGAAGATGCTTCCATAAAACGGTTTATCATGAATGAAGCTGTGACACATCCGCAAATTGCAGGGAAAAAATAAATAAGCCCTATCTGTTTTCGGATCATCTTTTTCAGGTCATTTTCTTTTAACCCAAGATACATTGCCCTCTTGTAGCTCTCAGTATCCTGCATTATCGTTCCTGCAATTTTCAATCCCATTATCATAGTTGCTGACACAAAAGAAATAATGGCAATAAAGAAAATCAGGATCAGATAAACCGCGCCTGCCTCCATCTGGACATCAAGCTCCGTCTGTTTTGCATAAGGATAAAATTCCCACCATCGGGCGGCATACAATTCGTTTCCACCATAAGGGATATAAATATCTTCATAATTCTTTATTTTATCTTTAATAACCTGATTCTGCCAGCTCACAAATATCTCCCCCTTGTTTATTGCTACAATCTCCGCCAGAAGTCTCTTTTGAAACTCACTGCTGTTTTCGGTATTACTGCCATGAAACAGATAATAGGTCATTTTATAGGAGGAATCCAAAGTATCACTTATTCTGTAAAAAGTATTATCACTGACGACTGCAAAGGAATTTATCTTTGCAGTTTCATTCAGTACACTTTCCTTTGAGACCAGTTTAATTTTTTGCAATGTAAAGTCTTCTTTTATACATGGATTATAAAACAGTCCTCTATCTTCCGAGCAGGTTTGAAACATGGAATCATCGGAATCCTGAAAGTAAATATATCCGTCATCCGGAACAGACAGGTTCATGCCGGAGAGTGCATTAAAATCTGACACATCAACAACAATTTCCGGTGCCCACTCATTTCTTGAAGCATCCATATACTGATGCTCCCGTCCCAGCAGAAGCATATCCAATGAATGCCATTCGTTTAAAGAAATACCGCTTTCTTCTGCAAAGGAGCGTATCCTGCTTTCATCAAGCTTCTCTCCTGATTCCCCGGCTAAAACAGCATAATCATATGGTTCTTCCTTGATTAAATAATAAAGTTCCAAGAATATGCCCCCATTAAAACATATAGAAAATACCGTAAGCGTAATCAACAGTGAAGAAACAAATAAGGACAATGTGTATTGGTTCCCTTTTTGCCTTACAAGATTGTAAAACAGGATATCTTTCCGATATGCGTTAGGAAAAAAACGCTTTATAATGCTCCCCATAGAAGTAATCTGCGCCGTCAGAATATACATTCCAATCACACTGACACCGAGAAAAAGAACGGAGAAACTTTTCAGTGGGTAGATAACCGCAGTAATATTAAACAATATCAGTCCCAAAGGAACTGCTGTCAGCCCTACGATACCCAAAAGCGGGTGGGAGGCTTTCACCTCCTCACCTTCAGATGATGAACGCAGAATCCTGATCACATCTAACCCTGCTATATGAACTGCATTTCTGATACGCAGGATAACCCATGCCAATATCCATAACCCTCCTGCAATCAGCAGCCCTTCCCATCCAACGCGAAAGGCTTCATCCGTATAGGAAATGAATAAAGACAGCAGAGACCATATGCCAAAAGAGAACGGAACGGCCAAAGCAAGACCGGCAGCCCCTCCAATCAAAAATGTCATGTCAAGCTGCCTGTTTTGTATTTTGCCAACAGATTTTGGTGAAAGACCAAGGGAAAGGAATACCCCAATCTCCCCCATTTGAAGCTGTATATAAATAGCATTAGCGTAAAAAAGAAAAACAATCATACCAATCAGTGTAATCCCATACATTCCAAGTGAAATCAGGTAAGTCGATCCATCTGTCATCAATACATCGGTGATAACTTTGCTGAAAAGCAAGACACCATAAGCCCCGGTCATGGCTACTGCAAAGCAAATTGACAGTCCAAAAAGAATGTATCGGCTTTTGTTCTGACGAATCAGCTTTCGGGTGATTTCATTTAATGTCATTGTCCCACCTCCACAATCTTCAAAAATTCCAGAATATCATTCATAAACTGCCTCTGTTCTTTCTGACGCGCCAATTCCTTTACTATCATCCCATCCGATAAAGCAATCACACGATCTGCATAAGAAGCAGCAATCGCATCATGTGTCACCATCAAAACTGTAGCCCCAAACTGTTCCTTCGCAAACAGAAACGCTTCTATGACAGCATTGCTTGACTTGGAATCAAGATTGCCAGTCGGCTCATCAGCTAAGATTAACAACGGCTCATTGGATAAAGCTCTTGCAATAGCCACCCGTTGTTTTTGCCCGCCGGAAAGCTCGCCCGGATATTTACCGGAAATATCCTCAATGCCAAAGGCGCACAGCAAATCTCTTGTTTTTTCTTCCATATCTGCGGCAGGCTTTTGGGCGATGATTTGTGGAAGGAGAATATTTTCCTGCACTGTCAACCCATCTATCAGCATAAAATCCTGAAAGATAAAACCTAATATACCGGAACGGATTTCAGCCTGTTTCTCTTTATCCGTATGAAGCATATCCACAGAACCCACTTTCACTTGACCGCTGTCTGCCGATAAAAAGCCTGACACGATGTTCAGCAGTGTCGTTTTCCCACTGCCGGACGGTCCCATGACCGCAACAAATTCTCCTCTGTTCATTTCCATGCTGACACCTTTCAACACAGGATAGGTATTCCCTTTTGTAACGTAAGATTTTTGCAATCCTGATACAGATAGTATTTTTTCCATGTACGAATACTCCTTCACAAATTATTTCCGGAGAAAATAGAAACTCTCCTTAGTAATACAAGGAGAGTGTAAATGAAAAATATCACAAAAGTATCTACTTTTCCAACAAAAATGAAAATTGTACTCTGGCGCCAGAATCCGGCGTATTGCTGATCGTAATGCCTCCGCCATGTTTTTCACATAGGATTTTACAGATATTCAATCCAAGACCAAAATGTGAAGATTCGGATTGTCCGGAAGTATAAAAGGGATTCAGCGCCTGCTCCAGAGCTTTCGGACTAAATCCTGCTCCATCATCAATCATTTCAAAAGAAAGTAAATGATTCCGCTCATACAGACGCACAAAAACTTTATTTTCAGCATATCGGCAGGCATTTCTCATAACATTTTCCAACACCCTGAAAATCAGGGAAAGATCTCCCCTAACTTCCTGTAGATCGGCTTCATTTATAACGGAAATATTTTTCCCATATTCCTTAGCTGTCAATTTTATGTTGTCATCCAACATTTTCATAAAACTGTCTATTGGAACAGTCTGCATTTTGACTGGTGTATCCTCTAATTTTTGGATTTTGTTCATAACCTCGACATAATCTTCCAAACGCTCAATATAATATGCCATCATGTGGTTCGTTTCCAGCAGTTTTGCATCTTCTTTTTCCGGAAACGGGATATATTCTTCCAAAAAATCCGTATATCCCTGCAATACCGTGAGCGGCGTGCGTAAATCATGTGCAAAGGCTGCATTGAGTTTTCTGCGTTCTTCTGTCATTCGCCATATCTTTTTATAATTATTCTGCAATTCATTCTTCATCCGTTCAAAAGACCCGCAAAGTGTTCCTAATTCATCTTCCGCATCATACTGTATCGAAAAATCCAGATTATCCACGGCTATCTGCTCTATTCCCTCCGTTAATGCCTTTAACGGAGGAGAAAGTTTAAATCTATAGAAAATATACGATCCTGCGATGATTACCACACAAACATATATACCCACAGTTGATATGGAAAAGAAATCATGCCAATACATAGCCGGATTTTCCGAATTTTCCGCTACAAGAGCATAATAGCTTGGACGTGTCGCCAATAATATCGCCATCGCTCCTGAAAAGGCGATAAAAAGAGAACCCACAATTGTAATGGTCAAAGCCTTTTTCAAACAAAGATTTTTATAAACCGTTTTTAATTTCCCCATTTATACCCTATCCCCCAGACCGTTTCAATATAAGTTTTCTTTGTATACTCCATAAATTTTTTTCTTATTCTCCGCATATGTTCTACTATAATGGAACTATTCCCCTCACTATCATATCCCCAGATAACTTCATAGATTCTTTCTTTGTCAAAGACCTGCCCCGGATTCCTTGTAAGTAATTCAATAATATCAAATTCCTTTTTGGTAAACGGAATCACTTTTTCTTGGTAAGCCACCTGCCTTTTATCATAATTTATGGCAAGACTTTCAAAAAATTTCGATGACAAACCTGAATCCCCTCGGCTTTCACGGCGTAAATGCGCTTCTACCCTTGCGCCTAACTCGCCTAATCTAAAGGGCTTTACCACATAATCATCTGCACCTGACTGAAATCCAACAATTGTATCCGTTTCTTTTATTCTTGCAGTCAGGAAAATAATAGGGCACGATACATGATTTCTGATTGTTCTGCATACTTCCAGCCCATCCATGCCAGGCATATTGATGTCAAGCAGAATAATATCAGGCTTCGAATTGATTTCTTTAAGAGCTTCTGCACCACTCATAGCTGTATATACAAGATATCCATGAAATTCAAAATAGTCCTTCAACATAGCGACAATTCCCTGTTCATCATCAACTATTAAAATCTTATATCTTTCCATAAAATTCTCCGTTTCTCTGCCTTTGGCTGACAGCACAAATAGCAATGAAAATCTTTGATCCTGTGGTTTTTCTAAACTTTTAGGGATTGCCCATTTTCTGCCACTTCTTTTACCGATATATATTCCATAATCTGCCTTAATATTTACATTTTATACGTTATAACGGACAATATCAAGTCTTATTTTTGTATATGTTATAGTAAACGAAACATCCCCAAATTTCTTCCCGAATTTTGAGAGCATAGTGTCGTCTATGCAAAGGAATACCGGCTGTGATTCATGTTGTTCCAGTAAAAATAAAGTGGTAATGGATGGTTAATTTGTGGTTGGAAAAGCTCTGTACAATGCAGTGCTTTTCTTAGTTGTATTTTAGATACTTGTCATAGTCCGAATTTCCACATATAATTGCAGTGTGGTTGTATGGAATATCTGCAGTACGAGGTTTGAAAAACGGAGAAACGTAAATCATGAACAAAATTCTGATTATAGATGATGATAAATCTCTTTTGGAACTGCTACAAAACTGTATGCATGGCTTATATGAAGTGGATACGGCATGGAATGGAAGACAGGGACTTGGTAAGCTGTCACAGACAAAATATGATCTTGTACTGTTGGATGTGATGCTGCTTGGCGAAAATGGTTTTGAGGTCTTAGGGGAAATACGGAAGCAGTATGCGTTGCCGGTGATTATGCTGACGGCAAAAAATTCCCCGTCAGATAAGGTAAGTGGTCTGGGAATTGGCGCAGATGATTATGTAACGAAACCATTTAATATGGAGGAGTTGTTGGCGAGGGTTGCGTCTCAGATTCGGAGAAATACCCTACTGAAGAATGGAGTTTTACCACAAGAAAAGCTCTGTTTCGATAAGATTACTATTGTTCCGCAGATGAAAGGAATATTGAAAGAAAACAAGGAAGTGCTGCTGACAGGAAAAGAATTTGACTTGTTGTATTTTCTTGCTTCATCTCCAATGCGTGCTTATACAAAAAAGCAGATTTATAAGGCTGTGTGGAAGGATGATTATGTCTATGACGATAATAACATTATGGCATTGGTCAGTAAGATAAGAAAGAAAATAGAAGATGATCCGGAAAATCCCAAGATAATACAAACAGTCAGGGGAGTCGGCTACCGCTTCGGTGGAGGGCAGTAAATGGATATAGGAATGACAGTACTTATAGTAATCTGTTTGGGGCTAATGTTTTTGCTGGCAGGTATCTGGAGGCAAATTAAAAAAATCAATTGGGTATTAGATGAAATCATAGAAGGGAAAACGGATAGAAGGATCTTGATAAGAAAATATTCCCTTTTATCGGATACCTGTTATAAACTCAACCAGATTATGATGGATAATAAGGAACGTATCGCACAGACAAGACGGCAGGAACACAGGAATGAAAAGCTCATGACAAGTCTGTCTCATGATATCCGAACCCCCCTTACATCCATTATCGGTCACCTGGATGCCGTTCATTATCAATATATCCATGGGGAGATGAATGCAGAATCTGTCCGACAGGCAAGGGAAAAAGCATATGTCCTAAAGGATTATCTGGACGATCTGTTTCAGTGGTTCAAGCTCAATTCCAAAGAAGAGAAAGCAGAAATGGAGCCATTGGATATTGTAGAGGAAACGAGGGCAGTTTTTGCAAATTGGGTCGCAGCTTTTGAACGAAATGGAATCTCCTATGATTTCATATCAGACATGGACGAGATACAGACCAGCATGGACAGAGTTTTTTATGAACGCATTGTGAATAATCTGCTTAAAAATGTAATGGAGCATAGCGGAGCCTCTAAGATCTGGATAGAAATTGTGCAGACTGGCGTTACGGTTGTTGTGAAAATCTGCGATAATGGCGTTGGGATTCCTGAGAAAGCAATTCCATTTGTTTTTGATAGGCTGTATAAGGTAGATGATGCCCGTAGCAGTAAAGGAAGTGGTCTGGGGCTTGCAATCGTACGGGAACTGGTTTTGATACAGGGAGGGAATATTTTTGTAGAGCCCCGAAAGAAAGGAAGTTGTTTTGTCATGGAATTTCCCATATTAGAGAATTAGAAATGAACTGTTCTGCCGTAAGGCAGGGCAGTTTTTTTACAAGGTTTTCGTAAGGTTCTGGAAGAGAAAGTGTGATAATATAAAACAGTAGGCAGATTTATTTATATTTAGATATATAGTTAACGACATTATAAATTTCGTTTACTATAGTGCACGAAGAAAGGGATGGTGTGATGGAGAATTTTATCATTGAGACGAAAGGGCTGACGAAATATTATGGGGATACTGCCGCAGTGAAAGGTGTGGATCTTCATGTAAAAAAAGGTGAAATTTATGCTCTTTTGGGAAGGAACGGAGCTGGAAAAACCACAATCATGAAAATGCTGCTAGGTTTATCCATAATAACAAAAGGAACAGTCCATATGTTCGGAAAGCCTTTTGAGGGAAATAAAAAAGAATTTTTGGGACGGATAGGTGTCATGATTGAAACACCGGGATTTTATCCAAACCTTACGGCAACAGAAAATCTGGAAATTCTTGCCGATCTGCGGGGATATATAAAACGGGATGCTATAAAAGAAAGTTTGGGGAGAGTTGGACTGCCTTATAAAGATAAAAAGCTTTTTTCAGAATTTTCCCTCGGAATGAAGCAGCGGCTTGGAATTGCAGCTGCCATTATCCATGATCCGGAAGTCCTGATACTGGATGAACCGGTTAATGGGCTTGATCCCATTGGGGTAATGGAAACAAGGAATTTTATCAGGGAGCTTTCGCAAAATTATGGAAAAACGATTCTGCTGTCAAGCCATATTCTGTCAGAGATTGAGCTTTTGGCAGACAGGATTGGAATTATTGACAAAGGGATTCTGCTGGAAGAAAGCCCTTTTGAAGAATTGAAAAAAAGAAGTATGCATTATATTCTGTTGTCCGCAGATCCGACTGAAACAGTTATCCATATGCTGGAAGAAGAATTTCATATCGGAGATTATCGGATTATGGGGAATGGCTGTATTCAAATTTTTGACACAGAGATACAGACAAAGGAAATCGTCAAGTTTCTTGCAGAACAGAATATTTATGTAGATGCTATTAACAAATGCAGTGATACACTGGAAGATTATTTTAAAAGGATAACCGGAGGTGAGGGGATTGCTTAGCATATGTCTGAATGAATTGAAGAAACTAAAGCGTCAGAAGACAGCACGGATGTTGTGGGCAGTTGGCATCCTGATACCTACGTTTGGCACACTGCTCTGTATAAAAAACCATTATCCCTTTAGAAATTTGGTCGGTACGAATGTCTTGTTTGGAAGTTTTCTTGTGATTCCATTTGTCTTTTCCGCCATGCTTTTAAACTTGTTTGAACTGGAGGAGAGGAATCATACATTGAAAAACATTCTGGTGATTGGAATACCCGAATGGAAGATTTTTTTATCCAAATTGGCCGCTGCTCTTGTGATTGTTGTGGTATTTACGGGAATTATTACTGCTTATACAGTTGCAGGAGGAATTTTTCTGCGGAATTATATTTCGGATGTTTTCCATATTTTCGGTATACTTTTAATAATATCTCTGTGCAGCGTCTGTGCGACAATGCCTGTGGTGCTTTTGATTATTTTGCTCCGCAAAAGGAACCTGATTGCGATGATAGCGATTAACTGTTTTATACTCGTTGATTTTTTGTTTGTATGGCAGTTGACCATGTTTCATTGCCTTGAGATACATCTGCCTGTTTTGGTAGCATTTCGCATCACTTATCCCTTTAGCATTATTGAATATACGGATAATTTGCAGCTTGGTTTGGACACACTGTATTATCCAATGAACAAGGGAATATTTTTGTTGGGGGCAACAACGGCAATTTCCCTTGTAATTAGTTTATGGCTTTATAAAAGACAGGAGGCCGATGTATGATGAAAAGATTGATCAGGGCAGAATTTAAGAAATTGAAAAGACAGAAAATGGTCTTTGTTGGATATCTCAGCATACTCTTTTCGTTTATCATTACTTTTGCGCAGCAAATGCGGATTAAGGCAGGAGCGCCTGAATGGGAAGGGTTTGCAGAAATGTTTTTTTACAACAATGCAATGCTGTTCTTGCCGTTTACAGTATCTTTGATTGGAGGATACATGATAGATCAGGAATATACAAGGGATACTCTGAAAAACCTGCTGGTGATACCGGTCAGATGGCAGGATGCGATAAAAGCGAAAGTGGCAGTCTTGTTTTTGCTGATGATCAGAGTTGCGCTGTTTGAAATGGTTCTGCTTTTGTCTGTGGGTATTATGTTAAGGAACTGTCCTGCCGTGCTTATAATGACAGGCATATGTATGAAAGCGCTTGCGTATAATATCTGCATCACGTTAAGCATATTGCCTGTGATTCTGTGGTTTGGAAAGAATGGTGGGAAATATATATGGGGAAGTATACTTTCCATGCTCGTTGGTGTATCTGGAGTGTTTGTAGTAAATGGAAAGGCAGCTTATTGGCATCCGGTTACAGTCTGTTTCTCATTTCTATCAGACATTTATGGTGATAAATCTGTAATAGGATACATGACGTCGGGTGTAGCAATCTTTCTGTATGGGTTGTTGTGTATGTTGGTGTACTGGATTAGGTATTGTAGGGAAAACAACGCGGTTATTTCAAAATAAAAAGAAACAAATAGTAACTTGACGTAAGACGGTATTGCTACGCAGCGGTAAAAGAAGAATAAAGTGCTATGGATTTCGTCATACCTCTTTTTGTACTCGTCTGCCTCATACTTCAAACACTCCGCCACAACTGCAATATTTGTTGTCATAATGTTTTTCTGCCCGGTGCAAAAGGGCGGCTTCCAGTTTCCAGTCAAGGGGAAGCACGGCGGCAATGAACCAGCGGCAGAGAAGCGAATAACTGATACTCTGCACACATACACAAGGCTCGCCATAGTCCAGTGCGATACAGTTGCCGTTATCGTAGTTGCAGCACTCATGCACAAGCCGACACGCCGCCCGGTGCTGGCGGTAGTCCATGTAGGGGCGTTTACCGTTCATTATCCCGCCCCTTTCCGCGCTCCGGCTCGCGTCTTAAAATCTGCTCAAGGTTGCCCTTGACGGTCTGCAATTCCTTTGTTTTTTCCCTCTTTTCCCGGTACTCGTTGTAAAGGCTGTTTTTCTCCCTCATAAGCTGCTCAATCTCCGCTTGTAAGGTCTTGGACGCTGGCAGCTTTTGGATTCCCTTTGATTTAAAATACCGGGTGGCAGCTTCGGCTATCATAAATTCGCTTTCGTGCTGCTCCCGGTAGTTCTTGCGGGCTTTCTCTGTTTTCTGTGCTTTTAGCCCGTCACGGGCGGGCTTGGTTTTGATGTACGCCAATAGCTGTTTCTGCAAGTCTTTTTTCTCCCGTAAAGTGCTTTCCACGGTTTTCAGTTCGGCATGGACGCTCGATAGTTCCGCGCTGGCGGCGGCAAGGGCGGCTTCCAGTTCTTCCGGGGAAGAAAAGCCGGATTCCTCGTAAATGCTCATGGTCGCCGCCATTTGCTTTAAGTTGTGGACAGCCGCCCAGCGGTCATATCCTATGCCCTTGCCCTCGGCTCGTTTCGCTTCCCGGTCTACCATGCGTTGTACGCTGTCATTCTTCGGGGAGTTTATGGCGGCTTTGTTACGCTGTAAGCGGTCTTTTATGCTGCGGGGGTATTCCTCTTTAGGTAGGGGCTTTTCGGCGGCTCTGGCGGCGTTCTGTGCGTTTAGGGTGAGTGCTTCCAGTACGGCGGCATGGTCAAAATCATCACCTAATTTCCGGGCGGTGATTGGCTTCGTCCTGTCCGGCGTGAGATAGCTCAACCTCCCCCGGCTCTCCTTAACGGTCACGCCCTGTTGTAGCAGCTTCCCGGAGAAGTCCTCAAAAGAAGTAGCATAGGACAGGGCGGCGCGGATCGTGCGCCGCAGCTTCTCCTTGTCCGTTTCAAACTTGGTCGGTTTGGGCGGCTCTCCTTTGGCGGCAAGGGAAACATTTTCTTTATCCAGTGCGGCTTGTCCTTTCCGCTTCGCCCAATACTCACGCTCGGTGACACGGTTCTTGCTCCCATTCAGCAAATCAATCTGATAGAGGTTTTCCCGGTGGCACATTTCCATGACTTCCGCTTTGAAATACTCCATAGCAGCGTCCGTACAGCGGTGCTTGCAGCCCTCCCTTGTGTCCGCTGGTCTTTCCATATAGGGAAGCAGCGGCACTTCCGCAATCCGTAGGGAATTGATTACGATATGCACATGAATGTTGCCGCTGTGGTTATGCCCGTCCGGGTGGGTGCATACAAGGGCTTGGTGTCCGGGGAAATGCTCTTTACAGAACTG
>ERZ808046.433-NODE-433-length-39052-cov-10.314484_pt1 | contig 39052 bp, 36 predicted proteins | sample MGYA00380196_ERZ808046 | MGnify/ENA primary metagenome ERZ808046 (study PRJEB31490, sample SAMN06133421) | mouse gut metagenome | isolation source: Z6_2 | host: mice | place: China: Chengdu | collected 2015-05 ...
CGGAGAGAAAATTTATATAGAAACAACAAGAAAACCCAGTAAAATCGATGGGTTTGGCAATTTAACAATTGCCTAAAAGAAACAATATTAAGGAGGAAATACCCTGCGGGTATACCTGTATGCCCAAAGGGCAGGGCAAAAAGGAGGAAATGCCATGAAACGATTAGAGGACTATGTGAGAAGTATTCCGGATTTTCCGGAGCCGGGGATTATTTTTCGGGATGTTACCACCATTCTTCAGGACGCGGACGGTCTGGAGCTGGCGATTAACCAGTTAAGAGACAGCCTTGGGGATTTGGATTTTGACGTGGTAGTGGGGCCGGAGTCCAGAGGCTTTATCTTTGGAGTGCCGGTTGCCTACCTGCTTCACAAAGGCTTTGTACCGGTTCGTAAGAAAGGCAAGCTTCCCTGTGAGACAGTTTCCATGGAATATGATCTGGAATATGGCAGCGCTGTCATTGAGATGCATAAAGATTCCATAAAGCCGGGCCAGAAGGTGGTAATTATTGACGATCTCATCGCCACCGGAGGAACTACTGAGGCTATTATAAGACTGATTGAAAGCCTGGGCGGGGAAGTGGTAAAAATTTGCTTCGTTATGGAGCTTGCCGGATTAAAGGGAAGAGAAAAGCTGGCCGGATATGAAGTGTATTCTGCAATTACGTATGAGGGGCATTGATGATTTAGGGCGCTGCAAAACAGGCGGAATGATAGATACATTACAAAAAGAAATAACGTAATAATGGCCGAAGGCGGGAAGTTTGCAGAAATGTTTGTTCCTGCCTTTTCTTATTGGGAAGGGACAGATTGAAAAAATCAGATGAATTTTTACAAATATAGGGTAAGATAATAGGTAAGAAAACAGGTAAGATGGAGGTGAGAAACCGTGAAAGGCTACATTCCGCCATACGAAATTACAGATAGAATTCTATCTCTGGTATCATTGATTTCAGAAAAAATAGGACAGATTACGGAGAGGAATACTTTAGAATCAAAACCACATCTGAGGAGAAACAATAAAATAAGATCCATTTACTCGTCGCTGCGTATCGAAGCAAACTCATTATCGCTAAATGAGGTGAAGGATGTAATTAATGGAAAGACTGTTTTGGGAACAGCAAAAGAAATTCAGGAAGTGAAAAATGCGTATGCCGCTTATGAGGAGATATCAGTGGTTGCTCCGTACAGTATCTCAGATCTGAAGCGGATTCATGGTATTATGACGAAATATATTGTGGAGGAAGCAGGAACATTCCGCAGAGGGGAAGAAGGAGTGTTTAATGGAGATAAATGTATTTTTATAGCACCGCCTGCCAGAGCTGTTCCTGGCCTGATGGAGGAATTGTTTGACTGGATGAGGGAAAACCAAGAGAAAGTCCATCCGCTGATTTTATCTGCTGTATTTCATTATGAATTTGTTTTTATTCATCCATTTACTGACGGCAATGGCCGGATGGTCAGACTGTGGCATACTGCCATATTATCAAAATGGAAACAGGTTTTTGAGTATATTCCCCTGGAAAGCCAGATTGAAAAATTTCAGGACGGATATTATGAAGCGATTGCCAAGAGCCACATAAGCGGCAATAGTACATGCTTCGTTGAATTTATACTGGAGCAGATAAATCTTGTGCTGGATGAGATCAGAAATCAGTCCAAAGGTCCGGATGAAAGCATATCAAAATATATGAAGAAGCTTTTAGAGGTTATGGAATATGACACAGCTTATACTGCAAGTGAGATATTGCAGCATTTAAATTTAAAATCCAAAGATACTTTAAGAAAAAACTACCTGAATCCGGCGCTGGAAAAGGGACTGATACAGATGACGATTCCGGACAAACCAAAAAGTAAAAACCAGAGGTATGTAAAAAGATGAAACTAACTACATTAATCGAAAACCACACTTCCCGCCGGGATTTAAAAGCAGAGCACGGCCTATCCTTTCTCATAGAGGACGGGAGAGAAAAGATTTTGTTTGATACCGGAAACAGCGGGGCAGTCTGGGACAATGCAGGGAAACTGGGAGTAAGGCCAAAGGATATTACTGTCACGGTTTTAAGCCACAGCCACTATGATCATGCCGGAGGTCTGACGGAAGGCGTAAAGAGGGGACTTTCCGGCCGGTTGATTGTGGGGGAAGGTTTTTTTGAAGAAAAATACCGGATTCAGGAGCAGGCCGCATATACTTATACATATTTAGGATGCGGATTTTCTAAAGTCTGGGCAGAAGAAGCTTTTCCTCAGATAGATACATGCCGGGAACTTTTCCAGGTCAGCCGCCGCTGTTTCGCAGTGGGCCGGTTTAAAAGATCAAATTTATGGGAAGAAATTTCTAAAAGGTTTGTAAAAGAAAAAGACGGGGGCATGATCCCGGACTCCTTTGAAGATGAAATCTGTCTGGCGCTCCTTTTGCCGGACAAAGAGGCAGTGGGAGTAATATGCGGATGCAGCCATCCGGGAATTATCAATATGCTGGAGACCGTAAGGGAAAGGTTTCCGGGAAAAGACCTGGAATTTGTGGCTGGCGGGATTCATTTAAAAGGCCGGGATGAGGCGTATCAGGAGAAAACATTAAAGAGTCTGAAAAATATAGGGGTAAAGAACCTGTTTCTAAACCACTGTTCCGGGGAAAACTTATGCTGGGGAACAGAGAAAATGGTTTTATCATTGGGAAGCGGGGATTGTTTGTTTATGGCGGACAAATAGACGGGGATGTCCTGGCGGTTTATCAGGAAAAATGTCAGAAAAGCCGGGACGGCGTTGAATTTGCTTGCATTTTAATCTGAAAAAAATTATAATGTTTACTATGAAATTTGGAAGACAATGGAAAGGAGCGGGTGAGAAACCATGACAGAGGCAAAAAAACGCAGAGAACTGGATATGGAACTGGAAGCACCGGCTGACTTTACCAGCCCAGAAGAGTTATACGAAGAATTGGTCCGCCGGATTCGAAGATACCACCCTTCCGACGACCTGAGCATGATAGAGAAGGCCTATAAGGTTGCGGACAGCGCCCACCAGGGACAGAAGAGAAAGTCGGGGGAGGCTTACATTATCCATCCCCTGTGTGTCGCTATTATTCTGGCGGATTTGGAACTGGATAAAGAAACCATTATCGCCGCCCTTCTCCATGATGTGGTGGAGGATACGGTAATGACCTTGGAAGAGCTGTCTCAGGAGTTTGGAGCCGAGGTAGCCCTTTTAGTAGACGGTGTTACCAAGCTGACCCAGCTTTCCTGGTCTCAGGATAAAACGGAGATTCAGGCGGAAAACCTGCGTAAGATGTTTCTTGCCATGGCAAAGGATATCCGGGTAATTTTAATCAAGCTGGCGGACCGCCTTCACAATATGAGGACCCTTCAGTATCAGACGCCGCCCAAACAGAAGGAAAAAGCAAGGGAGACAATGGATATCTACTCCCCCATTGCCAACCGGCTGGGTATTTCCAAGATTAAAATTGAACTGGACGATCTCGCCCTGAAATATTTGGAGCCGGACGTCTATTATGATTTAGCAGAAAAGATTTACTTAAAAAAGGACGAGAGAGAGGCGTTTGTAGAATCCATTGTCAAAGAAGTAGGCCGCCATATGAAGATGGCGGGGATTGACGCGGAGATCAGCGGCCGGGTAAAGCATTTCTTCAGCATTTACCGCAAGATGGTAAATCAGAAAAAGACTCTGGATCAGATTTACGATTTATTTGCGGTGCGGATTATCGTGGACAGTGTCAAAGACTGCTACGGCGCTCTGGGGGTTATCCATGAGATGTTTAAGCCGATTCCAGGGCGGTTTAAGGATTACATTGCCATGCCCAAGCCCAACCGGTATCAGTCTCTCCACACTACCCTTATCGGCAGCAACGGCCAGCCTTTTGAGATCCAGATCCGCACCTATGAGATGCACCGGACTGCAGAATACGGCATTGCGGCTCACTGGAAATATAAGGAGAGCGGCAGCGGTCAGGTGGCTGCAGGCAGCGAGGAGGCAAAGCTTAGCTGGCTGCGCCAGATTTTAGAGTGGCAGAAGGAAGCAGACGATGGCAAGGAATTTTTAAGCCTGGTTAAAAGCGATTTAAACCTGTTTTCTGAAAATGTATATTGCTTTACCCCGTCGGGAGATGTAAAGACTCTTCCCAGCGGTTCTACTCCCATTGACTTTGCCTACGCCATCCACAGTGCGGTAGGCAACAAGATGGTAGGAGCAAAGGTAAACGGCAGGCTGGTGAATATTGATTACCAGCTGCAGAACGGGGACAGAATTGAGATCCTTACTTCTCAGAATTCCAGGGGACCCAGCCGGGACTGGCTGGGCCTGGTAAAAAGCACTCAGGCCAAGAATAAGATTAACCAGTGGTTTAAGAGCGAATTAAAAGAAGACAATATCCTTCGGGGTAAGGATATGATGGAGCGCTATTGCAAGGCAAAAGGCATTAATTTCCCAGATATTAACAAACCAGAGTTCCAGGAAAAGGTAATGCGCCGCTATGCATTCCGGGACTGGGAGTCGGTTTTGGCATCCATCGGCCATGGGGGCTTAAAAGAGGGCCAGGTCGTTAACAAGATGCTGGAAGAGCAGCGTAAGAAGGAAAAGAAGGAGATTACGGATGCCAACATTTTAGACGGTATCAACGATACTAACGGCAAAGTTCCGATAGGGACCAGCAAGTCCAAAAGCGGCATTGTAGTAAAGGGCATCCACGACCTGGCGGTGCGTTTTTCCAAGTGCTGTAGTCCGGTTCCGGGAGACGAGATTGTAGGTTTTGTTACCAGGGGACGGGGAATTTCCGTTCACCGTACTGACTGCATCAATATTATCAACCTGCCGGATGACGAGAGGATGCGCCTTTTGGACGCAGAGTGGCAGGCGCCGGAGAACGACAGCAATAAGGCTACCTATTCTACAGAGATCAAAATTTTTGCCAATAACCGGATAGGAATGTTTGTAGACATATCCAAGGTGTTTACCGAGCGTCAGATAGACATTACTTCCATGAATGTCCGCACCAACAAGCAGGGCAAGGCCACTATCATTATGACCTTTGACATTCATGGTAAGGAGGAACTGAGCCAGCTCACCAACCGGATCCGCCAGGTAGAAGGCGTGCTGGATATTGAGAGAACTGCAGGCTAAGGAGGTCATATGAGCAAATTACGGATTCAGACCATGGTGCTGGGAATGGTTAGTACCAACACTTACATTCTGTATAAAGAGGGAGAAAGCCAGGCTGTGATTGTGGATCCGGCGGATTACCCGGATCGGATTCTTGATAAGTGCCGGGAGCTGAAGCTTATCCCTGCTGCCATTGTTTTAACTCATGGCCATTTCGATCACATTGGAGCTGTAGAGGGCATTTTAAAGGCTTACCCGGTGGATGTGATTGCCGGTGAGAAGGAAGAGAAGCTTATAAAAGATCCCAGCCTGAACCTGTCCGGCCAGTTTGGAAGAGGCTATGGAGCAAAGCTTACCCGCCCGGTAAAAGACGGAGAGGAGCTTTCCCTGTTAGATCTTACCTGGAAGGTACTGGAGACGCCGGGGCATACGGCAGGCTCTGTCTGCTATTATATTGCCGGGGAAGGGATTCTGTTAAGCGGGGACACATTGTTCCGGGAGTCCTACGGCCGTACCGATTTTCCGGGAGGCAGCAGCAGGCAGTTGACAGAGTCCATTGGCAGGCTGTTTCAGCTTCCTGAGGACACTGCAGTCTATCCGGGCCATGACCTGGCCACAACCATTGGCCATGAAAAGCAGTACAATCCCATGGGGGCATATCTCTCCCGGACTGGAGATTTTACATGATCGGAATTTTATTAAATGACAATTCATACGAACAGGACATTAGAGAGCTGCTGATGGCCTTTTACCCCGGCGAAACCTTTGCACACCAAGAGGGGGCAGAGGTTTCCTTTTATGTGGAAGGAAAGGTAAATGAGGCCCGGGATGAGTTTGAACTAAGAATTTTTGAAAAGACGTGCAGCACATGCCGAACCTTGCCGGCAGCTCTTGGCGCTCAGTCCGCCTTTATCTGGCCGGATTTTCCGCCGGAGCTTTTACCGGAGTGGGGTGAATTTTTAAAATGCGCTCCCATCAGGCTTCCCTATGACGACCGCGCCGTTTCCAAGAGTAAAATTAAGCGCCGGTTGTATTTTATGCTTTATGTCCTGACCGGAAAACTGCTTCCCTGGGGGACTTTAACCGGCATCCGCCCCACCAAGATTGCCATAACTAAGCTGGAACAGGGGTGGAGCCGGGAAGAAATCCGGGATTATATGGACTCTATGTACCTGACAAGCCGGGAAAAAATTCAGTTGAGCATAGATATTGCCCAGCGGGAGCGCTGTCTGCTCACTCCCTTAAATTACCAGGAAGGCTACAGCTTGTATATTGGGATTCCTTTCTGCCCCACCACCTGCCTGTACTGCTCCTTCCCCTCCTATCCAATCGGGAAATGGAAGGGGAGAACCGGGGATTACTTAAATGCATTGTTTAAAGAAATGGATTATACAGCAGTCAAGATGGCTGGCCGTCCATTGGACACAGTATATTTAGGCGGGGGAACTCCTACTGCTTTACCGGCAGAAGACCTGGACGCCCTTCTTACCAGATTGAGGGCTGTCTTTCCGGTGGATCGGGCTCTGGAATTTACTGTGGAAGCCGGACGCCCCGACAGTATTACCAGGGAAAAGCTTCAGGTGTTAAAGGGACACGGCGTTACCCGGATTTCCATTAATCCCCAGACAATGAAGCAGGAGACCTTAGACCTGATTGGACGCCGTCATTCTGTGGAAATGGTAAGAGAAACGTTTGCCCTGGCAAGGGAGCTAGGCTTTGACAACATTAATATGGACTTGATTATCGGCCTTCCCGGCGAGACAAGCAGGGATGTAAAGAATACCATGGAGCAGATAAAGGAGTTAAATCCCGATTCCGTCACAGTCCATTCTCTGGCAATCAAGAGGGCGTCCAGGCTCAATCTTCTCTGGGAAGAATACAGAGATAAAACCGGATGCGACATCGACGCCATGGCGGAGATTGCCGCCCAAGGGGCAAAAGATATGGGACTGGAGCCATACTATTTGTACCGCCAGAAAAACATGGCCGGAAATTTCGAAAATGTAGGCTATGCCGCCCCCGGTAAGGCCTGTATTTACAATATTTTGATCATGGAGGAGCTTCAGACCATCCTGGCCTGCGGCGCAGGCACTACCACCAAACTGATTTTCCCGGCAGAAAACCGCAAAGAGCGCATAGAAAATGTAAAGGATGCAGACCAATATGTGGAGCGAATTGACGAAATGCTGGAAAGAAAAGAAAAAATGCTTGCAAATTGGGAAAAGTAATTTAAAATGGATGTAACAGTTTAGACGGCGGGGAATTTGACATGGAGTTTGCTGTCAAGCTCGCTTGTAAAGCAAACTCCATGTCAAATTCCACATCGGATGGACATCCCAGCTTCTTGCCCGGCCATACCAGGCAAGAAGATACCCCGTCTGTCCCCTGCCGTCTGTTCCGCCAAATCGTAATGAACTTGAATGAATGGGAGAGAAGAATTATGCCATTAAAGAAAAAACCAGTAACCGGCATGAAGGACATACTGCCCGGGGAGATGCAGATCCGGGAATATGTCATGAGCCAGATTAAAGAGACCTATAAAAGCTTCGGTTTTTCCCAGATCGAAACCCCCTGTGTGGAGCATATCGAAAATCTCACCAGCAAACAGGGCGGCGACAATGAAAAACTGATTTTCAAGATATTAAAACGGGGCGAGAAGCTGAATTTAGAGACTGCCAGAAGCGAAAACGACGTGGTGGACGGCGGCCTTCGATATGATTTAACTCTGCCGCTTTCCAGATATTACGCAAACAATGCCGCATCCCTGCCATCCCCCTTTAAAGCGCTGCAGATGGGCAGCGTCTGGAGAGCAGACCGGCCCCAGAAGGGGCGTTTCCGCCAGTTTGTCCAGTGTGATATTGATATTTTAGGCGATGCCACCTGCATGGCGGAAATTGAGCTAATCCTGGCTACCGCCACTGCCCTGAGCAAGATCTGTAAAAACGAAAAATTCACTGTCCGCATCAATGACAGGGGAATCTTAAGGGCCATGGCCGTTTACAGCGGTTTTCCGGAAGAGTCTATGGAGCAGGTATTTATTACCCTGGACAAGCTGGACAAGATCGGTATGGACGGCGTAAAAGAGGAGCTTTCCCAAAACGGATTCTCCAAGGATAGTATTGAAAAGTACACAGAGCTGTTAGCCACTGTCACCAACGACTCCCAGGGGGTATGCAGCCTTGGGAAAGCCTTATCAGGCGTGCTGCCGGAAGGCGTAGCGGCGAATCTGGCCCGCATTATGGACACGGTTGCCGACGTTTTGGATGTGGAAGCAGACTGCCGCCTGGTGTTTGATCCCACTTTAGTCCGTGGAATGGGCTACTACACCGGAACCATTTTTGAGGTTTCCGTGGAAGGCCTGGGTTATTCGGTAGCCGGAGGCGGACGCTATGACAAGATGATCGGCAAATTTACCGGCATGGATACCCCGGCCTGCGGCTTCTCCATTGGCTTTGAGCGGATCGTGGGAATGTTGCTGGACGCAGGCTTTAGCGTACCGGGAGAAGGGGAAAAGACCGCGTATCTCTTTGAAAAAGGGCTGGATCCTCAGTCTCTGGCCGCTGTTATCAAGGAGGCCATGGAAGCCAGAAAAGGCGGATCCCGCATTTTAGTTGCCCAGATGAATAAGAATAAAAAATTCCAGAAAGACCAGCTTATGAAGGAAGGCTACCGGGAATTTAAAGAATTTTATAAAGAAGCGCTGAAAAAATAAGCCTGCATGCCGCCTGCCGGCGGCGGACTTTTAGTAAAGGAGATGTACATTTATGGCAGAAGCAATGTTAGGGTTAAAGCGCACTCACCGCTGTACGGAGGTGACTGCCGCAGAGATCGGCAGCACGGTTACCGTTATGGGATGGGTGCAGAAGAGCAGAAATAAAGGCGGAATTATTTTCGTAGATTTAAGAGACCGTTCCGGCATCCTTCAGCTGATTTTTGAGGAAAAGGATTGCGGATCGGAAAATTTTGCCAAGGCTGAGAAATTAAGAAGCGAGTTTGTAATCGCAGTGGTGGGCAGAGTAGAAGCCCGCTCCGGCGCAGTCAATGAGAACCTGGCCACCGGAGCCATTGAGATTCGGGCAGAACAGCTTCGTATCCTGTCTGAGTCCGAAGTTCCTCCTTTCCCCATTGAAGAAAACAGCAGGACCAAGGAAGAGCTGCGTTTAAAATACCGGTTCTTAGACATCAGAAGACCGGACATCCAGAGAAACTTAATGCTTCGCAGCAAGGTGGCAACCATGACCCGTGCTATTCTGGCAGATCAGGGCTTTTGGGAGATCGAGACTCCGACCCTGATTAAGAGCACTCCGGAAGGAGCAAGAGATTACCTGGTGCCCAGCCGTGTCCACCCGGGATCTTTCTATGCTCTGCCTCAGTCTCCCCAGCTTTTTAAGCAGCTTTTAATGTGTTCCGGCTGTGACCGGTATTTCCAGCTTGCCCGCTGCTACCGGGACGAGGATCTTCGGGCGGACCGGCAGCCGGAGTTTACCCAGATCGATATGGAGATGTCCTTTGCAGATGTGGATGATGTAATCGGCGTTAACGAGCTGCTCCTTCAGAAGCTGTTTAAAGAGGTGTGCAATTTTGACCTCCAGCTCCCCATCCCCAGAATGACCTGGAGAGAGGCAATGGATCGATTTGGTTCTGATAAGCCGGATCTGCGTTTCGGCATGGAGCTTAAAAATGTTACGGAGCTGGTAAAGGGCTGCGGTTTTGGCGTATTTACCGGCGCTATTGAAAACGGCGGTTCTGTCCGGGGGATTAACGCCCAGGGGCAGGGAGCTATGCCCAGAAAGAAAATTGACGCTTTGGTAGACTTTGCCAAGGGCTTTGGCGCTAAAGGCCTGGCCTATCTGGCAATCCAGGAAGACGGAAGCTATAAATGCTCCTTTGCCAAATTTATGACAGAAGAAGAGCTGAAGGCATTGGCCTCTGCCATGGACGGAAAACCCGGCGATCTTCTGTTGTTTGCCGCTGACAAGGACAAGGTGGTATTTGACGTATTAGGAAATCTGAGATTGGAGCTGGCAAAGCAGCAAGATTTGTTAAAAAAGGATGATTTTAAATTCCTGTGGGTAACCGAGTTCCCTCTGTTAGAGTACTCAGAAGAAGAAAACCGCTATGTGGCCATGCACCATCCATTTACAATGCCTATGGACGAGGATCTTCCCCTGATTGACACCAACCCGGGAGCAGTTCGCGCCAAGGCCTACGACATCGTATTAAACGGCACCGAGATGGGCGGCGGATCGGTCCGTATCCATCAGGCCGACATTCAGGCCAAGATGTTTGAAGTGCTGGGCTTTACCCCAGAGCAGGCAAACCAGCAGTTTGGTTTCCTGTTAGAGGCATTTAAGTATGGCGTGCCGCCTCATGCAGGTCTGGCTTACGGCTTTGATCGCATGATCATGCTGATGGTAGGAGCAGATTCCATCCGTGATGTTATCGCCTTCCCCAAGGTAAAAGATGCTTCCTGCTTGATGACCGAAGCTCCCACCCCGGTGGCCCCCAAACAGCTGGAAGAATTGGGAATTGAGGTTTCCGGGAAAGAAGAATCATAAAAACAATAAAAAACCGCTGCGCTCAGGTAAATTCCTGAAACCGCAGCGGCTTTTTGCATGATATTGGCTTAACCAGGGAGACCCGGTTAAGTGTTCACACTAAGTCATGGTTATGCATTAAGCTGACCAATAACTCTTCATTTTTTATTATGATATAACTATCTTTCCGGTCAATGGCTCCCAATTCCTTTAACTTCTTGGCCAGACGGCTTACTGTGACAGGATGCATCCCCAGATATTTGGAAACCTCTGCAAAGGAGAATTCTTTGGGGATTACATAGCAGCCGCCTTTTTTTATGCGGCAGCTTAACAGCCACTGGCAGAACTGAGCAGTCCGGTTGCCGTCCATGGTAATATGGAATTTGCTAATCAGGGCTAAATAATTGTAGGTCATAGAGCTTAGGATTCCTTTGCAGAAATCCGGCGATTCTGACATCAGGTGCTGAAACTGCTGTTCTGTAATCCGATAAAATACGCAGTCTGTTTTTGCTATGGCCCAACACATTTGAGGGGCTATCACATAACCTAAGTCGCGGTTTTGGTTCCAGTCATCAGAAAACATCCGCGTCAGAGCGCCGGCAAATCCGATTACCCGCTTCTCATTAAAATACAGATGGATCCGTTCCTCACCGGAATCATTGTAACTGATCAGGGAAGCAATTCCCTGATCCAGATAACAGACAGTCTGGGTGATTCCATCGACTAACGGATTGCAGATATATTCCCCTTTTTTTGCTTCTTTGCGTGTGCCGGCCTTCAAAAAATCTGTCCTTATATTATACTTCTCCATAACACACCCTCCCCCCTAAAAGCCAATATATCATATTGCTATTATACTATATAATCCCATAAATCGCCATAAAAACAGAAAGTAATTAGCCACCGCTATTGGAACAGGCAAAAAAAATATGTTAATGTTATAACAAACAAAAAACGGAGGGACGAGTGTGATGAAACAGAATAGTAATAAAATGTACCTGCATGCAGTTGTCGGCCTTGTATTGATGCTGGGGTTCCGCTATCTGCCTATGGAAATGCCAGGGATTACTCCTATTGGAAAACAGATCTTTGGGATTTTCCTGGGAACCTTATATCTTTGGACGACTATGGATCCGGTTATTGCCAGTTTGCTGGCTATCTTTATGATCGGGGCATCAGACTATGCGCCCATGGGCCAGGTTCTAAGCGGGACCTTCGGCAATCCCATGGTAGTTCAGATCTTCTTTATGATGATCTTAATGAACTCCCTGCAGACCAACCGTATCAGCGCATATATCGGCCGGTTCTGTATGACCAGAAAGATTATGATTGGAAGGCCGTGGGTATTTACTACGGTGATGTTTATCTCTTCCGTTTTGATCTCAGGATTTGTAGGCGCTTTTGCTCCGATTTTCTTATTCTGGCCTATTCTTTATGAAGTATTTAGCGATATCGGAATGGAGCAATATGAGGCGTATCCAACTTTAATGGTGATCCTGATCCCGGTTGCCTGTGCAATTGGCTTTACCATCCCGCCTTATATGAGTAATGGCTTGGCATTGATCACCAACTATGCCACCATTTCGCCTAACTTTTTAGGCAAGCAGGTTATCATCAATAACGGACAGTGGCTTTTTGTATCTCTCAGCTATGCTATGATTAGTTCTGCCGCCATCATTGCCCTTTGTAAATTTGTGTTCCGTCCGGATGTAAGTAAGCTGAAAAACCTGACTTTAGAGCAGTTAAACCGTAATCCCCTCCCGCCGTTAAATATGAAGCAGAAAGTAGTGGCAACCTGTTGTGCAACTATGATGGTCTGCATGCTGCTGCCCAGTATTATTCCGTCCTTTCCCGGCATGGCATGGCTCAGCGCAAATTCCTATGGCCTGGTTATTCTGTTTACCATTATCGCCTGTGCTGTTCAGGTAGATGGAAAGCCTGCATTCACTATCAAAGAAGGCATTGGAAACTTTGCCTGGGGAACATTCTTTATGATGGTTTCCGCAATCTATATTGGCAGCGTTCTCACCAATGAAAGTACTGGCGTGGTAGTCTTTTTAAATACGATTCTTTCTCCCATTTTTGGAGGAATGAATATGGCGATGTTTAGTATTGTCCTGCTTGGCATCGGATGTCTGCTGACCAATATCTGCAACTCTCTGGTAATTGGTATGCTGCTTCAGCCGGTTATTGCTACCTATTGTGCCCAGACCGGAGTAAATTCTGCTCCTCTGGTTGCGATTATGAGCATATTTGTACTGTCCTGCGCTATCGCAACTCCTGCGGCATCTCCGTTTGCAGCTATGATGTTTGGAAATAAAGAGTGGCTCCATGCAAAGGACATTTACAAATATAATGTAGTAATTGTGGCAATGGAGCTGGCATTGGTTCTGCTGATTGGCCTTCCGTTAGCCAATGCCATTATTCACTGATTTTCTAAAAATGCCATGCTAGAACAGCCTCTGCAAAATGAAAGTATTACCATTTTGCAGGGGCTGCTTTAGTGAAGGGAAAGGATCTGACAGGCTTCCATAATCCGGGCTTCCCACGGATCGTGGGTGATCAAAAATACGGTTTTGCCAGCGCTTCTGATTTTCGTATCCCAAATCACAACCTGCCGGGTCTTTTCATCCAGTCCTTTAAAAGGTTCATCCAGAAACAATACATCATAATCTGCAAGCAGAGCCCGCAGAATGGCAACCCGGCGGCGCATGCCGCCGGACAATTCCCGGACTGGCTGATGAAAACAGTCAGCCAGAAGAACGCTTTCCATGGCGGAAATAATCTGGGCGCGCTTTTGCTCAGGCGCTACCAGCCGGATATTGGAGATAGGGCTTAAATTATCACAGAGCCGGTTTTCCTGGAATACGGCGCTGAACTTTCTGCCGGAAAGACCGGATATTTTTCCGGAATCCGGTATTTCCAGCCCCATCAGGATACGCAGGAGAGTAGTTTTTCCCTGTCCGGAAGGGGCCATAATGGCAGTTACTCTGCCTTCCGGAACAGAAGCGGAAAAGTCTGTTAAAACCGGATGATGGCCATAGGCCTTGCAAAGTTTTTCTAACACAATCGCCATAATCTTACACCCTTTCCAGATATTCTACACAGGTATCCAAAATCTTCAAAAACAATTTTTCAAAACATAAGCTGACCACTACAATGACCAGAGTCCAGGCAAACAGATCCGGAGTATTCAAAAAAATCTTGGCATTGTAAAGCTTTTCCCCAATGGACCCGTCAGGAATTCCGATAACTTCTGCGGCAATGCCGGATTTCCAGCAAAGCCCCAGCCCGATGGTGCAGGCAGAGCGGAAAAAGGGCAGGACCTGGGAAACATAAATATACCGGATGGTACGTCCTGCCGGGAGGGAAAATACCCGGGCCATTTCCAGCAGATCTTTGCTGGTAGACTGAATTCCGTTTAAAACATTGGTGTACATCACCGGAAGAACCATCAAAAAAGAGATAAACACGGACAGGTTCCGGGAGGGGATCCAGATCAGAGCCAGGATGATAAACGAAGCTACCGGGGTGGCTTTTATTGCCAGAATCAGGGGGGTGAGCAGCTGTCCAAACCATACAAAGCGGACAGCCAAAGCAGCAAACAAAGTACCCGAAAAGGCGGCCAGCAAAAATCCGGAAGAGATCCGCGCCAGAGAAAATCCAATGGATCCCCAGAAGGAACTCGTCCGGATGAGAGAAAAAAGACGTATCAGAACGGAAATGGGAGATACCAAAAGAATTTCCTGGCCCAGAGCCTGGCTGCCAAGCTGCCAGACCATGAGCCACAGTATTACCGCCCAGAGGCGGATCCCAGGAGACCGGGAGACGGAAGTCTCCAAAGGTTTACGGGACAAAGTAGAATTCATCAGCCGGAAGAGCCCCGCCTACGGCAGCCGGATTCTGCTGATATAAAGAATCTAAATAACCGGAAAGCTTTTCCTTCATCTCTTCCCCGTCAATATAGGTAATGTTACATTCCGGAATTGCCTTTACTGCCACGGCAGCTGGAACAATATCATATTTTCCCACCAGCTCTGCAGCCTGCTCTACATTGTTGTTTACATAATCAACAGACTCTTTATAGCGGGTCATAAAATCGGCGACAGCTTCCGGATTTTCCTCAATAAATTCGGTGCGGGCAACTACAACGCCGGTAATCATGGCGGAAGGAGACTCCTGGCCCTCCTGAAGCTTGTCCCACTCCTGGCTCAAATCCAGAGCCGTGCGGATGGTCTCCACTTTAGACTGGGCGGTGGTCACAAAAGGCTGAGGCAGCATGGCGATGCCATTTTCAGAAGCTGTGACAGCGGCCAGACATTCCGTGTGTTCACTTTTCCACTCGATGGTAACATCAGCAGCCGGATCAATGCCGTTTTGGCTTAAGATGTAGTTAAGGCCGTATTCCGGTGTAGCGCCTTTGCCGCTGGCGTAGATAGTCTTGCCCCGCAGATCTTCCACAGACTGGATGGTCTCTCCGTTTTCTACAATATAGAGAACTCCTAAAGTATTGACCGCCAGCACCTTTACGCCTCCGTCTGTGTTGTTAAAAAGAACAGAAGCCATGTTGGCCGGGACTGCTCCGATGTCAGCCTGCCCCTGTACCAGCTTTGGGGTAACCTGATCGATGGATGCCGCAATGGTAAAATTGTAGGTATGGTCCATGGTGCTTTCTTTGTCTGCGTCCTCCATAAACTTTACCATGCCCATGGCGGTGGGCCCCTTTAGGGCTATAACGTTTACCACAGAGGCGTTTTCTTCCTTAGAATCGGTTTCGCCTTCACCGGAAGTCTCCGGACTGGGGGGATCGGTCTCTGCCGGGGCGGCTGTGGTTTCGGCAGCTGTGGTGGCTGCGGCCGTAGTTCCGGTGGTCTCTGTGCCACCTGTACAGCCTGCCAACAGGGCGGCAGCCAGGGAAAGGGTGCAAATCAATGACAAACTCTTTTTCATAATTAAAATCCTCCTTATGCATCTCAAGTGTTCACATTATGCCATGGACACTAAGCTCGTGAAGGACCTCGCTAAGTGTCCAGGTATCTGTTCTCACTAGACTCGTGAGAAACCTCGCCAAGTGTTCACATTATACCCGGTTAGGAGGGACTAAGTCAATAGGGAATTAGAAATGTTAAGGTGAGCATCTTTTGGGGTTGTATTTTTTCTCCAACTGTGATAAACTTGTATACAACAAGAGAAGTTTGAATACAAACTCTCAAAACCCGTATTATTTTATTTCAAGGAGGAAAAAATCATGGATATCCGCTATTCTGCAAATCAGAGAGACTTTAAGCGCTACACCACTGAGGAGACCAGAAACGAATTTTTAATCGAGAACCTGTACGTTGCTAACGAGGTAGTTGCAGTATATTCCCACGTAGATCGTATGGTAACATTAGGCTGCATGCCTACCACTGAGACTGTTTCCATTGACAAGGGGATTGACATTTGGAAGAATTTCGGCACTCAGTATTTCTTAGAGAGAAGAGAGATCGGTATTTTCAATATTGGCGGCGCAGGCGTTATCAGGGCTGACGGGGTAGAGTACCAGTTAGGATATAAGGATTGCTTATATATTACCAAAGGAACAAAGGAAGTTCTGTTTTCCAGCAATGACGCAGCCAATCCTGCTAAGTTCTACATGGTAAGCGCGCCGGCTCATAAGGCATGCAAGACCACCTTTATCTCCATTGATCAGGCGGCCAAGAAGCCTTTAGGCGCAATGGAGACCTCCAACAAGCGCGTGATTAACCAGTTTATCCATCCTGACGTACTGGAAACCTGCCAGCTTTCCATGGGTATGACCGTATTAGAGCCAGGCAGCGTATGGAACACCATGCCGGCTCACACTCATGAGAGACGTATGGAAGTTTACATGTATTTTGAGATCCCGGAGAATAACGTAGTATTCCACATGATGGGGGAAGGCAATGAGACCAGGCATATTGTAATGCAGAACGAGCAGGCTGTTATCAGCCCCTCCTGGAGTATTCATGCCGGCGCAGGAACCAGCAACTATACCTTTATCTGGGCAATGGGCGGCGAGAACCAGGCATTTGACGATATGGACACCATCCCCACCACTGAGTTAAGATAATCGGAACACATTGCAGACAGGCGCTTTGCCGCTCCCCTGAGAATGGGAGGCAGCCAGGCGCCTTTTTCTATCATGAGGAATTCGAGAGAAATTTTCTTATCGGGAAAGGACCTTGATCATGCTGCTAGTCCAGCTAAAAGAAGAACAGAACTTCACCAATCACGAAAAAGAAGTGGCCCGCTACATTCTAAACCATATGGATGAGATCCTTCATATGTCTGCAAACGAACTGGCCAAAGCGTCCTTAACCAGCAAGGCTACCGTAGTGCGTTTAAGCCAGAAGCTGGGGCTTTCCGGTTATCAGGAATTTAAACTGAAGCTGGTGGCAGAGATAAACCAAAATAACCGTATTAACGAGATTCTTGCGGGGGAACCTATTTCCAGGGACAGCACCTTCCAGGACATTATCAACACGTTACCGGGCCTTTACGACAAAGCCATTACCAACACCCGTTTGACTCTGAATAAAAACCACATGATCCGGATCAACAATTTTCTCCAGAATGCGGAAAGCATTGACATTTATGGAACCGGAATCAGTTACCTTTTGGCCCAGTCTGCGGCTTTTAAATTCAAAACCCTGGGGGTGGAAAGCTCTGCTTACGAGAGCATTAATGCCTATTACCTGGCAGCCAGAAAGCATAAAAAGACGGTGGCATTTGTTATCAGCTTTACCGGAGCAAACCGGACGGTAACTCAGATTGCAAAATACCTGAGAGAGGCGACCAGCCATTATGTTGTGGGCCTTCTCGGCCCTTATAACGACGTAACAGGCAGGTATTGCCATCAGGTGGTAGAGATTCCCAACCGGGACTCCCTTTTAAGCCTGGATGTTATCACGTCCTTTGCGGCCATCAACTATGTGCTGGATATTTTTTTCTCCATGCTTTTGACCAGACGCCAGGAAGAGCATGTGAAAGCTGCCATGGATATGATGGCTCACCGATCCGTTTTGCTTCATAACATCGATCAGGAGAATGAATGATAAGGCAAAAATAAGACAAAAAGCCAGTCAATTCCCTGTTTTGAACCGCTGTTTCAAATCCGGCGGTTCTTTTTTTGCTTATTTTGAACCGTTGGACCTATGGTATTCCGATTCATTGTTTCTCCCCGCCGCCCGTGCTAGACTGGTCTCATCAAACATACGGAAGTAAATTTCAGGAGGTTCAAAATGGGTAAGTATCAAGAGTTAGCCAATGACATTGTAAAAAATGTAGGCGGGAAAGAAAATGTATCAGGCCTGGTTCACTGTATTACCAGACTAAGATTTACATTAAAAGACGAGAGCAGGGCCAATGATGATGTTCTGAAAGCCATGAGCGGAGTTGTCACCGTGATGAAAAGCGGCGGCCAGTATCAGGTGGTAATCGGAAATCATGTTGCCGAGGTATTTGAGGATGTAATGCCCTTGCTGGATTTGGGAGCCAGAAGCGCTCCGGCTCCGGAAGAGAAAAAGAAAGGCAGGCTTTTAGACCAGGCTATTGATGTGGTATCTGGTATTTTTCAGCCGATTTTAAGTATCATGGCGGCTTGCGGTATGTTAAAGGGATTTAACACCCTGTTTGTGGCAATAGGACTTTATTCCGCTGCCAGCGGCGGCTATTTAATTATCAATGCTGCCGGAGATGCTTTGTTTACTTTTTTGCCATTGTTTCTGGGTTACACTGCGGCCAAAAAATTTGGACTAAAACCCATGCTGGGGCTGGCAATGGGAGCAGCCATGTGTTATCCGGGTATTCAGTCCGGCGCAGTGTCTGCGGGGGCAGAGCCTCTCTATACGATCCTTGGGGGCACCATGTTTGCGTCCCCGGTTTATATTGATTTCTTTGGAATCCCGGTAATCTCTGTAGACTATACCGGAACCGTAATCCCGGTTATTTTAGCGGTTTGGTTTGCCTCAAAATGTGAAAAGTTTTTCAGCAAGTTTGTACCGGATTTAGTAAAATTCTTTTTCGTGCCCATGTTAACCATGCTGGTAGCTTTGCCGGTGGCCGTTCTGTTCTTAGGCCCGGTGGCAACCTTCGGTTCCACCCTGATTTCCGAATTCACATTAACCATCCGAAGCTTCAGTCCCATGTTGGCAGGAGCAATCGTAGGGCTGACCTGGCAGATTCTGGTGATTTTTGGTATGCATTGGGGATTTATCCCGGTCTACATCAACAATATTATGACCCTTGGCTACGACAATGTGATGATGCCGTTCTTTGCATGCACCTTTGCCACTTCTGCAGTTGTGCTGGCAATCTTTATAAAGACCAAAGATAAGAAGCTGAAAGAGATGGCAATCCCCAACTTTATTTCCGGCATCTTCGGTGTAACCGAGCCCGCTATCTATGGTATCCTGCTTCCTTTAAAGAAACCGTTTATTATCAGCTGTATTGCAGGCGGCATTGGCGGGGCGTTTTACGGGCAGTTTAACTTCCGCAAGTTTATCATGGGGGGCATGGGAATTTTTGAGCTTCCCAATATGATGAATCCGGATGGAAGCATGGACAATATTATCATAGCATTTGCAGGCATTCTAATTTCCATGGCAGCAGGATTTATTTTGACCATGATTTTCTATAAAGAAAAGGCGGAACCTGAGGCGCTTGCTGTTTCCGGTGAGAGCTTTGACAAAACCGCAGAGTCTAAGGCAGTTCCTGCTTCAGCGGCAGGAGCTAAGGCTGACGCTGCCAGCGAAAAGACAATTGTAAGTCCTTTAAAAGGAAAAACTGTTAAATTAGAAGACGTGGAAGACGCTGCTTTTTCTTCCGGAGCTCTGGGAAAAGGCATTGCAATTATGCCGGAAGAAGGCGTTTTATATGCTCCTGCTGACGGAACCATTACCGCCATGTTCCCAACCGGACACGCCATCGGCATGGTAAACAATTCAGGGGCAGAGGTGCTGATGCATGTGGGGATGGACACAGTTCAGTTGGGAGGAAAAGGATTTAAGCCCTTGATTCAGACCGGAGATACGGTAAAGAAAGGACAGAAGCTTCTGGAATTTGACATAGAGTTAATCAAAGAGGCAGGGTATTCCCTGGTAACTCCGGTACTGATCACCAACTCTGCCCAGTTTGAAAAGATAGATCCCACTGAGGCCGCGAAGGTAAATGCCGGTGACAATTTGCTGACTTTGGAGTAAGTCTGTTTCATAGTAAGCCTGCATGCGCCCGGCAGCGGACGCACTGCCGCACATAAAAATTTGGCGGGCGCATGAGGCATACCAGAATGCATGCCGCCTATTGGCGGCGGATTTCCATAGTGAAGAAAAAGGACAGATACAGCCGCCGGAGAACAGGGTCCGGCGGCGGAAAGGACGGAATCTATGCGAAAGGATTTTTTATGGGGCGGCGCAACCGCTGCTAATCAGTGTGAGGGGGGATGGCAGGAAGACGGCCGGGGAATGGCCATTGTGGATGTGATCCCTCACGGTCCAAACCGCCTTCCGGTTATGAAAGGCATTATGGATTACAGGAACCTTCCCCGGGACTCCAATTATCCGGGAAGGGAAGCCATAAGCTTTTACAGCCACTATAAAGAAGATATTGCATTATTTGCAGAGATGGGGTTTCAATGTTACCGCTTTTCTTTCTCCTGGTCCCGAATTTTTCCCACCGGGGAGGAAGAGACTCCCAATGAAGCCGGATTAAAGTTCTATGAGAATGTCATCGACGAGCTGCTTTCTTATAATATCCAGCCAGTGGTTACGATTTGCCACTTTGATATTCCCTTAAATCTGGTAGAAAAATACGGTTCCTGGAAGAACCGGAAGGTCATTGACTGCTATCTCAAATACTGTCAGGCTGTTTTCAGCCGTTTCCATGATAAAGTGCGTTATTGGATTACCTTTAATGAGATAAACATGGTAATGCATCTGCCCTTTATGGGCGCCGGGCTGCGGTTTGAAGAAGGGGAAAATATTTTGGAAACCCAATATCAGGCGGCTCACCATGAGCTGGTGGCTTCCGCTTTGGCTGTCAGGCTGGCCCGCCAAATTGATCCGAAACTTCAGATTGGCTGTATGCTTGCTGCTGGGAGCGTTTACCCCTATAGCTGCCGCCCGGAGGATGTTTGGGAGAGCCGGAAGATGGATCGGGAAAATTATTTCTTTATTGATGTTCAGGCCAGAGGGGAATACCCTGGTTATGCAAAGAAATTTTTGGAACGAAACCATCTGAACATCTCCATGGATCCGGAAGATGAAAAAATCCTGAAGGAGAATACGGTGGACTTTATCTCCCTTTCTTACTATAACAGCCGAACCGTCAGCACTCAGGGGGAAGAGGAAGCTTCCGGCGGAAATGTATTTGCGTCTGCAAAAAACCCTTATCTGACCTGCAGTGAGTGGGGCTGGCCCATTGACCCGGCAGGCTTTCGGATCACCTTAAACGATCTTTATGACCGCTACCAAAAACCTTTATTTGTAGTAGAAAATGGACTGGGAGCAGTGGACGCTGTGGAAGAAAACGGCTGGATTGAGGATGACTACCGGATTGACTATTTAAGGACCCATATTCAGGCCATGATAAAGGCCTGCGATGAGGACGGAGTGGATATTATCGGTTATACTCCCTGGGGATGCATCGATCTGGTCAGCGCCAGCACCGGCGAAATGTCGAAACGATACGGAATGATTCATGTAGATAAAGACGACTTGGGAAAGGGAACCTTAAACCGCCGCCGGAAACATTCTTTCTACTGGTATCAAAATGTGATCCGCCACAATGGAGAAAACCTCCTTTGTGAAATGTCTGTGAACTTATAGAAAATCCCCATAAAATCTGTTACAATAAAGCTGCCCGCAGTGAATAAGGGTACACGTGAATTCCCTTGTCCACTGCGGGTATCCTGAAAATGAAAAATGTTGTAACAGAGAGGGCTATTCTATGGATGGATTAAAAATACTAGTAGTAGACGATGAATCGCGTATGCGGAAGCTGGTACGGGACTTTTTAACTGCCAGAGGCTTTCGCGTAATTGAGGCAGGAGATGGGGAAGAGGCGCTAGACATATTTTTTCAGGAAAAAGACATTTCTCTGGTTCTTTTAGATGTAATGATGCCCAAACTGGATGGATGGGAAGTATTAAAAACTATCCGCCAGTATTCCAAGGTACCGGTTATGATGCTGACTGCCAGAGGGGAAGAACGGGACGAGCTGCAAGGCTTTGACCTGGGAGTGGATGAGTATATTACTAAGCCCTTTAGCCCTAAGATATTAACGGCCAGGGTGGAGGCGATCTTAAGGAGAGCCGGAACCACCGCTGCAGATTCCGTTACAGCAGGCGGAATTACAATTGATAAATCAGCAAGACAGGTGACTATAGATGGCCAACCTATAGAACTGAGCTATAAAGAATTTGAACTTTTAGACTATTTTATAAACAACCAGGGCATGGCCCTGTCACGGGAAAAGATTCTTAACAATGTCTGGAATTACGATTATTTCGGAGATGCCCGTACCATAGACACTCATGTGAAAAAGTTGAGAAGCAAATTGGGAAGTAAGGGAGATTATATTAAAACGGTATGGGGAATGGGATACAAATTCGAGGTGAACGATTAAAAGCAATATGCGTAAAAGCCAGTATTTATGGGCGTTTCCGGGGTTTTAGGGGTACGCTGGATAAGGCGGTTACTACCAAGTTACTACCAAAAATACGGTTTTTATGGGGCATAAATTCCATTATTTTCATACATTTCTTACAAATTTCATAGCAGGTTTTAACCGGGGCTGGTTGACGTTGGTTTCAACCAGCCCCGGCTTGTCAAAAGGCACAGGAAAGGCTGTGCCATATCTTTAAAATTCCCTTACACATTTTGCTATGGATTAGCATGGATTATCTTTTTGTTAGCTGAAAATTAGGTCTGCTAACCGCTGAAAGCCGCATAAACACTGGGTTTTCGGGGTTCGCATTAGGAAATTATGAAGTCCCGTATCAGGGGATTTCATGGATATGGCGGTGGAGAAAGAAAAGAGAATTTCAATTTTTATGGAGAATTTAAAAAATTTTTTAAGGTAACGGTATGCGCTGGGGGTGTTTCTGACGTGGTTTCATGCATTTCAGTATTTCAGATAAATTTTAAAATAATGGAGGTAGAAATATGGATACTGGAGACATGAGATTTATGAAGGTGGGCGAGGTTGCGGATATTTTAAATATCAGCAAATCGCTGGCATATGAGTATATGCAGGGTGCGGATTGTCCGTTTACCGTGCTGAAAATCAATAGCCGTTACGTTGTGCCGTACAACAGCTTTTGCGCATGGTATGAAAGTCTGGGTGACAATGGCGGGGAAAGGGGGAACAGGTAAATGACGTTTATGGGATTTTGGGATACAAGCTGAATCTATTAGCCAGCTTGAAATTAGAGAATAAGAAATATTAAGTTTTTAAGAGAGATTAAATTCAGAACAGGAGGAAACAATTATGGCATTGGCAAAATTAATGAATACAGTTCAGACAGAGGATAACATGGTAAAGGGGCAGAATGTACGCCAGACAGGAAAATATTCGTACATAGATACGAAGCATGAGGGCATTAAGGAAGTAGTAGGCGGACTGGGCGGCTTTCTGGTATTCCTTGATTATGGGAGAAAACAGAAGATAAACAAGAAAACCGGGAAACTGGAATATAAGCAGGATAAGTCCTTAAAGCGTGTAGATACGCTTAAGGAGGCAAAGGCGCTTCGCAGGCAGGCAGAGGAAGTCAGATTAGGTACAGTAGCGAAAGCGCCGTCAAAAGTATATTTTGACAGGATGGTGGAGGATTACATGCAGTCAGCGGAGTGGAAGGACAGTACGCAGAGCGCAAAAGACCACCACAAGAATTATTTCCGACATATGTGTGATTATTTTGTCAATAGACAGCCGAAGGACATCACGAAGCTGGATATTGAGGACTATTTCCAGTGGCAGTTGGAGCGTGGAAGCAGGTCAACAGCAAAGAAGAATAAAGACGGAAGTGTCAGCAAAAAAGAGGGCATTTCTGTGAACACATTGGGAAAGCATAAATGCGCCCTGAAAAAGTTGTGGCAGTTTATGGTGGACTCTAAAAAGTATGGTGTCACGGAAAACATTGTGCCGTCTGCACGTCTTCCGAAAGTGGAGGTCAGTATAGACGGAAAGAAAAAGAAAACGTCAAAAATTGAATACCATCCGAGATCATTGACGCTGGACGAATTGAACTATACGCTCAATGACGCTTTGCAGAACGAGTTTGACCGGAGCGTAGCGGTTATGATTGCGCTGGCTTCTATTGGCTCATTACGTCATTCGGAGACATTGGGGCTTCGGCTGGGTAAGTTCATGCATGATGAATATATGGCGGTCACGGATGCGGCATTGAAAGAAGGGGGATTTGACAGGAGGTATTATGAAGAACATGATAACTTGATGCTGATTGACACGGCAATCGTGCATATAGGCTCGGAGGATGTGGAAAAACTCCCGAAGGGCGACAAGGTAAGGATTTCAGCCGTGCCGGAATGCCTGAAAAAGATTGTGGAGTATGCCATGGAGCAGAGACGTGAGATATATGACATTGTTGGAAGAACGGTTGACAGTGGAGAAAATGTGTATGTGCCGCTTATCAATATCATTGATAACAGGCCGCTCAATAGTCAGAAAATGGGCAGGAAGTGGAAAGAGTATCAGGTAAGACGGAATAAGCGTATGGTAAAAGCCGGGCTTGAGCCGATACCTCTGGTGAGGTATCATGACCTTCGGCATACTCACAGCAACTTGTCAAAGTATATCATACAGTGGCAGGTTTCCTATAACATGGGTCACAAGGTGGTAGTGCCGGATATGGATAATACTACTACAAGGGAGTATTGGAATGACAGATGTCCTGAACGGGGGGACATCATAGAGTATTTTGATACCCATATTAAGATTGATTGGGACAAGGCATTGCGCCAGCCGATCAACCGTGAGGGGAGTGTGCTTAAAGTAAACGGTTCAGGGCATTTGGTGGTATCAGCGGCGGAAAAGGAACGCCGTAAGAAAAAAGGGAGAAAGTTTATCTTTAAAGAAGAGGAACTGGAAGAACTCTTTTTAAAGCAGGATAATGAATAAATATAGCTTGATACGGCTAAGGGAATCAGTACTGTCAATCAACGGGCAGTACTGATTTTTTCTTGCATACCGCATAAAAAATAAGTCATAAAACCGTACATTAACGCCACAGACAAGCATAGTACACGGCGTTAGAATGAAGAAAAATAAAAAATGAAATATATGGAGGTTCATGGATATGTTGAAGAATATGCAGGAAGTATTGGAGTATGGCTTTGAGGTTCTCAATGAAGTTTATTTTGACAATGCGTTGCCGCCAGTTGTGATAACCATTATGAGCAGTCCGAGGACATACGGACATTTTACAGTAGGTAAGGTATGGAAAGCAGAGGAAAACCATTTGAACGAGATTAATATAAGCGCAGAGCATTTGGACAGAAATATAGAGAACGTCATGGCGACCTTACAGCATGAGTTGATTCATTTCTACTGTCAGTTAAATAATATAGCAGACACAAGCCAGAGCGGACGTTACCATAACAAGAATTTCAAGAGGGAAGCAGAGGCAAGAGGATTATTCATCAGTTACGCAAAGTATATAGGCTATTCGGTTACAGAGCCTTCACAGGAGTTTATAGAAGTATTACAAAACAATGGAATAGAAAAGCCTATGAATATAAACCGTGACGGTGTTATGGGGATTGCGGGCATAGACGGCATTGATGGGGGCAGTAATGGGAAAGGTGGTACAGATGGGACTGAAGGAAAAACAGGAAAAAGAAAAACGAGTACACGGAAATATCAATGCCCCTGTTGTGGAAATAGTTTCCGGGCAACGAAAGATATTCGTGTCCTTTGTATGGATTGTAATGAGCAGTATGTAAAGGTGGAAAAGTGATTTTGTGGGTACACTCACAAGAATAGAAAATGTCGGGAGAAAGCCATATGCAGTATATGGGAAATATCCCGGCATTTTATTTTGCGAAAGTGTGCCTGTAAATTTGCTCTGAAATGAGGATTGGGTTAAATGAGATATGCTTCAAAAAGTGTCTCAAAATTAAAAAACCGCTCTATTGGAACAGTTTTCATGTGTGAAAAGTGTATGATTATTTCGCACAGGTAGGCTATAGGTTTTGGAACACTTTCTGAAAAAAAGGAATTTTTGGAGTATATCAACATTTGAATATCTGGTTGAGAAAGGAGCGGACGTAGGATTATGGGTATGAAGATTGGTTATGTCAGAGTGAGTACGAAAGAACAGAATACGGCACGTCAAGAGGAACTAATGAAGTCACTGGGAGTAGATAAAGTATACATTGACAGAATAAGCGGAAAGAATACAGACCGCCCCGCCCTGCTGGAAATGTTGGGGTTTGTGCGTGAGGGGGATTCTGTAATCGTGGAGAGTATTTCAAGATTTGCAAGGAATACAAAAGATTTATTGGAATTGACAGAGGAATTAAATAATAAACAGGTGCAGTTTGTCAGCCAGAAAGAGAGTATTGACACGGACACTCCGGCTGGTAAGTTCATGCTTACGATATTTGGAGCAGTCGCAGAGTTAGAGAGAGAATACATAAGGCAACGGCAGAGGGAGGGTATTGAGATTGCCAAGGAGCAGGGGAAGTATAAGGGACGACCAGAAAAACGGTTAGATACATTTGATGAAATTTATCATCAATGGAAAAAGGGAAAGATAACGGCTATTTCTGCCAGTGAGCAACTAAATATAAGCCGGAGTACATTTTACAGGAGAGTAGCAGAGCATGAGGACGATAATAAGCCAATAGATTTTTAGGTCGCTATACATAAAGGATTTAGAAAAAACACAGTATGAGTATGCAGGGCAACGGTGAGGGCAGGGATAAGCAGGGGGTTCTGTCCTTCCCGTTGCTTTTATTTTTTCAGGCTTTTCAGAAATATATATCAAGCATGAAAGTTGACGTGGTTTGTAGATACACATGGACGCTCCCGAAAGTGAGTGAATTTGGAAGGAAACTGAAATGGTATAAAGGTACAAAAGAACAGCCATGAGGGACATATAGAAATGAGATGATTTATAGAGAATGTGCTTGCAATTACAGTTATACAGCGTTACAATCCCCACCCATTATGGAGAAAGGAGGTTGAGCGGTATGGAAGAAGTGAAAAGCATTCATAAAGAATTGAGAAGGCTGGAAGATGTGATTGATTCCATTGAGATAAAATTACATAACACAACAGGGCTTCTTGAAATCATAAGGCTGGGTATGGAGCGGCTTTATAAAGAAGAATATACATATGAGATAGCGAGTGTATGTATTTTGGCGGAGTATCTTTCAGCGATCAATGACACGGAGATTACAAAGATTCATACTATGCTGACAGAGATAAAAGAGCGGTTCTGACATAAGCAAGTTGAAAAGGCGGTGATAGAAAAGGAATGGCAGGGCATGTCATACAAATACAGCCTTGTCATTCCTGTAAACTTAGTAAAAAAGATTGTAAAAACTGGTATTGTTTATCATTCAGCATAGACACATCAAGCAGTTTGGCAGTATCAGCTTTATCAATGCCAAGCAGGTAATCAGCGGAGCAGTGATATAAATGTGCAAGCGATATGAGATTTTCAAGGCTGGGTGTCCTCTCTCCGCTTTCATAGTTTGATATGACGGACGCAGACACGCCGATAGTGGAAGCAACCTGTTTCTGGGAAAGATTTCGTAAAATGCGCTGTTGCTGTAGCCGCTGGCCTAATCCATTTATCATGTAAGCACCTCCATATAACGATTGTACTTGAAATGAATTTGCTTTAGGATATGGATAGTTTGCTAAAAGCATTGAAAACTATGCGGAAAGATGATATAATGGATAAGATATTTTGTGCGAGAACAAAAGAAGAAAGGAGTTCAACTAATGAAAAAGAAGTTGTTTAAGTCGGCAGTTTTAATTGCTTCAATATTCATAATGACCGCATGTGGTGAGAGGTCAGTGCCGATGGAAAAGCCGGAAGCGTATGAGGAAGCTTATGTTCCTTCAGCAGAAGAGGTTGCCGACGTTGTGGATGAAGTGAACCAAGAAATGACTCGGAATAAAGTTTTAAGCGATGATGTTTTTGAATTTTATATCGACAGTGATGTTAACATCGTAAAATTGCAGATGCCGGCAAATTATGTGAAAGAAGGTGCGGAGCAGACCGGCAGTTTTTTTGAAACAGAAGTTGATATTACCGGAGAATGGGGAGGGCATTATGAAATAAGAGTTTCTGTTTATTCGATGGAACAGGTAAATGGGCCTCTCGATCTTTTGGAGAGCAGATTTCCAGACCCATACCGTGGTGAAGGTGTACCTCGTGTCGCCCCTCATGGAGATGAGGGTACTTATAAATCGGTCTATGAAACAAGTACTTATGATGGTTACAAGAAAACAAAAACGCATGGTGAGAAAGCCATAGGTTTTGGACACGGAAGCGATGAAACAGCAGCTGTGCTGTTGGTACAGGTGGTTACTGGCAGTTGTGAGTTTTACAACGGTATCAATGAGGTGCTTGATTCCATATTGCTTGTCAATGTAGATGATGATGAGGCGCGTTCCGAGATGGACAAGCTTGAGGATGAATACGAAAAAAATATGGAAGAGAAGATGAAAGATGCCGTGACAATTACGAATGAAGAAATTTGTTCTTCCATCTGTAAAGAACTGGGCATAGAAAAGACGGATAAGTTTACCTTGGAGCAGTTGGAAGAGATATGGGAGATTGATTTTGGACTGTTGAGGGAGGAAGACAGCGAATGGTTGCCATATCTGACAAATTTGGACGATTATATATATATCTACGAAAACGATAACATTACAAATCTTCATATGTTTAAAAACTATATACTCACATGGGCTGTTGAAAATGGGTTGCCAAGTTCCGGAGCAAGTATTAGAATAGAAGGATGCAACAATTTGACAAGCCTGGATGGCATTGAGGAAATTCGTGTTTCAGAATGGCAATACATAGGGGATCTGACTATTAGCCAATGTCCCAATCTGACAGACATCAGTGCGCTAAAGGAGATTGGTCTTTGCGAGTATCTTTACATTGATTTGACTGAAAATATCACAGAAGAGATGATAGCGGACGTGTATTACAACAATCCAAACATAGGTATGGTAAGGGTTAGCGAGGAAATCAGCAAAGGGCATACGAGAGTGAAATATGACTTGACAGATAATTTGGAGGAGGTTGAAAGAAAAACAGAGGAACTTGAAGAGGGACTTGAAGAGGAACTTGACTTTTTAGAGTAGGGCAACGGCAGATTTGGGTGATTTTAATTATCCGAGTTGTCTAAGCTATACGAAAATGGTATGCTTACAAAAGAGGAATTTGAACAACTAAAGCAAGAAATAATAGGCAGTCAATAAAAGGAGAACAAATGAAAAGGAAAACGATAGCACTTATGACAGCCTTGACACTTGTATTCAGTTTATCAGCTTGTGGAGATAAAACAGCTTCACAAGCTGAAATTCCTGATACATCAAGTGCAGAGGAATCAACAGAGGAAACAACGGAAGAAGCAGAGGTAACAGAGGAAGAAAGCACGGGGGAAGAAGAAACTATACCGGAGATTTCACCAGAAGAAAAGGTGCAATCTGCATTAGGTGAGATGCCTTACTATGGCGACACCTCGAAATGTGCAATGACAGCGGAGCAGGCAACAGCATTTGCACAATTAATAGCGGATGGTTTGTCTGGGAATTTCAGCTTTAGAGGTGGGTATAACGAAAACTTTGACATAGTGTCATGGGCTGAACCATTTAGAGTTATTTCTTCGGATGGAATTATGGAACAGACTACAGAAACTGGCAGAGCTTATGCAATGTTGGCCGATTTCGCAGATGATGGAAAACCTTATTTATATGTTTATAGTAGTTTGGCGGAGGGTTCTTTTGAAATCTATGGATGGGCGGATGATAACGCAAAATTAGCATTTCATGCTGAGGATGAAGATATGGGAAGTGGTTCATATAAGCTTTATGAAGATGACAGTGATGGAGAGCGTATGAAAATGCTGTATTCCTATATGGGCGGTATGATGCATTCGTATAAAAAATATGTTTTTTCTGATGGAGTAATAGAGGAAAATGGTCAAATGGACGCAGTACATGATGTTGACGGATGGCATATGTATGAGAAAGAAATAGAAACAGATGTTTATACGGAGGAGGAATATCAGGCATTATGGGGGAATAGTCACAATCATACCTTGCCGTATACTTGTTTCTACGATATGACCCCATGCACCTTAGAAGAAATGGTCAATTATCTCAATGCATATGCAATAGCTATGAGTGATGGTCAGTCTGTGCCTGTAGAGATAAAGAAAGTAGATATTGTCAAGCATGACGGAACAGGCATTACAACTAAGGGGGAAGTGCCACAGGAGAAAGTTAATAGCCTTGAAATACTAAGGCAGTACATCAATGGAGAAAAGGAGATGGGGGTTGATTATGATGTATATGCTTATATAGGTGATCCCGGAAGCGTTACAGTTGATTCAGATGGCTTTTATTTTGATTCAACAGATTTAAACAATGATGGAATGCAAGAACTTTTAATATCTTATAAAAATATTTATACAGATATATTTTTACCCTCAATAGCTAAAGAAGCTTTAGAATGTTCATTTAAAGGTGTAAACAGACCAGATGGAACATATATGAAAGAGAGCGGTTCAGTAAGGACAAAAGTAACAATATATAATTATAACGGAACAGAATTTTCTGTAATTAGTGAATTGGATGTAGATAATTTGTCAGGAGAATATTATGGCGGTACAATAACTGAAAATGGGGCAACACGGGAAATAGGTGAGGAGGAGTTTAATAGTATTTATAATGACTGGAGAAATAAGCATACAGATTTTGGCGCAGACATTCATTTGGATATTGAGAATATAGAAAGTACATTCCAAGTGAAAATTGACGTACAAAGTTCCGGTGAGTGGCTTGTAACGAATGCTGAATAAGCAGACAAGAAATATGATTTCCTGTATAAAGCAGGATATACAGTTAAATTGTAATATACATCAAAAAGGACTGTCTTTAAAAGGGCAGTCTTTTTGATTTGTTTAACTCAATGGGGATAATTGCAAACATATTTGATTAAGAGTAAAACAATAAAATAGTATGGGCATATATTTTTTGTTAAAGCATGACAAGCGTTCCGGCATGGTAAAAAAATTTGGTGAGAAATTTCAGTTTGTATGCAGTATGGAAAAAATATGTATACATCAACCTATACAGTGGATAAAAATTGCCAGCATGGATATGTGTGGTGATAAAGTGTAGGTGAAAGTTTGAGAAATTCCCCACAGGTGAAAATATACGAAAGGGCATGATAAAATTGAATAAGCAATACGGAAAAAACAGGAAAGCAGTAAGTTGATTTTTTGAGTTTATTTGAGTTAGGCAATATATTTTCCTGTAAGATGGCATGGGGAACGGAAGTAATAACAAGTAAATGGATATGTATAAATCATAAGATATGCGGCAATCTCCCTAAAAATAAGTGTTACATAATGGTTTATTTCCTTGCACTATCACGTCTAGGCACATGGGTATCCCAGCGTTAGTATATATGTGTAAGATAAATAAATGATTAGTGCTAAGCACGGAAAGAAAGAGGTAAACATTATGTGTATGTATTTGAGCAATGGCAACTTTTTAGGACAGAGATTGATTGGCTATGATTTCTACGATAGCAAGAGCAAGGGATTCATTGGATTAACGGAGAAGCAGGTAATGACAAAGCTGAAAAACAATGAAAAGATTTACGGCTTTGTCATTGGTGAAGAGGACGGAAAAGAAGTCCTTAAGCTGGATGTTCAGGGTTTCAACATGAGCAATTTGCAGTTGAAAACCGGGGTGAATAACCTGTCATGGTTGAATGAGGACAGCGGTTCTGATATGAACATGGAATTGATTGTGGTGGCGGTCAGCGGTGACAAGAAGAAAGTATTTGAAACAGTCAATGCCCGTCATGCAAGGGTGGAGTACAGCGAGGACAAGTTAAAAATGATGATGGAGCTTGGTGTTCCGGTGGCTGGCGTAAGGCTGGAAAAGAATAAGCTGGTGATCTGCGAGGGTGTCGAGGGTATCGGCAATGAGGAAGAGGTTAAAGAGGGGGCGTAAGCCTCCTCTTTTGAGGAAAAGGGCTTCCAGAGGTTCAGGAGAGGATTTAGGGAGGTGCATGGAGATAATGATTGAGCAGTATAAAGGGTATGAGATAAAGGTTTATTGGAGTGATATTGAAATGGGATATGTATTCTGCGTATTCAGCAAGGACGGCGAGGGGATTAAGGAAAGCGGGGCATATTTCTATGAAGAAAACGCATGGTTGGGAGCAAGGGAAGCGGTGGACTGGCTTGTGGAAAAAAGCGGGAATGGCGGCTGAAGGAAAAGTTGGCAGTACACTCACAAGTAAGGGCATAAAGAATAATCCTGTTTTAGTGTATGAGCCGGGCAGGATTTTTTATGATGCCTGTCCGTATGCATGTGCCGCATTAGTTGATGTTTATAAAATTATATGAGGAGGCAGATAATGACACAACAATATGGATTCAAGCAGGGTTTTGAGGGCGAAAACAGCAGTCTTACCATGAAGCTTTCTGTACGGACAGAGAACATGGAGAATAAAGATGTGTTCAGGCTTTTCATGGCACTTGACACCGAGTACAGGAAGTTGGAAAAAGAAAAATGCGGTGAGAAGGAAAGGAAGGAGTTTAAAGAATGGCAGCTAAAGTTCGAGTGATACCGAAAGTGAGAGGAAACTTGATAGGGATATTTATTTATATGCCTTCTACAGGCCAGAGCCGGCAAGTTGCTACAGTTGAGACGCCGAGCGACTATCAGACGAATGATGATGTAGTACTTGCCGAGGAAATATGTAAGGCATATAGGAAACGGATAAATAAAAGCATTAACATGTAGAATGGAGAAAGGGCAGTTGCTTATAAAGTGGCTGTCTTTTTTTGTGTCAACATATATGGTGGAAATGAGAGAGTTGATTTTTATGAGGTTTTTATATCATGTGAATGATTTTCACAATTCTGATTCACGCCACATTGAATTTAATAAATTTTTCTTGTATTGGAGGTTTTGGCTTAGATGGGGGAAGATAGATTTTTGAAAAAAGATAGTAAAAGAAAGGTTTTTGCGTGGGTAAAATTTTTTGTGTGGATTGTGCGGCATACATGAGATGGCATGAAAAATGATTCTCAATGTGGACTGGTTAGAAAATCAGAAAACAATGCGGTTGAGGCGGTTGACAATATTTGTTCCAGAGAGCATGGCAAGGGTTTATTGAAATAGCCGCCACAGGCAGTAAAAATATTTACCTGCTAAAGAATGACCCGGATAGGGGCGTATGAACTGTTTCCTGTTTATGGAAATTATAACGCATTGTATATTATGGCTGTTTCATGATGTGGGCTGGCGGCATTTGGGGCATATTATGGGGCAGTATGTAATTTTTGGCATACACTTGCCAAGAATTTCAAGAATGGGCATAGGAAAATGTGCGTGTTAGTAGTATAATGTTGGAAAAGCATACCGAGGAGGTTACTATGGGAAAGCAGTCATCAGAGGAAGAAAAGCAGGGATTAGGAAAGATTATAGACACATTGTCGGAAATCAGCAGGAAGATAGATGGCGATACGGAAGGAAAGAAACCAGAATTAGTGTTTAACGACAATGTTGAAAAGGACGTTAAAACTGATTTAGTGGAAGAGAATGGAGAGGAAGCCAAGCCGAACCCGGAAAAGAAAGATGGAGAAGAGGCTAAGCCGGATTCAATGGAAGAAGATGATGAGCCAGAAGCAGACAGAGGGGACTACTTGTCTGTAAAGGTATATGAGGATATTGACATAAAAGACGTGTCGAAAGGGTCGAAATTTACGATAAGGATTTTAAACAGAGATGGGTTTTATGTTGACATAGATATGTTTGCGTACAGGGATATTGTGCTTGACAATGAGAAAAGTGAGGAAGAATTTATAACCTCGAAAGTAGAGAGGGTTATAGGGATTAACAGCGATATTGACAAGGCAAGTAAGATTATATGCGACATTCTTTCAGAATTATGCTATCAGAAAGATTTGCAGATTAAGCGTTACAGGGAATTGGGATGGGATTTTTATAACGGAGTACAGATTTTTAAATATGATAAGATTTACTGTGTGGCGAAGAAAACTGACATGTTCAATGGAGAATGTGCAAATGAGGTTGCGGATGGGCTGATGAATAAGGAAGATACAGCCGGGGATTATGAGGACTGGCTTGTGGATTTTTCACGGCTGGTTTATTGTTTTGATATGGACGCACTGATAATCGCCACGGCTTGCACTGGCGTGATAAGGCAGTTGTTGCCATATACGAAAGAAAACAACATCAATATGAATATTGTTGGGAAACGTGCGAGCGGAAAGAGCATAATCAGCCATTTTGCATTGAGCATGTTTGGCGATCCGGGGCTGTTAGAAGGTAGCTTTACTGACACGGATAACGCAATGGAGACGATAAGGGCAGAAAGGTCTGTATTGCCATACATACTTGACGAGAGGATGCTTAAGATTGAAGGGAAATCAGAAAACTCAAAACGCCATGCATTGCTTATGGATATATTCAGGGAGTACGAGGGCAAGGTAAAAGAAAGGCTTGCAGGACAGGGAAGCGAGTTGTCAGGCAAAAGGACATATGGGCCTATTATAAGCAGCAGTGTTGAGCCGATGCTGGATAAGCTGTTAGAGGAAAGCAGGGATTTAGGGCAGTACAGGCGGTTCATTGAATTAAGAGTTGAGCCGAAGGATTTATTTTATGACAGCAGTATGGCAGAGTTTACGGAAGAAGTGGCATACACACATTATGGGCATGGTATATATATGCTGATACATTATCTTACGGGGGAACTTGCGGAGGATAAGGAGTTTGTCACGGATATGTATACTGAAATAAACAGTATCATATCAGCTATACTGTATGTGGTGGAGGAAAAGAAAAACCTTAAGGGCATGTTGCGTTCCTGCTCTAAAAGGTTTGCGCTTATCATTACAACGCTTGAAATCCTGTTGAGGGCGGCAGAAAAAGAAAGCGCTTCGGGAATGAAGATTACAGCAGATTATGGCTGGCTGGGCAATAATTTGGATACAGCAGATTTTGATAAGATTGGGGAGCGACTGGGAAAAGCTGGTGGCAGTTATAGTGAAAACAGCTATCTTGGAATGAGTGTCAGCAGTTATTTGGGCGATGGAGAACCGTTCCATATAAAAAGTGAGAATGTTTTGGGGATATTGATTGACAACGCAGTTGAAAAAATGAGCCGCCTTGGCGCAGATTCCGACATTGACATTTATGCGAACATTGTTGATTTTATAAAAGGACACAGGGGCGTATTCTTCACAGAAAATAAAAAATGGAATGGCAAGGGCGGTTATATAGGAAAGCTGGAAGAAACGGAAAAGCAATATATTATCCACATAAGGGTAAACAAGCCGGTTGAATGGGTTCTGGTACATGGTGGAAAATTGAAAGATGATGAATTGACAGTCTGTATGGAACGGCTTGAGAGCGCAAAAAACAGGAATGAAGCAAAGGAAATATTGCAGGAAATCTTCGGGAATGTCCTGTTGGGTGATTTTGAAAGCCTTATACTGAAAAAATATAAAGACAGGATTATATGGAAAAAGGGTGAGGGTTCACGGGGGGCGAATAATGTCACCCTTGCGGAGATAGTATTGGAAAAAGATGTTGTTGACAGTAAGGGCATGAAAGACAGCGATAAAAAAGAGGACAAGGAGAATGAAGCATGAGGTTGTATGATTATAAGTTCTCCCCTGTCAGTGACAGGCGAAAATGGATGGATACCGTAAAAATAAAATCCGGGCTTGGATATTTTGGCGGAAAACAGTTTATAGGAAAATATCTGATGAACAGGCTGTTCAACATGGCGGTCAGGATGGAGAATGATGGGAACAGGGCGGATATATTCATTGACGCATTTACCGGGGGTGGAAAGATTGGCCTGTCTGTACCTGAAGGATGGTTTGACACGATAGTCATAAACGATTTGGATTATGGTGTTGTTTCCTATTTTGAGGCGTGCAGGGATGAGCCGGACAAGCTGATAAAGTTGATAGAGGAAATTGGCGGCTGTATGTGCAAGAAATTATTCGAGGTCTTTGTGTACAACCGTTGCAATAGTTCAGCGTCAGCAATAGGTGAAATAAAAAAAGAGTATAAAAATGATAGCAGGATTTCTGATAAAACAGTGGAGCCTTTGCTTGCGGCGGCTATGACATACTGGGTGGTACAGTCGGAATTTAACGGATGCACGGCACCCGGAACGGCAAACTATAGTTTGAATATAGGGGATAAAGACGAAAAAGAGGAGATTAGAAATATTATTGAACTTGCAAAAAAACGTATTCCCAAAGTGCATGACATTATCAAAAAACGTAATGTCATTATAGAGAGCCTTGATTACAGGGAACTGATTAAGAAATATAACGGCAAGCCATATAAGGATTCAAACGGGGCAGAACATCCAGAAGATGAAGCAATGAGCAAAAAGAATAAGCTATGGTATTTTGACCCGCCGTACCACCCGGCAACATTATTTGGTGGGAAGAATGCGCCGTATATGATGGGATTTCCAATAAAAATGGTTTATGAAATGACACGGATACTACATAATGACAGAACGGACGAGTTTGGGGAAATAAAATATTTCATTAAGTCGGACTATAACCCGAAATATAGATATGAGGAAGAATATGACAGGCAGGTAAAGGATATTGTGCTGTTACAGAAATTGCAAAAAGCATACCATGATTTTGACGTTCTTGAAGAAAATGACAGGAAAAGCAGGGATTACAAGGATACGGACATTGAATACTATGTAGAGTGCATTGGCGATTTTGGAAAAGGTGCTGTTGACGCTGATGGGGAACAAACATTCGGCATGGAGTACATCTGGTGCAGGGGGAACTATCAGGGCGAGGAAGGCAGTAACTGGAAGTATAATGGTACGGAGCAATTAATATAATAATAGGTACAAGAGATTTTGGGGATATTCTGGGTATGGCTGGAATATCCCTTAAATATTTGTGGGAAACGGTAAAAACGGACGTGACTTTTTATAGGATGGGCGTTAAAATAGAGGTGTAAGGGATTATGGGCTTTCAGGCAGTTACTACCGGAAAAGGGGGAAATGGGTTGGTTTCTACCAGGTTTCTACCAAATGGGTAAAAAGGTATGGTTTTAATGGAAATATAGGAAATTATGAAGATTATGTAAAATAGTGAGGAACAGGTGGAAATAATGGAAAATAAGTGGTATAAAAGAATAGAAATGATTGTAGGTATGAGCTATAAGTTCGAGGTGAGCCAATGAAGCGTTCCATTTGTACCCGGATTACCCTGTGCTTTGCCGGAATGATGGTTCTGATGCTTCTTGTAACCTGGTTTGCCAACAGCAATTTTTTGGAAGATTTTTATATCTCAGAAAAGGTAAAAGTCCTGGAAAAAGGTTATGAACAGATCGACTGGATTTTAAAAGAGCAGCAGGCCCGGGGAGAGTCAATGACAGAAGGTTTTGCCACAAAGGACAATCGGAGCTATTGGTTTCGCCCTGACGGAGTAGTAGTTGAAGAGGAGGGAGAGCTTTCCAGAACCCTCCGCAGACTCAGTGAAGAATCCAATACTTCTATTATTATGGTTAACGGAAGTTCCGGAACGGCCATTGTTTTTGCTCCCCGGGGAGAATTTATGGAGCAGCAGATGCAGAGATACTTGCTGGGACAGGCGGGAAAGGAACAGGAAGAAACCATCCGGCAGACCGAAAATTACAGTATTGAAAAACGCTACGATAGGAGAAGCAAAAACTATTATTTGGAGTGTTGGGGATTTTTCTCGGACAACTCTACCGCATTTCTTATGTCTATGCCGGTAGCAGGTATCCAGGACAGCGTCCGCTTGTCCAATCGTTTCCTAATATATGTGGGAAGTGCGGTTTTGATTATAGGAAGCGCTATTATGCTGTTTTTAACCCGCAGAATTACCCGTCCTATCCTTTCTTTATCTAAGATCTCAAAAAAGATGTCAGAACTGGATTTTAATGTCCGCTATACGGGACAGGCTGAGGATGAAATTGGAATTTTGGGCAGCAGCATGAATCTCCTTTCTGAAAAGCTGAAAGAAACCATTGGAGAATTAAAATCCGCTAATAACCAACTTCAGCGGGATATCCGCAAAAAAGAACAGATTGACGAGATGCGGAAAGAGTTTATCGCCAATGTATCCCATGAACTTAAGACCCCTGTTGCACTGATTCAGGGCTATGCAGAGGGGCTTACAGAAGGAATGGCAGACGAAAAGGAGAGCCGTGATTATTATTGCGAAGTGATAATGGACGAAGCCAATAAGATGAACAAAATGGTTCAGCAGCTTTTAACTCTTAATGCGCTGGAGTTTGGAAGTGATAGCCTGTCTATGGAGCGGTTTGATATTATAGAACTGATCCGCGGCATTTTATCCTCGACCCGGATTCTTATTCAGCAGAAAGAAGCAGCCATTGTTTTTGAAGCCAGAGAACCATTGTATGTCTGGGCAGATGAATTTAAAATAGAAGAAGTAATTACAAATTATCTCAGCAATGCGTTGAATCATGTGGAGGGAAAACGGATCATTACTATTTGTGCAGTAAAAGAGGGGGAGGCAGTTCGGGTGTCAGTAGCGAATACAGGACAGAATATACCGGAAGAAGATTTGCCCCGTCTGTGGACAAAATTTTACAAAGTAGATAAAGCCAGAACCAGAGAATACGGCGGAAGCGGAATTGGCCTTTCTATTGTTAAGGCGATTATGGATGCTCACCAAAGGGAGTATGGGGTAAGAAACCTGCCGGATGGCGTGGAGTTTTATATTATATTAGAAGGCGGCCAGTAGATAAGTCCTTTTGTGGCAACGCCTATGTAGCGGTTTAGGCGGTTACAAATAATTCAAAAAAAATGAAAAAGGCTGTTGACTTTTCAGGAAAGAAGTGGTATTATAATCCTCGCGCTGCTGATACAGTAGCAGCACGGCTTAGAAAACGAGAAATACCTCGAAAAAAGCTGAAAAAAGTTGTTGACAAATCAGAAACAGCGTGATATACTGTACAAGCTGTCGCTGAGAGCGGCAACAACCCCGAACCTTAACAATTGAAGACTGAACAATACACAGACCCTGAAAATTCTAAGAACAAAGGCGAAGGAAACGGCCTTGAGTTCGAGAGAATTCAGAACG
>ERZ808046.436-NODE-436-length-38616-cov-8.854641_pt1 | contig 38616 bp, 33 predicted proteins | sample MGYA00380196_ERZ808046 | MGnify/ENA primary metagenome ERZ808046 (study PRJEB31490, sample SAMN06133421) | mouse gut metagenome | isolation source: Z6_2 | host: mice | place: China: Chengdu | collected 2015-05 ...
ATTCTGCAATTCTGCAATTCTGCAATTCTGCAATTCTGCAATTCTGCAATTCTGCAATTCTGCAATTCTGCAATTCTGCAATTCTCTTTTCAGATATTGTCATCTTATTGCTGACATTCAGATCGTTCCCAACCATGATCAAAATTTCATCTTCCCATTGGACCTTTCCTCCATTTCCAGAGATTTTTGTGTATCTCTTTCGTTTTGGTGATTTTATATTACAATATCTTTTGTGATTTGTCAATAGTTTTCTGAAAATTTATTTTCTTTTTTTTCGATTTCTGACGTCATATTAAGAATGATTCTCTGCAGTACCATCGGTGCCCTCGCGAAAACTGTCTTTTCATGTCTCGACAGCCGCATCGTTTTACAGGAAAACGGTAAAAGCAGAGGGCACCTCGTCTCAAAATGTCAGAACACAGATGTATGCAAACCGTGTGTCCCCTTGTCCACTGAGGGTAAAAAGGGTTATAACAGATAATGGTTTTCTTGTACAGTTCTGACATGTCCGTCAGCATTTTCAGTAAAAAAATTTACAGCAGATAATTATTTTCCCGGTCTGCAATCTGGAGGTCAACGATCCGGCAGGTTGCATACCCTCCCACGACCAGCGGTTCTGTACGGCATATCTCTTCTGCTTCTTCACGGCTTTGTGTTTTCAGGATATACATCCCTGCCATTCCCGGATATCCTTTAAAGACTCCGCATATTTCCAGCTTTCCTTCGTCATCCAGCTTTCTTATGTTCTCCACGTGCTCCATAACTGCCTTTTTTGTCATTCGGTTATAGGTTTTGCTTTTCTCAATCATAACCAGATACATCAACTTATTCATGCGCTGCTTTCCTTTCTGATTTTTCACCAGGATCACTTACTTGATCCGGCAGACGTGTTCTGAGGGCTGATCACCAATACGCTTTGTTTTCCACGGTACCGGTCACAGGCTGTTCCTCCTTTCTCCCACAATTGTTTTTTACACCTATCCCAATCGAATATGGTGCCTGGTACAACGCGTTTCTCCCGCACAATCACTTTTCGCCCTGTACAGCCCACTCCATGTTTTTCGTCTTCAGGACAAACGCAAAAATCATTTTCTACTGATTTTAAGGGATTTTTCAGATAAAACAATTAGTTTAAGAAAAACGCTCAGAAACCATGATGAACCAATTGTTCATCCATGGGTCTTCCTTGTTTCGTTTTTGTCTCATCTTGCATTTGTCATACAGATAGTTTATCATAAAATAGTGACAAAAGCTGTCATAATTCCAAAAGGAGTGTAAAAATGTCAAAATCAGAACGTCTGATTGAAATGATGATAACTATAAATGCCAAAAAAGATTTCACAGCAGGCGAACTGGCAGAGGAATTTTCCGTGTCAAGAAGAACTATACTGCGCGATCTGCAGGAATTGGAGCAGGCCGGTTTTCCCATCTACTCTGAAGTCGGCGCGGCAGGCGGATATCATATCCTGAAAGAACGCATTTTACCGCCGATTGCCTTTTCAGAAAATGAGGCCAAAGCTGTATTTTTTGCCTGTCAGTCTCTGCAGTTTTACCGTGACCTGCCTTTCGAGCAGGAAACCATATCCGTTTTGAAAAAGTTTTTAAATTGTCTGCCGCTGGATATCCAAAGCAGTATCATCCAGATGCAAAACAAAATCGTATTCTGGATCCCGGACCGGCATTGTGATTCCCCGCTGCTTCAGTCCATGTTTCAGATTGCCGTAAACCGTCACGCCGCAACCATACGCTATTCATCCACATCTTCGGAAAGTACACGCACCATTATCCCCATCGGATTATATGCCATGAACGGACTTTGGTATTGTCCTGCATACTGCACAACGGCGAAACAGATCCGGGTATTTCGAGTTGACCGCATCCGGGAAATCCTGGAAGATAAGCCCTGCCCGGAAGGAAACAACTTTGTTCCCGGGTCCATTCAGGAATATCTGAAAAAAACAAAAGTTCCAAATGACTGCCGCCTGAACATCCGGCTGACAGCCATCGGCGTAAAACGCTGCGAAAGTGAATGCTTGCTGGCCAGCGGTTTAAAAGTATTTCCATCCGGCGAAGGAATCATTGACATGGAAATCAATTATGACACTTTAGAATGGGTTGCTGATTTCCTTCTGCCCCTGGGAAAACATGCAGCTGTGTTGGAACCGGCCGAGTTAAAAAAACGAATGAAGCAAAAAGTATACGAATTATACGAGCATTACTGCAGATCGTAATCTCCTCTGCAGCCAGTTCCGAACCCTTAGCCGGCCATGCAGCCGGGGGCAGAAACCGTTTCTTAGCAGGAATCAGGGTGTCGTAAATCATGCAACCAGTATCCCTCTTTTCGGTGCAATCTCCACTGTAACCTCTGTTCCCGCATTAAATTCGATAGCATCTTGTTCCATCCCGTCGGAAAAAACCACCCCGTTTTTTGGCATCTGGGAAAGTATCCGGAAGGTGTCCTGGCTGGTAAGCCGGCCGCAGACAATCCCTGCCTGGGTCCGGCCGCTGGGAAAAGGTTCCCGAACCACGAAAGTCAGCGCCTTTTCCTCCCAGGCCGCTCCCCGGCTTACCAGGCGCGGACCGCCAAAGCACTCCGCGATGCCGGACGCCTGGGCCATGACAGAGCGGTACCATCCGCTGGATCCAAGACCGGTGGAGATAATAATCCCGCTGGAAGACTGGCTTTCCTGACGGCTGTTCCAGGTAAGATCGTATCGGGCGGATACGTGGGTCTTCTGGCCTATGAACAGATCATTGACCGCCAGCATGGTCTGGCCGTCCCGGGTCCTGGCCCGGGCCATGGTGATCTCCCGAAAGGTTGCGCTTTTCTTCAGAACCCTTGCAAGGACATGTTCTGTATCCCCGGCTTCAAAGGGAAGCAGGATTCCATCCCATCTGTCCGGTTCCGGATTGATGCCGATCAGCGGCTGTCCATCCAGATATTTGAGGATATTGGCCACCAGTCCGTCCTGCCCCACAGCAATCACAATGTCCTGCTGTCCAAAGATCATGTTTGGCAGAAAATCCCGGTCAATCCGCTGAAGCCTGGCGTATGTTTCTGCCGCCTGCGTGACGGTTGTCACCGCCCTTCGATATGCTTCATCCTCCCGGACATAGTCCGAAAAATCCGCGCCCAGATGCTCGATATAGAATCTGGCCTGCTCAGCCGTGTTGTATTTGCGGATCAGTTCCTGAAGTCTGGTCTTTCTGGTGACCAGAACCACCTTATGCATTTCCCTCTCCATAGTGTCCCTCCTTGCAGTCTCCCTGCCAATCGTCTTTTATCCCCGGACAGACTCTGTTTGCCCGCAGGAAGTATCTGGAAGCTCTTTCTATGCATCCGTCAGTGCGCTTAAAAGATCCGGCGATACATTCAGCGTACCGATCTTCCCCGCCTTGTCGCCCATTTCCAGAAATGCCTTCGCAATCAAAGACCGGCTGTCCATTCCGCTGATGGCCAGAGCTTTCACAATCTCTGTATCCACTCCGGCAAATGCTTTTAACAGTGCTTCCGAATCATAGGCTTTGGCATCGGATTTTTTCTTTTCATTTTCAGTCTGCAGATCCACCAGCCGGCAGTTCTCTTCTTCCAGCCGAATCTCGCTGGCAATCTTCCGTGCGTCCAGTTCCGCCTGCTTTTCCTGAACCAGCCGCTTCATCTCCATCTCTTTTTCCCGCTTTTCCTTCTGCTTTTCTGCCACCCGGATCTCCGTGTTCAGCTCATTTTCTTTTACGATCCGCTCCTGCTCGATGGCCGCATTCCTCCGCTTATAGATGGCGTTGTCCTGTTGCTTTAGGATCTCTTCTCTTGCTGCCGCTTCCAGTGCTTTTCTGGTGTCGCTTCGGGCCAGCACCCCCAATATGGAGACGGAGACCAGGTCCAGACCAAAATCCCTCAGTCCCTCATCCTCTTTCATCCCTTCCCGGAGAGCCCCGGCCAGCTCATCGGCGGATACGATCGCTTCCTGCACCGTCTTGCCGCTGATAAATTTGGTAATACATACTTTCACAAGATTCAGGACCCGCTTGGCCATCTTCTGTCTGGCCTCCGTAAGCGCCGCCGCATATTCCTTTTTTCCTTTCCAGGAAAAGTCCACCATCCGGGACGCCCGCTCATAGTCGGTGATGAGATAGGAGATGTCCCCCTGCACGCTGACGCTCTGAAAATCTGCAGTCATCAGTTCGTCAAAGGCAAAACCGGTGTCAAAAGCTGTAGCAGGAATCACAATCATACTTGTGGTCATCGTATTGTAGAAAAACGACAGGCCAAGTCCTTTCTGTACGATCTTTCCTCTTCTGACCTTCATGACATATTCCGTTGGTTCAAATTTTTTGTATGCAATTCCCATCATTTACCTCCTTTTGTTATTATCTTTTTGATAATTTCATTTGATTCTCTATATGATACTATCATTTTAATAATATGTCAAGGCAAAATTTTATTTTTTGCCTGTTTTTAATGGTATGCAGACAGAAAAAACGCCGCACGAATGCGGCGCCTGATCCTTTATTCTATTTTTGGAAGCTTCCCGCGGCCAAGTGCCAGTTCTTCATCGGTGGGAATGTAATCATCCATCTTTCCATCATGAAACCTTTCATAAGACATCATATCAAAATAGCCGGTTCCGGTGAGACCGAACACGATGGTCTTCTCTTCTCCGGTTTCTTTGCACCGTACTGCCTCATCCATGGCTGCCCGGATAGCATGGGAACTCTCCGGTGCAGGCAGGATTCCTTCTATTCTTGCAAAATACTCCGCTGCCTCAAACACCTCTGTCTGCTTCACGCTGATCGCCTCCATCAGTCCCTGATGGTACAGTTCCGACAGCGTGGAACTCATACCATGATAACGCAGACCGCCTGCGTGGCTGGCAGACGGGATAAAGCTGCTGCCAAGAGTATACATCTTGGAAAGAGGGCAAACCATGCCTGTGTCGCAGAAATCATAGGCATACACGCCCCGGGTAAAGCTGGGACAGGATGCCGGTTCCACAGCGATGATCCGGTAGTCTGCCTCCCCCCGGAGCTTTTCGCCCATAAACGGTGCGATCAGACCGCCCAGATTGGAGCCGCCGCCGGCACAGCCGATGATGACATCCGGTTTCACGTTGTATTTGTCCAGTGCTGCTTTGGTCTCCAAACCGATGACCGACTGATGGAGCATCACCTGATTCAGCACACTGCCCAGCACATAACGATACCCATCACTTGACACTGCCTTTTCCACAGCTTCAGAGATGGCGCAGCCAAGGCTTCCTGATGTACCCGGGTGTTCTGCCAGGATCTTTCTGCCCACCTCCGTCTCTGTGGACGGAGACGGCGTCACCGACGCGCCGTAGGTGCGCATGACTTCCCGGCGGAATGGCTTCTGTTCATAGGAGCATTTTACCATATATACCCTGCAGTCAAGTCCAAAGTAAGAACATGCCATGGAAAGAGCAGTCCCCCACTGGCCGGCTCCGGTCTCAGTGGTCACACCTTTGAGCCCCTGCTGCTTTGCATAGTATGCCTGCGCAATGGCGGAGTTCAGTTTGTGGCTGCCGCTGGTGTTGTTCCCTTCGAATTTGTAGTAGATCTTTGCCGGCGTATCCAGCTTCTCTTCCAGACAGTAGGCACGGACCAGCGGAGAGGGACGATACATCTTATAGAAATTGCGGATTTCCTCGGGGATCTCGAAAAATGCCGTTGTATCATCTAACTCCTGGGCGATCAGTTCCTCACAAAAAACATCCGCCAGCTCTTCTGCCTTCATCGGCTGAAGCGTGCCAGGATTCAGAAGCGGTGCCGGTTTCTGCTTCATATCTGCGCGCAGATTGTACCATGCTTTTGGCATCTCGTCTTCATTCAGATAAATTTTGTAAGGGATTTTTTCATTGTTCATTGTCATTACCTCCATAATGAGTTCGTTTAGGTTGCCGTGCAGCAATCGTTTATGGAACATTCATTCAGGAATACGCCCTGGCCTCGTGTGCGATCCGGCGGATATCAGGAACCGTCATAAGAACCGGATATAAAAGAACTCCCAGCACCAGACCGCTGACTCCCTGAACAAGATTGGCCGGAACGCTTGCGGCGGCCGCTGCTGCACCATACATCACCGCTTCGCACAGGAAATACCCGCCTCCTACCAGGATGGTATCCGCAATTCCCCCCAGCGCGACTGCGATGCTGCAGCTTTTTGAGGTCCTGCCGATCTTCTGACAGATCCGGCCCGCCGCAAACGCAACCGCTCCTTTGATCACAAAGGTGATCGGAACATAAAAGAAATATCCGCCCAGCAGATCTGCCAGGGCAGAACCGATCCCGGCAGCCAGAAGCCCCCAGTAAGGGCCAAGGATGACACCTGAGAGAATCACAACCGCATCCCCCGGGTGGATATATCCTCCGGTTCCGGGAGTGGGAATGCGGATGGACATGGTCGCCACACATGCAAATGCTGCAAAGAGTGCTGCCAAAACAATTTTTTTCTGATTGTACTTCATACTCAAAACCTCTTTTCCTTCTTAAAGTCCTGCCTATTGTAAAACAATTCTGGACCGAATGAAATATCCAGTTTTGAAAAAATTGACCAGTCCAGAATGCGTTTTAATACCCGTATTGTTTCCGTTTTCCGGCCAGAAACAAGAAAGTAACTCCAGACGCCAGGACCTCTGCCGCCACAATGGACATCCAGATTCCGTCCATGGCCCAGAAGACCGGAAAGATCAGAACTGCCACACACTGAAATACCAGTGTCCGAAGAAAAGAGATCAAAGCGGAAGTAATTCCGTCTCCAAGGGCAGTAAAGAAAGAGGACCCAAAGATGGCAAAACCAGCACATAAAAAGGAACAGGAGAAGAACCGAAAGCCCCGGACGGTCAGTGCCATCAGAGCCGGATCGTATCCCACAAACAGGTGCGACAGCGGCTCTGCCAGAAGCTGCCCGGCGGCAAACATCAGGACCGCAAACATGCAAATCAACAGATGGCTTTTCTTATGCAGCCCTTTCAGCTCCTGATGGTTCTGTGCCCCATAGTGATAGCCAATTACCGGAGCGCTGCCCACCGAATATCCGATAAACACAGCCTGAAAGATCAGGCTGACATACATAAGGACTCCGTACGCAGCGATCCCGTCTTCCCCTGCGTACTTCATCAGCTGTATATTATACAGCATACTGATCAGCGACATGGAGATGTTGCTCATCAGCTCAGAGGAACCGTTGGTACAGGTACGAACCAGTGCCCTTTTGTCCGGACACCCTTTTAACTTCACCAGCCGCAGAAGGCTTCTGTTATCCCGGCCAAAATAGACAAGAGGCACCACGCCTCCCACAAGCTGGCTGAACGCCGTAGCCGCGGCTGCGCCTTCCATCCCCTGGTGAAACACTGCCACAAACAGTGCATCCAGCAAAATATTGGTCATCCCTGACGCCACGGTCACATACAGGCCAAGCTTTGGCTTTTCCGCCGTGACAAACAGACACTGAAACTCAAACTGCAGCACATAAAAGGGAAGGGCCAGCAGCACGATCTTTCCATACCGGACACTGTCTTCCAAAAGTTTCCCTTCTGCCCCCATAAGGGAGGCGATGGAACGAATACAGCAAAAACCAAACAATGCCAGAGATACGCCGCAGATGATGGACGCATAGACAATCAGAGAAAACAGTTCACTGGCCTTTTCCTTTTGCCCCTCTCCCAGTGTCTTTGCGATCAGAGCCCCTCCGCCTGTGCCGAACATAAAGCCCACACAGCCCAGAATCATCAGCAGGGGCATGATAAAATTCACCGCCGCAAAAGGGGTCTTTCCTGCATAGTTAGACACAAAATACCCGTCCACCACCCCGTAGATCGAGGTAAACACCAGCATGACAACCGACGGAAAAGTGAAGCGAAGAAGACGCCCATAAGTAAAATGATCAGATAAGCGGATCTTCATCATGTCTGTTCCTTTCCTTTCATCCGCTCTGCTTTTTCCTGAAGCGCCCTTAGAAAATGCTCCGTCAGTTCCAGATATTTCTCCACATCCTCCTCGGGCCAGGATTCAAAGATCTCATTCTCCGCCTGCAGGACCCGCCCTGCCGTCTGTTCTGCCAGATCCAGCCCTTTTTCGGTCAGACAGACATTTTTATTCCTGGAACCGGCCGTCTCCAGATAGAGGATGCCCTCTGCCTCCAGCTTCCGGATCGCAGAATTGATGGTCTGCTTGCTCAGTCCGGACCACCGGCATATATTCTGCAAAAGACAGCTCTCTCCCTGATCGCAGATCGTATAGAGCACATTCATGGCACTGTCCGGCAGGCCCAGCTTCAGAGCCATATCGTGATAGACCGCACCCAGTTCGCCCAGAAGATAATTGAAACGTTTCATGGTTTTCGAAGTCGATTCTTTCATCCTGCACCTCCATATAGTACGAAATCATACCAAGCATTATAGTATGATTTCGTACTAAAGTCAAGTCCGGGATTCTGTGAATTCAGATCTGAAAAAACACTTTATTTTATACTGGTATCTGCACCTCCTGCACCAGATTCCGGGAGAAAAACCACTGGATCTTCTGGCGGTCCTCTGTCTGACCCAGCACCCACATAAGCTTGGTCACGGCGGCCTCTGCCGTCATGTCATACGCCTGCAAAACACCGCTGTTCAATGCCTTGAGTCCGGTCTCATATACAGAAAGACTGCTCCCTTCGTATCGGCACTGACTCCCCACCACAATGGTCATGCCGTGGTCCACACTTTTTTGCACCGCCGACAGGAAATCATTTTTCAAAAAAGGAAGTCCGCCAAGGCCGAAGGCCTCGATATAGACCCCCTGATAGCCCTGGGCTTCCAGCACGCGCAAAAGCTCCGGCCGGATGCCAGGGTACATTTTCAGCAGAAAAACCCGGTCAGAGTAGCTGGTGCACAGTTTCAAATCCCCCTTTGCCTTTGGAAGATATTCCGAGCGAATATTAAGCCCCAGAGAGCTGATCTGAGCCACATCCGGATAATTGATGCTCTCAAACGCGTCAAAGCTCATGGTACGGACTTTGGAGGCACGGACCCCCAGCATCACTTTCCGGTTGAAGGCCAGAAAGACCCCTGCACGGCCGCTGGCCGCCATGTGGACCGCACAGCGGCAGTTCTCCATGGCATCCGCAACCGGATGGCTGATGGAGAGCTGGCTCCCCGTAAGAACCACCGGGATCGGCACATTCTGCAGCATAAAGGAAAGCATGGATGCCGTATAGGCCATGGTATCCGTCCCATGGATCACGACGACTCCCTGATACCCTTTGGCTGCCTCGCAGATCCTCACAGCCAGCCGGCTCCAGTCGTCCGGAAAGATATTGGCGCTGTCCACCAGAAGCAGATCTTCCATCTCCAACTCGATTCCTCCGGCAACCAGCCGCATGGCATCTAAAAGTTCATGGCTGCTAAGTCCCGGCTTTAATCCTCTTTCGCTCTCCACGGAGGAAAAGGTCCCTCCTGTATTGATGATCAGCAGTTTTTTCATATCTTCACTCCTTCTTCCATATTCACGCCCTCCATCTGAAGGAGCCGGATTTTTTTGTCCAGCCCCCCTGCATATCCGGTCAGGCTGCCGCCGGTGCCGACCACCCGATGGCAGGGAATGATGATGGAGATGGGATTATGGCTGACTGCACCGCCTACGGCCCGGGCAGACATCCGCTCAAGTCCTCTGCTGGCTGCAATCTTCCTGGACAGCTCGCCGTAAGTAGTCACTTCTCCATAGGGGATCTCACAGAGGAGCTTCCAGATCTCCTGGCGGAATGCACTGCCCGCCGGGGCAAGCTTCAGTTCCCGTATCGACGGTTTTTGTCCCTGAAAATAACGGTCCAGCCAGTCTTTCGTCTGGTTTAAAAGTTTGGAGTCTGGTTTTTCCCGCATATCCTTTTGCCAGGACTCTGGAAAATATTTCTGCCCCCGGATCCAGAGTCCTGCCAGCGCCCCATCCTGCTCCGCAAGCAGCAGTTCTCCCACCAAAGAATCATATCGCATCGTATACAGCATGTCCTTCTCCTTAATTCTTTTTATCCTGAGTTTTATGGCTTTTCTGCCATCTGACCTTTCTTAAACCGTCCGCCTGACGGCTGATAAATCCGCGCCCAGATACTGCACCGCAATCCGGTCTTCCGGTGCCGTATCAAACAGATATAAAACAATCACAAAGAAGTATTCCAGCGGCTTCATCAGAAGATAGACCAGATCTGCCGTAAAACGGCTTTTGATGTGTCTGGCAATCGGATAACCAAAGGTGTCATAAAACTGCCGCAGCCTTCGATGCACGCCCGGCAGCCGCTCTTCTAAGAGGTCTTCAAAGGCATTGGCCACCAGAAGCTGCCGGTTTACCACGATCCGATGTCCGCGGCGCTCCCCCATCCGAAGCGGTTTTACCACCTTCGGGTGTCCGCCCGCTGCCACCGTACATAGATAATGTTCATCATAAAATACATTGGGCGGAGCTTTCTGAAGCGAAAGTGTCCAGTCGCTGGTCTGCGTAAATGCTTCAATCAGGCTGTTTGGCTTTTGTCCAAACAGGATCAAAACAACGGTCACTACCCCCAAAAGCGGCCACATCAAAAGAAACGCCAGGCCGGAAAATTGCCTGGCCCGTTCCTGCTGCATACATACCTGACGAACCGTCTTTGCAAGCACCAAAAGCAGATTGAGCGGATAAACCGCTAAGATAAATTCACCCCCAAAAAGCTGAATGGTGAACAGGATACAAAGTCCGATTCCCAGATACATCGCCGCCATGGCAAGAACACTGAGCAAAGGCGGCAGTTTTTTCAGCGGAAGAAACCGCAGAATCAGATAGCCCAGACACGCCACCACTGCGATGGTAACAATGGTCGGAACTGTCCAGGTGGCAATTGGGGTATGGACTTCCTGATTGACCAGCGTCTCTGTCCAGTCTGCCATACGGACATCCGAGATCTTCATATAACTGAAAACACAGACTGCCCCCCAGAGCATCGTGGCCACATCTGTAATCCTTGCCGCTTTCAAAAACTCTTTCTGATAACGAATACTGACAAACTGCCAGATGTTCCAGACGGTGAGTGTCAGCGGATAAAACACAAATGCACCGAACATCCATCCAACCAAAAGCAGAGGTACGAATTCTCCTGTTTCCGCATAGCCAACTACAATAAGCAGTATCCTGGGAAATACAATCGCAATTCCTGCCAAAGCAGCTCCCAAGGCCACACACAGATTTGGATGTCTTCTGTAAAAATTGTGGATTTTATTAAGCATATCAGCCTCCTGTCTGCTTATCCTGCATCACTCTATGGTCATCTCGCAACTGCTCATATTGATTCCTGTCCCTGTCAGACTTTCAAAATCCCGGATAAAATCCTCCACGGCTGCCGTGACCGTCTGATTCTTCACCAGGCCTTCCATAATCTCCGGTGCCACCGTGGCCGCTCCGACCCCGTATTCGCAAAGTTCTAAAAGCTGCCGGGAATTCTTAAAACTGGCAGCCAAAACCTCCGTCTTCAACCCGTTATTTCTGAACATATCATGAATCTTTTTTGCCACCTGAACGCCGTCATAGCCCAGATTGTCAATACGGTTGATATACGGCGCTGCGTAGGAAGCTCCGCATTTTCCTGCCAGAAACGCCTGCATGGGCGTATACACTGCCGTAGCCGAAATAAAAATTCCTTCTTTACATAATGTTTTCATCGCCTTGAAGCCTTCCGGAAGCGCCGGGATTTTCACATAGGTATTCTCCCCCAGCTCTTTTACAATCCGGTGTGCTTCCTCTTCCATGCCCGCTGCCTCCCTGGAGACTGCCTGTACATGGAGCTGCGCATCGGCTCCGATCCATGCGCGGATCTCTTTGAGCACCTCATAGGGATTCCTTTTACTTTTGGCCAGAATAGACGGATTGGTCGTCACGCCATCCACCGGATAAAATTCGTAAAGATGCCTGATCAAATCCATATGGGCATCGTCAATTAATAGTTTCACAAATATTTTCCCTCCTTCCATGTTACGGTTCTCACAACTGCCGGCGCACAGTCCGATCTGGTAAAACGAACCGCAGCTCACACACCTGCGCACAGTCCAATCCGGTAAAATGAACCGCAGCTCACACACCTGCGCACAGTCCAATCTGGTAAGATGAACCTGAACCTCCGGTTGAAAGGCATGGTTCTTGGGCCCTTGGAGCTGCTGTATCCTTTCATGAAGACACAGACGGGGCTGAGATCTTCCTGTATCGTGCATCCCGGCAGTGCCAGTGTAAGCAGTCATGCTCCAAATGCTTAACGTGCAGAACGACGTACCAAATCTTGAAAATTTCTCTACTTTTTAGTATAATAACTTCAGAAAAAAACGCAACAAAATTATGAAAGGATGATTTATTTTCCGGACATGAAAAAGAATGGTCTCTATCTTATCTTAACTATCAGCACACTGTCTTTGTGCAGCGGATGCAGACAGCAGGAATCCATCCCTGCAGATACGAAAACATCCACGTCCGTCATTCCCCTGACCGTATGGAGCGGTGAAGAAGATCAGGCGCTCCTTGAGGAGATTTTTTCCTCTTTTCAGTCTCAGTATGCCGACCAGGCCTCTTTTGAGATTACGTTACAGCCCCAAAGCGAATCCAACTGCAAGGATGTTCTGCTTGCAGACCTGGAAAACGGCGCGGATGTGTTTACTTTTGCTGACGATCAGCTGGCGGCACTCGCAGCCGCAGGGGCGCTGGATCCTTTAGAAGATTTCGAAGATATCCGCGCCGCCAATCTCTCAGCGTCTGTAGATGCGGCCTCCGTAGACGGCACCCTTTATGCCTACCCGCTGACAGCTGACAATGGATATTTTCTCTATTATAACAAAGCTTATTTTTCCGATGAAGACATACAGAGTCTGAACCGAATGACAGATATCGCCGCCGAACAGGGACGGCTGGTGACGATGGACTGGTCTTCCGCCTGGTATGTCTATTCCTTTTTCGGCAATACCGGACTGGAGGTGGGCCTGAACGAAGATGGTCTGACCAACTACTGCACCTGGAACAGCACCGAAGGCCCGATCCACGGCGTCGATGTGGCACAGGCCATGTTACAGATTGCAGCCAGTCCCGGTTTTGCCAGCCGCACCGACACCGACTTTCTGGCCGGCGTCCAGGACGGATCGGTCATCGCCGGAGTCAGCGGTGTATGGAACAGCGTTGCAATCGAAGAAGCCTGGGGCGAGAATACCGGAGCTTCCAGACTTCCCTCCTTTGCCTGCAAAGACCAGCAGGTGCAGATGGCTTCTTTCTCCGGATGCAAACTGATCGGTGTCAATGCCTATTCCCCACAGAAAGAATGGGCGGTAAAACTTGCTGAATGGATCAGCAATGAGAGTAACCAGACCCTTCGTTTTGAACGGCGCGGCCAGGGACCGTCCAATATCCGCGCGGCAGATTCTCCCGCCGTTCAGGAATCTCCTGCCATAACTGCACTTCTGGCCCAGTCAGAATTTTCACAGCTTCAGCGCATCGGCGGAAAATTCTGGGATCCGGTCTCTGCCTTCGCACTGAACATGGCCGAAGGAAATCCTTCCGGCACATCGCTTCAAGAACAGCTGGACCGGCTGGCAGAAGAAGTGACTGCACGGTAATTTACAGGCGGCACCAGGCCGCCTGACGACCATCAGGAATCATGATTGCTGATGGATGCAAAACAAGATCAGGAGGAAATGATATGAAAAGCAGGATGACACTGCAGCAGCGTCTGATTCTGCCCATTGTCCTGTTAGGGCTGATCACACTGCTCTCAAATATTCTGGCGGTATTCAGTATTCACAACGTAAATTCCAATGCCGGGATCATTGTTGACCGGCACATGGTCAGCGAAGCACAGCTGGAAGATATCCGCCGTTCGATGATGGAGATCCATCGTCTGGCTCTGTCTCACATTGTAGCGGCAGACCACGCCACCATGATTAAACTGATAAGGGAAATCAAAGAAGAAGAAGCAGAACTGGATGAAAAGCTGGCGGACTATGCCTCTTTTGTCTCTGCAGAAGACGAAGCATCCTACCGCACACTTCTGGAAAACTATGATTCTTTTAAACATGCTCTTGTTTTTCTGGTCTGTGCCAGTGCGGACAGCAAGACACAGGATGCATATGCTCTGGCCAACGGCGATGTGGCGCTGTTCAGCAGCTTGGCAGAAGAAAAAATCAACGATCTCTACGCTTCTGTCAGCCAGCAGGCCAGTACAGCGCGAAGCAGGCTTTCTACGGTATATGTGATCTCTTTGATGACCAGCGCTGCCACGCTGCTGGCCGGACTTTTTCTGGTGTTTGCTGCCTTTCGCATCATCCAGAAATCCGTTATCGCCCCGATTCGGGATGCCATGGAGACATTAAAGGACAGCTCCGGGCGTACCAGCGGTGTGGTGAGTGAAGTACGAAATCGGACTAAAACCTCCCGCAATTATGTACATAAGCTGTCTGGATTGACGGATGAACTTACGGCCGCCTTTGAAGAGATTGCAGGCAATGCCGCTTCCATCCGGGATCATGCCGCCGGCACCCAAAGCGATGCCCGCAAGATGAGTGAGGAATGCTCGGCAATCACTGCCTACTCGGTAGATATGCATGGACGCGCGGAAGAGATGGAACAGTCTGCGCAGAAGAATAAAGAGGCGATTCTTGCCAAGACAAACGAAATTATGTCCATACTTCATGATGCAATTGAGAAGAGCCGGAGTGTAGAGCAGATCGATCTTCTGACCAAGGATATCCTGTCCATCTCCTCCTCCACGGACCTGATTGCCGTCAATGCTTCCATCGAGGCCGCACGGGCCGGAACTGCCGGAAAAGGATTTGCGGTTGTCGCGCAGGAGATCCGAAGACTGGCCGACTCTTGTGCTGAGACTGCCGGCCATATCCAGCAGGTCAGCACCGTCGTCATCGGCGCGGTAGACCACCTGTCCGAAAGTGCACGTGACCTGGTGGAGTACCTGGGGCAGAATATCCTGACACAGTTTGATCTGTCCGTTCAGGCCGGGCAGCAATACCGGAAGGATGCCGCCTATATCGAGGCATCCATGGAAGCCTTTCACCAGCAGACAGAACACCTGCGGTTTGCCATGGACGAGATCGCTGCTTCCATCACCGGTATCTCCGAAGCCATTGACGGCGCTCTGCCCGATGTCACCGGGGCAGCTTCCAGCACCCGAACCCTGGCAGAGGATATGGCCGGAATCGCTGCGAGAATGGATACCAATCAGGAGATTGTAGGCGAGCTGAACCGGCAGATGGAGGTTTTTGCCAACCTATAGAATTCCGATCTGAATACCGGATTTTCTCTTCAGAGTCAGTCCCACTGATCCGCCAGTCCGGCCAGACGCAGGTATTCCTCATAATGTCGGTGATACTTGTCTGTGTCTTCCGGAAGATACTCTTTCACACATTTTGCAGACATATGTTCCAGTGCGGTTTCCACATCCTGATAGATCCCGCCGGCCATAGCTCCGTAGATCGCCGCTCCCAGTGCACAGGTCTGGTCCGCATCCAGGATGGCAATCTTTTTCCTTAAGACATCGGCCATCATCTGCATAATGTAATCCGACTTTTTGGATATGCCGCCAACTGCAACAATCTTCTGTATCTCGATCCGGGCCTCTTCAAAACCGTCCACGATCCGTTTTAGTCCGCAGATGGCTCCAAATACCAGCGCCCGGTAAATGAAGGGCGCTTCCATCCCCAGAGTCAGATTGGCGATCATTGCTTTTTTGGAATCGCCGGTATCCGGATAACGCCGTCCGTTAAACCAGTCCAGCGAGATGGGAAACGGATCATCGGGCAGTCTCTGTGCCTGTTCCTGCAGTTCAAAGAGCATCTGATCTTCCATCCTGCTGCAGAATGCAAGATACTCCTCTTCTGCAAGGCAGCCTCTGGACTGTACCACCGGCCACATCAGGATCTTTTTAAACCACGCAAAAATATCGCCAAATGCCGCCTGACCGGTCTCGATCCCTGTGTAGCCCGGAAGGATCGAGTCCTCAGCCTGGCCGCCGAATCTGCGGATATCTTTTCCCTGCAGATCCTTGTCTTTTACGACCAGCATATCCACAGCAGATGTCCCAAGCGTACACACCATAACCTTTTCCCGGATACCGGCGCCCACCGCCCCGGCATGCGCGTCAAAAGAGCTTCCGGATACCGCAATCTTCTCCCGCAGCCCGAGCCGTTTTGCCCATTCTTCGCTCAGCTCCCCGGCCTTTACAGTCGCCGGCCTCGGATGATTTCCATACCGTTTTTGCACCAGTGCCAGATAAGGATCTGCCCGTTCAAGAACCTCCGCGGACGGAAGCCCTGCCCAGGAGCTGTGCCATAACGCTTTATGCCCTGCCCCGCAGGCACTGTGGTAGATTTCCTCCGGCCTTGTCTTTTTGCACAGAACACCTGTCATCCAGTCACAGTGTTCATACCAGGTATATGCCGCTTCCCTTATCCTCTTATCTTGTCTGACCGTGTGCAGAATCTTTGCCCAGAACCATTCCGAACAGTATTTTCCCTGATACCTGCTGTAATCCACACTGCCCGAGGTGAATGCTTTGTGCAGCTCTTCGGCCTCCTCGGCCGCCGAGTGATCCTTCCACAGATGGAACATGGCATTTTCACACTCTGCAAATTCCGGAAGAAGTGCCAGCGGCACTCCTTCCTGGTTGACCGGAACCGGGGTGGAACCCGTCGTGTCAATACCAATTCCCACAATTCTTTGTATCTGCCCTTCGTCCAGATCCGCCAGCGACTCTTTTACGCAGCTCTCCAGCGCTTCCAGATAATCCAGAGGATGCTGACGGAAAATATTTTGTTCCGGATGCTGATAAAGTCCCTTTTTCCAGCGGGGATAAAAGGCGGTGCCGCTGCCTGCGATCTCCCCGGAGGCGGTATCCACCACCACCGCTCTGACGGAGTCGCTTCCAAAATCCACCCCTATTACATATTTTTTTTCCATAAAAATACAGATCCTTACTTTTTACGCCCAATGGCTTTTTTTGCGCACGCTGCAATCTGTTTTGGAGTCAGTTCGTACCGCTCCAAAAGTTCTTTGGGACTGCCGGAATGACCGAAGACATCCTTTACCCCTACAAATTCCACCGGCACCGGTTCAGAGGCTGCCAGAACCTCTGCCACTGCACTGCCCAGTCCTCCGATCACATTATGCTCTTCGGCAGTAACGATTGCTTTCGTCTCTTTCGCCGCTTTCAGAATCAAGTCCTTATCAATGGGCTTGATTGTATGCATGTCAATCACTCTTGCCTGGATCCCTTCTGCCTCCAAAAGCTTCTGGGCCTTCAATGCCTCCTGAACCATCAGCCCGCAGGCAATAATCGTCACATCCATGCCATCCGTAAGCGTAATGCCTTTTCCAATGGTAAAGGAGTAATCCGAAAAGCCGTCTGTGACTGTTTCCACCGGGCCGCGCCCTGTCCGAAGGTAACATGGTCCTTTGGCCTGCAGAATCGCCTGTGTGGCCAGATGCGTCTCATGGGCATCACAGGGAACAATGACGGTCATCCCCGGTATGGTCCGCATCAGACTGATATCCTCGATGCACTGATGCGTTGCGCCGTCCTCTCCCACAGTCAGCCCTCCATGGCTTCCGATCACTTTGACATTCAGTCCCGGGTACGCCACATTGTTGCGGATCTGGTCATAGACGCGTCCGGCGGCAAACATGGCAAAGGTATGTACAAGAGCCGTTGCCCCGCAAGTGGCAAAACCGGCGGCAATGTCCACCATATTGGCCTCTGCGATACCGATATTGAAAAAGCGCTCCGGATATTTTTCCGCAAAATAGCAGGTCATCGTACAGCTTTTCAGATCTGCATCAAACACATAGATATTGTTATCTTCCCCGAATTTTTCCAGCGCCCGGCCATAGGCAGCTCTTGTTGAAATCTGTTCACTCATGTTTTTGGCCCCCCAACTCTGCGATTTTACGATCCAGCTCTGCATACGCGATCTTCCATTCTTCCTCTGACGGTTTTCCTCCGTGAAAGCGAACCTGATGCTCAAATACGGAGACGCCCTTTCCTTTGACGGTCTCTGCCACAATCGCCGTAGGACGGTTCTTCGTCACAGAAGCCAGGTCAATGGCTCTTATAAGCTGCTCTATGTCATGCCCGTCCACCTCAATCACATTCCAGCCAAAAGCCCGGAATTTTTCACCAATCGGATAGGGCGACATGACTTCCTCCAGCGGTCCGTCAAGCTGCAGTTCATTGTTGTCCACAAAAGCGATCAGCTGATCCGCCTGATAATGTCCTGCTGCCATGGCAGCTTCCCAGATCTGCCCTTCCTGGATCTCTCCGTCTCCCAGGATGCAGAAAACCCGGTAATCCAGGCCTTTGTTTTTGCCGTACATTGCCATGCCAAGGGCCGTCGACAGACCCTGTCCCAGTGAGCCCGCAGACATATCAACACCAGGAACATGGATCTCCACATGCCCGGACAGATCGCTGTCTATTTTGCGGAAGGTAGACAGATGTTCTTTTGGAAAAAATTCTTTCCACGCCAGTGCCGCATAGAGCGCGGGGGAACAGTGTCCCTTGGACAAAACCAGCCGGTCCCTGCAGGCCATGTCCGGGTCCTCTGGATTTACATTCATTTTGTCAAAATACAGAACAGATAAGATCTCCGCGATGGAAAAGGAACCCCCAATATGCCCGGAGCCTGCGGCCTGAATGGTCTCAAGCGCTGTTTTCCGAATCTCATATGCCCGAAGCTGTAATTCTCTTTTTGTCATATTCTTCCCCTTTTTGCTTTTATTTTGCCGCGTTCTGACGCTTCTGTTTCATCATATCCATGTACACGGCCACAATGATAATCACGCCCTTCAGAACATACTGCCAGTAAGAGTTTACATGCATCAGATTCAGACCGTTGGATATGATCCCGATAATCAGAACTCCGATAACCAGTCCGCCTACGGTACCTGTTCCGCCGAAGAAAGACGTTCCTCCAAGAACAGCTGCCGCGATGGCATCCGTCTCATAGCCCTCCCCGGTCGCCGGCTGTCCCGAAGACATGCGGGCCGCCAGTACCACGCCGCAGAACCCCGCCATGGCTCCGCTGATGGTCCACACCAGAATCTTGATCTTGTTGATATTGATGCCGGAAAAACGGGCCGATGTCTCATTGCCGCCCACTGCATAGATATGCCGGCCGGTCCGTGTCTTGTTCAGCAGAAAATAATCCAGCACCAGGAAGATGGCCATGTAAATAACCGGGTACGGAATCGGACCAAGGGACCCGGTACCAAAAGATCCGAAGGAACGGTTGGTCGTTGTCACCGGCGAACCGTTGGCAAGAAGATATGCCGCGCCTCTGCAGATGGACTGCATGGCCAGCGTCACGACAAAGGGATGGATCCCCGTATAAGTGACAACCGCTCCGTTGATCATGCCGACCACGATACCAAACAGAATACCTGCCACAATCCCCATTCCGATAGGCAGCCCTGCTTTTTCAAAAGTCATGACGCAGATGACACCGCTGAGCGCTGCCAGTGCTCCGCCTGTCAGATCAATTCCGGCCAGAATGATTGCAAGCTGGACACCGATGGCCAGATAACAGTTTGTGGCGCAGGTTCTTAACAGATTGACAATGTTGGTCTGCGTCAAAAAGTTATTGCCGAATATGGTAAAAAAGGTACACATAACCAGCAGTGCCAGCAGGATACCCCAGTTCTGTTTAAAATACTCCCGGACAGGACGCATCAGACGATTTGACTTGTTATTCATTACTTTCCACCCCCATAGCATATTTTAATATCAATTCCTGTGTATAATCTTCATGATCGATCTCTCCGGTAATGTGACCTTCGTTCATGACGATCATACGGTCGCTCATATTCATGACCTCCGGCATTTCTGACGAAATCAGAACAACAGCCAGGCCTTTTTTCGCCAGCTCATTGATGATCGTATAGATCTCCGCTTTTGCTCCCACATCAATTCCCCTGGTCGGCTCGTCTAAAATCAGCACTTTGGGATCTGTGGCCAGCCATTTTGCCAGCAGTACTTTCTGCTGATTGCCGCCTGACAACGTGGAGCAGTGTACACGGCTCGAAGCTGCTTTTATATGTAATGCCTTCATTGCATTTTCCACAATTTCCTGCTCCGCAGCATAATTCACCTTCAGCCGGTTGATAATTCTCGAAAGAACCGGCAGCGTGATATTAAACGCGATGGAGTTGTTCAGCAGGAGGCCCTCGGTCTTTCTGCTCTCCGGAACCAGAGCCACTCCGTGATCCTGCATATACATGGGATTGATTTTTTTGACTGCTTCCCCGTTCAGATAAACTTCTCCGGAATCCATCGGATCCAGTCCCATGATCGCCTTCATAAGCTCAGAGCGTCCGGAGCCAACCAGGCCATAAAAGCCAAGAATCTCTCCGCTTCGCACGGAAAAACTGCAGTCAACTGCCCGCTTTCCCGCGTGAATATTTCTGGCTTCCAGCACCACATCCCCTGCTTCATTGAATGTGCGCACATAATAATTGCCCAGGTCCCGTCCCACCATCAGGGAGATCAGCTGACTCTCGGTACATTCATCCGACTGAAGACTGCCCATAAATTCGCCGTCCCGCATAATCGTTACCGCATCGCACAGCTGAAAAACCTCCGCCATTTTATGCGTGATAAAGATAATTCCCATACCCTGACTTTTCAGTTCTTTTACGGTCTGGAATAAAATATTGACTTCCTTCTCGGAAAGGGAAGACGTCGGCTCATCGAGAATCAGGATTTTCGCATTCAGAGAAAAAGATTTTGCAATCTCTACCATCTGCTGCTGTCCAAGAGAAAGTCTGCCGACAAATTCATTGGGATCCACGCTTAATCCCACCCGTTCCAGAAACGGTCTTGCCGCTTCCGCCATTTTGTCTTTGCTGATCATCCCCATAGAATTGCGGATCTCACGGCCCAGAAAGATATTTTCTGCAATGGTAAGATATGGTTCCAGCGCCAGTTCCTGATGGATGAACGCCACCCCCAGTGACTGAGAATCATGGATGGAATGAATCTCTGCTTTTTTCCCCTCAATATAAATCTCTCCGGAATCGGCGGGAAAGACTCCGCCTAACACATTCATCAGTGTTGATTTTCCGGCACCGTTCTCTCCCATAAATCCCATGACTTCTCCGGCATGAAGGGTGATGGCCGCGCCATTTAATGCTTTCACCCCCGGAAACGTCTTTACAATATGTTCCATCCGTAACAGTTCTTTTTTCATTGTTTCACCCCTTTTCAATACCCCGCAGCAGGCATAAAGCCCGGCAAAAGGCACAAAAAGAGGACGTCTCTTTCGAAAACGTCCTCTTTTTCGAAATAAGATTCAGAGCACCCTATTCGGTATGACAGAAATCGTTACTGGTCACAGCATGAATGAAAACCAGAATTACTGCCAGTCCGTGACATCAAAGTCTGCGATATTGTCCGCTGTGATCAGTGTGACCGGAACGACAATCTCCTTTTCCACAGATTCACCTGCAAGATATGCAAGAGCGGCATCCACCGCATTGCTGCCCACTACGGACGGCTGCTGCGCGGAAGAACCCGTAGCAGAACCATCCGATACATAACCCATAAAATCCGGGTTGCCGTCGACACCATAGATCACGATATCGTTTCTGTTGGAAGCCGCACAAGCCTGTACGCAGCCTAATGCTGCCATATCGTTGATGCAGAAGAAGCCTGCAATCTCTTTGTCTGCCGTGATGGCATCCTCTGCGACCGGAAGCGTGGTTGCCGTATCTCCGGAAGTATCAGAGGTTCCGATCACCTCAAAGTAATCGCCCACCGTATCCAGGAAGCCCTGCTCCCGCTGTGCACATGCACTTCCGGACGGCTGGTTCATGATGTAAATCTTGGAACCCTCTTCCAGCTTTTTCATCATGTCTTCTGCACACTGTACGCCGGCGCCGTAATTATCGGATGCAATGACAGAGACCACCAGATCCGTGCGGTCAACGGCGGTATCCACATTGATAACCGGAATATTGGCATCCACACACGCCTGAAGTGCTTCTGTACAGGCTGTACAGTCCATGGGCGCCATAATCACTGCGTCCACGTCCTGATTGATCAGGTCATAGATGTAATTGTTCATGGTCGCCTGATCGCTGTCCGCGTCCACGGTCACAAGCTGCGTGTCCGGATTCATTCCCTTTGCTTCCATCTCCGCTTTGATTCCGCCCATCATGGCAGTCCAGAACGGATTGTTCATGGTCGTCGGAACGTACGCAAGCGTCAGCTGGGATACATCTGTCCCGGCATCCGGTGTCTGCGCTTCCTCTGATCCGGAAGTATTCTCTTCTGCCGCAGCAGGTTCTTCTGCGGTTTCGCCTGCTGCCGGCTCCTCATTGCCTCCTGAGCCACAGCCAACCATACATGCTGTCACTATGACAGCCGTTAACAGTGCCAGTAGTTTCTTTTTCATAACTTTTTTCATCCTTTCTTATCTATTTTCATCTTCCTGCTAGCCTGAAAGATAAAATACCACTTTCTTTTCCCGCCGTCAGTCCATCGTCTGACGAATGATTTCCAGGATTAGATTTTCTTTATATAACCGTTCCAGAGTATAGTAATACCCGCCCAGTAAAAAGGAATCTTCATCCAGTGCAGAGTAGCGGATCATCACCCTGTCACTGATGGGCGGATGCACCAGATCCTTGATCACCTGTCTGACTTTGTCAAGAAACGCGTTTGAATTCGGATAATCCGGCCCCAGGATCACACAGTCGGGATTGATAAAATAAATCAGATTGGCAATGCCAAAACCAAGCATCCAGGCCATCTTCTCGATTGCATATACGGCAAGCGGATCTCCTGCTTGGTAAGCCTTTGCAATTTCCATATAGGTACTGTTTTCATGAAGAAGACTGTCCGGATAAGCATACAGTTGTTCCTGCATATAACGGATGGCACTTTCCGTCCCGGCGCCATATTCAAAAGTCCCTTCTCTTTCATTGCGGGAACGCTTTTTATTATAATTGATTCCCATATGTCCCACTTCGCCGGCGATTCCGAGCTGTCCTTCCACAATCTTTCCATTGATAATGATTCCGGCGCCTATGCCAAAGCCTCTGGAGCGGATCACCACCAGACTCACATTTTTGTCTTCCTGTGCTTCTTTTAGATTCCTCCACTCCGCGTAAGCCGAAAGCTTCGCGTCATGTTTGATCATGACCGCGAGACCCAGCGCTGCTTCCAGTTCTGTCCGGATATCGATCTGACTCAACTGTTCAAACTCGGACACCTGGAACATGTCATTTCCTATGGATTCCTTGCGGATATATGGTCCCGGAACAGCCAGGCAGACGCCTGCGATCTTCTTCTTTCCCAGTTTTTCCACCAGTGCCAGAGCGTTTTCCTTTAGCCTTCCGATTACAATGCGAAAATCCTCTTCCATCGCAAACTGATATCTTACATGCTGAATCTGTACACCGCTTAATGAAAATACACCGATCTGGTAATCTTTTCTTGTGATCGCGATGGACATGATGTAGATCCCATCCAGCTTCAGGCGGATGTTCTCTCCCCGGCGGCCGGATGCCAGATCTCCGTCAATGGCGATAATACCCATTTCCAAAAATTCATTGATGATATTTGTGATGGTTGCTTTCTGGAGCCCGATCTCTGATGCCAGCTTCGTCCTGGTCATACTCTCGTTCTCCAAAAGTGTCTTGAAAACCAATGTACGGTTGTTTTTCTGCATCTCACTGCTGTTCATGCCTCGATTCATAGTCTGTCCTCCTGTTTTCAACCGTTGTTCATTGATTTAATATAAAATCCCCCTTTTTGATCTTTATGTTTAATGTTTTAACTTATTTTTCTCTTCAAGTAGAGATATTACACGATTTTATCCAATATGTCAACGGTTTTTTGTGAATTTTCGAAATTATTTTTATTTTTTATGTTCATTCAATTTATTTTATGTTTCCAAATATATACTTTTGACATCTTTTTGTTCATTCCATAAACTTATATCTCCTCCCGTTTGTTGTTTAAATGACCATTTCTTTCGTTTTTATGAAATGAAAGGACGAAAAAAAGACAGCCGACATCAGCCGTCTTTTCTTGCCATTTTTGCAGGCATAAGGTTTACCTTCGGACCCTGGTCACGTCTGCACCGACTCGGCATCCATCCTTTCTTTGATACAGGAAAGCATATGACTTACAATAAAAAATGTAGTCTCATAACGTACATAGTCCAGAACATTTTCATCCCACATGATCTTCAGATTCGCCGGAAATTCTTCGTCTGAATTCCAGAACTGCAGCATCATCGGCAGAAAGTCAAAGGGATACAGGCAATACGACACGTCACCGATTGTCCTTTTCTCTCCGCCCAGAGCCTCACAGGCCCGGCCAAGCATTGCGGTCTTTCCATCAAAGCAGCGAACCTGCTGAACGAAAAGGCCGCTACCCGGACCGGCAGAACGAACCGTTCCCTTCAGCTGATCCATATTACAGAACCGGCCGGACAGACTGCATCCTTCCTTGGAATCACACAACACATCAAAAATGGACATGGTTTCGTTGTAACCCGCATCGGTACAGCTCGCAAAATGATCCGCTGAGCCTTCCACTTTCCCGGTTCGGCGATGGATCCGGTACCAGTCTTTGCAGAATCGGATATACAGATAGTCTTCATCGTATTTCAGATTAAATTTTTCGATCATATGTTCCTGATCATATTTCAGGAACTTTTTCTGCATGCTGTCCCGCATAATCTCATAATTTGATTTCATACTGCTGCTCCCTGTTGCTTCCCTTCATTCTGTACATACTACATACAGATTATAATGTTCCATCGCCGGTATCCTGTCTGACGACATTCGATCATTCGCTTCGCTCATGATCCCTTCGGAGGGATGCGATCCATCTGTATGTGTTACTGTCTTCCCTCCGGGATGACACAGATGGACGCCGGTATCCTGTCTGACGACATTATACCATATTTATACCTCTTTTCATACTTTTATTTATAGGGGGGGGGAGTGCGTATTTGGGACCTGAAAAGGTATGATACCCGCCGCGTGCCCTTATGAAAGTACGCGGCGGATCTGATATTGTATTGGATAAACTTTATTCTTCGAACGCCGCTTTTAACTTTTCTTCCATTTCCTGAACGGACATCATGTTCTGAACACCGATGGCTTTTCCTGCTTTCTCTGCATTTGCCACAAGATCTGCGCTGCACACGAACAGATCCGCCGCACCCGGCATCACATCGTCAATGGTGGAATGGCTGACTTCTACCCCGCTGATTCCCAGATTGGCAAGGGCTTTTTTTACATTCATTTCCATCACAAAAGACGTTCCAAGACCGGACCCGCAGAAACACATAATTTTCTTAATCATTTTCAATCCTCCATTTTTGATTTATTGATTTTTTATTTCTCTCTGCCAAGGGTATAATTGTAAAGAATCGGCAGAAGGAACAGGATCATCACAATCACCATCAACGTATTGCTTGATACAAATTTAACAAGATTACCGAACACAATGCCAACCAGGGTAAAATCTGTATCCGAAAACGTCGTGTTGGCAAAGCCCATGGACCCAAGGATCGGATACAGGCCTGCTGCCAGAAAGGTGGCCACAATGCCGTGTACAAACGCTCCTGCCACGCAGCCTTTCAGCCCTCCGGTTGCATTGCCGCAGACCCCTGCCGTCGCTCCGCAGAAAAAATGAAGCACCGCACCCGGCAGGATGATCGCAACAGCCATCCCGGCCTGTCCCATAAGCGCCAGAACCGCCAGAGCGACAATGCCGCCTACAAAAGAGCAGAGAAAACCGATCAGCACCGCATTGGGCGCAAAAGGAAATACAGTCGGACAGTCCAGAGCCGGTTTTGCATTCGGCACCAGCTTTTCGGAAATTCCTTTAAATGCAGGAACCACTTCATTGATCAGCATACGCACGCCAGAGAGCACAATGTAGATACCCGCCGAGAACGTGATGGATTTTATGATGGAATACAAAACCCAGTTCTCTCCGGCGAAGATCTCTGCAGCCGCTTCCGGGCTGGTAAAGACAGCCACGCCGGATACCACAATGTAGCACAAAAACATTGCCAGCGCAATGGAAATGGTATTCTCCCGGAGGAAAGAGAGGCCCTGGGGAAAATGAATGTCTTCTGTCGTTGTCGTGTCTTCCTTTCGTCCGAACAGTTTGCCGATCTGCGCACTCAGCCAGTAGCAGCCGCTTCCAAAATGTCCAAGCGCAAGGGAATCATCTCCGATTACTTTGCGGATGGTCGGCTGCATCAGTGCCGGGAAGACCGACATCACAAATCCCATAAGCAATGCTCCTGTAAGGATCAGTTTTGCCCCTTCCAGTCCTGCGATCGACATGAGAATAGCCACCAGACACGACATATACAGCGCATGATGTCCCGTCAAAAATATAAATTTTAATTTTGAAAAGCGTGCCAGTATCAGATTAAAGCACATGCCCAGCGCGAAGATGGAGGCTGTCTGTACCGCATAATCTGTCAGGCCCAGGGAAGTGATCGCCTCATTGTTAGGAACCACCCCTTCCACCCCGAAAGCACTCTGGAACAGTTCTCCAAACGGGATGATCGCATCCTGAACGACGGACGCACCGGCATTCAGTACGATAAATCCAAGGATGGTCTTAATGGTTCCTTTAAAGCAGGTCTGTGCATCCTTTTTCTGAAGCAATAATCCCAAAAGGGCAATCAGTCCTACAAATATGGCAGGTGTTGATAAAACCTGCTGAACAAAATTTAATACAGTCAGCATCCTTCTTTTCTCCCTTTTTCCTGATGATTTGCAAAATACTGATATAGTTGTTCTATATCTGCTGCTTCTAAAATCTGCTTCACGGTTGATTCATCAGACAAAAGTTCTGAGATTTCCATAAGTGCATCCAGATGACTGTTGGAATCCTTTGCCGCCAGTGTTACAAACAGGCGGGCCGGCATATCTTTTCCGTCAAAGATCACATCTTTCCGAAATAAGGTTACGCCAATCTGCGTCTTTAGCACCCCCTGCTCCGGTCTTGCATGGGGCAGAGCAATCTGATCTGCTATCACGATATATGGGCCCATCTTTTCTACATTGGAAATGATTTCTTCTTTATAGCGTGGTTCCACATATCCGTGCTTTTCCAGCGGTTTTACCGCTGTCCGGACAGCTTCCTTCCAGTCGGCTGCCCTATCGCAGATCTGTACATTTTCTTTCTTTAACAGCTCCATACAGCTCCCTCCTTCTTTCCAAAAAGTACAGGCAATCCCGTCATAATGCGAGATCGGCACCCTGGTAAAATCATGGATATATTGTTTGGAATTGCACTCAAAATATGCATAGGAAATAATATTTACCTTCCATATCAGAAAAATCAGAAACCCCGTTCTTTCCCGCAGTCCAAAATCAAGATCTGTTTTCTTTGCGTGAAATTGTCAAATATGGTATAATTTTTCCAGAATGGAGGAATTTTTATGGTTTTTTTGTTTTCGGAAGGGCTTTTACTGGCGTTAAGCCTGCTGATTGGTTTGATCTTTACTGTTGTTTGCATGTTTTTCGGACATATTATCCTGTTTGACAGCATCTTCTTTGCTGTTATCTCAGGCATTGCGGCAAATAAACTGCTGCATCTTCATCCCGCACTCTCACTTCTGGCCGGAATTGCTGTTCTGTTATTCCTGTTCTGGATCCAGAATACCCGTTTTGGTTTCTGGATAGTCGGCGGGCTCCTCTCATTTTTCTGGGCTTTTTTCTTCAGCATCATCGCCTACGATGCCACCCACAAGGATATGGTCTGGACTTATGTTGTAATGGGGCTTTCCTTTGTCATCATGATGCTGCTCCACTTAAAAGCGCGAAACAATGGTATATAAAAATCCACCAGTTTTAATTTTTCTGGTGGATTTTATAGATTCTTTTTTTACTTGCTTTTTTTGAATTTTCGTATATGATAGATATGCCCCCTTTACTAACCGAAAATGATATACGAAAAGAGAGTAACCATGAAAACATACGAAATGGATCTTTGCAGCGGATCTCTTTGGAAAAAAATACTGCTTTACAGTGTCCCGCTGATGTTTTCCAATATTCTGCAGGTCTTGTTTAACATGTCGGATATTGCAGTGGTCGGCAAATTCGCGGGGCCGATCGCACTGGGAGCTGTTGGCTCCACCAGTATACTGGTCACACTGTTTACCGGTCTGATCATAGGGCTGGCAGGAGGTGTCAACGCACTTACCGCACTTCATATTGGATCAAAAAATGACAAAGATCTGAGGGAAACGGTACATACTGCCGTGATCCTGTGCTTTTCCACAGGGATGCTGATCATGGTGCTGGGTGTTACATTTGCACATACAATCCTGGCTGCCATGCACACCAAAAGCGAACTGATCTCGGATGCCGTACTTTACCTGCGCATTTATCTGCTGGGAATGCCTGCGCTGGGTCTGTATAATTTTGGCAGCGCCGTGCTGAGCGCCGCCGGTGATACAAAACGTCCGCTGTATTACCTTCTGTTTTCCGGCATCATCAATGTACTTCTGAATCTGTATTTTGTCATCCTTTGCAGATGGGACGTGGCAGGCGTTGCCGCTGCCAGCGTCATTTCCCAGTATCTTTCCGCCGCTCTGATTCTGGCTGTTTTGTTCAGGAGCCAGGAGGCTTTTGCACTCCGCATACAGCATATAAAATTATATCATGACAAGATGAGAAGGATTCTGAAGATTGGTTTACCTGCCGCTTTTCAAAATGGGCTCTTTGCCATCGCTAACCTTTTTGTCCAGGCCAGTGTAAATTCCTTTGACCATGTAATCGTGGAAGGCAACTCTGCCGCCACAAACGCCGATCCTCTGGTGTATGATATGATGGCGGCTTTTTATACTGCCTGCTCAAGTTTTATCGCACAAAACCTGGGCGCACGGAAAAAAGAACGGATTGTAAAAAGCTATATGGTCTGCCTGACTTATTCCTTTTTGATCGGGCTGATCATCGGTGTGGGAATCTACCTGTTCCGGTATCCGTTCCTTTCTCTTTTTACCAACGACCATGCCGTCGTGGAAGCCGGAATCCACCGTCTGTCGGTCATGGCACTTTCTTATTCCGTGTCTGCCTTTATGGACTGTTCCATCGCGGCTTCCAGGGGGCTTGGCAGAAGTCTTCTGCCGACCGTCATCGTTATCCTTGGTTCCTGTGTATTCCGTATCATCTGGATTTACACGGTCTTTGCCTTTTGGGGAACGATACAGTCCCTGTATCTTCTTTATGTATTTTCCTGGTCCATCACAGCGGTTGCAGAGATCCTCTATTTTATTGCTGTTTACAAAAAAACTCTGCCGGCCTGATCTGTTACTGCCCATTGACCACGTGTACAGGGCTGCCTTCCAGAAAAGCTTTCAGATTACTCACTGCAAGATCCATCAGCCGTTTCCTAGATTCTTTCGGGGCCCAGGAAATATGGGGTGTTATGATACAGTTTTGGGCTCTTAAAAGCGGATTATCATTTTGAACTGGCTCTGTGGATACCACATCCAGCCCTGCTGCCGCCACTTTTCCGCTGTTCAGCGCATCCGCAAGATCCTGCTCCACGATCAGCTGACCACGGGAATTATTCAGAATGATCACTCCGTCTTTCATCCTGGAAATGCTGTCTTTGTTGATCAGCCCTTTTGTCTCTGGAAACAGCGGACAATGGAGTGCAATCACATCAGACTGGCTGAATATCTCTTCCAGTTCTGCGTATCTGCAGCTGCCATTCTCCAGGGACTCTTTTTTGTGGGGACTGTAAGCCAGCACCTTCATGCCCAGCGCCTGGGCTACCCGCCCGGTCATCTGACCGATCCTGCCATATCCGATAATCCCCATAGTCTTCCCTTCCAGCTCTATCAGCGGATAATCCCAAAAACACCAGTCTGTATGATTTGTCCATTTTCCGCTGTGAACCGCTTCGTTGTGATGGCCAATATGATGACAGATTTCCAGCAGCAGCCCAATCGCAAACTGTCCCACAGATGCAGTTCCATAAGCCGGAATATTGGTTACCGGAATTTTTCTTTTCCCGGCTGCTTTCACATCCACAATATTATAACCGGTAGCAAGCACCCCCACATATTTTATGCCAGGACAGGAAGCAAATATATTTTCTGTCAATGGCGTTTTGTTGGTAAGCACAATTTCCGCATCTTTTATTCGGTTGATCGTTTCCTGTTCATCCTCATATGGTGTTCTGTCATATATCCTGCACTCTCCCAGAGCTTCCAATCCGCTCCAGTCCAGATCGCCGGGATTTAACGTATATCCATCCAGTACAACAATTTTCACCGTATTTTCCTCCTTTATCCAGGCAGCGCCTCAGATCTTTCTGTTATGAATTTTTGCAAAGACTCAGATCATTTACACTCCATCCAGCTGATAATTTCCTGTTCCAGTTTTTTCTTTTCATGCAGCATATATTCCATAACTTCACCATATTTTCCCTGTTGAAGCAAGGTTCTGGCTTTTCTCATATCGTTCTCTTTTAACGGTTTTGTATATGCATCATATTTTCTCAGATATGCAGTATCCATGTATATGGGACGAAATGGAATGCCGGTCCCTTTTATTAAATGTTCAATAATAAAAAAACCGTCAGGATCAAGATCCCCAAAATGATACCATTGTGCCTGCTGATTCCTTTCGTAAATTCTGCATAAAAGCATCTGCTTCAGGTGATTGTGATATCCGCTTAAAAAAAGATAAAAGAATGCTTCATCCTCCAGGCGATGAAACGAAGTCAGATTTTCCACGGTCATCACTTTCGGTGCCAAAATGGTAATGCCATTTATTTGTTTCAGTGTTTTCTCCGTAAACGCAACGGGCGTATTCCGGCACAGAGCCAGTACCTGACCATCCTGAAACTGAATCCTGGCATTGCCTTTAAAGTACACAAAAGACGGATTTGATGTGACATGATATTCGCCTAACAGAATTTTTTCCGCTTCCCTTTCTTCATCGATGCCATACAGCAGCGCCTCAAAATCTCCATATTTTTTCAGCAGCCGGCATACTTTGGTACAATACTTTTTCTCCCATAATTTGCTGTCTCCTAATACGGCAATCGATAATTCTCTCTCCAATATTTCTTTCTGATTTTCCAGAAGAAATCTCCATAGTTTTAATATCTTTTCCGCTTCTTCCATGGGAAACTGAGCTCTTTTTCCTTCTCTTAGACGCTCAATCTGATCTCTGCAAAAATCGTTCAGCATGGGATGATCGCCCAAAAATCCTTCGTAAAGCACAATTTGTTCCTGCTCTAACTTCCGTCTTTCTATTCTGCCCAAAATTTTATAACAGGCGTCCTGGCTTTCCGAAACGGCCGTAAGCTTCTCGATCCCATGTTCCTTCCAGCTGATCCGGATCAAACCTTTTTGCTCCAGCTCCTTCATCTGACATTCAAAATCATGCACCAGATGAATATCTGCATAATCCGAGTAATACTCTTTCCATATCCTGGACGGTATGACCGAAAACTTCTGTGTGATCTGATTTTCTCCCCGGTAAGTTTTACTGTTTTCATATTGATCTATCAGTTGTTCCAGAAGCGCCTTCTGCCACCTGCTAAATACCGGATTCATACTTTTTTACCAGACCTTCCACTGCATTTGTATATTTTCCTGTTGTCACCAGACTTACCGTAGAATCAATGTAGGAACCAATGCTGTTGATCTTCTCCGGCGGCGCAGCATAAAAAACCTGAAAATGATTATCTTCCAGATATTTTACCATCTGTTCGATCCGCTCTCTGGACAGGGCAGAAAATGCCTCGTCGATAAAAGCCAGTCTTGCACAGCAAGTCTGCCGCGGATAACACTGAAGCAGACTGGCAGCCAGAATGATAAAGTATGGGGTCTGCTTTTCTCCGTTGCTCGCAGAACCTTGTTTTTTTGACAGATCCGATACGATCTCGTCATCCCCCTGGCGGCTCACAATCTCCATATCATACACAAAATATTTTCGATAATCTGTATATTCTGTCTCATCCTCCTCGTCCAGAATGATTTCCATAAAATCCTGGATATCTCTCTCCATCTCTTCATCATCTCTTGCGGAATTCATATAGACTTCCGGCGTGGTCATATAATTTTCCAGCCTCTTGCATATACGGAAAAATATGTTTCGATCCGATTTTTCTTTCATCACAAATTTATAAGTGTCGTTGCCAAAAGGAAGCTGCTTTAATTCTCTGTTGATCTCTGCAATTTCAGCCTTTGACTCGCTGATGGTTTCATTGATCTCTGCAACAAAATCATTCACAAAGGCATTTTCCAGCTTGACTGACTGTTCATCCAAGCGCTGTCTTGCCTCTTCAATCTTTATATTGGCAATGTTTCTGTATTCTTCCCGGAAAAATGGAATGTACGATATCCCCCTTTTATTGATATCAATTTCTGCCAGTTTACAATAGGCAAGCTGCACGTTTTCAAGCTGACGGGCGCAGTCTTCCAGTTCGCTTTTTAGATTCTGAACCGTTTTAAACGTTATGACCTGCCAGCTTCCTTTTTTCGCTCTTAATTTTTCATATTCCTCCAGCATGACTTTTTCAAGCTCCATATGACGAATGCGCTTATCTTCATACTTTTTCTGGCTTACATAAATATCCCCTGCTGTCTTTTTTAAGCTTTTCTCTTCCGCCTCCTGCTCTTTCGCACATCCTCCAAGCTCCCCCGCCAGCTCCTCCTTTGCTCTCTCAAGTCTTTCGTACTCTCTCTTTGCATTTTCCTGCTCCTGCAAGACAGCCATAAAATCAGGATTGCTTCGGATCTTCTCTATGTTGCTGCAAATGTTCGTTTTCTGTCCGGACATATCTGCAAGTGCGGATGCGGCTCCAAAATCATAATGCTCTGTTTTCCAGTCAACCTCTTTTAGTTCCTTTCTCCACTGACAGATCTGATCTTTGTGCTTATTTTGTCTCCCCCGCTCCTCTGTCTTCTCCCGCTTTTCCTCGGACGCTTTCAAAAGCTGATGTTGAATCGCATCCTGTCCAAGACAAAACTCTGTTTTATTCATATCCATGCAGGATACCGCATAACTTTTCGCCAGTATACCGTCTGCCATCAGACCACCCTTGGGATATTCATGCAGCTCCTCAAGCGAATCACATAAATGAATGCCATTTAACAGATAATTGGCAAACCTCCTGGCGTAGGGGTTTGGAATTTTCAAAATTTCAGCCGCCGATCCCGGTATAACCTGCGTATCCGGCAATTTATCAGATACCACAACATTGGCAGCATACAGCTTCTTTTTTTGGAGAACCTCCATGGCCTTGTGACAGTGTTTCCCATCAACAATAATGTAAAAACGCTTTCTTCCCAGAAACGTCTCCAGAGCCGCGCGCCATTTTGCATCCGTCACTTCCTGTACCAGTTCTGCAAAAATCCTGACTTCTGTATGAATCCCCTGTGCCTCCAGTTCTTTTTGAATGATCCGCTTTGCCGTCTCAATTTTCTTTGGATATACCATAATATTGGATTTTAGCCGCTTAATCTTTTCTTCCAGATCACCGATCTCTGTATTCAATTCCTTGATCCGGTCTTCTGTATGTACCTCCTCCTGCTCAAATATTTTGTCCTGTCCCTCTGCCAGCGTCTTAAAACGTACAAATGCATCAATTTTACGGTCAGTCTGAACATGCTCCTCTGCCAGATTGCACAGACAGCCTTCTTCCTCCTTTGAAATATCCGCAAATGCATCCAGCCATTTTAATATTTTTCCAATCCTGATCTGCAGATCTTTTAAAACCGCCAGGCTCTCTTCTTTTTGTCTGATCTCCTTTTCCAGTTCCTTTTTCTGACGCTCCAGCTCATTCAGACTTTCCTTCATTCCTTTGAACATGTCATTGCTCATTGCAATCCGGTAGCGTTCCCCTGCAGCTTCATACAGGCCATCCATTCTTTTCTTTTTCTCTTTTAAAGCCTTTTCCCTCTGATTCAGTGTTTCCAGCCGGGAACGAATATTCGCTTCCTCTTCTTTCATACTCTGCAGTTCCTGATAACACAGCATCAATTCCCGGGTATGCAGGCTCCTTTGTTTATTTTCATATTCTCTGCTTTTCTTCTCCACCTCCTCTAACTTTCCCTTACTGTCTCTTAAATTTTCATAGATGCATTTTATCTGCTCAAACTGTCGTCTTTGTTCCCGCAGTTCCTTCAACGACTCAATCTTTCCGGCTTCCAGCACACACTCCTGTATAAACTGATCAATATTGTTTTCCGGATTAAATGCCATCATCTTCAGAAGCTTCGACCGGTATTTTCCTGCCTGGCAGCGAAGACCCAAAGCCCGCAGAATCTGTTCCACCCCTCTGTCTCTTCCCCAGAAAGCCGCTGATTTTATAACATGACCATTTACGGAAAGCTCATTTTTCGGTGTGATCAGCAGCAGTTTTCCTTCTGTTTTCGTAAAATTTATCTGATCCATCCTGGTATCCCGGCAGACAAACCAGCTGCTTTTTTGTGCTGTTTCATTTGCAGATTCCACACAGACGCCAACTACAAGAAAGCAGTTTTCCACCGGCGACCAAAACTCCATGGCAAGGTAGCTGATCACTTCTCCTGACCTTAAATACCGGGAAGGACCGTTGCTCTTCGTATCTCCCCGTACATAACTTAACACTGTCCTGTCCCGATCCTTTGCCGCTTTGTTAAACTGTGTATTTCCAGTGAGCAGATAGGTCATCGCATCAAGAATCGTGGACTTTCCGGTACCGTTTACACCGGTAAACAAAGTGGAACCTTCCAGATTGACACAAAGCCTCTGAAACCTTGACCACTGTATCATCAATAATTTTGTCGCTGTCTTTCTATTCATCTGCATCGTTTTCTTCTTCGTCATATGTGGGCTCTCCATCTTTCTCTGTCATCCTCTTCTGTGTATTTTCAACAAATCTGGAAAATTCCTCCGCATCCAGGGCAAACTGAAGGGAGGAATATAACTGGATCCGGCAGTCTGAATCCCCTATTTTTCCTTTTACATCCACAAGATGAAATCCGGAAAAAAGATTTAAAATATCCATGATCAGTTTTTTGTTATCAATCAATTCTTTCACGCCGTATTTTTCCAGTTCAAAATTCAGGTCAACAAACGAAATCAAAATAGACTGTGAGAGACTTCCTGAGCGGATGCGGTCCGCATATAATGTCCAGAGACAGCACAATACAACACTCTCCACCTTCTTCAGCATCCTTCGGTTTGACTGAAGCTTTCCATTTTCCCCCGCGTCTGCACAATTGCAGAGCATAATAACTCCGTTGTCTCTGTCTACGATAATATCAAATCCTATGTAATTAAAATACAGGGAAAAAGGTTCCGGCTTTTTGGATATAAAATAATACGACTTTTTCTGCTCTTCATCTTTATCACGCACAATAAAAGTTGATTTTAATAACCGCCTGCAGGATTTTTGAAATAAATTTCTTTCTTTTGATGTGTAATCGCTCCAATACTCTTCCAGGTTCACTTTTTATCCTCCATGATTTCAAAACTTCGCAGCAGCATTTGATCTGTCTCAAGATAACCATCCAAAAGCTGAACGCAATATCCATTCTCTTCACTGTAAGCAATGGCCGACAATACACAAAGCAAGTCCCTTTTACTCCTGAAAGGCAGATCTTCACAAGAAAGTACTTTCTTTCCGTGCATTCTGTTTTGAAGATACTCTTTCATCTTTTCTTTCGCATAAGGATCATATGCTTCCTTCTCATGTGCAGCTCTTGCTTTTTCAATATCTTCCTCTGTCATCTCTTCCAACTCGACCATGGTTTGTTTTTTGATCGTCTGTGGTTTTCTCGGATAGCGGACAGAACCGGTATCAAGGAATTCATGATTGCTCAGGGTAAACAGTCCCTGCATTTCATGCGGAATCTCATCTTTCCATCCAATGGTATCCATCTCATTCACAATATAGCGCAGCGTCTGTTCCACATTTCCCCTCATATCCACTTCCCGATTTCTGAGAAAGCGTGCCCGCCCTATGGCAATCTGAAGGTAAATATTAATTTTATGTTTGATGTCATTCATAATCCGGTCATAATCTTCTGAAAGAAAACGCCTGGTGGTCTGAATCATATCTACTACATACTCTCTGGCATCGGGCTCTTCCATCTCTTCTTCCAGAGCACACCCCATAAACAATAATTCACCTAATTCCGGATCATTTAAAATTTCATCCAGCCTGTTTTTCATAAACGACCGGTAGATATGGATATTCTGCTGCTTTGTAAGTCTTGCATACTCACGTATAAAACTTCCGTCACAATACTCCAGAAGATTTTCTGTCAGACTTTCCAGCGTTTCTTCTTTTACCATGCGCTCGATAATTTTTTTAATAAATGTTGCCAGTCTTTTTAATGACTTTGACAGCAGCTGCGCATTGCGGTAAACATTTTTCAAACCGTCCACATATGGATCCTGACTCCACTGTTCCTTATTCTGCAGAATATTATAAATATTAAAAATATAACTGGAAAACTCCTCCCGCTCTGGTTTTATCAGTCTTTGAAGGAACTCTGCCAGCAATACCCCCTGTTCGGTCAGAATAATCTGTTTTTTATAAGTAGCATCATCATTGTCTTCTTCCAGCCATCCTATTTCCTGTGAACAGAATTTCCGAATAATCCCGTTAGCAAGATCATTATAATTTTTTTCATTGTTTGGTGTGCCCTCCGGTTCCAGAAAATCTATATGATTCTCCAGTAAATAGGCCGCAAGGGCATCCCGAATGCGATCTCTTGCAATCCGATAGGTAATCTCTCTGTCATACTGCTCATAAATGATCTGCAGACAGTCTGCATAGATACGATGGTTCCCCCCGCTGGCCAGACAATTAAAAAATCCAACCGGAACCATATCAAATAAATTTGTCATTTGTTTTCCTCACATATCTGCATCATCAAATTCTAAAATTCATAATACAGCTCCACCGTAACAAGCTTATTGTTTACAATCCGATCCCGTTCATAATCTTCATGAAGAATGCATCCTTGGATCAGTTTTTCACTGGCACCTGTCATCTTCTTGATGATAGAGTCACTTAAACCGGCTTTTAAAAGCTGACTGATCCCATATTTTACAATGCTTGTCACACTGGTAACTCCTATCAATGCATCCAGGTAATCCGGAATCCCGGAATATGATGTAATATCCGCCCATGCCTGTCCAGAACGGTCCGTAAATAAGAGATTTTCATTATTTGTAATCTCATTCACTGTTATAAAATATTTCATTTGCTTCAGCTGCACCGATAATCTGGAAGGCAGACGCAGATGAAACCCGTTTATCACAATATTTCCGTATAATTCGTCATATGCATCCCATCGGATCTTTCGCAGTTCTCGATAGGTAATTCCATACAGCAGCATCATCTTAATGCCAACAGCTGCCATTGCCTTTTTAAATTTTGTGCCGTCTTCCCACTCACGCTTTTCAAATTGTTCATCCGCCCACTTTAATATAACCTCCACTTTATCCGAACTTAAAGCATCCTGTTCCACAACGCCTGCAAGCACACTGCATTTATCAATATAAGAGATCATGCGTTTCATATATGCATTTTCTCTTAGTCGGTTATAAGAAATTGCATCATATAATCCAGGATTTTCTATATCCGTATTTCTTCGGATATAATTAAAAAACTGGCCTATTACCGTTGTATATCTCTTCGCCGTTGTTTTACTTTTATACTTTTTTAATGTCTCAACATTATAAATCAAACTCCTCAAGATAAATTCTACATCGATTCCCTGGAGCAAAAAGCGAAGCGCTTCATCAGATAAGGAATTATTCCACTGTAATTTTAAATATTCATTAAAATTCATGATATCATGTTTATAGTCAGGATACTCATTTAAAAAACAATCCGTAATACCAAGATAATCCATTCCCTTGTGTGCTCCTTTTTTGTATATTATTATTATATGACAGAATTTTCCATAAAACAATATTCTTATTGCCTTTATTTTTTAAATTTTATCAGAAATACATTTTATTTTCTAAATATACCATCGGTAAACAAAGGAATGCACGCCGTTCTTCTTCCATTTTCAGGGGCTGTATCTCAAATAAGATCCTGACATATAGCCTTTGTCTGGCATTAAACAGTATTTTTAGCGAAACCTGCGAACTTGCTCAAATTAAAGAAGCTGATTTTCTAATATATCTCAACAGGGATATATGGGTGATATAGGGATTTTTTGCGCTTTTTAGACATTTCAAGCGTTTTGATCTAAAACACTCAGAAAATCAATCGTATTTTTTTACGATTGATTTTCTGAGTGTTTTTGAGTATAATATAAGCAGTAAAATTGGAAAGGAAGATCCATGTATGCGTGAAACAAGAACAACAGAGTTCAAAGAAATGATTACAAATACATTTTTAAAAACAGTAAGTGCCTTTTCGAATTACGATGGTGGAGAAATATTTTTTGGCATGGATGACAATGGGAATATCAAAGGACTGTCGGATGTAAAACAAGCGTGTCTGGATATCGAAAATAAAATTAATGACAGCATTACTCCGCAGCCTGATTATACACTGGAATTGCAGAATAATGACAGAACGATAAAACTGACTGTAAA